>Kit_p2__coassemble_748_pt1 | contig 26484 bp, 17 predicted proteins | sample Kit_p2__metabat2_high_PE_038 | metagenome-assembled genome bin Kit_p2 | reverse complement strand
ACGCCAATCTGAAGCGCATCCTGACAGGAGAGAAATTTACCCCGGCCAGAGCCGGGCACGTCAATTCTGAGACCCAGTACGTGCTGGACTATTTTGGGGTGGAAGCTCCGAAGCTGATTGAAAATGTGCGGACCCAGGTAAAAGATATTGAAATCAGAGAGACTGCAGGCGTTCAGAAGAATATTTCCCTGAAAAAAGCCTGGAATCTGATGCAGGACAATACAGTAGTGACTCTTCCGGCTGTAACGGAGGACAATACTCTGGAGGGACTGATCACAGTAGGCGATATTACCAGATCCTATATGAACGTATATGACAGCAGCATTCTGTCCAAGGCCTGCACCCAGTATTCCAATATCCTGGAAACCTTAGAGGGGGCGCTGGTGGTAGGTGATGAGAATGCTTATTTTGACAAGGGAAAGGTGCTGGTAGCAGCTGCCAATCCTGATATGATGGAGTATTACATTGAGAAAAATGATCTGGTGATCCTGGGAAACCGCTATGAATCCCAGCTGTGCGCCATTGAGATGGAGGCCAGCTGCATTATTGTCTGCGAAGGCGCCGGAGTGTCCATGACCATTAAAAAGCTGGCACAGGAACGGGGCTGCACAGTTCTCACCACACCTTATGATACCTACACAGCTGCCCGCCTGATTAACCAGAGTATGCCCATCAGCTACTTTATGACAAAAGATAATCTGATTACCTTTGGAACCGATGATTTTATTGATGACATCAGGGATGTGATGGCAAACAAGCGTCACCGGGATTTCCCGATTCTTGATAAGGAAGGGAAATATAAGGGAATGATTTCCCGTCGGAATCTCCTGGGCGCCAGAGGAAAAAACCTGATTCTGGTGGATCACAATGAGAGAAGCCAGGCTGTGGAAGGCATGGAAAGTGCCAATGTGCTGGAGATCATTGACCACCACAGGCTGGGAACCGTAGAGACCATGTCACCGGTATTTTTCAGAAACCAGCCTCTGGGCTGTACGGGAACCATTATCTATCAGATGTACAATGAAAATAAGGTGGAGATCGATAAAAAGACGGCTGGACTTCTGTGCAGCGCTATTATTTCCGATACCCTTTTATTCCGCTCCCCCACCTGCACACCCATGGATCAGGCGGCGGCTCTTGCACTGGCTCAGACAGCAGAGATTGACGCGGAGGACTTCGCGAAAGAAATGTTTGAAGCGGGAAGCAAGCTGAAGGGAAAGACAGATTCAGAGATTTTCTATCAGGATTTCAAGCGTTTCACCGCTGGAAAGCTGACCTTTGGAGTGGGACAGATCACTTCCTTAAATGCAGAGGAGCTGGAAAAGCTGAAAGACCGGCTGTTAAAGTACATTGGAGAAGCCAGACAGGAACAGAAGGTGGACATGATGTTCTTTATGATGACCAATATTTTAGAGCAGTCTACGGATTTAATCTGTGACGGACAGGGCGCAGAGCAGCTGGCGGCGGCTGCCTTTCACTTAAAGGAAGCTGCAGACGTGGTGAAGCTGCCAGGCGTTGTATCCAGGAAGAAGCAGCTGATTCCGGGGCTGATGATTGCCACAGAGCAGTAGAAAGAGGAGAAATTTATGTCAAAACAGGACTGGAAGCCGGGAAATATGCTGTATCCCGTGCCGGTGATTATGGTGAGCTGCCAGAAGGAGAATGAAAAGCCGAATATTATCACTGCGGCCTGGTGCGGGACGACCTGTTCTTCCCCGGCCATGCTCTATGTGTCCATCCGTCCGGAGCGCCATTCCCACCACATTATTAAGGAGACAGGCGAGTTTGTGGCCAATCTGGTGACGGAGGAGCTGACCTTTGCCACTGATTACTGCGGCGTAAAATCGGGCCGTGATACAGATAAGTTTCAGGATATGAAGCTGACGCCTCTGAAATCTAAAAAGGTGAAATGCCCAGGTATTGCAGAAAGCCCTGTCAATCTGGAGTGCCGGGTGACCCAGGTGATCCCGCTGGGAAGCCACGATATGTTTCTGGCAGAGATCGTCAATGTGACAGTGGATGAGAAGTACATGGATGAGACAGGCCGGTTCCACTTAAATGAGGCCGGGCTGGTATCCTACTCTCATGGAGAATATTTTAAATTAGGCAAAAAGCTGGGAAAATTCGGATATTCTGTGCAGAAGAAAAAAAACGGGAAGAAAGCGGGAGAAACGCCAGGGAAGCAGAACGCTGTGGTGAAACAGAAAGCAAAAACAGGAACTGCACGGAAAAATAAAGGAAAAACGGGGACTGACAGGAGAAGCAGGAAATGAAAAAACAGAAGAAGGCTGACAACGTAACGCTGATTGGAATGCCGGCGGCTGGAAAGAGCACAGTGGGAGTGCTTCTGGCGAAGCGGCTGGGATATTCCTTTGTGGATGTGGACATTGTGATTCAGGAGCAGGAAAAAAGGCTTTTAAAGGAGATCATCGCCCAGGAGGGGATGGACGGCTTTATGGCAGTGGAAAACCGTGTAAATGCGGCTCTTGAGGCAGAGCAGAGTGTCATTGCCCCAGGCGGAAGCGTAATCTACGGGGACGAGGCCATGGCCCATTTAAAGGAAATCGGCCTGATGGTCTATCTGAAAATCAGCTATGAGGAGCTGACCAACCGTCTGGGCAATATTGTAGACCGGGGTGTGGTTTTAAAGGAAGGTATGACTTTAAAGGATCTCTATGAGGAAAGGACTGCCTATTTTGAACGGTATGCAGATATTACCATAGACGAAGAGGGCAAGGATCTGGGCCAGGTGGTCGATGAGCTGAGGAGGATTCTGGAGGAGCGGTTATCATGAAATCACTTGTTATTGCAGAAAAGCCATCAGTAGGCAGAGACATTGCCCGTGTCTTAAACTGTAAAAAGAGCGGGGACGGCTGTCTGGAGGGAGAGAAGTATGTAGTGACCTGGGCGCTGGGACATCTGGTCGAGCTGGCAGCGCCGGAGGCCTACGATAAGAGGTATAAAGAGTGGAAAATGGAAACTCTCCCCATGATGCCGGATCCTTTTAAACTGGAGGTTATCGGAAAGACAGCAAAGCAGTTTGGCGCAGTAAAACGGCAGCTGTTCAGAAATGATGTGAAGGATATTATTATCGCCACAGACGCAGGCAGGGAGGGAGAGCTGGTAGCCAGATTTATCCTGATGAAGACAGGATGCAAAAAGCCCATCAAACGGCTCTGGATTTCCTCTGTCACGGACAAAGCCATCAGGGACGGTTTTTCAAAGCTCAGAGACGGAAGAGAGTACAACCATCTCCGGGATGCTGCCATGTGCCGGGCAGAGGCAGACTGGCTGGTAGGCTTAAACGCTACCAGGGCTTTGACCTGCAAATATAACGCTCAGCTGTCCTGCGGACGCGTCCAGACACCTACTCTGGCCATGATTGCGGGAAGAGAGGAGGAAATCAGGAATTTCAGACCCAAATCCTACTACGGCCTGACTGCCAGAACCTCAAATCCGTCCCTTACCTTGACCTGGCAGGATCAGAAGTCAGGCGGTATGAGAAGCTTTGACAGGGAGCGGATGGAAAAGCTGCTAAAGGATCTCAGAGATCAGCCGGTGAAGATCGTTCAGGTAAAGAGGACGCCGAAAAAGACCATGGCGCCTCTGCTCTACGATCTGACAGAGCTGCAGAGAGAGGCCAACAAGAGATTTGGCTACTCTGCCAAAGAGACCTTAAATATTATGCAGAGGCTTTACGAGAACCACAAGGTGCTGACTTATCCAAGAACTGATTCCAGATATTTAAGCAGCGATGTGGCGGACACCATAAAGGATCGTCTGTCCGCCTGCGGCACAGGTCCTTACAGGAAGCTGGCGGCCCGTCTGTCTAAACAGACCTGGACGAAGAAAGCAGCCTTTATTAATGATGCAAAGGTGTCGGATCATCACGCCATTATCCCTACGGAGCAGTTTGTCCAGCTTCAGCACATGACGGTGGAGGAACGGAAAATCTATGATCTGGTAGTGCGCCGCTTTCTGGCAGTTCTGCTCCCTGCAGCGGAGTACGATGAGACGGTGATTACGGCAGAAATAGGCGGCGAGCGGTTTATGGCCCGCGGCAAGGTAATGCGCTCCCAGGGCTGGCGGGAGGCTTACGAGACCTCTGGAAACGGAGACAGCGGGGCAGATGGTTCTGCTCTCTTTGCCGGATATCTGGACGATGAGGCAGATGAAGAGGGGGAGCGAGACGGCGCTGTCAAAGTGACGGAACAGACGCTTCCAGACGTAAAGGAAGGCATGACCATTGCCGGAGCAGGACTGTCTCTGACAGAAGGAAAGACGAAGCCGCCAGCTCCGTTTAATGAGGCTACTCTTCTCTCTGCCATGGAAAATCCGGTCAAATATATGGAGTCCCATGATAAGGCCATGGCGAAGACTCTGGGAGAGACAGGGGGACTTGGAACAGTAGCTACCAGAGCAGATATCATTGAAAAACTCTTTTCAAGCTTTATGCTGGAGAAAAAGGGAAAGGACATTTTCCTGACCTCCAAGGCCAAACAGCTGTTAAAGCTGGTTCCGGAGGATCTTCGGAAGCCGGAGCTGACAGCGGAGTGGGAAATGAAGCTTTCTAAAATTGCAAAAGGCGAACTGAAGCGGGAAGCCTTCATGAGTGATATCTGCACCTACACAGAGGAGCTGATCGGGGAGATTAAGGGAGGAGAAGGAACCTTCCGCCATGACAACCTGACGAATACAAAGTGTCCCCGCTGCGGCAAACGAATGCTTTCTGTCAAGGGAAAGAACAGCCAGATGCTGGTATGTCAGGACAGGGAATGCGGATACAGGGAAACCATTTCCCGTACATCCAACGCCAGATGCCCGAAATGCCATAAAAAAATGGAGCTGAGAGGCAAGGGAGAGAACCAGATGTTCTCCTGCTCCTGCGGTTATAAGGAAAAACTGTCAAACTTCAAGGAGCGCCGCCAGAAAGAAGGCGCAGGCGTGACGAAGCGGGATGTAATGAAGTACCTGAATAAGCAGAATCAGGAAGAGAAAATGGTAAATAATCCCTTTGCGGAGGCGTTTAAGAATCTGGGACTGGATTAGACGGTAAAGCCGTTTCTTTCGAAAAGCTTACAAATCATTTTCGCAATCCTTAAACCTCCGTTCCCCCTCTTGAATCTGCAAAAAAGGTGAAATATAATGACAGCATAAGGTAAAACCTGATACAGCAGGATAAAACTGAAACAGATTCAGAGAGGGGGATTTATAATGACACAGAAAATCAATCTTTCTTTTATGCATGTAATCTCAGGCGTACTGTTTCTGGTTATGATATTTTTCCAGATGGCGGGTATGCAGGCGGCATTCGGACTGATGGCAGCCGCTGTCATTGTATTCGAGCTGGGCCTTCAGGCTATGGAAAAAAGCGGAAAGTTTAATGAAGGAAGAGCGACAAGGGCAGAACAGGCACTCTATCTGGCGGCGGCAGTTATGATCATAGGCTATATGGTTTTTCAGTAGAGGACAGTGTTATCGTACAAGAAAATAGACGAACGCAGAAGTCTGTCACATTTCAGAGGAAAAGAAATGTGACAGACTTTTTCTGCATTTTGTCGCTGTCCCGGTCAATTTGTGATATACTTTTTTTAATATCAGAGCACAGAGCATCATGGAGTCAGAGCAATACCGTTTACAGTTTTTATAAAAGAGGAGGGGTGTTATGAACTACGAAGGACAGATATGCCGGGCGCCTATGGAGAGAAGCGCGTTTATGCTTCCTGTAATGGTAGGCTGTTCCTACAATGGATGCAAATTCTGCAACCTGTTCCGCCATTTAAAGTACAGAAAACTGCCTATGGAACAGATAGAGGCAGAGCTCAAACGAGTGAAAGAGTGCGGGGGAAGTCCGAAGAAGATTTTTCTGGGAGACGGAAATGCCTTTGACCTTCCCATGAAGGAGCTTTCGGCGATTTTACGGCTTGTAAAATTGTATTTTCCCCAGTGCGACATGATCAATATGGACGCCACAGTGACTGGAATCCTGAAAAAGACCAGGGAGGAGCTGAAGGAGCTGTATGAACTGGGGGCGCGTCATCTTTACCTGGGCATCGAGACAGGACTTGACGATGTGCTGTCGTTTATGAATAAGGATCACACCCTGGAGGAGGCTTATGAGGCCATCAGGCGGCTTCAGGAGGCAGGTCTTATTTTTGACGCACACATTATGACAGGAGTGGCAGGAAAAGGCAGGGGAGAGGAGAATGCCCTGGCTTTGGCCGGGTTTCTGAATCAGACCTATCCTGCTCATGTGGTGAACTTTTCCATGTTTCTCCACAAGGAGGTTCCCCTTTACAGAGAGGTGGAGCGGGGCGCTTTTACCCAGGCGGACGAGCTGGAGTGTCTGAGAGAGGAACTGATTTTAATTGATCGGGCCGGAACAGAGGAGCATCCCATCTCCTATGATGGTTTCCACGATTTCATTGAATTCCGGGTGAGGGGAATACTTCCAAGAGATCGGGAGAAGATGAAAGAGAAGCTTCAGGCGGCAATCCATAAGTATGAAAAGGAAAAACCCATATACAGCCTGGTTTACGGAGAATGCCCCAATATTATCAGGTGCGAGGGAGATGAGAGGATTTACTAGGGCGGTTATGATTTTGTACTTGTCTGCAAAGACAGACTTAGAGCGTATCAGTGACGATAGCGAGGCTTTTGCGGAAAACGCAGCTGGTCACGCATACGCTCTAAGTCTGGCGATATACGCATTTCCTAGATTGAGAAGATTACTAAAACTCCTGCCGCAAAATAAACTTGTAACCATCTGTCAGATATGATATAAAGAAAAGGCAAATAAATTGACAACTAAGAATTTAAAGGAAAACGAAAATGAAGCGGATTTCAATCATTGTTCCCTGCTTTAACGAGCAGGAGGCGCTGCCCTTGTTTCTCCAGGAGATAGGAAGGGTATGCGAGGGGCTTTCTGAGTATGAATTCGAGTGGATTTTCGTGGACGACGGCTCTAAGGACGGGACTCTTGCGCTGCTGAAAGAGAGGGCGAAGGAGGATTCCCGGATTAAATATATTTCTTTTTCCAGAAATTTTGGCAAGGAGGCAGCTATCTATGCTGGTCTGGAAGCTTCAGAGGGAGACTATACAGCCATTATGGATGCAGATCTCCAGGATCCGCCCAGACTTCTGCCGGAAATGATAGAGGCGTTAGAGTCGGGGGAATATGACAGCGCAGCTACAAGGCGGGTAGACAGAAAGGGCGAGCCTCCGATTCGTTCCTTTTTTGCCAGGATGTTTTATCGCCTGATTCGGAAAATTTCTGATATAGACATTGTGGACGGCGCCAGGGACTTTCGCCTGATGAACCGGAAGATGAAGGACTCCATTGTGTCCATGACAGAGTACAACCGTTTTTCCAAAGGGATTTTCGGCTGGGTGGGCTTTCGCACCAGGTGGATTCCTTTTGAGAATGTGAAGCGGGTGGCCGGGGAGACCAAGTGGTCTTTCTGGAAGCTTTTAATCTATTCTATTGAGGGAATCGTGGCTTTCACCACCCTTCCCCTCTCTATTGCAGCTTATCTGGGGCTGATTTTCTGCCTGGTGGCTTTTTTCATGGTGCTGGTAGTGATTGCTAAGACTCTGATGTTCGGCGATCCGGTAGGAGGCTGGCCTTCTCTGGCCTGTATCATTCTGTTCGTAGGAGGAATCCAGCTGCTCTGTGCAGGCATTGTGGGGAAATATCTGGCAAAAATTTATCTGGAAGTAAAACGGCGGCCTCTTTATCTGGTGGCTGAGGATAATTTAAAAAATGCTTCCGGAGAGAAGGAGGAATCATGACAGTTCCTTTTCTTTCTTTTATCAGAGAAAACAGGGCGGGCGCTTTGCTGTCAGGAGCGGCCGTCCTCTGTACCTATGGGGCCTGGATGACCAGACAGGATATTACGATTGATACAGAAATTATGATGGCAGATCCTGAGGCGATGATGGATTCCTGGCTGGGAATCAATCGGTTTGGTCTTGTTTTTACCAAGCACCTCTTTGGCCAGACTTCGTTTCACCCTGTTTTTTCACGTGTGCTTACTGTGGTTTTATTGTGGATAACAGCCATGGTTTTATCGTTTTTTGTGTATAAATGGAGCGGAGAACAGAAGCGTTTTCGTCTGTTTGCAGCCGTATTTCCTGTGGTGTACGTGACAGCGCCCTGCTTTACAGAGCAGTTCTATTTTGTGCTTCAGTCGGCAGAGGTGGTTTTCGCCCTGCTTCTCTGTGTCCTGGCGGCGTATGGAGCCGGAAAATCTGCTCTTTTCGGGGGAAAATGGATCTGGGCGGCTGGCTCAGTTCTGCTGCTGGTGTGGGCCTTTGGAACGTATCAGGCTATGGCGGCTGTGGCCGTGTCTGTGATGGCAGTTCTCTTTCTGACTGTCTATCTGGGAAAACATGGCAGGAATCTGGATCAGAAACGGTTTGGCTGGCTTTTGGCCGGTATAAAGCTGGCAGCCGTATTTTTGAGTGGATTTGTTCTGTACATGATAACTGCCCTGGCAGTCCGTACTCTGTCCGGCGGCAGCGAAGCCTATGTGGCTGATATGATGCACTGGAAAAGGGACGGATTTGATGTCTGTCTCCGCTCAATTTCAGGAGAGCTGAGGCGGGTATTTGACTGCTATTATGTCATGTTCCGACCGGAGTTTGGCTGGTCAGTCCTTTTATTTTTTATTTCGTCTCTGGTGTGGATGAGAATCAGGAAACGGCCTGGAAAGCCATGGTTTCTGGCGGCAGTCAGTGTCTTTTTGCTGTCTCCGTTTTTGATGACTATTGTGGCAGGCTTTTACCAGCCCATCCGTGCCCATCTGGTGTATCCGCTGGTCTTTGCCTTTTCAGGTTCTTTTCTGATAGCTTTTCTCTGGCCAGGGGAGGACAGAGAGGGAAGAGATGGAAGCATGTGGTGGAGAAAGGGAGCCGCGTCTGTGGCAGCAGCACTGTGTCTTCTTATTTCCTGGAACCAGGCAAAGGATGCAGCCGTATTGTTTGAGACCATTCATCAGGTATCGGATCAGGATATCAGCCTGACCAGAGAAATTTATGAAAGAGCCAGTGAAACGGCAGAGAGGGAAGGAAGAGATGCAGAAGACTGTGTGTTCATTTTCCTGGGCAAACGGGAAGCAGCTCTTTTGCCGGATTCTCTGAGAGGAGATGTAATCGGCTGTTCCTTCTACCAGTGGGATGCACAGAGCCCTATGGGAATTTCCAGGAGAATTTACGATCTGATGCAGGCGTTAAACCTGCCCTCGAAGGAACCGGTGCTGTCCAGATATTTAGATTCTCTGCCTTTTGCAGAAGAGATGGCCTGCTATCCGGAGGAAGGCAGCATCCGGATGGATGAGGATACGGTGATTGTGAAGCTGTCAGAATGATTTACAATATAAACATAGAAAGGTTGTGCATAAATGTTCCCAAAAAGGATTCTGACCAGAAGAGATAAATTTCTTCTCTTGTCTCTGATTCCTGTTTACTTTATTGTCTGCGGATTTATTCTGCAGCCGTTTTCGGAGATCTGGCCGGGAATGGTTACTCTGATTCGGGAACCGGATTTCCTGATTACCGACTATTTTGTGGTAGGAGGTGTGGGAGCGGCTTTCCTAAATGCGGGAGTTTTAACGCTTTTAAGTATTGCCCTTATCTATTTTCTGGATATGGAAATGGACGGACACACGATTACTTCCGCCTGCCTGATGTTCGGATTCTCACTGTTTGGAAAGAATCTGTTTAATATCTGGACAATTATGCTGGGCATCTGGCTTTATGCAAAATACCATAAAACTCATATGTCCCGGTATGTTTATGTAGGACTTTACGGAACCAGTCTGTCTCCCATTATTACGCAGCTGATGCACATTGGAAATCTTCCTGTTCTGGCCAGATTTTTCCTGGCTCTTACAGCAGGCATATTAATTGGTTTTGTACTTCCGCCTCTGGCAGCCCAGGTTCATCATGCCCATCAGGGATATTCTCTTTACAATGTGGGATTTGCCGGCGGAATTATTGCTACGGTTATTGTCTCTCTTCTGAAATCCTTCGGGATCACAGTAGAGAGTCGGCTGATCTGGTACACAGGAAGTGATTTCCTGTTTTTTACTCTGCTGTCTATCCTGTTTGCCGGTATGGCGGCAGGGGCTTTCTTATTCGGCGGCCGCGGTGTGGTGGAGGAATACTGGGAAATTATCCGAAGTTCCGGCCACGGCGGATCGGATTACCTGAGAGATAACGGCGGACCGGCCACAGTTCTTAATATGGCGGTGAACGGCTTTATAGCCACACTTCTGGTGCTGATTGCCGGAGGAGATTTAAACGGGCCTACCATTGGAGGTATTTTTACAGTGGTAGGATTCAGCTCTACGGGAAAGCATATCCGGAATATTTTTCCGATTATGGCTGGTGTGTATCTGGCAGGGCTTACGAAGAGGTGGAATATCAGTGATCCGTCGCCTATGCTGGCGTTTCTCTTTTCTACTACCCTGGCTCCCATATCAGGAGAATTTGGCTGGCTGGCCGGGTTAGTGGCCGGTTTTCTTCACTCCTCTGTGGCCTTAAATGTGGGAATTGTATACGGAGGAATGAATCTTTATAATAACGGCTTCGCCGGAGGAATGGTAGCCATCTTCATGGTTCCTGTTATCCAGTCTGTGAGAGACAGAAGAGCGAGGGCAAAGGAAGAGGAGGCTCTGGAATAGAGCCTCCTCTTTTACCTTCCCGTTATTTTCTGTACCTGGCCAGGCAGGCGCATACTTCCTGCTTTCTTGGCCGGGCAAAGCCGGATGCTGCAAAGCCTCCTCCCTTGCTTTTTTTCAGGAAGGAGGAGAAACCTTCTGTTTCCCACATTTTTTCCAGATGATCAGCTATCTGGGCAATGCTTGCTTCGCCGTCTGCCAGGACAGAGCAGGCGTACCTGAGAATATAGGCCAAAGCCGCCGTCTGCTCGGAATCTGCAATCTGTTCCACATAGTGGAGATTTACTGTATTTTTATCAATGGAGAAGGAATCTCTGTCAAAACATTTGATTTTCGCGTCTGCGAGGCGTTTGCCATTGACCCGGTAAGGGCGGGAAAGTTCCGGCAGACGGAACGAGGGAGCTTCCTCCTGAGATTTCAACGGAGATGGGAAAGCGTTCAGTGTTTCCCTTACCTTGCTGGTAATGTCTACAGGCCGGTAGCAGTCCATCTGAATGACAGTATCTGCGATATGGAAAAATGCTCCGGAGCTTCCGGCTACCAGGATAGTAGAAATACCGCAGGTTTCAAACAGCTGTCTGGCCCGTTCGATAAAAGGAGTAATGGGTTCTTTTTTTCTGTGGATGACCTGCTGCATCAGCTCGTCCCGGACCATGAAATTGGCGGCGCAGGTATCCTCGTCAATGAGAAAGGTCCGGCATCCGGAGAACATGCCTTCTACAATACCAGCTGCCTGGGAGGTGGATCCGCTGGCGTCTTCTGTGGTGAAATGGCAGGTATCCTTTCCATTCGGAAGATCATTGATAAACAGGGAGATGTCCGTATCCTCAATATAGCGTCCATCCTCTGCCCGCAGCTTGACGGCAGTGGAATCTGTGATTACATATTCCCGTCCGTCTCCAGAAATATGGTTGTAGACACCCATTTCCAGAGCCTTTAAAAGGGTAGATTTGCCGTGATATCCCCCTCCTGCGATGAGAGTAATGCCTTTTGGAATTCCCATGCCGGAGATAAGGCCTTTATGAGGCAGGGAAAGCTGTATTCTGAGAGAAGCCGGAGACTGGAAAGGTACACAGCCTTTTAAGGGCAGATCGGAGACGCCGCTCTGTCTGGGAAGAATGGAATCATCCCCCACAAAAGCGGCCAGATTCAGACGTTCCAGCTCATTTCTGATAAATTCCTGATCATCGGCCAGATCAGCCCTTTTTTGGATCTCACCGGCAGGAAGGGAAGCAAATATAAGGGATTTTTTAACACAGGCCGGAATAAAATCAAAGAGAATTTTTTCCAGTTCTCTGGCATTGATCGTGCGCCCATTAGCCGGAAAACCAGCGTGGAAACGCAGCCAGATTCCGTCCTCACAGATTTCACAGGCAGTTCTGGATAAAACTTCCTGTCCGCAGTGAGTGACAGAAATCAGGCCGCTTTTGCCGGAACCCTTGGCCTGAAAATTAAAATGGGCTGCTTCTTTTCCGAACTGACGGATCAGATAGTCTTCAAGAGCCGTTTTTCTCACATCAGTGCTGTAGAGCGAGCTGTCAAAGCCAGCTGTTTTGTGAGGGACAAATACGCTCAGATGGGAGGGAGAGGCGAAGGGATCTCCCTGCACATGGTCAATGGAAAGCTGAAATCCGGGAAAATGGTAGATTCCGGCTAAAGATTTATAGGCCGGATAGCTTTTCCGGTCAATGGAGAGCAGGAGAGTCCGAAGCTCCTCAGAGGTCTTTAAAACTCTGGGTTTATCCGGAGTGGAGAACCGTCCGCCGTCCCGGCCGTTTCTTCCGTCTCCTCCCCGTCCGCCGCCGTTTCCGCTTCGGCGTCCTCTGTTTTTATAGGAATCGTATGGTGTCATAGTCAAGTACCTGTTCCTTTCTGACTCAGTCAATTAAATAGTAGGTATGTGCGTTACTTCGCAGGCCAAAACCGGCGCGGTATCACATCTGGATTCTGGAGTTATTATACCATCCCTTTACAAAGGCGGGAAGACCTCCCTGCCATTTCAAATTTTACAGATAGGGTGGGCGGAAAGAAAAAAGTGTGATATAATGTACCACGTCAGCAGGAAAGCAAGCGGCTGCGAAGCAGACATTTGATTTCACCTGATGTGGTAACTCCAAAATATACAGCTGCCTTTGGCAGCATCAGATGTGCAAAGCACAGCTGAATTTTGGAGTTATGGAAGAGGCGAACCTGCCGCAGACAGCATTTGTTTTTATCTGACGTGGTAACTCCAAAATATACAGCTGCCTTTGGCAGCGAAGATGTGCAAAGCACAGCTGAATTTTGGAGTTATAAATAGGGGGAAATTATTCATAGGAGGAAGTTGTAGGATGAGCAAAGGATATTTTCATGTCTTCCATGATCCGGAGGATGGATTTATATCAGGAAAGGCGAAGGATGTGGCGAGAGACATGGTGGCCAGAGGAGCTTTTAAGCCGTACGGCTGGCTGGAAATTCTGGTCTGGATTGGACTTTCCATGTTTCTTTCGGTAGAGCTGTGTAATTACCTGAAGGTAGAAAGCGGCGTTGTTAAAATAGCCCTGTGGCCGTTTTTAGGAATACTGTTCTATTTGATATCCAGAGGAGTATTTTTCCTGTCTGCCTGGGTAACATCCAGAAAAAATGCGGGAAATCCGCAGTTTCGTCAGTCTTTCCGTCAGTACCTGTGGTTTGGTGAGGGAAGCATGTTTACAGAGTCGGATGATTCCAGAATGGATGTGTCCTATAAGAGGATTGAGAGCCTGGAGTGCGAGAACGGCCGTTTTATCCTGAACATGACGGCTGGAAAAAGAATTGTTCTTGAAAAGAAAAATTTCCTGGAGGGCAATCCAAACGACTTCGAGTCATTCCTGCGTGGAAAAATGGCTGAGGAAGCTTCTCTGGAGCTGAAGGAAGATGCTCCGAGAGCGGAGGTTATGGAGAGCGAGGAAGGCATTTACAGGCTGTACAAAGCGGCAGAATGGAACCGAATCCAGTCAGGCCGGGAAAAGCATCCTGCAAGCATGTATTTAATCGTATTTCTCTGTGTCAGTGCAGCCTTTACGTTTATCAATATGACGCTGAAGCAGATTACACTGCCTTTTGGTATTTATCTGGCGATTGAAGCAGTTCTCGCCGGTGTCTGTGCTGCTCACTATTTCCTGAAAAATAAGGAAGCCAGAAGTGAGAAGTCTCTGAGAAAGGCAGCTGCCAAGGACTGGAGCAAGATCAGAGAAAAATCAGATGGTATGAAGAAAGAGCTGGTATTCTTTAAGAATGGTTTTAAGGTTCAGACAGAGGAATACATCACCTCCTATGACTACAGAAATCTGAATACCATGATTGTGTCAAAGGATACGATGGTAGTATCCGGAGACGGATTTTCTTTTGTGGCCCTAATGGGAACAGAGTCAGAAGGCTACTACGAGATGAAGAAGCTGGTAGAAAATGGATCCAGCCTGAAGATTCAGGTAATGGAGTAAAATATAACGATTAAGAAATCGAATCGGCACAGCCTGAAGGCTGTGCCGATTTTGTACGTGACTCTTTATTCTTATTTTCTCTGATATACAATCTCTCCGCCGAGGATGGTAGCATCTACCTGAACCTTTGGCAGATCTTCCGGGTCAACTGCGCATGGATCGCGGTCTAAAATAACCATATCAGCCAGTTTTCCCTCTGTAATAGAACCCTTAATATTTTCCTCAAAAGCAGCGTATGCGCCGTTGATGGTATAGAATTTAAGAGCCTCCATAACAGTTACTTTTTCGTGTGGATTCCATGGGGCAAGCTCTGGGTGCTCCAGGGATTTTCTTGTAACGACAGCATAAATTCCGCAGAATACATTCGGTGTCTCTACAGGAATATCAGAGCTGGCGTTTAAATTTACACCCAGATCCGTCAGGGTACGCCATGCGTGGCAGTATTTAGCCCGGCTGCCCAGACGATCTTCCATGATCGGAATATCCGTTGAGGTGGAAGCAGGCTGAATATTAATATTCAGTCCCAGCCTGGCAATTCTCTTATACAGCTCCAGGTTTCCTACCTGTCCGTGAACGAGACGGTGGCGGTGATTTTCCCGTGGGAAGTCATTCAGAACACGCTCATAGGCATTTAATACCTGCTCTAACGCTCCGTCGCCGATGGTATGGATGCAGACCTGCATACCGGTGCAGTGAGCCTTGCGGATATTGTCATACAGCTCCTGATCCGTGTAATAGTAGATTCCTGTAGTTCCCGGAGCATCGGAGTATGGCTCCTTCATACCGGCAGTGCGGGCGCCCATAGTACCGTCAGCCCACTGTTTCATAGGCCCGATGTGATAGAAATCATGGCCCATTCCGGTACGCAGAGAACATCCTTCCAGGAATTCATCTACTTCCTTTCCGGTAGGAAGAGAGATTTTCTGATAAATACGGAGCGGAAGTTTTTTCTCTTCGGCCAGTTCCTGGTAGGCGTGGTAAATATCCATAAAGTTGCCTGGATATCCTAAATCATAGGTATCCTCCGTATGTACAGTCGTTACACCGTAGCGGAGCATTTCCTCACCGCCGCGGATAATGGCCTGTTTTAATTCTTTTCTGGCTGATTCAGGATTGCGCTGACGTTTGAACCATTCCAGGGCAGCCTCGCGGATCACGCCGTTGGGCTCTCCGTCTGCACCCTTGTCAAACTGTCCGCCTGGGAGATACGTTTCTTTTGTAACCTTTGCATCAGCCAGAGCCATGGTATTGGCGATTCCCACATGTCCGCAGGTGCGGATAATCAGGATCAGATGCTTATCAGAAACCTTGTCCAGATCCTCCTTGGTTGGAAAAGCGCCGCCTGGGAACAGGTTCTGATTCCAGCCGCGGCCGAATACCCACTCGCCCTCAGGTATCTGCTTTTCCTCAATAAAGTTTTTGATCCGCTCACACATTTCTTCACAGGAGAGGCAGTTTTCCAGATTCACATATCTCAGAGAATTGCCATAGCCTACCAGATGGGTATGCGTGTCATTAAAGCCGGGAACGACGGTGCGTCCTTCCAGATCGATTACCTGGGTATTCTCACCCTGCCAGGCTTCCAGCTCCTGATTGGAGCCTACCTTTACAATTTTGTCGCCTGCAATAGCGACAGCCTCTTCTACACGGCCGTCCATGGTATAGATCCGGGCATTTTTAAGAACCATAGTTGTCTGCGGCATATATGTTCCTCCTTAAAATAAAATAGATACCATTTTATTAAGCATATTTTGTGCCATGAAAAAACAACCTGATTTTAGAGTGAAATTGTCAGTTTATTGTAAAAAACAGGTTGGATGACGCAAAAATTTTTGCCATTCTGCGGAAAGTTTTCCGCCGTCAAGGAGAATGAGAAAAATTTTCTGCGTTTCAGTCGAGACGGTATTTTTCAATTTTATAGGACAAGGTCTGCCGGGAAATGTGCAGCATTTTTGCTGCTTCTGTAATGCTCTCTGTTTTTGCCAGGATCCGGCTGATAGCCTCTTTTTCATAGGCAGAGGTGTTTTCTGTCAGGGACAGATTTTCATCATAAGGGAAGGTGTCTTCCTGTTCCGTGTCATTCTCAGGCTCCTTACAGACAGCCGGATAGCAGTTTTCTGCTTCCTGAAGGCAGCTCTGTATTTTGTAATTTTCCTGCAGAATATCAGGCAGATCATTCATATTAATAGTAGATCCCTGACATAAATTAAATGCATACTCCAGAGTATTTTTCAATTCCCGCACATTTCCCTTCCAGTTATAATTCTGAAAGGTCATTTTTACCAGAGCGCTGACGCCGCGGATGGATTTTCCCATTTTCCGGTTAAAATAGTTAATGAAATAATCCGTCAGTATCATGACGTCTGGTTTTCTGTCCCTGAGAGGCGGAATGTCGATTCGCACAACACAGATCCGGTAGAACAGATCGGTCCGCATCAGTCCGGCGTGGAGGACTTCAGCCGGATTCTGGTTCATGGCACAGATGATTCTTGTATGGAAATGTGTGTTTTTAGCGCTTCCAATCCGCCGCACCTGCTGTTCTTCTATCGCCTTTAAAAGCTTGGCCTGCATGGAAAGATCCATGGAATTGATCTCATCCAGGAATAAGGTACCTCCATCAGCCAGCTCAAACAGGCCTTTTCTGTTTTCTGCTCCTGTAAAGCTTCCTTTTTCTACTCCGAAAAAAATACCCTCCAGAAGGGATTCCGGTATTGCCGCACAGTTCTGTGAAATAAAAGGTTTTTTTGCCCGGTGGGAGCAGGTGTGAAGTGACTGGGCAAACAGCTCTTTTCCAGTTCCTGTCTCTCCGTAGAGCAGCACGGGAGAATCATTATTTGCAATGAGAGTACACCGTTCTTTTAAAGCGATCATAATGGGATCCTGGGAAATGATGTCATCCAGAGTATAGAGATCCCCCTGCCGGTGTCTGGGGAGTCCTTTTCCGGCCTGGTATTTTTCATAGAAAATAGTAGAAGTCATAGCCCCGATTACCTCATTTCCTGCCATCAGAGGAATGGTAGATGAGACAATGTCAAGAAGTTCTCCGCGGCAGGTGTGTATGACCTGCCGCTCGTCAAAACGAGGTTCCCCGCTTTCAATGACCCGCATGATAGAGCTGGTCTGGTTATCCAGTTCAGGATATACATCTGTAACATGCATTCCTACCACTTCGTCTGCTAAAATTCCGTCGTGAAACCATTTCATAAATTCCACATATCCATATTTGTCGCAGACCAGCACACCGTCCGTGTCTTCATACAGCTGTCTGGCCTGTACCAGAGCATTTGTAATCATGATTTGTTCTCCTCTCTTATTTTGTTTCAAGTGACTTCAGTGTATCACAAAAAAAACAATGTCGCAAATATTTTTGCTTTTTGTGAACTTGTGCAAAAAAATCGGCAGAAATTTTGTATAAATAATGAAAAATTACTAAATAAACCGGTGATTTATTCAAAAATCATATGATTCAGCCTGAATATTTATATCTTTTATGGATGGCACGGAAATTGCTTAAATAATAGGCATGAAAAACACATACTATAACATCAGAATGGAGGATCATGCATGAAACTTTACCACAACGGTGTAATCCTTACGATGAATGCCGCCGGGGATCGGGCAGGAGCCATGGCAGTCGAAGGAGATCGCATCGTCCGCGTCGGAGATGAGGAAGAACTGAAAAAGAAATTTCCTGACGCTGAGGCAGTTGACTTACAGGGCAGAACCATTATGCCTGGTTTCATCGAAGGCCATGTCCATCTGCTGAATTATGCCTACAGTCTCACGAAAATTGACTGTGCTCCTTTAAAATCCATTGAGGAGATGATAGAAGCCGGAAGAGAGTACATAAGAAAGAATCAGATTCCTTCCGGAACATGGGTTCAGGGCCGCGGCTGGAACCAGACATTTTTTGCTGAGAAGAGGAATCCTACCATTGCAGACCTGGATGCCATCAGTACCGAACATCCCATTGTGTTTACAAGAGTCTGTGAACATATGGTGGTAGCCAACTCTGCCGCTCTTGCCATGGCAGGCATCACAAGAGAAACGGAAAATCCGGAAGGCGGAGAAATTGAACGTGACGCAGAGGGAAATCTGACAGGACTGTTAAAAGAAACAGCCCGCTATCTGATTTATCAGATGCTTCCCGATAAGTCGGTGGAAGAGATTAAGGAGATGCTGGTAAATGCCATTTCCATTGCTTCTTCCCTGGGACTGACGACCATGCACTCCGATGACTTTGAAACCTTCTCTGACAAGGACTGGAGAAAGGTTATGAGAGCCTACAGGGAGCTGGAACAGGAAGGCAGACTGAACATGAGAATCAGAGAGCAGTGTCTCCTGCCTCAGATTGACCGCCTGAGGGAGTTCATTAAAGAAGAGATTCTGGATCGCCATGATACCCTTATGGTGCAGGCCGGGCCTTTAAAGCTTCTGACAGACGGTTCCCTGGGAGGAAGAAGCGCATATCTGCGCGCTCCTTATTCTGATGCTCCTGATACCTGTGGAATCGCTGTATTTACCCAGGAGGAGCTTGACGAGCTGGTAACGACAGCCCATGAAGCCAAAATGGGAGTTGTATGTCACGGCATTGGTGATGGAGCCATGGAAATGTGTATGGATGCCTTCTTAAAGGCTCAAGAGAGAAGACCGGATTCTGATGCCAGATTTGGAATTATCCATCTTCAGATTACACAGCCGGATATTCTGAAACGCTTTAAGGATCAGAATATTATCGCTTACATGGAGCCGGTGTGCTTAAACAGCGATCTGCACATCACAGAAAGCCGCGTAGGTGCAGAACGTCTGCCGTCTACCTATAACTACAGAACCCTGTGCGATATGGGCGTTATGTATACGATAAGCTCAGACTGCCCGGTAGATTCCTTAAATCCATTTGACAGCTTATTTGTAGGAATGAACCGCTGTGATTATTCTGGATATCCGGAGGGAGGCTGGATGCCGGAACAGAAGCTTACAGTGGAGCAGATGCTTCGGGGATTTACAATAAATGGAGCCTATGCTTCTTTTGAAGAGGATATCAAGGGATCCTTAGAGGATGGAAAACTGGCCGATTTCGTGATTTTATCCCAGGATCCGACCCAGTGTGATCCCATGAAGATCCGTGATGTTTTTGTAGAAGAAACTGTTCTGGGAGGGCGTACCGTCTACCAGAAAAGATAAAAGCTAATTTATTTTAAGGAGGAAGTTTATGAGTAAGAAAAATCCTGACCCTAACCCTAATGCGAACAGCGCCAAAGTAAATGAAGCGAACGAAGATTTCAGGCCATCCTTCGGCGCAGCTGTCATTTGTGTCCTTTCACTGATTGTGTTCATGGCGATGTCTATTTTCTTCTTTAACCAGAAGATGCACATTGCTATGATGGCATCCCTGGGCGTAACTCTTCTTGTTCTGAAAATTGAAAAATGTCCCTGGAGCAAAATTGAAAGTGCTATTCTGAAGGGCGGAGAGTTGATGATTCCGACTGCTATGATTCTGTACAGCATCGGTGCTCTGATGGGAGCATGGATTGCCAGCGGAACCGTTCCGATGATTATTTACTGGGGACTGAAACTGATTTCCCCGTCCGTGTTCCTGGCAACAGCCTGTCTGGCATGTATGATGACTTCTCTGGCTACAGGTTCTTCCTGGTCTGCCATTGGAACAGCAGGCGTAGCCTTAATGGGCGTTGGTATGGGTCTGGGAGTAAATCCGGCTATGACAGCTGGTGCGATTGTTTCCGGTGCAGCATTTGGCGATAAGATGTCTCCTCTTTCTGATACGACAAACCTGGCTCCGGCAGTTGCAGAGGGTGATGTATTTGACCATATTAAGGCCATGTTTTTTACTACAACACCGAGTATTATTATTGCTCTGGCTGTTTTCCTGGTTCTGGGATTCAAATTCTCCGGTGCGGCAGAAAGTGATACGATTAACAATATCATGACCTCTTTAAGCACAAACTTTAACTTAAATATTCTGACACTGATTCCGCCGGTAATCGTTCTTACACTGGCTGTTATGAAAAAACCAGCGTTCCCGATTCTTCTGATTTCCGGCGGTACAGCAGCATTAATTGCAATCGTGGTACAGGGTTACACCTTAGGCGAACTGTTTAATATCATGGAGAGTGGATTCGTATCCAATACTGGAAATGCTGAAATCGACAGCCTGCTTTCACGAGGCGGACTTCTGAACATGAACCACACCTGTTCTCTCGGTATTATCGCTATGGTATACGGCGGTATTTTAGAGCACCTGGGATTCCTTGAGGTATGTCTGGAAAAGATGAAATTTGTCAGCAAATCTGTTGGTACTCTGGTATGTTCCACAGTTGTCAGCTGCGTTCTTTTCAATATTATTACAGCCAGCCAGTACATGTCCATTATCCTTGGCGGACGTCTATTCATTGGAGAGTTCAAGAAAAAAGATATGCTTCCTCAGACCTTATCCCGCTGTCTGGAGGATGGCGGAACCGTAACATCCCTGATCGTTCCGTGGAACGTAGACGGAGCTTTCGCAGGGGCAACGCTTGGTGTACCGGTTCTTGGATTCCTTCCATTCGCTGTATTTAACTGGTTAGTTCCGATTGTGTCTATCACATTCGGCTTCCTGAATAAGTTCCAGTGGAAGACAGGAGAGATCAAATCGACCAAGACCTACAGAGATGCGGTAGAGTCGTAAGAGAGGTATATTAGAATAGAAGAGGAAATGTTTCTGCGCTTCTATGTATGATGCCAGAGAGGGAGAAAGTTTTCTGCGCTCCAGCGAAAGTCGCTAGAAAACTTCCCCCTCTCCGGTAAGGTACATGGCAGGAGGAAACATTTCCTCTTTTATTTTTGGGAGAGCTGCTTGTGCACGATTTTCTCCGGCGTTTCTTTTGTCATCTGGCGGATTTCTTTTGGCGTAAAGCCAAGGCTTAAAAGTGTTTCAATGAACAGGAGCATAGCCTGGGCGGGATGCTCGGCACCGTACTGCCCGCGGTCGGTAGCTAGGTAGACAGAGTGAACGCCTGCTAAACGGATATTTTGAGCCATTTCTTCCGGGGAAACGGAGCCTTCCGCCAGATTCAGCCAGTTTTTTTCGATTAAAACTCCCAAATCAGCTAGTTCTGCCTGAATGGATCCGGGGATTTTTGTCCTGTCCCATTCAGGATGTGTTAAAATCATATTTACATGAGCATTTCTCCCCTCCCGGCAGAGCAGAACAGACTCTTCAGGACTTAAATGCCCCGTGGCCAGCCAGGAATCGTATTTTTTTACAATTTCCATAATTTCATAGATAGCAGGTTTTAAACGTCCATTTTCATCCAGAATTGTGATACCGGGGCGGGAGAAGAAATCTCCGGTCATATCTCCATAAGACAGACAATGCCGGGAGTCTCTGGTAGGCATCCAGATAACAGAAGCTCCCATGCGCAGGGCATTTTCTACAGAATAGGGGTTTAATCCTCCGGTAGGCCAGTTGAGCGCCAGTCCTCCAAAAGCGCGGGTCTGGCAGCCGCTGATACGGTTGATGAGAGCGGCGCGTGCAGCCGTGCAGCCGTAGTGAGCTTTAATCATCACTCCGGCCATATGGACGTCTTCTGCTTCCCGGATCAGTTCTAAATCATCTAAGGCGCGGGGAAAGGCAGACGGGATCGTGTGAGTATGCAGATCATAGGAACCTGCAATCAATTCTTTTGCCATTTCTTTGTACATCATAAAAACTCCCTTCCAAAAGATAGTGAATACGATTTCAAATATCTTTTGAAAGGGAAAAGTACAAATCAAATAGTCCGTTCTCTTATAAAAATGTCCAGGGGATCCAGCTGGCGTTCCAGAGTTTCCAGGGCTTCTGTAGAAGACGGCTCTGTTTTTCGTCCCATTTCTGCGATAACGGCTTCTGCGGCAAACATAATCGCCATATTTCCACATCCACTGTTGACAGAATTTGTATCAATTACAACTTCGGCATATCTGGCAATAGGATTCAGAAGGGTATTAGTAATTAAAATGACAGGAATTCCATTCTGGTGGGCTAAATCAGCTGCCTCAATTGTAGTTTTGGTACAAGGCCAAATGGAAAATACTACCAGAGCAGAGTCAGCGGGCATTCTCAAAATGCGGTCGTACAGGAAATCTGGTTCATGGCTTAACTGTCTTGTTTTTGGATAGAATCGGCTTATAGTATCCTCCAGATAGTAGGCCGCCGCCCGGGAAGAGCGCAGTCCCAGGAAATAAACGGCAGATGCAGACAGCATCAGATCCACAGCTTTTTCAATTTGCTGGGCATTTTTTGGCGTAATGATATTTTCAATCGTATGGTTTGTTTCCATCCAGAGATGGTTCAGGAGGTTGGATTCAGAGCTTTGAGCGGCAGATTTAAAGCTTTGCTTTACCCCACGGTAGGAGGTGGACGTTCTCATCAGAGAAAGATTGAGAAGCTCATGCTTAAAATCGGAATAATTTTCATATCCAAGAGTTTTTATAAGCCGCATCACAGTGGTAGTCCCCACGCCTGACTGCTGAGCCAGCTCTGCCACGGTCATCATTCCAGCTTCTACATAGTTGATGACCAGATAATTGCAGAGAATCCTCTGTTTCTTAGGCAGAACATCTTTAATCTGGACGATTTTATCGATAATATTATTTTCCATATCAGACCTCTTTGTGTGTGTTATCAGTAACGAAACTGTTGATACTACCTTATCATTTCTCTAAAAAGTAGTCAATGATAAGAAAAACCATCACAAAAAGGAATAAATATTCTTAAATAATACTATAAGGAAAGTATAACATCGTATTATAGCGAAGTAAATAACTAAAAAGGGGGAAAACTGCACAAAAAAAGAATAGATAAATTGTTAAAAAGGAATAAAAGTAATCTTTTTAAATTAAAAAGGTTGAAATATTCTTTTTTGTAAACTATAATAAGACCAAGACAAGGGAAACCTTGAACGGATAATATTATAGAAAAGAGGACAAGGATATGAAGATGAGAGAGGTTGTATTTTACAGTGAAGGTACAAAGATGGTCGGAACGATTTACCTTCCGGACGATTATAAAGAAGGGGAAAAGCGTCCTGGAATTATCGCCAATTCCGGATGGACAGGCCTTAACAAGGTATATCCTGCTATGTTCGCCCGCCAGATGACAAAATATGGCTATGTGTGCATGGGATTTGATTACCGCGGCTTTAAGCCGTCAGGCGGAATCGGCGCAATGGAAAAATATACGACTCTGGAGATGGAGGTAGACGATGTGAATAATGCGGTTACTTTCTTTAAGCACCAGCCGGAAGTAGATCCGGAGCACATCGCATTAATTGGCTGGGGCGTCGGAGGCGCGGTATGCGTGACAGCAGCCTACAGAGATAAAACTGTGAAGGCAGTAGCGACGCTGAATTCCTTTACAGACGGACGCAGATGGATGCGCATGGGAATGGGAAACGATAAATATAATAAGATGCTGCGCACTCTCGAAGAAGACAAGTGGAAGAGAGTCAGCACAGGGGATCCGGTTCTGCGCCATCCATATGAGTTCTATCCGAACATTGACGAATCTGGTGATTTCTACGTAGAGAAAACACTGAAAAATTTAAATGGAGGACTGGAAGATTCTATCGAAGGAGATTACAAAGAACCATTCCCAACGCCGATGTCCAGCGTAATTGCAGAGTCCTTCGTCCGTTTCAACGTTCAGGATATTCTGCCGAAGCTGGCTCCTGACTGCGCCGTGTTTGTAGGACATGGAAAATACAATGAGCTTCACGACAGAGAGGAGGCAGACGACGCATACAGATTGGCTAACGAGCCAAAAGCTCTGTATTTTGTAGAGGGAAAACACAATGAATGGATGTTTGACAACGATCCAAAGCTGGTTGGACTTTGTGACGCAATGAATGAGTTTTTTGCAGCGCATATCTAAATCTGTAAATAACTGAAAAGATAGGATAAAAGGCCCCTTTGCTGTCACGATAAAAGATAGAGACTGACAGCAGGGGGCTGTTTTGATATGATTAGGGAGATAAAGGGAGGCGGAGATTTTAAACACAAGATGATAAAATAGTTGAACTAGAGGTAAGAGGAGGAGGGATTACAGGTGGAACAATATAAGATTGCTTTAGTACAGATGAACTGCATATTCGGAGAGCAGGAACAAAATAGAAAAAAGGCTGAACAGTATATCAGGGAGGCAGCAAAGAAGGGGGCGGCTTTAGTCTGCCTTCCAGAGTCGTTTAGCGGCGGCTATCTGGGCAGCAGAATTTTAGATATGAAAGCAATGGCGGAACCTTTGGATGGGCCGTCTGTCAGCCATATGAGGAGCCTGGCGGCAGAGCTTCATGTTCATATCCTGGCTCCTGTTTTGTATTTAACAGGGAACGGGGAAACAGAAAATACAGCGGTGATGATTGACGATGAGGGAAACATAATAGGAACTTATTCAAAAACGCATCCGGTAGGAGACGAGAGGCTTTATTTTCAGAGAGGAACAGAATATCCTGTCTGGGAGACGAAGCTGGGAAAAATAGGAGTTGTCATCTGCTACGATGTCTGTTTCCCGGAGACTGCCAGGATTTTAGCTTTAAAAGGAGCGCAGCTTATTTTAGTCCCGGCAGCCTGGAGAGCCAGCTATTATTTTAAAGAGTGGTGGGACTTGAATTTATCCTGCCGCGCTCTGGACAATCTGGTGTATGTAGCGGCGGTAAACCGCTGCGGTCCGTCGGGGAATGAGATCTTTGCTGGAAAAAGCCAGGTGATTGATCCGACAGGCAAGGTGATGAGCGCCTTTGACGTAGAAGAGGAAGGCGTTTTCTTCCAGGAAATCGACCTTGCGCAGGTGAGACGGGAGAGGGAATTTAATACCGTTTTGTCAGATCGCCATCCAGAGGACTATAGAGAACTTTTGAAGGAATGGAGGGAACAGTAAATGGGAGAGAAGCAAAAGACAAAGCTTTCTATGCGGCCAATGACATTTTTTCCGCCGTTTATTCTGCTGAGCATATTTGTAATTCTCAGTATTATAAATAAGGACGGTTTTCTGGGGATTGTAAATACAATTAATAATGCCATTATCGCTCATTTTGGCTGGGCAGCCAGCATACTGGCTCTTGTAATTACAGTGGTGGCGGTGATAGCGGCATTCTCTAAATTCGGAGACGTCAGGATCGGAGGAGAGGACGCAAAGCCGGAGCTGTCCAATTTTGCATGGTTTACCATTGCGTTAACTACTACTATGGCGGCAGGTGTTCTTTTCTGGGGGCCTGGAGAGCCGATTGCCCACTATATGTCACCTCCCACTGAGATTTACGGGGTGGAGCCAAAGACTCCTGAGGCGCTGAAGTTTTCTATGGAGACCATGTTTCTGCATTGGACGATAGTGCCTTACGCCATGTACACTGTGCCTGCGGTAGTGTTTGCGTTCATGTATTACAATGGAAAGAAGCCTTTTTCCATCACCAGCGAGATGGCGCCTCTTCTGGGAAAACGGGCATATCGTCCCTTGGTGATGCAGATTGTGGACGCGGTCACTCTGTTCTCTATTGGAGCTGGAATGGCAGGCTCAGTCGCTCAGGCTTTTATGAACGTTTCAGGAGGTATTTCCAAGCTGACAGGGCTGCCTTCGGATCCTAAACTTTGGCTGATGGTTGGAATTGTAGTCGGGGCGGTATCTATTGCTACGGCAATTTCCGGTATTCAGAAGGCGATGACTAAGGTTTCCAATATTAATGTATATGGATTTGCAATTTTTTTAATTTTCCTATTAATATTTTCAAATGCATCGTTTTTGTTTAATCTTTCCACAGAAGCATTAGGCGGCTTTGCGGGAACCTTTCTGGAAAGAATTTTAATTACAGGCCAGTCTGCAGGCAGCCAGTGGCCGCAATGGTGGACCACCTTTTACTGGTTCAGCTGGATGGCATGGGCGCCTACATCGGGAGCGTTTATGGGACGTATTGCTTATGGGCGCAAGGTAAAGCATATTCTTGGAATGTATGTGGGAGTATGCGCTACAATCAGCGCAGTTTGGATGATGCTGGTAAGTGGAACGTCTCTCTGGATGGAGACTTCAGGAACAGTAGATTTATGCGCTTCCTATGCGAAGGGAGTCGAAAACGTACCTTATGATATGCTTGGAGCAATGCCGTTTAGCGCGGTAATTATCCCACTGTTTATTATTCTGATCTTTTTATCTACAGTTACGGCCTGCAATTCCAATATGATAGCTATGGCAGGTATTTCTACACGTGGTATCAGTCCTGACAACCCAGATGCTCCCAACTGGCTGAAATTAGTCTGGGGTGTGATTCCAATGGCAGTAGGCTACATTATGATAGCCAGCATAGGAGTAGACGGAG
>Kit_p2__coassemble_704_pt1 | contig 27854 bp, 23 predicted proteins | sample Kit_p2__metabat2_high_PE_038 | metagenome-assembled genome bin Kit_p2 | reverse complement strand
GAAAAGGGGGTACAAATTATAGAAAATAATGTTACAATACTAGATAATGATTCTGTCTGCCAGTTCCAGCTGGAACTGATGGTGGAGGAGCCGCTTGGCTTTCTGGTTCCTGTCGAAGAAAAGGCAGCCGGACAGGGGGAAATAGACGGCTGGAGAGGAGAGGAAACACCTCAGCCGCCGAAAGACAGAATATAGAAATAAGCGTCTAAAGGAGACAAACAGCAGAAAATGAGTGTAATAGAGAATATAATCGATATACCGATGGAGCACGAGAGAAATGTCTGCGGACAGTTTGACGCGTACTTAAAGAAAATCGAACGTACGCTCCACGTGACGATGATTGCCAGAGATGGGGCGCTTAAAGTGATCGGGCCGGAGCATGCCGTCAGACAGGCGAAAAGCGTATTTAACAACCTGATAGAGCTTTCCAAGCGGGGAAATACCATTGCAGAGCAGAATGTAGACTACGCTATTTCCCTGTCCTTTACAGAGAATGATGATAAGATTCTGGAAATTGACAGAGATATTATCTGCCGCACGGTTACCGGAAAACCAGTGAAGCCGAAAACGCTGGGGCAGAAGCAGTATGTGGATGCTATCCGGAAGAAGATGATTGTGTTCGGAATCGGTCCGGCTGGAACAGGAAAAACGTATCTGGCTATGGCTATGGCCATTCAGGCATTTAAAAATGGGGAGGTGGGACGGATTATTTTAACCCGGCCTGCTATTGAAGCGGGAGAGAGGCTGGGCTTTCTGCCTGGAGATCTGCAGAGCAAAATTGATCCGTATCTGAGGCCTCTGTACGATGCCTTGTATCAGATTATGGGAGCAGAGAGCTATCTGCACAACTCGGAGAAGGGGCTGATTGAGGTGGCGCCTCTGGCTTATATGAGAGGGCGGACGCTGGACAATGCTTTTATTATTCTGGATGAGGCTCAGAATACGACACCGGCTCAGATGAAAATGTTTCTGACGAGAATCGGTTTCGGCTCAAAGGTAATCATTACAGGAGATCAGTCCCAGAAGGATCTTCCGGCAGGAGCTGTGTCGGGACTGGATACTGCTATCCGGGTGCTGAAAAAAATTGACGATATCAGTTTCTGCTATCTGACCAGTTCAGACGTAGTACGCCATCCGCTGGTGCAGAAAATAGTGGAGGCTTATGAGGAGTACGAGAAAAAGAACAGCCCGTCCCAGAGGCAAATACAGACGAAAAAGAGGAACAGACATGACAATTAATATTGAATATGAGGCAGAAAAAAAGCTGAATCTTCCCTATGAGGAGATCATCAGAGAAGTTGTGACAGCTGCGCTGGACTACGAGAAATGTCCTTATGAGGCGGAGGTAAATGTGCTTCTGACGGATGATAAGGAAATTCACCGAATTAATCAAGAGTTCAGAGGTATTGACAGGGCTACAGACGTACTATCTTTTCCGATGGGAGATTATGAGACACCTTCTGATTTTGAACGCCTGGAGGAAATGGCTGAGGACTATTTTAACCTGGAAACAGGGGAACTTCTGCTGGGCGATATTGTCATTTCCGTGGACAAGGTGGAGGAGCAGGCGGAAAAGTACGGTCATTCCCAGGCCAGAGAGCTGGCATTTTTAATTGCTCACAGTATGCTTCATTTATGCGGCTATGATCATATGGAAGACGGCGAGCGCCTTGTGATGGAGAAGAAACAGGAAGAAATTTTAAGCCTCAGAGGCTACACCAGATAGGCGGTTCTCTATGAATGGAAGAGTAAGACGAAGAGGGACAGGAAAGAGACAGCCGGAGCGGAGAGTTCTGACTCTTGAGGAGCTTCAGGATGCATTTGACACTGCCCCTCCATCAAAGCGGCCAGGAACAGAGGCGGCCGGGAAAGAACGGTCTCAGCCCATAAAACCGGTAAAAAAAGAAGTGGCTGAGAGGGAACGGCCGCTGTCTGTAAAAAAAGAGGCGGGACGCAGAGAGATATCTCCTGCAAGGACGCTGGAACCGGAGCGGAAGAGCACAGGGAAAAAGGCGGGAAAGAAAGCAGGAAAAAAGACAGGAAATTTTGTGATCCAGGGAACCATTCTGGCGGCAGCAGGAATTATTGTCAGGCTGATTGGTCTTATGTACCGGATCCCCATGACGAATATCATTGGGGATGAAGGTATGGGATATTATTCCACTGCTTTTAATGTCTACAATATTGTCCTGATTCTCTCCTCCTACAGCCTGCCTTTGGCTGTTTCTAAGATGGTTTCAGCCAGACTGGCCAGAGGAGAGTTCAGAAACGCATCCAGAGTGTTTTTGGCGGCTCTGGTATATGCTACTGCAGCCGGGGGACTGGCCTGTGCAGTCGTATGGAACTTCGCCGATTTTTTTGCAGACAGGGTATTTATGACTCCTTTCTGTGTATATGCGTTAAAAACTCTGGCTCCCACAATCTGGGTCATGGCCTACCTGGGCGTGTTGCGGGGATATTTTCAAGGTCATGGAACCATGGTTCCCACCGCTTTTTCACAGATTTTTGAACAGGTAGTGAATGCGGTTATCAGCGTAACGGCAGCAGGCCTTTTATTTAAGGTGGGACTGGATTCTAACCGTGTCTTTGAAACCACAGGCTATCCGGAGGCCTTCGGCGCTGCCGGAGGCACTATCGGAACAGGGGCAGGCGCTTTGACAGCATTGCTTTTTATGGTATTTTTGTTCGCTGTCTATCGTCCGGTGATGAGAAAACGCACCAGAAAGGACAGAAAAGGCAGGAAAGAATCCTATGGCCATATTTCCAGAACCTTTGCTCTGACTGTTCTCCCGGTTATTTTAAGCTCCGCTGTTTACAATATTAATGCGGTACTTGACAACAGCATTATGGCCTATGGAATGGATGCGCTGGGGCAGGGAGAGGCGTTTCTGGCTCTCTGGGGCATTTACAATAACAAGTATCTGCTTTTAGTGCATGTGCCTCTGGCTATGGCTAACGCCCTGTCCTCCTCCCTGATTCCGTCCTTGTCGGCTGCGGTTGCGAAGAAAGAGAGACAGGAGGCTAAGCGGAAAACAGGAATGGCTATCCGTTTTTCTATGGTAATTGCAATTCCTGCTGCCGTAGGACTGACGGTTCTGGCAGAGCCGGTGAACCGGCTTCTCTTTCGCAGCGGCGATACGGCTCAGGCAGTTCAGATGATGATCTGCGGCTCTTCAGCCATTGTATTTTTATCTCTGTCTACTGTGACGAATGCTATTTTACAGGGATTGAATCATATGAATATTCCGGTGAGGAATGCAGCCACTGCCCTGGTGCTTCATGTGGCAGCGCTGTATGTAATGCTGATGGGCTTCCACTGGGGTATTTACAGTGTGCTGTACGCTAATATTCTTTTTGCAGTAATTGTCTGTCTTTTAAACGGACTGGCTATCAGGAAATATCTGCGGTACAGACAAGAGATTAAGAGAACCTTTCTGATTCCGGCTCTGGCATCAGCAGTAATGGGAGCAGCAGCCTATGGAAGCTATCAGGGACTGTTCCTGCTTCTTAAAAATAATGCTGTGGCTGTAATTCTGGCAGTATGTGCTGGAGTGGCTGTCTATGGCGGTCTGCTTTTAAAGCTGGGCGGCGTGGAACAGTCAGAGCTTCGCTCTATGCCGGGCGGTACCAAGGTGATTGCCATTGGACGGAAATTCCATCTTTTTTAAAAATACGTTTAAAAAATTCCCTTCTGACGGATACTACCGATAAGGAGGGAATTTTTTCATGGAACAAGACAGAATCAGGCGCAGAGCATTCTGGCTTCTCGCTGGCATATTTGCAGCTGCAGCATGTACGGCAGCTTTGGTTTTAATGTTGACAGGAAGAGAAGGGAGAAGAGAGTTTACCTCTCCAGAAACTGCAAAGGCGGAGACAGCAGAAGATTCCTATAGCAGAGCAGGGGGAAATGACTGCGGAGAGAGAGAAGAAGCCTGCAGGACAGGAGATTCAGAAAACCCTGAAACAGAAGAGGGGATGACGTCCGGCTCAGAACTTCCGGCTGGTATTTCCGGAGACCAGGTGAAAGCCCGGGAGGAGGGCTACTGCCTGGTATCGGAAAATGGATTTTTGTTTGTATTTGCAAAGGACAGGAGTTCAGTCTGTCTTGATACTCACATGCCCTTATCTGAGTTTCCGCTGACAGAGCAGGAACGGCTTCTGGACGGACTGTGGTTTTCTTCCATGCTTGAGGTGCTCAATTATCTGGAGTCCTACACCAGCTAAATTTAAATTGCACTTTTTTTTCTGTTCATGTATACTAGCGTCAGTGACAGGAAAAAGACAGTCTGAAAAGGCTGGACAGAGACGGGAGAATTTACATGTCAAAACGTGTGATTATTATAGGAGGAGGAGCTTCCGGTATGACGGCGGCGATTTTTGCAGCCAGACAGGGAGCGCAGGTTACGCTTCTGGAGCATATGGATCGGGTGGGTAAAAAGATTTTATCTACGGGAAATGGAAAATGCAATCTGACCAACCGCCGTATGAATGCAGAATGCTACCGCAGCAGTGTGCAGGGGTTTCCCATGGAAGTGCTGAGCCGGTTTGGCGAACAGGAGACAGAGGCCTTTTTTGAGGATCTGGGAATTGTTTTAAAGGACAGAAACGGATATCTTTACCCGGCTTCGGGCCAGGCTTCTTCCGTTCTGGATGCACTGAGGGAGGAATTGGCGCAGCTGGGAGTGAAGGTTGTGACAGAATGCGGCAGCGCGGCAATTACAGCGCCTGATGCCGGGAAAAACGGAAAGAGGGAGTGGACGGTCTCCTGTGCGAAAGGGCGTTTTCACTCTGACGCATTGATTCTTGCGACCGGCTCTAAAGCTGCCCCGTCTACTGGTTCCGATGGAAGCGGCTATGTGCTGGCGAGAAAGCTTGGGCACAGGATTATCAGCCCTCTGCCCGCCCTGGTACAGCTGCGGTGCAGGGAGAAATTTTTTAAGCAGATTTCCGGTGTCAGGACAGATGCTGTGGTAAGTATCTGGGCAGATGGAAAGAAGATGGCCTCAGATCAGGGAGAGCTCCAGCTGACCGATTATGGAATATCCGGGATCCCTGTCTTTCAGGTAAGCCGGTTTGCCTCGTCTGCTCTGGCTCAGGGAGCGCAGGTGAAGGCAGTGATTGATTTTTATCCAGATCTTGACAGACGGGAGCTGGGGAGCTTTCTCAGAGAGCGCAGACAGCTTTTAGGGGCAAGGAGTGCAGAAAGCTTTTTAACCGGGTGGTTTAATAAAAAATTGGCTCTTTTGTTTCTCCGTCTGGCAGGGATTGCCCCAGACGGAAAAACTTCTGATTTGACAGAGGTGCAGATATCGGAGCTGGCCCGGCTGATTAAGCAGTTTGAGACGGAGATTGCGGAAACGAATCCATTTGCAAACGCCCAGATATGCTGCGGCGGCGCAGATGTGAGGGAGGTAGATCCGCACACCATGGAATCAAAAAAGAAAAAAGGTCTTTACCTAGTCGGAGAACTGTTGGATGTGGACGGTATCTGCGGTGGGTACAACCTGCAGTGGGCCTGGAGTACGGGCGCACTGGCAGGCATTCATGGAGGAAGATAGAGCATGATACGAATTAACCAGCTGAAGCTTCCGGGGGATCACGGGAAGCAGGATTTAGAAAAAAAGGCGGCAAAGCTTTTAAAAATCCCACAGGATAAAATCAAAAAGCTGACGATCCGGCGTCAGTCCATCGATGCCAGAAAAAAAGGGGAACTGCTTTACATATATGCGGTGGATGTTCAGATAGAGGGAAATGAAGCTTCTGCTGTGAAGCGTGCGAAAAGCCCCAATATTCTCACTGTACAGGAAAAAGAGTATCAGTTTCCGGGACAGGAGGCAGGAGCTGAGCGCCTGACAGAAAGACCGGTGATTATCGGCTTTGGCCCTGCCGGACTGTTCTGCGGGCTGATGCTTGCAAGAGCCGGTTTCCGGCCGGTGATTTTAGAGCGTGGAGCAGATGTCGATACGAGAACAGCACAGGTAAGGCAGTTCTGGGAACATGGAATTCTGAATCCAGAGTCCAACGTCCAGTTTGGAGAAGGGGGAGCCGGAACCTTTTCAGATGGAAAGCTGAATACGCTGGTAAAAGACGTCTCAGGCAGAAACAAAGAGGTATTAAAAATTCTTACACAGGCGGGAGCTGATGAGTCCATTCTGTACTCCAGCAAACCTCATGTGGGAACGGATGTACTGAGCCAGGTAGTCAGGCGTCTGAGAGAAGAGATCATCTCTCTGGGAGGTGAGGTGCGTTTTCTTACAAAGGCAGCAGATCTGGTGATTCGGGATGGAGCGGTGGAAGCCGTGAAGACGGAACATCCAGAACGGGGGGAGGAGATACTTCCTGCAAAAGCAGTAGTTCTGGCTGTAGGGCACAGCGCAAGAGACACCTTTGAAACCTTATTTCAAAAGGGCATTTCCATGGAAGCCAAGGCGTTTGCGGTGGGACTTAGAATCCAGCATCCGCAGAAGCAGATTAATCTGTCCCAGTATGGGATGGAGAATCCAGGCAGACTGGGGGCGGCTCCTTATAAGGTAACCAGGCAGACTGGGGGCGGCAGGGGGGTCTATTCTTTCTGCATGTGTCCAGGCGGTTATGTGGTCAATGCCTCTTCTGAGCCTGGGCGTCTGGCAGTAAACGGCATGAGCAATCACGCCAGAGAGGGAGTAAATGCCAACAGCGCCCTGATTGTGACAGTGACACCGGAGGATTTTCCGGAAATGACAGCTATGGGCGGAATTGCTTTTCAGAGGCATCTGGAGGAACTGGCTTACAGAGCTGGAGATGGCAGGATTCCTGTTCAGCTGTATGGGGATTTCCGGGAGAAACAAAGAAGCCGGCAGTTTGGAGATGTGGAACCGGCTTTCTGCGGAAAGACAGCTTTTGCCGATTTAAACCAGGTACTTCCGGAAGCGCTCTGCTGTTCCATGAAGGAGGGAATCGAAGCATTTGGCGGTATGATCAAAGGGTTTAACCGGTATGACGCTATTTTAGCCGGGGTGGAGAGCAGAACTTCATCACCTCTGCGTATTGGGCGGGGAGAGACCATGGAAAGCAGTGTGAAGGGTCTTTACCCCTGTGGAGAAGGAGCTGGATATGCAGGTGGAATCACCTCTGCTGCTATGGATGGTATTAAGACTGCGGAAGCCATTGCCAGAAGATTTAAGCCGTCAAAAGGGGAGTAAGCAGATACAGAGGGGGAAGAGAAGAGAGAGGAAGCATGAGATATGGAAAAAGAAAGAGAAGCTTTAAAAAATAAAAAACGGATTGTCATTAAGATAGGTTCCTCATCCTTAACCCACCCGGAAACCGGAGATCTGAACATGAGGAAGATTGAGAAGCTGGTCCGCATTATCAGTGATTTGAGAGGGGAAGGGAGAGAGGTGGTTCTTGTCTCTTCAGGAGCTATCGCAGCGGGCAGGCAGGCTCTTGGCTTTACAGAACGTCCGAAGGAAATCGCACAGAAGCAGGCTTTTGCAGCGGTAGGACAGGCCAGGCTGATGATGGTATACCAGAAGCTGTTTGCAGAGTACAACCAGACAGCGGCCCAGATTCTTATGACGAAGAACACCATGATCAATGAAGAATCCAGATTTAATGCCAGAAATACCTTCGACGAGTTGCTAAAGCTGGGAACTGTGCCTATTGTCAATGAAAACGATACGGTTTCCACCTATGAGATTCAGTTTGGAGATAATGATCGGCTGTCAGCCCTGGTGGCGGCTCTGATCGGGGCTGATGTGCTGATGCTGATGTCTGATATTGACGGCATGTATACAGATGATCCCAACAAAAACCCGGACGCAGAGCTGATTCCCCTGGTGCGGGAACTGACACCGGAGCTTTTAGCCATGGGGAAGGGCACCAGCAGCAGTGTGGGAACTGGCGGCATGTCAGCCAAGCTGGTGGCAGCCCAGATTGCTACAGGCAGCGGATCGGATATGGTAATTGCCAATGCGGCCGACCTGGATGTGATCTATGAAATTCTGAGCGGTGAGGAGAAGGGAACCCTGTTTGCAGAAAAGCGGGACGAACATTTCCACCTGAGCGATTACCTGCAGCAGGAACAGGCAGAAAAATAAAAAACAGAGAAGACAGAGAAAACAGGAGGACAAATATTGTGAAACAGGAAAAGATAGACAGAATTAACGAGCTGTATCATAAAAGCCAGGCGGTAGGTCTGACTGAGGAGGAGAAGGAAGAGCAGGCTGCTCTGAGAAAGGAATATATTGAGTCTATCCGCCGGAATATGCGGGGAACCCTGAACAGTATCCAGATTAAGGAGAAAGACGGAAGTATTACCGATCTGGGACAGAAATACGGAAACGTGGGAAGCCGCAGACATTAACAGGCAGCGAAAAGCTCGGAAGGGTCTGGGGAGGCAGATATGGAACAGGAAGCTGGCAAGGCAGCAGCAGAAAAAGACAGGATCCGAAAGAAAATGAAAAAGCTGAGAGGACAGGTATCAGAAGACAGACGCGCCTGCTGGGACAGGAAACTGGCGAAGAGGCTTTTTTTCCTGGACGAATGGAAGCAGGGAAGCTGTGTATACTGTTATATAAGCGTCAGAAATGAGGCGGGAACAGAAGCGCTGATTCAGGGGCTCTGGGACAGAAATATTTCAGTAGCCGTACCGAAAGTCCAGGGAAAAGACATGGATTTTTACTACATCACCAGCATGGAAGATCTGGAACCAGGCGCTATGGGAATTCCAGAGCCGAAAAGCGCCTGCAGGAAGGCCGTGAGTCAGGATGCGCCGGTAATTGTGCCGGGACTGGCCTTTGGCCAGGATTTTTCAAGGCTTGGCTATGGGGGCGGCTATTATGACCGCTTCTTTGAGAAAGAGCCAAAACACCTGAAAATAGGAATATGTTATGAATTTCAGCTGGAGCCGGAGCTTTTGTCAGAACCCTGGGATACAGATATGGATGTGATTGTGACACCGGACAGATACCTGGTAAGGGAGGAGAAAGAACATGCTTAAAGAAATTGGACAGAGAGCAAAGGCGGCGGCCAGAAAGCTCAACAGCCTGGGAACGGAGGAGAAAAACAGAGGACTTCGGGCAGCGGCCAAGGCTCTGATGGAAGGGGAAGCCGAAATTCTGACAGCCAACCAGGATGATGTGATTCTGGCAATGGAAAACGGCATGAGCCAGGGCCTGGTAGACCGTCTGGAGTTAAACCCTGACAGGATTCAGGCTATGGCAGAGGGACTTTTACAGATTGCAGCCCTGGAGGATCCGGTGGGCGAGGTGATTTCTATGAAGCCGCGTCCCAATGGACTGCTGATCGGACAGAAGCGGGTTCCCCTGGGAGTGGTGGGAATTATTTACGAAGCCAGGCCTAATGTGACGGCGGATGCTTTCGGACTTTGTTTTAAATCTGGAAACGCTGTCGTATTAAAAGGGGGAAAGGATGCCCTACGCTCCAACGAGGCCATTGTGGCATGTCTGAGAAAGGGGCTTGCAGATGCAGGACTCTGCGAAGACGCTGTCTGCCTGATTACAGATACAGACCGGGAGACTGCCAGACAGTTTATGCGGCTTAACGAGTACGTGGATGTTCTGATTCCAAGGGGAGGAGCCGGACTGATTCAGACAGTGGTGGAAAACAGCACCATTCCGGTCATCGAGACGGGTACAGGAAACTGCCATATCTATGTAGACGAAAGCGCTGATTTAGACATGGCCATTGAGATTATTTTTAATGCAAAAACTCAGCGGATCGGCGTCTGCAATGCATGTGAGTCTCTGCTGGTTCACAAACATGCAGCAAAACAGCTGCTTCCGAGACTGAAGGAGCGTCTGGATGAAAAGAACGTAGAGGTTCGGGCTGACAAAGAGGCCAGAGCCATTGTGCCGGAGTTTCAGGAGGCATCAGAGGAGGACTGGGGAACGGAATACCTGGACTACATCCTGTCTCTGAAGCTGGTGGGCTCCCTGGATGAGGCGATTTCCCATATCAATACTTACAATACGGGCCATTCTGAGTCCATTATTACGCAGGATTATAATCATGCCCAGCGGTTTTTAAACGAGGTGGATGCAGCTGCTGTCTATGTGAATGCTTCTACCCGGTTCACAGACGGATTTGAGTTCGGATTTGGCGCAGAGATTGGAATCAGTACCCAGAAGCTCCATGCCAGAGGCCCTATGGGATTAAAGGAACTGACTACCACAAAATATATCATTTACGGAAACGGACAGGTGAGGAAGTAGCAGAAATGGAAGCCGTTTTTCTTCTAAAGCAGGTAATTTGTTAAAATTCTGTAAGAAATTAACAGGTGTTTTACTATTTCCATTAACCGGCATTTATGCTATAATCTGTAGATGTCAGCCGTCTGATACACGGCTTTCCCGGAAAGCGGGAATGAAGTTTTATGGGTGGCGCCGGCAGATACTGGCGCTGAGAAAGGACCTGATCAATGGATTTAAAAGACATTACATATACGGAAATCTGGAATAAGGCTCCGTCTTCTGAACCAGAAAGACAGGAGTACTTTATGGGGCTGTGCCGCAGGGCTGTGGAGGCCTGGAAGGAACAGGAGAATAAGGCGGCGGTAACCTTCCACATTGAAACCTTCGGGTGTCAGATGAATGCCCACGACTCAGAAAAACTGGAAGGCATTCTGCTGTCTGCCGGCTTTCAGCACACAGATACAGAGGAGGCTGATCTGGTGCTTTACAATACCTGCACGGTTCGTGAAAACGCTAACCAGAGGGTGTACGGTCGCCTTGGCTATTTAAACAGTCTGAAGAAGAAAAATCCCCGAATGCTCATCGGCCTGTGTGGCTGTATGATGCAGGAGGATCAGGTGGTAGATCGCATTAAGAAGACCTACCGCTTTGTGGATGTGATTTTTGGAACCCACAATATTTATAAGCTGGCAGAGCTTTTATATGCCAGATTCGAGACTGGAAAGATGGTGATCGATATCTGGAAGGACACAGATCAGATAGTGGAAGATCTGCCCAGTGAGAGAAAATATCCGTTTAAATCAGGTGTCAATATTATGTTTGGCTGCAATAACTTCTGCAGCTACTGTATTGTACCTTATGTGCGCGGAAGAGAGCGAAGCAGAAAGCCGGAGGATATTATAAGGGAAATTGAAGGACTTGTGGCGGACGGCGTAGTGGAGGTAATGCTTCTTGGCCAGAACGTAAATTCGTACGGAAAAAATCTGCCGGAGCCCATTTCCTTTGCAGAGCTTTTAAGAAGGGTAGAGCAGATAGAGGGCCTGGAGCGAATCCGGTTTATGACTTCCCACCCGAAGGATCTGTCAGATGAACTGATTGAGGTAATGCGCGATTCGAAAAAGATCTGCCGCCATCTCCATCTGCCTCTTCAGTCGGGAAGCAGCCGGATTTTAGAGCAGATGAACCGCCGCTACACCAAGGAAAAATACCTGGAGCTGGCTGAGAAGATTAAACGGGAAATTCCAGATATTTCTTTGACGACAGATATTATTGTAGGCTTTCCAGGGGAGACGGAGGAAGACTTTGAGGAAACTCTGGATGTAGTGAGAAGAGTTCGCTACGACAGTGCCTTTACGTTTATTTACTCCAAGCGCACAGGAACTCCGGCAGCTGTGATGGAAAATCAGATTCCGGAGGATGTGATCAAGAATCGGTTTGACCGCCTCTTAAAAGAAGTACAGGAGATTTCCGCAGAAATCAGCGGGCGGGACGTTCACACTGTCCAGAAGGTATTAGTGGAGGAGCCGGACAGTCATGAAGAAGGCATGGTGACAGGCCGTCTTTCCAATAATATTACCGTTCACTTTAAAGGCGGAAAGGAATTAATTGGAACCATTGTGGACGTGTATCTGGATGAGTCAAAAGGATTTTATTATATGGGAACATTATGTAAGTATTAGGAGGATATACATATGAAAAAGCAGCATTTAAGGGCAGCGGCATTTCTTCTGGCAACAGCCATGACCGTAGGAGGGGGAACAACTGCATTTGCAGCTCAGGATGCCCCGACAGGTCCAGGACTGGAGATTGAACAGGGACAGCCTCTGCCGCCTTCACAGCCGGAGAATCCGCAGCAGCCGGATGCCCAGGCTCCGGCAGAGGGCAATACACAGACAGGTGAGAGCGGAACCGCTTCCACTGCCCCCCATGTATCTGTATCCTATAATCAGGGCGCGGGCACTGAGGTGACAAGCCTTTCCATGAACCTCAATAACTATAATGGAATCGGCGGCGTTTCCTATCGTTCTTTCGTAAACAACGGCGGCTTTATCTGGTGGAACCACGATGGAAGACCTACCGGAGGAACCGAGGCCTCTACCTATATTGAGGCCATTGAGATCGTCCTGACAGGAGACGCAGAGAGAGACTATGATGTTTACTATTCCGTTACCTCCAGTGGCCAGGGAAAAATGGGATGGGCCAAGAACGGAGAGGTAGCTGGAACATCCAATTTAGGTGAGCATCTGGTAAGCGTAGAGGTTGTGCTGGTTCCCAAGGGACAGCCAGGTCCGTCTTCTGCAGCCGGACGCTATATTAACGAACTGACAAACCGCATCCGAATCGGAGCAGAGGGAAGCACCATGACCAATGGGGACGGAACTCCTTACACAGGATGGGTTTCCTATGACCACGAGAGATTTTATTTTAAAGACGGCCAGTCCCTTTCCGGATGGCATTACATTGACGGTATGAAGTTCTACTTTGAGCCGTCCGGACGCCTGGTTCAGGATGTAGACCATCTGATTGGAAAACAGGGAAGCTATGTGCTTAAGGTTAATAAATCATTAAACTGCTCCACTGTATATGCCAAGGACGGAGATAACGGCTACATTATTCCGGTAAAGGCAATGCTGACTTCTGTGGGAGATGATACGCCGATAGGAACATTTAAGACTCCGGAAAAATACAGATGGAGACTGATGGTGAATGATTCCTATACCCAGTGGGCGACCAGAATTACACAGGGCTTTTTATTCCACTCTATTACCTACTCAGAGCCGAATATTAATAAGCTCAATACAGAAGGCTACAATGGCCTGGGCGTTTCCAGATCCTTAGGCTGTGTGCGTTTAACCTGTGAAAACTCCAAGTGGGTATACGATAACTGTCCGATTGGTACATCTGTCGTAATTTACGAGGATCCCAATGTGGCATCTCCGTTTGATAAGCCAGATTTAATTCCGGTTTCTGATAATCAGTACTGGGATCCGACAGACCCTCTGATTCAGAGATAGATTCTGGTTTGCCGGTAAAGGCGAAAATAGAAAAAGAGTTTCCATATAGTTCTCTGTGATAGAAAAAGACTGCAGCCCGGCTTCCCCTATTGGGAGGCCGGGCAGCAGTCGTTCTTTTGCAGAGAAGAAAAAATTTATACAATGATAGAAAAGAGGACAGACTGTGGCACAATTATCACCTATGATGGCTCATTATCTGGAGACAAAAAAACAGTACCCGGATTGCATTCTTTTTTACAGACTAGGCGATTTTTATGAGATGTTTTTCGAGGATGCCAAGACAGCTTCCAGAGAGCTTGAAATTACCCTGACAGGAAAGGAGTGCGGATTGGAAGAACGCGCTCCCATGTGCGGAGTACCTTACCACGCGGTAGACAATTATCTGAACCGGCTGGTGCAGAAGGGTTACAAGGTTGCCATTGCCGAGCAGATGGAGAATCCAAAGACAGCGAAGGGCCTGGTAAAACGGGAAGTGATCCGAGTTGTCACACCTGGAACCATCACCAGCTCCCAGGCGTTAGAAGAATCGAAAAATAATTATCTGATGGGCATTGTCTACATGGACGGAGTGTTTGGCATTTCTTCCGCAGATATCAGTACAGGAGATTATCTGGTGACAGAGGTCCGGTCAGAAAGGACTCTGTTAGATGAGATTTATAAGTTTGCTCCGTCGGAAATTATCTGCAATGAAGCGTTTTACATGTCAGGGATCGATTTAGAGGATTTGAAAAACCGCCTTCATGTAGTGGTGACAGCTCTGGAACACCGCTTTTTCTCCGATGATTCCTGCCGCAGGCTTTTGCGGGAGCACTTTCATGTAAACCACCTGGACGGACTTGGAATCTCCCAGTATGAGGCGGGAACCATTGCGGCGGGAGCAGTGCTTCAGTACCTTTACGAGACCCAGAAAAGCACTCTGGATCATCTGACTGGAATTACTCCCTATACGACAGGCCAGTACATGATGTTAGATACATCCACCAGAAGGAATCTGGAACTGACAGAGACGCTCCGGGAAAAGCAGAAGAGAGGGACGCTTCTCTGGGTTCTGGATAAGACGAAGACTGCCATGGGAGCCAGAATGCTGCGATCTTTTGTGGAACAGCCCCTGATTTCCAGAGAACGGATTCTGGAACGGCAGAATGCGGTGGAGGAGCTGAATATGAACTATATTTCCAGGGAGGAGATAGCGGAATATTTAAACGCTGTCTATGATCTGGAACGGCTTATCGGCCGGATCAGCTATAAAACGGCGAATCCCAGGGATCTGATTGCCTTTAAGAGCTCTTTAGCCATGCTGCCCCACATAAAGCAGATTTTAGAAGAGTTCCAGAGTCCGCTTCTGCGTCAGGTGGATGAGGAGATGGATACGCTGGAAGAACTGGCAGATTTAATCGAACGGGCGATTGTGGAGGAACCTCCGATTTCTGTCAGAGATGGAGGCATGATTAAGGACGGCTACAGCGAGGAAGCGGACCGTCTGCGCTATGCCAAGACACAGGGAAAGGACTGGCTGGCAGATCTGGAGGCAGAAGAGAAGGAAAAGACAGGAATCAAGACCCTGAAAGTGAAGTTTAATAAGGTGTTCGGTTATTATTTTGAGGTGACAAATTCCTTTAAGGATCAGGTTCCGGATTATTTTATCAGACGCCAGACCTTGACCAATGCAGAGCGGTTTACCACAGAGCGCTTAAAGGAACTGGAGGGAACGATTCTGGGGGCAGAGGACAAGCTGTTTTCCCTGGAGTATGATTTATTCTGCCAGGTGAGGGATGCCGTGGCAGCGAGAGTGGAGACGATCCAGCAGACAGCCAAGGCGATTGCTCTGTTAGACGTTCTGGTTTCTCTTTCCGCTGTAGCTACACGCCAGAATTACGTGAAGCCGAAAATCAATGAGAAGGGCGTGATCCATATTAAAAATGGCCGCCATCCGGTGGTAGAGCAGATGATGCGGGACGACCTGTTTGTGGCCAATGATACCTACCTGGACAATGGAAAAAACCGCATTTCTATTATTACAGGTCCCAATATGGCAGGAAAGTCTACCTACATGAGACAGACGGCCCTGATTACCCTGATGGCTCAGATTGGAAGCTTTGTGCCGGCGGACGAGGCGAACATTGGCCTGTGTGATCGGATTTTTACACGGGTGGGAGCTTCCGACGATTTGGCGTCCGGACAGAGTACCTTTATGGTGGAGATGACAGAGGTAGCCAATATTCTCAGGAATGCCACCAGAAACAGCCTTCTGATTCTGGATGAAATTGGAAGGGGAACCAGTACTTTTGACGGCCTTTCCATTGCCTGGGCTGTAGTGGAATACATCAGCAGCACAAAAACCCTGGGAGCTAAAACTTTGTTTGCCACCCACTATCACGAGCTGACAGAGCTGGAGGGAGCTATCAGCGGAGTGAACAATTACTGTATCGCTGTAAAGGAGCAGGGAGACAATATTGTATTTTTGAGAAAGATCGTAAAAGGCGGGGCAGATAAGAGCTATGGAATTCAGGTGGCCAAGCTGGCAGGAGTGCCGGAGCCGGTCATTAGCCGGGCCAAGGAGCTGGTGGAGGAATTGTCAGACGCTGACATTACGGCGCGGGCCAAGGAAATTGCCTCCGGCAGCAGGAGCACCCAGTCCCGCCGCGTCATAGAGCGGCCGGATGAGGTAGATCTGAGACAGATGTCTATTTTCGACACAGTCCGGGAGGAGGATATTATCCGGGAACTGATGGAGCTGGATATCAGCAGACTGTCTCCGGTGGAGGCCCTGGTGACCCTGGATAAATTTCAGTCGAGGCTTAAAAACCGCTGGGAGGCAGAGAAATAGGAGGTGTTTCAGTGCCAAACATTAAGGTACTTGATCAGACGACTATCAACCAGATTGCAGCTGGAGAAGTAATTGAACGTCCTGCGTCTGTGGTGAAGGAGCTTTTAGAGAATGCCATTGACGCCAGGGCGACAGCTGTTACAATTGAGATCAAGGAGGGCGGCATCAGTCTGATTCGGGTGACAGACAATGGATGCGGAATCCCCAGGGACGAGATTCCTACGGCTTTTCTTCGTCATGCAACCAGCAAGATTCAGACGGTGGAGGATCTGTTTACCGTGGCTTCCCTGGGATTTCGGGGGGAAGCTCTTTCCAGTATCGCTTCTATCGCCCAGGTGGAGCTGATCACTAAGACAGGGGATGCCCTGTCCGGATCCAGGTACTGTATTGACGGAGGAGAAGAGAAAAGCCTGGAGGATATCGGCGCTCCAGAGGGGACAACCTTTCTGGTCCGGAATCTGTTTTACAATACGCCTGCCAGGCGGAAGTTTTTAAAATCCCCGGCTACGGAAGGAGCACATATCAGCGATTTAGTGGAAAAGCTTTCACTGTCCCATCCGGAGGTGTCGATCCGCTTAATCCAGAACGGCCAGAGCCGTCTTCACACCTCAGGAAATCATAATCTGCGGGATATTATCTATACGATTTACGGCAGGGAAATCGCGGCCAATCTGCTTCCCGTGGAGATGGGGGAGGCGCCGGTAAAGCTGTCCGGCTTCATTGGGAAACCTTTGATTGCCAGAGGAAACAGGAATTTTGAAAATTATTTTATAAACGGACGCTATATTAAGAGTAATCTGATTAACAAGGCGATTGAGGACGCTTATAAGCCGTTTATGATGCAGCATAAGTACCCTTTTACCATGCTGCACTTTACCATTGATCCGTCCTTTTTAGATGTCAATGTCCATCCTGCAAAGATGGAGCTGCGTTTCAGGGACGGGGAGATGATCTATAAGATGATTTATCACACCATTTCCATGGCTTTGTCAGAGAAGGAGCTGATTCCAGGGGTTGAGTTGGGACAGAATCAGAAAAAAGAGCCGTCTCTGAAGCCGGTTCAGCTGCAGAGGCCGGAGCCATTCGAAGAGAAGCGGAGGGCAGCACTGAAGGCTCCGGGATGGCTGGAGGGAAGGTCAGATCAGAGTTCTTTAGCAGCGCCGGATTCCAGGATGAAGCCTTCTGTGCCGGAACCTGCTGCTGAACAGGGGCCTGCTGCCGTGTTATCAGGAACCCCTGTGAAACCTGCAGAGGGAGCTTTCAAGGAGCGGGAAACAGGAGTACGGGAAGCAGAGAACATTCGGGAAACAGGAACAGAGTATGGCCGTCCGGTGAAACAGACGGACAGGCAGGAACAGAAGACTCAGAAAGCGCCGGAAACGCCCAGACAGATGGATCTGTTTGAGGATCGCCTCCTGTCCAGGGAGGCCAGGGCAGAGCACAGGCTGATTGGGCAGCTGTTTGATACCTACTGGCTGGTAGAGTACAGGGATAAGCTTTATATTATTGATCAGCACGCAGCCCATGAGAAGGTACTCTATGAGAAGACCATGGCTACCTTGAAGAGCAGGGAGTACACCTCCCAGCTGGTGAATCCGCCGGTGATCCTTACCCTGAATGAGTCTGAACAGCTGCTTTTGGAACGGTACATGGATCATTTTACCGGCATCGGGTTTGAGATTGAACCTTTTGGCGGAAAAGAATATGCAGTGAGGGCTGTGCCTGCCAATCTGTTTTCCATTGCGAAGAAGGAGCTTTTGATGGAAATGCTGGACAATCTGTCTGAGGATGTGGGGCGAAGCGGCGCAGACCTGATTAACGACAGAATCGCGTCCCTCTCCTGCAAGGCGGCTGTGAAGGGCAATCACCGCCTGTCTGCATCTGAGGCAGAAACACTGATCGATCAGCTGCTGGAGCTGGAAAATCCCTATGCCTGCCCTCATGGAAGGCCTACGATTATTTCCATGAGCCGGTATGAGCTGGAAAAGAAATTTAAGCGGATTGTGTAGTTTAGAAGGTAAGAGAAGGAGGAAAACCAGATGGAATCAAAACGGCCTCTTGTTATTATTACAGGTCCTACGGCCTCCGGGAAAACGGCGCTTTCCATTGAACTGGCAAAGCAGATTGGCGGTGAAATCATCAGCGCCGACTCGATGCAGGTGTACCGCCATATGGACATTGGCTCAGCCAAGGTGACAAAGGAAGAGATGGACGGCGTTCCCCACCACCTGATTGACGTACTGGAACCATCTGAGGAATTTAATGTGGTTCGGTTCCAGGAAATGGCCAGGAAGGCCATGGAGGGGATTTATGAAAGGGGAAAGATTCCCATTATAGCGGGAGGAACTGGATTTTATATTCAGGCTCTTCTGTATGATATTGATTTTACAGAGACAGATGAAAATAATTCTATCAGGGAGGAGCTGGAGCAAAAAGCCAGGACGGAGGGAGCTTCGGCTCTCCATGCCATGCTGAAGGAGATTGATCCGGAATCTGCAGAAGCAATTCATGAAAACAATGTAAAACGAGTGATTCGGGCGATTGAATTTTACAGGCAGACTGGAAAGAAAATTTCAGACCACAACCGGCAGGAGAGGGAAAAAAGCTCACCGTACCAGTTTCTCTATTATGTGATTGACCTGCCAAGAGAGCTGCTTTACAGCCGCATTGAACAGCGGGTAGATCAGATGATAGAGCAGGGGCTGGTAGAGGAAGTGAAAGCGCTTCAGGCTATGGGCTGCACCAGAGACATGGTTTCTATGCAGGGGCTGGGATATAAGGAAATACTGGATTATTTAAATGGTCAGCTGACGTTGGACGAGGCGGTCTATGTTTTGAAGAGAGATACCAGACATTTTGCAAAGAGACAGCTGACCTGGTTTCGCAGAGAGAGGGATGTGCGCTGGCTGGAACTGGAGACCTTCGCGGGCAGCAGGGAGAAGATGCTTGGCGCTGTATTAAAAGACTGCAGAGAAGCCTTTGGGGAGTGTCTGCCCCGGTAACAGGCAGTGTGTCAGAGATAAAAAGAAAAATAATAAGAAAGGCAGATAGCAATGGATTTAACATCAATGTATAAAACACTGGGCATCAGCGAAGAGGTGCTGAAATTCGGACTGGAAATAGAGGAGACGTTAAAGGAGCGGTTTAAAAAAATTGATGAGACCGCAGAATTTAACCAGCTGAAGGTTATTTCAGCCATGCAGCAGAACCGTTTAAGTGATATTCATTTTTCGGGAACTACAGGATACGGATACAATGATTTGGGAAGAGAAACTCTGGAACAGGTATATGCCAGTGTGTTCCATACAGAGGACGCTCTGGTACGGCCTCAGATTACTTGCGGAACCCATGCGCTTTACACAGCCTTGGCAGGAAACCTGCGTCCGGGAGACGAGCTTCTCTCTCCTGTAGGAAAGCCATATGATACGTTGGAGGAGGTAATCGGAATCAGAAATTCCAACGGTTCTCTGAGAGAGTACGGTATTACCTACCGCCAGGTGGATCTGTTAGAGGATGGAAGTTTTGATTTTGAAGGAATCAGAGCGGCTATTAATGAGAAGACAAAGCTGGTTACGATTCAGCGTTCCAAAGGCTACGCAACCAGACCGACTCTTTCTGTAGAGCGTATTGGGGAGCTGATTGCTTTTGTAAAGAGCATCAAACCAGATCTTATCTGCATGGTAGACAACTGTTATGGAGAATTTGTAGAAACAATAGAACCCAGCGATGTGGGAGCTGATATGGTTGTAGGTTCCCTGATTAAGAATCCGGGCGGCGGACTGGCTCCTATTGGCGGATATATTGCCGGAACGAAGGCGTGTGTGGAAAATGCAGCCTACCGCCTGGGTTCTCCGGGACTTGGAAGAGAGGTAGGAGCCAGCCTGGGAGTGAACCAGTCTCTGTTTCAGGGATTGTTTTTAGCGCCTACTGTGACAGCAGGGGCTTTAAAGGGCGCTGTTTTTGCAGCAGCTGTCTATGAAAAACTGGGATTTTCAGTGGTTCCTAACAGCACAGAGTCACGTCATGACATTATTCAGGCAGTAACCTTTGGAAAGCCAGAGGGCGTGATTGCTTTCTGCGAGGGAATTCAGGCAGCTGCCCCGGTAGACAGCTTTGTGACTCCGGAGCCGTGGGATATGCCTGGATATGATTCTCAGGTGATTATGGCAGCGGGAGCTTTCATCCAGGGTGCTTCCATTGAGCTGTCTGCAGACGGTCCGATTAAACCGCCATATTCTGTATTTTTCCAGGGAGGACTGACCTGGTATCATGCAAAGCTGGGTATTCTCATGTCTCTGCAGAAGTTAAAGGATGCAGGAATTGTGACAATTTAACTGAAAAAATATGGGGGAATTTTCAGGTTTTTTAAGAAATGATTTCGAAAAAAATAGAAATTCTCGTATATACACGCTGGAGTGATTGTGATAAAATAGGTAAGCAGCCATCCGTTTTTGTTGTACCTGGAGAGGCAATAAAAAGGAGGCCGATATGGATTACCAGACTATGAAGGATATACCAGGGCCGGACAGGCCCTATGAGCGGTGTGAACGTCTGGGGGCAGAGGCCCTGACAGATGCAGAGCTGCTTTCGATTATTATACGCACTGGAGCCAGAGGAGAGAATTCTCTGGCTCTGGCGCAGAAAATACTGAGCCTGAATGAACCGGCGGGGATTTTGGGACTGCTGCACCTCACACTGCCGGAACTTATGGCGGTGAAGGGAATTGGACGGGTGAAGGGACTTCAGCTTCTGTGCATTGGGGAGCTGTCGAAGCGGATATGGAAAACCCTGGCTGTCCAGGAGACAAAACATTACGAAAGTCCTGAAGAGATTGCGGCATTTTACATGGAAGATATGCGTCATATGGAGCAGGAAGAACTCCATTTGATGATGTTTAATACGAAAAATATGCTGATTCGGGAATCATGCCTGTTTCGCGGGACAGTCAATGCGTCTGTGGCTTCCTCCAGAGAGATTTTTATAGAAGCCCTGCGTTACCATGCCGTACGGCTGGCTCTTGTCCATAACCATCCAAGTGGAGATCCGTCTCCCAGCCGAGAGGATATCGGACTGACGAAAAAGGTGGAAAAAGCAGGAGAACTTTTAGGTCTTACGCTTCTTGACCATGTGATTATAGGAGACAATTCCTACTTCAGCTTTAAAGAACGGGGAATGTTATAAAATATGAAAAACAGTAAATATATTCTGGCGGGTCTGTCCTTTTTCTGCATTGTGCTGATCGCCGTTACATCCATCAACAACAGCATTCTGACGCCTCTGCGGACAGGGGTCGGATACGTTCTGATTCCGTTCCAGTCGGGAGTCAATGCCATTGGAACAAGCCTTTACAATCATATGAGGGATTTTTCTACTATGAAAGAGGCTCAGGAAGAGAATGAGGAGCTGAAAAACCGGGTAGCGGAGCTGACAGAGGAAAATAACAGGCTGCAGGCTGAGCAGTATGAACTGGAGCGCCTTAGAGAACTGTATGCTCTGGATCAGGACTACATGCAGTACGAAAAGGTGGCTGCCAGAGTCATTGCCAAGGATTCCGGAAACTGGTTTCAGATTTTTCGAATCAATAAAGGATCCAATGACGGAATTAAGGAAAATATGAATGTTATCGCCGGAGGCGGCCTGGTGGGAATTGTCACTGATGTTGGAGCCAATTATGCCACAGTTCGGGCTGTCATTGATGATGCCAGCCGTGTCAGCTGTATGTCTATGCGCTCCGGGGATAACTGTATTGTCAGCGGAGATCTGACTTTATTCCAGGAGGGACTTCTGGGTCTGGATCATGTGAAGAAGGAGGCTGATATTCAGGAAGGAGACAAGATCGTTACTTCCAATATCAGCGATGTGTTTCTGCCTGGAATTTTAGTGGGTTATGCCACAGAGCTTACGACAGATTCCAACAATGTGACGAAATCAGGACAGATTGTCCCGGTAGCTGAATTTGACAATCTCCAGGAGGTGCTTGTCATTACTCAGCTGAAGGACGGCGGTGAGGAGTAGAGGCTATGGTTAAGAACAGCATCAGGAAAATTATTTTAAATATTCTCCTTCTGATTCTGGCTTTTACGATTCAGATTTGTGTATTTCCCCAGATTGCCTTTTTGTCAGCAGCGCCGAATCTGCTTCTGATCCTTGTATTTATTAATGGTTTTATAGATGGAAGGGCAGCCGGTATCTGCTATGGTCTGGTAGCAGGACTGTTCATGGATCTGTTTTACAGCGGCCCATTTGGATTTTATACCCTGTTTTTTATCAATGCAGGATATCTGAACGGCGTTTTTACAAAATATTACTATGAGGATTACATTACGCTGCCGCTGCTTTTGAGTATTACCAATGATTTGGCTTACAATATGTATATATATGTGTTCCGTTTCCTGATACGGGCCAGACTGGATTTTCTTTACTATTTTAAGGAGATTATGGTGCCGGAAATTATTTTCACTACCGTAACCACGCTGCTGGTCTACCGCCTCCTTCTGTTTACCAACAGAAAGCTGGAGGAACGGATGCAAAGGAGAGATTCTACCATTGTTTAGGGATTTACTGGAATATTTAAAGGAATTTTTAAAAAAAGTCATTACCTCCCGGCTTTTCGCCATTTCCCTGGTGTTCGTGCTCATGTATGTAACACTGGCAGCACGTCTGTTTTCGCTTCAGATAGTGCACGGCGAGGAGTATCAGGATGAATATATTTCGCTGACTGAAAAGGTGATCAAAACAGCCAGCACCAGAGGTAATATTTACGACAGAAACGGAAATGTGCTGGCTTCTAATGAGCTGGCCTATAACGTGACAGTACAGGATATAGGAGCCTTTGAAAACAGCGCCGGCTGGAATTTTATGCTGTGGGAGCTGGTAGAGATACTGAATGAACACGGAGAAACGGTAAAGGGCGATCTGGAGATTACTGCAGACGAGGAGGAAAATGTGTCCTACACATCAGCCTCCGAAAGTGCCAGACTCCGTTTTCTGCGGGACCTGTACGGTTTAAAGAGTGTAGACGAGCTGGACGATGACAAGGGAGAATATCCCTCTGCTGTGACGGCAGAGGAACTCCTGAGGAAACAGATGCATGTCTACAAGCTGGATGAGATGAAGGATGGGGACGGCAATCTGGTGGAGGTTCCTCTGGATATTGCTGTTCAGATTGTAAACATCCGGTATACCATGCGGTTTACAAGTTTCAGAAAGTACGAAGCTACAACTGTAGCGGAGAATATCAGCGAAGAAACCATGGCAGATATCCTGGAGCATACAGCGGATCTGCCGGGAGTGAACATTGAGGAATCCACGATCCGCGTCTACAACGATGCCATTTACTTTGCACCTGTGATTGGATATACGGGAAAGGTTACCACAGACGGTCTGGAGGAGCTGAAGAAACAGAGCGATGACTACGAATTAAATGATGTAGCCGGGCGTACAGGAATCGAGTCCTCTATGGAACTGGAGCTGAAAGGAACAAAAGGCTCTCAGACTATCTATGTGGATAATATGGGAAAAGTTCTGGAGACAGCTAATGTGGTGGAGCCTAAGGCGGGAAACGATATCTGGCTTTCTCTGGATCGGGATCTTCAGAAAGCTATTTACCACATTCTGGAAAAGCAGCTGGCAGGTATTTTGACAAATGTTCTTGTCAATCAGGAGCCGGAGGAAATTAAGAATGTGGATGCCTCTGAGATTAAGCTCCCGATTAAGGACGCTTATTTCCAGCTGATTAACAACAATGTGCTGTCTTTCCACGATTTCGCATCGGAGGAGGCTTCTGACACAGAGCGCCAGATCAATGCCAAGTTTGAGAGCGCCAGAGCCAGGATCGAAGCGGAACTGAAAAATGAACTGAACAGCAGCAATCCAGCTCCCATGAATGCCCTTCCGGAGGATATGCAGGCGTATATGCAGTATATTTACACTCTGCTGGCGTCTGATGGAGAGAAGCTGATCCTTTCTTCTGAAATCGATACAAAGAGCGAAGAGTACGAGGCCTGGAAAACAGGCAGTATGAGCCTGAAGGAATATCTGTATTATGGTATTGCCAGCAACTGGATTGATACCACGAAGCTGGAAATTGAGAGCAAATATTCCAGCGCTGATGATGTGTATACGGTTCTGGTAGAGCATATTTTCGAGATTCTTACTGACAACGATGAATTTTCCAAAAAGATTTATCAGTATCTGATTTACAATGATACTGTGTCAGGAAAGGAACTCTGTCTGGCTCTCTATGATCAGGGAGTTCTGGCTTATGACGAGGCCCAGGCGGCTGCCTTGAGGCAGGGAGATGCCAATTACACCTATTCCTTTATGATGCAGAAAATCAGAAACGTGGAGCTTACACCAGCCCAGCTGGCCCTGGATCCCTGTACAGCATCCTGCGTAGTAACAGATGTGCGTACAGGAAAGGTTCTGGCCCTTGTTACCTATCCAGGCTATGACAACAACAAAATTAACAATGTAGACTATTTTGCCCAGGTGAACAGCGATCTGTCAGGACCTTTGAGAAATAATGCGACTACAACTCTTAAGGCACCCGGATCGACTTTTAAGCCTATCACAGCCATTGCAGGCCTGGAGGAGGGCGTTATCGGCCTGGGAGAGCCGGTTGTCTGTGAGGGAGTCTTTGAGGAAATCAGCAATCCCTTAAAGTGTCTGGGACACCATGGACCGTTAAATGTAGTAGGCGGTATTACTAATTCCTGCAACGTTTATTTTGCTGAGCTGGCCCACAGAATGTCCACAGATGGAGACACCTATAAGGCAGATAAGGGATTGGAGACACTGAAAAAGTATGCGTCCATGTTTGGACTCAACGAGACGTCGGGAATTGAGATTTTTGAATCAGAGCCTCACATCAGTGATATGGATCCGGAGCGTTCAGCCATTGGACAGGGTACTCACGCCTTTGCAAATGTACAGCTGGCCAGATATGTGACGTCTCTTGCCAACAGAGGTACAGTGTTTGATTTAAGCCTTCTTCTGAAGGAAACAGACTCCAGAGGAAATCTGGTGCAGGAGTTTGCGCCAAAGGTACATGAACAGCTGGATATTGCAGCCTCTACCTGGGATGCAGTATTTGAAGGTATGAGAGGAGTGGTGGCAAGAAGTGCCAGATTCCAGGATCTTCCGGTCAATATTGCTGGAAAGACAGGTACGGCTCAGGAGGTAAAGACGAGGGGAAACCATGCATTCTTTATTTCCTTTGCCCCCTATGAAAACCCTGAGATCAGTGTGGCTGTCAATATTCCAAATGGATACAATTCCGCCAATGCGGCTCTCACAGCCAAATCTGTGTACCGCTATTACTACGGATATATGAGTCTGGATGAAATTATGAGCGCCGGAGCGTTGAATGCGTCCAGGGAGACGATTAATGGAGAGTAAAATTCAGAAAAATTGCTGTCAGAAAGGAGAAAAAGTTTCCTGAATTATTTAAATTTGATTTAATACTGGAAACTTTGGGAATTTTAGAGTAAAATAAGAACGTAAACTGAATACAGGAGGATATTGCACTATGAGTGAAGTCATCGTGATTACATCCGGAAAAGGCGGTGTAGGCAAAACGACTACCTCCGCAAATGTGGGAACAGGCCTTGCCATACTAGGAAAAAGAGTAGTTCTGATTGATACAGACATTGGACTCAGAAACCTGGATGTGGTAATGGGGCTGGAAAACCGCATTGTCTACAATCTGGTAGACGTGGTAGAGGGAAATTGTCGGATGAAGCAGGCACTGATAAGAGACAAAAGATATCCTAACCTGTTTTTACTGCCGTCTGCCCAGACGCGGGACAAATCGTCTGTAAATCCTGGTCAGATGGTAAAACTGGTCGCTTCTCTGAGAGAGGAGTTTGACTACATACTTCTTGACTGTCCGGCCGGTATTGAGCAGGGGTTTAAAAATGCCGTTGCGGGTGCCGACAGGGCGATTGTAGTGACAACACCGGAGGTATCGGCGATCCGTGACGCAGACCGCATTATCGGTCTTCTGGAAGCAGATGAAATGAAACATATCGATTTGATTATTAACCGCATCCGCATGGATATGGTGAGACGAGGCGATATGATGTCAGTAGACGATGTGATGGATATACTGTCTGTTCCTGTCATTGGAACCATTCCAGATGACGAAGATATCGTAATTTCCACGAATCAGGGAGAGCCGCTGGCGGGAATGAACGGTTTTGCCGGTCAGGCATATCTGAACATCTGCAGGAGAATTCTGGGGGAGTCTGTACCATTTTTGAATTTTGACAACAGCCGGAATCTCTGGTCCAAAATCACCTGCCTTTTGAAGCGGGCATAAGGAGGGAGACGAGATGGGCATCCTCAGACTGCTTGGCGGAAATAATTCAGGTGAAATAGCGAGAAAGCGTCTGAAGCTTCTTCTGGCATCTGACCGGGCAGGCTGCTCTCCGGATCTTCTGGAGATGATACGCACAGACCTGCTCCATGCAGTTTCCAGATACATGGAGGTGAGGGAGGAGGACGTCATCGTACAGATGACAAGAACCCTGCCGGACGGCAGAAAGATACCGGCTCTATGCGCTACGATACTGGTTCATAACATTAAGCAGAGCAAGGAAACTTTTACAGCATGATATTCAACTACAGCTTAAAAAATTACAACTTCCGCATTGTAATTTATATGGTTTTTTTAAGTGTTGCGGGAATTCTGGTGCTGAGAAGCGCCAGCGGCGGGGAACCGGCGATTGTTGGAAAGCAGATTTTGGGGGCGGCAGTGTCTTTTATATGCTGTGTGCTGCTTTCCATGATCGATTATCACAGGATATTCCGCCTGAACACCTTGATTTACATAGGATGCAATGTTCTTCTGGCTGCTGTTCTGATTACAGGACACAGTTCCGGAGGAGCGACGCGCTGGCTGAAGATTTTCGGCTTTACGATTCAGCCATCTGAGTTTTTAAAGGTAGGATTGATTATAGTTCTCTCCTGGTATCTGGCAAAAAACCATGAGAGGATTAATAAGGTATCGGTTTTGGGAACGATAGCGCTTATGATAGCGCTTCCGGTTGGACTGGTTCTGGCTCAGCCAAACCTGTCTACCAGTATTGTTATCACGATACCGCTTATTGTTATTATTTATGCGGCTGGACTCAGCTATAAATGGATCGGCGGGGTACTGGCGGTGGGGATTCCTGCCGGCGGGCTGTTCCTTTATCTGGCCCAGTTCGGAATAGTGCCATTCCTGAGAAAGTATCAGGCCCGTAGAATTCTGGCTAAGATTTTCCACGGCAGCGTTCAGTATGCGGACGCTAATAACCAGCAGGATAAATCAATTATGGCCATTGGCTCAGGGCAGCTTTGGGGAAAGGGGCTGAATAATGCAGGTGTGGGATCCGTGAAAAGCGGAAACTTCGTGGCAGAGGATCAGACAGACTTTATCTTTGCTGTAATCGGTGAAGAACTGGGATTTGTAGGCAGTATGGTTATTATTTCTGTGCTCGCTCTTCTGGTGTTTGAATGTCTCCTTACGGCAAGCCGCGCAAAGGATATGGGAGGACGCCTTGTCTGTATTGGTATGGCAGTTCTCATAGGTTTTCAGGGCTTTGCGAACATTGCAGTTGCCACGGGAATTTTCCCGAATACAGGACTCCCTCTTCCTTTTATCAGCTCCGGTATCAGCTCTGTGCTGAGTATTTACGCTGGTATGGGAATTGTACTAAACATTGGACTTCAGAGAAAAAGCAGCAACAGTTAAGGAGGTAGCTCAGTATGAATATAGGGTTGGTAGCTCATGATTCGAAAAAAAAAGCTGATGCAGAATTTCTGCATTGCTTACAG
>Kit_p2__coassemble_667_pt1 | contig 29954 bp, 28 predicted proteins | sample Kit_p2__metabat2_high_PE_038 | metagenome-assembled genome bin Kit_p2 | reverse complement strand
GTGATTCCAATGGCAGTAGGCTACATTATGATAGCCAGCATAGGAGTAGACGGAGTAAAAATCATCGCTAATTTTGGCGGTATGTTTGCCGCCCTGATTATGATAGGAGCCGCGGCCTCCCTTGGAATACTGATTGTAAATCATAAAAAATATGATTTGACCATAAAAGGGGCCAGGGATGAAATTTTTGGCGAGATAGAGAACGAGTAGCCGCAGACACCAGAAAAGATATCTTTTTGCCGCAGCATATTATATAGCTGGCAGAAGAAAAAAAGCAGATTTCCCATGACGTTCATCAGAACAGGGAAATCTGCTTTTCTGCTATATTCTATTCATTTCTTTTACTCTTAGTCCTGTGCAAATTTCTTAAACACAATGCCTCCAACGAAACCTGCCAGAGTTCCTCCGACTGCTCCGAGAGCCAGGGCCATCAGAACTTTGACAGGCGGGTTGAAGGCAAAGGGGGCTAACAGTCCCGGAATCGGAGATGCAGTTCCAGGAGCATTATTTACAATCCCCAGCATAGCGGCTGCGACTCCAGCCAGTCCTCCGCCGAAAAAGTTTGATCCGTAAATAGGGATCGGATGGCGCGTAATAATGTGCGCCTGAGTTAAAGGCTCCAGCATAACAGCTGCGATATTACTTGGATTTCCTAATTTTAATTTGGCAAAGATAATTCCGTTTGTAAAGGAGCCTCCGAAGCAGGCAATAGCTGCAATTCCCATAGGAAGGCCGGTCAGTCCCAGCATAGCAGTCAGAGCCATAGAGCTTAATGGTGAAGTACAGATCATCTTAATAAGTCCGCCTAAGAGGAATCCCATCAGGATAGGAGACTGATCCGTGGCGGCTGTGATCGTATTTCCGATGTAGCCCATAGCTGCATTGACAACCGGATCAGTGAAAAAGGCGATGCTTCTGGCGATAGGAGCTAAAACCAGAGCACCCAGGATAGTGTCAAGCCCTGCAGGAAGATATTTTTCAATGAGTGGAGCCAGAAAACCGGTCAGGTATCCGACCATGAAGCCAGGAAGGATTCCGTAGCCTCCAACGGCTACACCTGCCACGACTGCGAAGAGAGGGTTGGCTCCCATGCCGATCGGGATCAGGATAGCGGATGCGACGCCTCCCAGACCTCCGGCTACTGAGCCTATTTCTCCGAGAAATGTGATACCTAACAGATCACCGGAAATGTACCTGTGGACTGCCTCTACCAGGAAGGTAGCCACAGCTGCATTTGCCAGTCCGGACATAGCTGCCGATCCCTTAGGGGCTTTCATGCTGAAGAGAGAAAAGCCGGCCAGGGTGAGAAGCAGCAGTCCCATGCCTAGAAGAATAGTTGTCATACGTAATACCTCCATGTTTTTTGTATAAAATTCCATATTAAAAAGTCGATAAAAAATATAATACTATAAAAATGGAGCTGTGAAAAGGGAAAACCGCAAAAAAATAGTCATATAAGGAAAAAAATTTAAGGAAAATGTAAGGATGGTTATAGCGTGAAAACCAGGCAGAGAACCTTTTAAAAAGGTTCTCTGCCTGGTTGCCGAAATGCTTTTTCAGGTGATAAAATTTAAAAAATATCGTATTTTTTCATTTTTCTCCAAAGAGTAGCTGTGCTGATCGAAAGTTCGTTGGCGGTTTCCTTTCTTCTGCCTTTATTTTTTCTAAGTGTTTTTAAAATGCGTTCTTTTTCGCAGATATCTACTGAAGAATCAAGAGAGAGCGTGTTGCTAATAGAATGTGGCTCATCTACAAGGATGGGGGAAAGTTTATTTGCTGTCTCAATATATGATTCATTTCTAGAAGTAGAGAGATGAAGGATATTTGCAATTTGGGATGCTTCGATTATCACTCTGTCAGACAGTGTGATAATTCTTTCTAACAGATTAAAAAGTTGTCGGATATTGCCAGGATAAGGCTGAGTTTCTAAAAGCTGTATCGCCTGTGGAAGGAAGGTAACAGGATGGTGCTGTTTTTTGCTGTAGGATTGAATCAAAAGAGGAATATCTTCAATTCTTTCCCGCAGTGGAGGCAGACGCAGTTCCAGTACATTCAGGCGGTAAAGGAGATCCTCCCGAAATAGCTTCTGTTGAACCAGCTCTTCCAGATTTTTGTTGGTGGCGCTGATAATCCGAATGTCTACGGGAATGATTTTATCATCTCCCAGACGGCAGACTTCCCGCTCCTGCAGAACCCGCAGCAGTTTTGCCTGAACATTTAAGTCCATTTCTCCTATTTCATCCAGAAATACGGTTCCTCTGTGAGCCATCTCGAAAATTCCCATTTTTCCCTCTTTGCTGGCTCCAGTGAAAGCGCCCTTCACATAGCCGAACAGCTCGCTTTCCAAGAGAGACTGGGGAAGAGCTGCACAGTTAATAGCTACAAAGGGTTCATTGCAGCGGGAGCTGGCGTTGTGAATGCTCTGTGCAAACAGTTCTTTTCCAGTTCCAGTCTCACCGGTAATCAGGACAGAACTATGAGAACGGGCATATTTTTTGGCCAGCTGAATGGTTTCCTGAAAAACAAGGCTGTTTCCTATCATATCCTGAAAATGGCTTTTAGCTGTGTAGCCTCTCTTACTCTGATTCAGGCGCAGCCGTTTCTCAGCTGTCTGGATACTGTTCTCACTGGAGATAATAACTACAATGCTTTTCAGCCTTTGATTGACAATGACAGGAAGGTATTCAGCTACATAGGTGTTGTTGCCTGCGCAGAGAATCTGCTCTTTTTTTGGTACTGTGCGGGAATCTGCGTACGCTCTGCGGTCCAGAGTCAGATAAAAAGCAGATTCGCCGGTAAATAAAAGATCCTGCACAGATGGAAGCAGGTGTTCAGCCCGAGCGTTGGAAAGCATAAGTTTTCCGTTGGTGTCGAAATTCATGACAGCATTAGAAATTCTGTTAATAGTAGTAGAAATAGTAGTGAGGAATTCGTCTTTTCGCTCCATGGAAGACAGAATATTTAACGCGCTGTCAATGGCCATGGAAATATTGGAAGGCTCTACCATGAGAGGAATATGGCGCAGCCCCATTTCCTGAATCTCAGAAATGGCTCGTTTAACAGAAAAGCCTCCAATGAGGGCTTCTGTACCGGGGCGCAGTTTTTCCTTCAGCTCCTCCATAATAGTACCGGGGGACTTTGGCTCGATGAGCTGCACATTCAGACCAGAGATGCGTCGGAAGGTTCTCATAATATCCTGAGCCTTATCAAAACCGACCATAGCCACCCGTTCAGGAGGAGCAGCGGCAGCTTCGAAGGAACGATAGATTTCTTCATAAAGGTAGGGAACGTTGATGACAGGAACAGAGACATGATGTTCAATCAGACTTGTATTCCTGCCGCGGCAGATGAAGATTCGGCTGCCTTCTCTGGCATACTGAAGAGCCAGTTTCAGAGTTTCCTCTCCGGTGGCTTCGGCGACTGAAATATGGTTTTCCAGATGACGTTCCAGAACCAGATCCCTGGCAGTCTGAGCAAATGTTTCGGAAGCTGCAAAAATAGTGATATCTTTAGCTGAATTCATAAAAACCTCCATGCGGTGAAGAGTGTATTTCAATAATGAAATAAATAAACTTAATATTTCAAAAATGAAATAAACGTTTAAGCCTACTATATAGGATTAGGAGAAGTTTGTAAAGAAAAAATACAGAAATTAAAAAAATATAGAAAAAAAGAAAAAACAGGAAAAAGCAAGGGAAATAAAGGAATTCTGGAGATTCTGACGAGAGGGAAAACTCGTTTTCTGAAAGAAAAACTGTGAAATTAAGAAGAAGCTGGCACAGAAGTTGCATATTATGACAGACAGAAAGCAATAGGAGAATTAGAAATATGAGTTTTAAGATTTTACTTCCCCAGCCAATTTTAGAGTCAGGAAGACAGTATCTTCTGGACAAGGGCTATGAGCTGGTAGACGGTACAGGCTTTGAGGAAGAGGATATTATCAGGGATATTAAAGGCTGCGATGGAATGATTGTCCGCACAGCCAAGATCACCAGGAGAATCATTGAGGCTGCAGATAATTTAAAGGTAATTGCCCGCCATGGAGCAGGATTCGACGGCGTAGATCTGGATGCTGCAAGAGAAAAGAACATTTTAGTTCTCTATGCTCCCAGAGCCAACAGTGAGTCTGTGGCAGAGCTTGCAGTTTTCTACATGCTTCATTGTTCCAGAAACTTCAAGCTGGTTCAGAAGCTCTACAAGGATGATTACAGATTTGCAAAGTTCAATGTAGAGAAACACGAGTTAAACGGAAAGACACTGGGGCTGATCGGAGTGGGAAATATCGGTGGATTGGTGGCAAAGAAAGCTGCGTTTGGCTTCGATATGAAGGTTCTGGCCTTTGACCCGTATGCAAAAGAACTTCCTGATTATATTGAGCAGGCTGGAAGCAGAGAGGAAGTGTTCGAGAAGGCGGATTACGTATCTCTCCACGTTCCGGCCACTCCGGAGACGGTAAACAGCGTAGGAGCAAAGGAGTTTCAGCTGATGAAGCCGACTGCGTTTTTAATCAACACTTCCCGCGGAACGGTAGTAGATGAGGAAGCCCTGATTCAGGCTCTGAATGAGAAACAGATTGCAGGAGCAGCTCTGGACGTGCTGAAGCAGGAGCCTATTGCAAAGGATAACCCGCTTCTGGAGATGGACAATGTGGTGACAGCGCCTCACATCGGAGCAGCGACTAAGGAAGCATCTGCACGTTCTTCCTTAATCTGTGCTCAGGGAATCGACGATTTCCTGTCTGGCAGAAAGCCGGAATTTGTAGTGCCGCCAATGAGAGATATGGTGAAATAAAGTTAAAAAATAAATAAACAAGAAAAATTAAAAAATTTTAAAAAGAGATAAAAAGGAGAATATAATCATGAGTGTAGGAAACAGAGTATTTTTAAAGAGAAATCTGCCGGATCCAGAGGTAGTAGAAGCTTTCCGTGACATTCCGGCGGCTAATGTAGCAGATACAATGGGCCGCTCCTGTGCCCTCACAAGTGAAATCCGCTTAATCAGCAATCCGTCCAGACCAATGGTAGGAACGGCTGTGACAGTAAAGGCTCGTCCAGGTGATAACCTGATGCTTCACAAGGCCCTTGATATGGCCGGAGAGGGAGACGTTATTATCTTATCCAACGACGGAGACAGAACCCACTCCTTAATGGGTGAGATTATGGCAGTCTATGGGGCTCATACAAGAAAGCTGGCAGGTATTGTATTAGACGGACCAATCCGTGATATCGAGGAGCTTTCCCAGATGGATATGCCGTTATATGCAACAGGTTCCACACCAGGAGGCCCATACAAGGAGGGGCCGGGAGAGGTAAACGTACCGATTTCCATTGGAAACATCGCAGTTATGCCTGGAGATATTATTTTAGGAGATAAGGATGGTGTGATTGTAATCCCAAGAAAGGATGCTCCGGAAATTTTAGAGGCAGCTAAGAAGTATGCGGCTCTTGATGCAGGTAAGGTAGAGGCAGCTAAGAGCGGAAATGCAAAGCGCCAGTGGGTGATTGATACCCTTGAGAAAAAGCAGGTAGAGATTATAGACGCGGTATACGGAGAAGAGTAGGGGTTTAATAAACATATGAAGCCAGAGAGCGGGGGGTTTTTTTAGAGGTGGGAAATAGAAGAATGAATTTCAGCTTTCCAGTGGCAGAGCAGGCGCTGAGTCAGGGGCTTTATCCTGATATTATCAGCAGTGATGCAACGGCCAGAACCTTTGCCGGTGTTCCTGACATGAAGGATTTGGCCTTTGTTATGTCTAAGTTCTGGAATATGGGAATGAAACTTTCTCAAATTTTCCTTTCTGTTACAGGTGTACCTGTGAGATGTCTCCGGTTAAAAACAGGCTGGACGGGAGAATTAAAATTGAGGATGAGGCAGATTTAACAGTGCTTCGTGCAGTAAAACAGGAGACCGTTTTTACGGATTCAGAAGGAAATAAAAGAACAGGAGACAGGCTTCTTGTTCCTGAGATAACTTTGATACATGGAAGGATCGTGTATTTCCAGGGACAGTCAGAATTTATATTTTAATCGAACAAACTCAATAATTAATAAAAAATAAATAACTTAAAATATTGACACAGAAGGGAAAATTTTTATGAGTTCTATGACAATTGCATTATTGATACTGGCGGTTACCATTGTTTTGTTTATCTGGGAACCGATTCCCATTATCGTGACGGCAATAGGCGCTTCCATTGCCTATGCTTATACAGGAATTATTTCTGTAGAGGATATTTTTAAGGGCTACAACAGTAATACCATTGTTCTGTTGGCAGGAATGATGGTTCTTGGCTCTTCCCTGTTTCACACAGGAATTACAGATGTCATTGGTCAGAAAATGATTAAGGTGACAGGAAAAAGTGAGAGAAATATTATTTTAGCAACTCTGGTTGTATCCTGCATTTTAAGCTCTATCTGCAGCAATATCGGAGTTATGACAGCTATGGCCCCTCTGGTGACAGCGATGTGCATTGCTGCAGGCTTTGGGCCTTCCAAGGCGCTGCTGGCACTGTTATTCGGTGCTCAGTTCGGCGGATTTGTAACCCTGGTGGGAGTAGGTTCCAATGCGTCTGCAGCGAATCTTATGAGTGAACTGGGGTACGAGCCTTTTGGATTCTTCAGTATTACTCCATTTGGAATCGGCGTATGTATTCTTGGAACGCTTTACTTTGTTCTGGCAGGAACAAAACTGCTTCCGGAGACAGGCTATATTCCTGAGTTTGCCAAGACAGAGAAGAAGGAGCTTGATAAGAAAAAAGCGGCGATTGCAGCTGTAACTATGTTCTGTGTACTGGCAGTGATTGCTGTAAGCCCTAAGGCGGTACCGATGCATGTGGCTGCTGTAGCAGGAGCACTTATCGTAGTGGGGACGAAGTGTATGAGCGTACAGGATGCGGTGAAAGCCATTGACTGGAACTGTATGCTTCTGGTAGGATCCTTGACAGCCATTTCTTCCGGAATCCAGAACAGCGGAGCAGGAGACGCAGTGGCAAATCTGATTTTAAATATATTAGGTGAAAATCCAAGTACCTTTATGATTACTACGGTGATTTTCTTTGCTGCAGCTATTATGACTCAGTTTATGTCGAATATTCCGACTATTCTGCTGTTTCTTCCGATTGGACTTTCTATTGCTGAATCAATTGGCGTAAGTCCCTATCCGGTGGCAATGGTTGTGACTCTGGCAGGAGCTGCATCTTATGCAACACCATTTGCAGCGCCTCAGAACATGATGACAGTTGGATGGACAAGATATAAATTTGTGGATTTTGTGAAAATTGGAATTCCTATGTTAATTATTACCTGGCTGGTAGTGGTAGCGCTGATTCCTGTTTTCTTGCCATATTAGGAAAAACAGATAAGGAAAAGTAGAAGGTAGAATGTGTCCGCGCACAGAGGGGGAACTGCCCTGGTGCGCGGATATTTCTTCAACGAGAAAAAGGAGACAAAAAATGGGAAAAGATCCATTTATACAAGGGGCTTATGACATTCATTTTCACACCTCTCCTGATGTGGTGAAGAGGAAATGTACCGATATAGAGCTGGCTGAGAGAGCGAAGGCATCTGGAATGGCAGGATTTGTCATAAAAGGACATTTTGCTGATACGACAGGAAGGGCAGCTATTCTGAAACAATTATATCCGGAACTTAAAATTGCAGGTGGTATTACGCTGAACCGCTCTGCCGGAGACCTGAATCCTCAGGCAGTGGAAAAGGCAGCGCAGATGGGAGGAAAATTTGTATGGTTTCCTACCCTGGATTCTTTAGAATTCCAGAAGTTTAAGAATCCCGATAAGGCAATCGGGGAGCTTCCGGATGGGCTGATTACAGTGTTTGATGGAAAAGGAGGTTTGAAAAAAGAGGTATACGAAATTTTAAATCTCTGTGCAGAATATGATCTGGTAGTAGGAACAGGCCATATGTCGGCAAAAGAAGGGCTCGCTGTAATTAGTGCCGGAAAGTCAGCCGGGGTAAAGCGTATGATTGTCACTCACGCAGACAATCCGGCTGATGCCTACTCGGTGGAACAGCAAAAAATGGCAGTTTCCATGGGAGCTTTTATAGAACACTGCTATTTTACAACCTATTACGGAAGGGTGACAGCCAGTGAAATCTGCCGTCAGATAGAGGCTGTAGGAAGCCGTCATGTGATTCTGAGTACCGATTTGGGGCAGCCTCAGGGCCCTCACAGCGATGAAGGACTGGAAGAATATGCAAATGTCCTTATGAAAGAAGGAATTTCTGAAGCTGCTGTCCGGGAAATGATGTGCCGCAATCCGGAGCGGCTGGTGTGGGAGTAAGAAGGTTAATAAAACTCGGCACGTACTTTTTCTTTACAAAAAATCCCTCTTCCACTATAATAAAATCAGGGAAAGAAGTTCTCCCCTGGTAAACCAAAACCGCTGATAGAGCTGATGACTTCTGTGATAATGATTGCAGAAATTGTCAGCTTTTTTATGTCACTATAAGGAGAATCAGATATGCTTACATCACTGGCATTTATTTTTCTGGCCGGACTGGCCATGGCGGGTATCTGCAGGAAGCTTGGGCTGCCCCGGATGATAGGAATGCTGTTTACAGGCATCCTGCTGGGGCCTAATGTTTTAAATCTTCTGGATTCGTCCATTCTGCTGATTTCCCCGCAGCTTCGGCAGATGGCACTTATTATTATTTTGCTGAAAGCAGGGCTCTCCCTGAATCTGTCGGATCTTCGGCAGGTGGGCCGTCCTGCCGTTATGATGGCCTTTGTGCCGGCCAGCTTTGAGCTTCTGGCTTTTGTCTTGTGCGGGCCGTTTATACTGGGAATTTCTTATATTGAGGCGGCTTTGATGGGAGCTGTGCTGGCGGCTGTTTCCCCGGCTGTGGTGATTCCGCGGATGGTTCAGCTGATGGATGAAAAATACGGAACGAATAAGAGTATTCCGCAAATGATTCTGGCAGGAGCTTCCTGCGATGATATTTTTGTTATTGTGCTTTTTTCTACTTTCCTGGGCATGGCTCAGGGAGGAAACGCCAGAGCGGCTGATTTTTTTAATATTCCTGTTTCCATTGTGCTGGGAATTCTTATGGGAGCTGGTTTCGGTTACGGGCTGAGTCTCTTTTTTGAGAGAGCCTATGAGAAAAAGTGCTGTATCAGGAACAGTATGAAGACAGTGATTGTGCTGGGAATGTCTTTCCTGCTCATGTCAATTGAGACCTGGCTGCAGGATATGGTTTCTGTTTTCGGCCTGTTAGCAGTAGTCAGCATGGCGTGTGTCATCAAAATAAAAAGCGTGCCGATTGTATCAAGGCGTCTGTCTGAAAAGTTTGGAAAGCTGTGGATTGCAGCAGAGGTTATGCTGTTTGTTCTGGTAGGCGCGGCGGCAGATGTCCGCTATACGCTGGATGCAGGAGCTGCCGCTGTTCTTATGATTGCCATTGCCCTGATATTCCGGGCGGCAGGAGTCTGCCTCTGCCTGGCAGGTACGAAGCTGAATCGGAAGGAGAGGCTGTTCAGCGTGATCGCCTATCTTCCCAAGGCCACCGTTCAGGCAGCCATTGGTTCGGTTCCTCTGGCAGCAGGACTGGCCTGCGGCCAGCTGGTACTGTCTGTGGCAGTGCTTTCTATCCTCATTACAGCGCCTCTGGGAGCAGTGGGAATGGATTTAACTTATAAAAGATGTCTGGAGAAGGAGAAACTGACATGACAAGCACATGGATCACAAAGATAAAGGAATTTTTAAAACAGGAGACGGTTCTGGCTGTCTCCTGTTTTCTGGCGATTGCTTCCTGCTTTCTGGTAAGACCGGACAGGGAGTATCTGAACTATTTTTCTTCTAATATAGGAACGATTATTGTCCTGTTCTGTCTGATGACAGTGGTAGCAGGACTGAGCAGCCTGGGGGCATTCCGGTATGTGGGAGAACGGCTTCTGGAGAGGATTCACTCAGAGAGGGGAATTGTATTTCTGCTGGTTTTTCTGTGTTTTTTCGGAAGTATGTTTATTACCAACGATGTGGCACTGATTACCTTTGTTCCCTTTGGAATTATGATTCTTAAAATGGCTGGGATGACCGGGCGGCTGTGCCGTATTGTTACCTTTATGACCATTGCCGCAAATCTGGGAAGTATGTTTACGCCTATGGGAAATCCCCAGAATCTGTATCTGTACAGTATTTCAGGAATGACATTCACAGAATTTTTAAGACTGATGCTGCCTTATACGGCGGGAGCGGCGCTTCTTTTGTGCCTATGTGTTTTCTTTGGAGCAGGAAAAGAGAAGGTCTGTGTTTCTGTAGGGGAGCAGACAAAGCGGCCGGGAGTTCCGGGAACCGTTTATTATCTGCTGCTGTTCTTTATCTGTCTGCAGACCGTAAGCGGCAGTCTTCCGGCTCCTGGCCTTCTTCTGATTATTCTGGCAGCTGTCATGCACCGGGACAGAAGACTCTTTAAAAAGGTAGATTATTCCCTGCTTCTGACCTTTTTGTTTTTCTTTGTCTTTATTGGAAATATGAACCGTTTTCCGCCGTTTCGGGAATTTGTGGTTCGCTTGATTACGGGACATGAAATGGCGGCTTCCATCGGCATCAGCCAGGTTGTAAGCAATGTGCCTGCGGCCCTGCTTTTGTCTAATTTTACGGATCAGTGGAAAGCTCTCATAATAGGAACGAATCTGGGCGGCCTGGGGACGCTGATTGCGTCCATGGCCAGTCTTATTTCCTATAAACAGGTGGCGGCTGAATATCCGGAGGAGAAGGAGCGCTACCTGGCAGTATTTACCTGGTGGAACCTGCTGTTTCTGGCAGCGCTTGCAGGCCTTGCATGTGTATGGGGGGCATAGGCCCTGCGCTGGAGTTTTTATTCTTCTTCCTCTTCAGAATCAGAATTTTCAGGTTCGTCAGAACGGTCCTTGTCCTGTTGGCTGGTCAGATATTTTCCTAAGGACATGGATTCTTTTTCTGCATTTTCAATATCCTGACTGGTTCCGTTTATGAATGTAACTGAGTGTAACGGGAAGAGCGCACGGAGTTCCTGATCCAGGGAAGAGGCATCTTCTTTTTCGCTGGTCAAGGCATACCCTACCAGGACATCGTCGAAGCCGCAGGCGGAGCGGAGCGTGTTTCCCACTTCATTTATGTGCTTTCCGTGAAGCGCTTTAAGGACGCTGTCAGAAACCGACTGATCCGGTGATGTAGCCTTAATAATCTGGAGATTACGGTCCAGGCTTAGCTGAATGCTTCCCGCTCCGTCAAAGGATGCCTGGGCATAGGTTGTGACAGTAAGCTGGGGAACCGCCAGTGTGATGCACAGAATCAGCATGGCAGCAATGGAGGCAATTTTAACCAGAGAGCTTTTCTTTATTCCGGGAAACGGGACAAGCTTTCTCTGGAACCTGTGGAGAGAGGAATCAGAGCAGGCATCTTGCCCCTGATAGAGATCCTCTGGAAGTACATAAATGGAATCTCCCACAGACAGGCCGTCCTTTTTTTTGATTCGGATGATACTGCCGCCTTCTTCCATGGCAATGGCATAGGCGGCTTTTATTTCCATAACGATTGCTTTCTTATACATGTGCCTGCCTCCCATCACAAATCCAATGCAGCAGCATGGAAAACTGTTTAATAAAGATCAGCATAACGGCCAGAATAAAATGGCGGCTGCCTTTTACGATTTTTTCGGTGGTACAGCAAAGTCTGGCCACATCCCGGACAGGCAGCTTTCTTTTACGGTAAGTTGTGCTGACAATCGACGGTTCCTGGCTGGAACGCTCACCGATGGAAATGGCCCGTTCCCTGGTGTCCTGATGCCTGGGGGAATGTTCTTGGTGCGGAAACGGACAATGGACAGAGAGCCCAGCATTCCAAGAGACAGAGCCAGATTCGACTGAATCAGATCCATCAGAATGGTAGTAATCAGGGCGAGAGATACTAATGTGGCAGCAAATTTCGGCTCATAGGAGGCCGGTGTATTAGAAAAGCGGTAGGTCAGCCAGATGACTGCACAGAGCAGCAGGGCAGAGGCCAGACTAATCAGAATCTCTGCTGTGCCAGGTGTCGGCAGAACAGTTCCTAACAGTTCATTTACTGTATCATTAAAATTTCCCATAATCGAAACCTCCAATTTTATTTTTTATTAGGGTCGTTCTCCGTACCGGCCTCAGAATCAGAAGACGCATCTTCCACTGCAGATAAGCAGATGGTTCCATGGTCAGAGACAAAGTCAATGCCCAGCCCGTCGCATTCAGAAAAATAAGGGGTGATGGAGCATTGTTCCAGACGTTTCTGTACCTGGGGATTCAGGGAGGCGTCATTTTCTCCATGATGTCCCAGCTTCAGCACATTGGCTGACACAGGAAAGCCGGATGCCAGAAGAGCAGCTTCCTCTTCCTGCTCCGCGTCCCCCATCATAAGAAAGCAGTTGGAACCGTGGGTCAGGCGCAGGATAACAGAGTTGTTGTTGGCATTGTCTAAAAAGGGCCGCTTTGGAAGCCAGCCCTTCGGCGTCAATGTCCTGATAGGAGACAGAATCCGTTCCGGACAGATAGAGCGTATCAACTGGAAACGAGGAGAGAAGGGATTCCAGGCCCCCGGCATGATCCTTATGCCCGTGGGAAAGGAAAATACCGTCCAGCCTGTCAATGCCTTTTGTCCGCAGCAGACGGTCAATCTGGGGATAGTCTTTCTTCTTTCCCGTGTCGATCAGGTAGTGGGTTCCGTCAGAAGGAGACAGCAGAAAGGCATCTCCTTTTCCAATATCCGTTTATACTTCATCTATGCCACCTTTGTCTGCGGAGCCAGCACATTGACGCCGTAGATTCCTTTCATGCTGCTAAGGAGAAGCAGCAGTTTTTCTTCTTCTGTGTGGGGAACGCGGAGTTCATACACCAGCTCAAAGGAATCCTGAAACAGATTTTTCGACTGCATCATACTTCCCGGAGTCTGGCTGAATACATTCTGTACAGAGGCTGCCTGCTCTTTTTCTCCGCGAACTACCATGGTTAAAGTATCCCTTCTGCGGGCAGTACGTCCAAGGGCCAGCATCACAGCGCTTAAAACAACAGTCCCTGCAAGGCCTGTCAGGAATGCGCCGAGGGAGGAGGAGATTCCAATGGTAAGGGCCCAGAACACAAAGCCTAAATCCCTGGGATCTCTTGTGTTAGTACGGATCCGGCAGATAGAGAGAGCGCCCAGAGCTCCCAGAGAAAAAAGAGGGTTGTTCTGAATCAGCGCCAGAAGAATGTCAGAAGCCAGAGCCAGCATGAGAAGAGTGACATTAAAGGTGTGATTGTAGGTTAAGGAATCATGGCACAGCCGGTAGACAAGCATCATGACAGCTGAAAGAGCCAGTACTGATAAAAGGCTTATCATAAGGCCGGCAGCAGTCTGGATAAACGGGCTGTCTCCCAGGGGTGTATCGGATAATAAACGAAATAGCTTGCTCATAAAAAACCTCCTTATTACATAGGTAAATGGAACAGTTACGCATAAAAATATTTTAATATCGATCTGGAACTTCCAAATTTGCTGGGCGGCTTTCGCGTCAGATCACACCGGGAAAGCGCGTCCTGAATCTGGCGGAATAAAAAACGGTCATATTTGATTTCCAGAATCGTTTCATCTACAGGCAGGGCTGACATAAAATTCAGATGATGGCTGAACAGGTCATAGCAGAAGGTACAGCACCGCAGATGATTGTCCAGGGTAATCCTGGTATTAAAATCAGGATGAGTGAACGCCCGCCTGTCGTATTCGATGAGAGAAACAGGACGGTACAGCCTGGACGTCATTAAATCATAGGCATAGCGGGCAGTATCGCTGTCATACTTCAGCAGAGCACTGTAATCTCTGTTGAGAAGTCTCGCGGCGTCCTCCCTGGAAATAATGACGCTTTCTTTCAGCTCCCGGCCAAAGCTTTTACGCTTTAATTCAAATTTGGCTGTTTTGTCATCCGGATGATAGACGCGGAGGCGAATTCTCTTTTTTTCGTCGGCATGGGCTTTTTTATCCAGATAGTCTTCATTGCAGATACTGTCAAAATATACGCTTCTCACCGTATAGCCGTTATATCCACCGTAGGCATCCGGAGTGAGAAGCTGGCTCAAAGCGTCCAGCAGGTAAAGACGGTCCGGCAAAGAAATCAGGTATTTTACTTCCCGGCGGGAAACTGCCAGAGTATCGGTTTTTTTGTTCAAAACAGGTCACCTCTTTTCCTTTCACTATTAAATACAAGGGGGGAACTGGATTTGGGTACCATTTCTGGAAAAAAATAAAATAAATTGAGCCTGCCGTAAATCCCCTGTTTCACTGACAGGGGCCATCGGTCTGATATCAGTTGACAGAAAATTTCTATCGTGTATACTGACGCTAGGTAATGTGATACCTGATTGGAAGGTATCTGGAAGGACATATCATTATGAAATGGAGAACAGGTTTATGCAGCTCATGCTTATCAGCCACGAGAGAAATACCATACGCGCTCTGAAAATTGCCCTCAGCAACACCGTAGAGGATCTGGTGCAGATTTCATCTGTTTACAGCCGGGAACAGGCCGTCTCTCAGATAAAAAAAGAACCGGCGGGACTGATTGTCTGTGATGCCGATATGCCGGGAAAAGAGGGGCTTGAAGCTTTGAAAGAGCTTCGCAGCCAGAACTACCGGGGCGGTATTATTTTAATCAGCTCCTCCTGCGGCCCTGAGCTTACCAGGCAGGCTTTGCAGCTGGAAGCGGGAGATTTTCTTTTAAAGCCGATAGAGGAAAGCCGCCTGAAGGAGGCGGTGAAGGGAGTTCTTGCAAGGCAGAGAAAGCGGGAGGAGGAAGAACTGAAAAAGGAGTACGGAGACTGCTGGATGGAAAATCATATGGCCATCAAGGAGCTGTTCTGGAAGGATGTATGTCTGGGCAGAATCCGCAGCGATCCGGAGGTGATCACCCAAAAGGCCCATGGATGCAACATACGCCTGGATGCGGATGCCCGCTATCGGATGGTACTGATTACCATTAAAAATGTGGAGGAGGTACAGAAACGCTGGGGAGAAGAACTGTGTCAGTCTGCCATTCAGAATCTGGCTAAGGGAGTGGTAAAGGGAAACGTCCAGACCAGCCAGGTCATTGTCATTTACACCAGGGTAGTGGTGATTTTAGATGAAAAAGAGGGAGAACGATTTCGGGAAATCGGACCAGATCTGGTGGAACGGTGCCGGGATATGTTTGGCGCTCAGATCCTGTGTTATGTCAGTGAGGACATTTTTTGTGAAGAGATGGAAAAAACATATTCCCGGCTGCTGCGATTCAGCAAAGACGATGTGCTCTGTCAGGAAAGCATTCAGTATGTGCTGAGACAGGGTGGAGAGAAGGTGGAGGGAGACAGGTGTCTGAAAGAGCGGATTATCCTGCCCTCTGACTGGGGAGAGCTGATTTTTGCCGGTCAGACAGATGGTCTGGTAGAAAAAATCCGCCGTTTTCTGGTAGAACAGGCCAAGAAAAAACGGCTGGACGAGATGAGCTTCAGAATTCTGCAGCAGGATATTCTGCAGATGTTCTTTGCCTGCATGGAATACAGGGAAATCAAGGCACATCAGCTGTTTGAGGATCAGGAGATCTATCAGCATTACAAGACAGCCTGTTTTTCCATTGATGATATGTGCCGCTGGATCCGTATGTGTATGGAACTGATCACACGCCTTTCTTTTCCGGATGGAAACAGCAGCGGGACAGAGCTGGCAGGCCGTATTAAGGGAATGATCAAGCAGAATTTAAAAACGGGAATCAGCCGAAAGGAAATTGCCGGAGAACTGAACCTGAATCCTGATTATGTCAATCGTATCTTTAAAAAGGAAACAGGAATGACAGTAAAAGAATATGCGATCAAAAAGAGAATGAAGCAGGCAGAATATCTGCTGAAGAATTCCGACCTGCCGGTCAGCGGGATTGCTGCTGAGGTAGGATATGATAATTTTTCTCATTTTATCCGTATGTTCCGCAAAGAGACAGGATATACTCCCAAGCAGTACAAAAAGAGGTTTCGGGAAGTATAAGTCTGATAAATACAATAATATCGAAAAAGTGCTATTTGTGTGGAGAAATGAAATTATAAATAGCACTTTTTTATTGTATTTGTAAAATTGGGGAGATAAAAAAGTCGAAAAAGTGATAAAAATAGTCGGAAGAGAGAAAGACGCAGAGGTGAAAATTCAATATAATTAAGAAGAAAAAAGCTTTATAAAGGTTTGAACCGGCAGATGGGAGGCAGATATGGCAGATATCAGTTCAAAGGTGCGCCTGGTAGTCAGTGATGTGGATGGAACCCTGGTTGGCGCAGACTGCGTGATGGGCGAAGGGATCAGACAGCTTTCACAACTGCTTTCCGAGAATCACATCGCCTTTACACTGGCCAGCGGGAGACCTGTGGGAATGCTGGAAGAGTACAGAAAAGCTCTTGGAATCACGCTTCCGGTGGTGGCGTCTAATGGAGCGGCAGGCCACGACGGAGAGAAATTCATCTGGGAGGAGCTTCTTCCAACGGAAGCAGTAAAACGTACGGCAGAGGAGGCAGACCGAATAGGGCTGGCTGTGTTCCTGACAGATGAGACTACAGAGGGCGTTTACCGGCAGAATGATTACATCCGCCGGAAATCACAGGAAAGCGGCCTGTATAAACATCTGATCCATCCAAAAGGAGAGGAATGGGACAGAACCAGGCTTCAGAAGCTGATGATTATTGACCCGGACAGTCCTGGCCGGTGTGACAGAATCCGCCCTCTTCTTGAGGAGGAAAAGAACAGGATTCATGTAGTCCGGTACGGCAGCCGCTGCTTTGAGGCTATGCCTGGGGGATGCAGCAAGGGAACCGGCATTGCAAAGCTTGCCAAATATCTGGGAATCAGCCAGAAGGAGATTCTGGTGATCGGTGACAATGCCAATGATCTGGATATGTTTTCTGCCGCAGGGTTCAGGGCAGCTGTGGGAAACGCTGAGGCAGTTCTGAAAGAGCAGGCAGATTATGTCTGTCAGGGGGAGACTGTTTACGGTGTGATCGAGGCAGTAAAGCGCTTTTGTGAATCAGTTTATTAGTGGAGGAACAATGGAGTGAAAAAATCGGTTCTAAAAAAGGCAGAGCCATACCTGTGGCTTTTGCCGGCATTTATCCTATTTGGTGTATTTACGTTTTATCCGTTTTTGGTAACGGTGTTTAAGAGTCTTTTTATCGTGGACTCCTATGGAAACTTAAAGCGGTTTGTGGGGCTTGAGAATTACGCCTATGTTTTTCAGGATAAGGTATTTATAAAATCCATCATAAATACTATTCTTTTCACCCTGCTGACAGTCCCTGTTTCCAAGATACTGGGACTTTTTCTGGCGCTGTTAGCCAATAAGAGGAGAAAGACATCGGCTTTCTACGAGGCTTCCTTTGCCGTTCCCATGGCTATGGCCTCCTCGGTGACAGCCATGATTTTCCAGCTGCTCTTTGTACCGAGTCTGGGATTTATTAATGGTGTGTTCGGACTGGACATTCAGTGGCTCAATGATCCGAAATTTGCCCTGCTGTCTATCGCCATTGTGCAGATCTGGCTGTCCACAGGCTATGCGTTTATCTTCCTTTTATCAGCAGTCAGAGGAATTTCGCAGGATATCATTGAAAGCGCCTCCTTAGAGGGAGCAACGCCCCTTCAGATGCTTTTGAAGATTTATCTGCCTCTCACCTCGCCGACCATGTTTTACCTGATTATTACAGATATTTCTTTCAGCGTCATGATGATGAGTCTTTCTAACGTCCTGACAAACGGAGGACCGCAGAACTCTACGATTACCGTGATGCAGTATATTTACAAACAGATTTCCGGCACAGCCAACTATACGAATGCCAATCCGGCGGCGATTGTTGCGTTCCTGATTGCGTTTGCGGCTACTATGGCCGGTTTTGCGTGGGAGAAGAAAGGAGTACATTATCAATGAGAAAGAAGACCATGTATGACATATTGATTCAGGCGGTCTGTATTTTCTTCGCCCTGTTGATATTATTTCCGATTCTTTATGCTGCCTCTGTATCTTTTATGGAGCAGAAGGACGTTCTGTCCTCTCCGCCGAATCTTCTGCCGCCTAAGGTGACTCTGGAAAACTATAAAACGGCATTTTCCAGAACCATGCTGCTGCGCTATATGCTGAACTCTTTTATCGTAGCGTCTGTCTGCAGTGTGGCCAGAATGGTGACAGCTACAATGGCTGCCTTTGCCTTCTCATTTTTTGAGTTTAAGGGAAAGAAGCTGCTGTTTACATTGACAATGGCTACTATTATGATTCCGCCGGACGTGTTGATTGTATCTAACTTCACCACTATCAGCCGGATGGGACTGATTAATACCTATGCGGGAATGTGCTCCATTTTCTTGGTATCGGCGACCAATGTATTTCTGCTTAGCCAGTTTTATCTCTCCTTTGTCAAATCATTAAAGGAGGCGGCCTATGTGGACGGCTGCGGAAACGTGAGATTTTTCCTCTGGGTTCTGCTTCCGGCCAGCAAGCCGATTATGGTAACGGTATTTCTCTCCTCCTTTGTCAGCGTGTGGAACCAGTATGTATGGCCCATGCTTGTCACTAACAGGAACGAGATGCGTACCATCCAGGTGGGAATTACTATGCTGAAAGACAGGGAGTCTGCTATTTTCGGCCCGGTTATGGCCGGTGTTATTGTAGCTCTTCTGCCGACGGTACTTCTGTTCCTGATTTTCCAGAGGAAGATTGTCAGTGGAATGATGAGCGGTTCTGTAAAGGAATAGAAGAAAGGCCGGATAAAACGGAAATCAAATATAATATAAACTAAATCATAAACAGAAGAGAAAAAACAAATAAAATAAAAATTTTAAACAAATAAGAAAATTTATACAAGGAGGATAAGAACATGAAGTTAAAGAAAATGACAGCGGCAGCAGCTGCAGGAGTCATGGCGTTAAGCCTTGCAGGCTGTGCAGGCGGCTCAGGAGACAGCGCAGATAAGAATGCTGCTGTGGGAACCGTTAATGAGGATGGAACAAGGGAGGTTGTGTTCTGGCACTCTATGGACGGTGTGTATGGAGAGATTACCCAGAAGCAGGTAGATCAGTTCAACGAGACAGTTGGAAAGGAAAAGAAGATCCATGTAACTCCTGTATTTCAGAACTGGCCTGGAACTGAGGCGCTGACAGCTGCTATGTCCACAGATGACGTGGAAAATATGCCTGACGTGATTCAGCTGTACGGCGAGCATGTAAGCCTGGTGAGAGATTATGAGCGCCTTGTCACAGCTGAGGAAATGCTGGCTGACGAGGGCAATTCCGTTTCCAAGGAGGATCTGATTCCGAATGCGGTTTCTTCCTTCTCTATTAACGGAAAGCTGGCTGGACTTCCTTGGAGTACCTCCACACTGCTTCTCTACTACAACCAGGACTATCTGGATCAGATCGGAGCAGAGGTTCCTCAGACGATTGACGAGATGGCTGCTGTTTTAGGACAGTTAAAGGATGAAACAGAGGCAGAGTACGGCTTAAATGTAAGAGTCAGCCTGTTTGAGCTGGGCAACTGGATTGCAACTCAGGGAGAAGGAACCTATCTGGGAGACAATGAGAGTGGACACAGCGATAAGATGAAGACAATCGCCTGTGAGGAGACTCTTGACAAATATCTGGCCGAGTGGCAGAAGGTTGTGGATACAGGAGCCTACAAGCCTTCCAATGACTCTATTAATGAGGAGTTTGCCCAGGGAATGAATGCCATGGCTATTATGAGCAGTTCCCGTATTCCTACTATCAAGGATTTAGTAGGGGACAGCTTTAACTGGGGAGTAGCCCAGATTCCGCTGGTATCTTCTGATGATATTGGAGGAGCTTACCCGAGCGGTTCCGGCCTTTTTATGTTAAACAGGGGTGATGAGGAGACTGTAAAGGCGGCCTGGGAGTTTGAGCAGTACATGGTTTCACCTGAGGTTCAGGCTATGTGGTTAGACGGAGCGGGATATATTCCGGTTAATAAAAACAGCGCAGAGCTTGAAAGCTATCAGACAGCTATTTCAGAGACTCCGCAGTTAGCAGTTCCGGGTGAGGTAATGATGAGAGCCAACGAAGCTGTTCTGGCGCCGTTTGTGCCTAACTCTGATGCAGTAGATACAACGATCAAGGACGCAATGCTGATGTTTGGAAACGGACAGGCTTCCGCAGAGGATACAAAGACAGTGATTGTGGACGGCTGCAACCAGATTTTCAATGATTATTACCGGGCAAACGGAGAATAGAACAGTATGACAGACAGAATAACCAGAAAGGTGATCATTGACACAGATCCCAGCGCGGACGATGCGGTTGCCCTGATGTTAGCAATGGCTTCGCCGGAGCTGGAAATCCTGGGAATGACGGCTGCCTTCGGAGTCTGCGATTCAGCCAGAAGCATTAAGAATATCATGAAGATCCAGACGCTTTGCGGCAGAGAGGAGATTCCGGCAGTACAGGGGGCAGAGATGCCCCTTGTTCGCCGTATGGAGTTTGACGATGCCTACTGCGGCTGTGACGGCCTGTCCCAGACCGGTCTTCCTGATCCGAAAAAGAAGGCGGAGCCCGGAGAAGCCTGGCGTTTTATGGCGGAAATGGTGAAACGCTTTCCAGGTGAGGTGTCCATTATTTCTTTGGCGCCTATGACAAATCTGGCTTTGATGATTCAAAACGACCCGGCGGCGGCAGACGCCGCCGCCGGGATTTATACCATAGCAGGAAGCTATGGTCTGCGTCCTGATTATGAAAATTTAAACCCGAGAGCTGAATGGAATCTGGCACAGGATCCAGAGGCGGCGGCAGTGGTGTTTGGCTCCGGCATTCCTATTATGGCTGCCGGACTGGACGTGACGAGACGCCTTGACAATTCCATGATGGAGCGTCTGCTGGCTGCTGCCAAAGAGGGGAAGAAGACTGGATTTTTAAGACGGGCAGTGCAGTTTAACATAAATCATGGCTTAGAACCCTACAGCCTTCTTGTGGACAGCGCCGCTGTCTGTCTGGCTCTCTGTCCGGAGATAGTAAAGACCGTTTCCGGGCATGTGATGGTAGAGACAAAGGGAGAGCATACGACAGGCCAGATTCTTTTTGGAAACAGCGGCAGATTTAAGAAACAGGGTTCTCAGGTGCAGGCAGCCTGGGACTACGATTGGGACAGACTTTTAGATTTTCTTGAAAAACGAGTATTTTCTTAAAAGACAGAAAAAAGGAAAGGTTTTAGATATATGAAATTATCCACATCCACCAATATCGTATTTGAGAGACCGGATAAAAGCATTATGCCGATGGAGGATATGATGGAACTGGCATTTGCGGCTGGCTTCGATACCTTCGATATCAGCTTTTATGACTGGTCTCTGCCCCATTCCCCGTTTCTGACGGCTCAGTGGGAGAAGTGGCTGGCCCGTATTGAGAGAAAGAAAGATGAGCTGGGCGTATCTTTTGGCCAATGCCATGCCTACACTTATAACTTCTGCGCCCCCATGACAGCTTCTGAAAGAGCCTGCCATGAGGAACTGGTGGAGCGTTCCATCTATTGCTGTGCGGCCTTAGGCTCACCTCTCTGTGTGACTCACCCGGAGACAGACTTTGACAGCCCGGCCCTGGTAAAATCCTCCAAGGAGAAAAACATGGCGTATTTTCAGGAGCTTTTAAGAAAGACAGAAAAATATCCCATGGCATTTGCCATTGAAAATATGTGCGATTACTCCATTGCTCCGAAGCGCAAATACTGCGTTACGCCGGAGGAGATGGTAGATTTTGTTACTTCCTTTAATGACGAGAGAATGGGAATCTGCTGGGATTTTGAACATGCAGATATTATGAAGCAGGATCAGAGACAGTCCCTGCTCTATATTGGAAAACATTTAAAGGCGACCCATGTCTCTGACACCCACAGCATGACAGATCCGGATCTGATGCATGTCATGCCGCTGTTTGGAAAAGTGAACTGGAAAGAGGCAGTACAGACCTTGAGAGAAATCGGCTATACAGGATACTTCAGCTTTGAGGCCAATAACTATGGAAATTACTTTCCGGATGAGCTGCTTCCCACGGCTCTCCGTCTGGCCAGAGAAATAGGAGAGTACCTGATGAAGCTGTAAAAGGAAGAAGAGAAAAAGAGCAGAAAAGAAGAGAAGAAAGGTTCCCTGTTCCACTGAAAGTCACGGGAACCTTTCTTCTCTTCTTTTCTGCTAAAGGAGCCATGGGAACCTTTCTTCTTTTTTTATGGGAGAAAGCTGCAGGAATCGTTCGTTATTAGAAAAAATGTATTCAATGAAACAATGAAAAGAATAGCTGCCATGAGGCAGATTAGAGAGAACTCTTCCGAAAAAATGTGTGATTACTTATTTGAGAAAGGAATTGGAGCGGTTTGCAGAAGAGCATGCAGAACAGGAAACGATTATGTTTTATAACTCAAGTGCGTGGGTTTATGTAGTTGGATATGCAGTTATTGCATTATTAGGGAATTTAATAGCATTACCATTCAGAAAAAGCTAACTTCTGGCTGCTCTGCAAGCTCTTTCCTTTAACCAGATTATTTTACCCTGGTTCCGGCGTGCATTTAGGAAGAAGGAGCAGATCTGTGGATGACAGCACAGAAATAACCTTGCACTCTATATTTAGATGTGATATATTGAATATAGAAAGGGGAAAGCCAGAGATACATGGCCTACCCTCGACAATGACAAACTATATGCTTTACAGCATCAGCCGTTCACTATTCGCAGTAGTGGGCGGCTATTTTCTTCCTTTGAAAATCTCATACATGAGACTGGCAAGGGAAACCAATAAGATACCTATCTGGATCAGATCCGAATATGTAACGTACATTGGCATCGCCCTCCTTTCCTCTTTGGTCTGGAGGGTCAGCCCCTCCGATGATGGAGGGTAGGCCGCCTTTTGTGTATTCTGGCTTTCCGTGAATTCAGTATATCACATATTTTGCTTATGAAACAACGAAAAATTCTGATTTAGTAAATAAACAAAAATAAGTTTTCCCCAATCAAGCCATTTTACCCTGGTTCCGGCGTGCATTTAGGAAGAAGGAGCAGATCTGCGGATGACAGCACAGAAATAACCTTGCGCCCTCGCAAAATATATGCTATACTTTCCCTCGTTGAAAAGCCCATAAAAACAAGGTCTTACAGGGCTTTCCGCCGATTTCCGGCGTAAAATGAATCGAGTGTTCGCGACCTTCCACTCGTAAAACAAAACTAAAGGAGAAAACTGAATATGAACGAGAGAAACAAGAAATCTGTGTACCTGCTGACCTACAGCGCAGCTATTGCAGCTATTTACATTGCGCTGACCATGATGTTTATGCCTATCAGCTTCGGCCCGATACAGTTCAGGATTTCAGAGGCGCTGTGCGTGCTTCCGTATTTTACTCCGGCGGCGGTTCCCGGCCTGTTTATCGGCTGCCTGCTGTCCAACCTTATGGCTGGAGCCATGACTATGGACGTGATCTTTGGAAGCATTGCCACTCTGATTGGGGCAATAGGTTCCTATGCCCTCAGAAGAAGCCGCTTTATGGTACTGCTTCCCCCCATTCTTTCTAATGCAGTGATCATTCCATGGGTGTTGCGGTATGCCTATGGATCCACGGATCTGATTCCTGTGGCTATGGTGACAGTGGGAATCGGTGAGGTTCTGGCTGTGGGAGTTCTGGGGAGCGTTTTAATCCGCGCACTGGAGCGTTATAAGCATATGATTTTCAGAGGAGTGAGCGCAGCGTAGAGCGTTTACCGGCCTCTCAGACAGGATAAAGAGATTTAAGAACGATACGAAAAGCTGTAAAGGCCGGGCTGGCTTTTGCAGCTTTTCTTGTATAGGTTGACATTTCTCTGTAAAAGCAGTTAAATGAAAGAAACATTTTGAATAGAAAAGGTGGAACTATCTATGTATCAAATTGATTTTAATAAACCGCAGCACATTTATTTTATGGGAATTGGAGGCATCAGCATGAGCGGCCTGGCCGAGATCCTGATGGACGAAGGATTTAAAATTTCCGGCTCTGATTCAAAGGAAAGCGAGCTGACATCTCATCTGAGAGGCAGAGGAGCTTCTGTCTATATTGGCCAGAAGGCGGAAAATATCGCAGCAGCACAGGAGATGGGAGGCGCGGTGGACGTGGTGGTTTACACAGCTGCCATTCATCCCGATAATCCAGAGTTTCAGGCAGCGCAGCAGGCAGACATTCCCATGATATCCAGAGCGGTTCTTCTGGGAGAAATGATGCGTAATTATAAGGAAGCGATTGCAGTGGCCGGAACCCATGGAAAGACGACCACCACCTCCATGCTGTCTGAAATTTTCCTGGCTGCCCAGGCAGATCCTACTATCTCTGTGGGAGGAATTCTTCCGTCTATTGGAGGAAATATCCGGGTGGGAGGACCGGAATTTTTCATCACAGAGGCCTGCGAGTATACCAACAGCTTTCTGGAGTTTTTCCCTACTATGGCGCTGATTCTGAATATTGAGGAGGATCATCTGGACTTTTTCAAGGATCTGGCTGATATCCGCCGCTCCTTCGCCCTTTTTGCAGAGAAGGTTCCAGCCAAGGGAAGCATTATTATTAACGGCGATATTGAAAATTGGCAGGAGATAGTGAAAAACGTCAGTGGAAAGGTACTTACGGTAGGAACAGACCGGGCGTGCAGTTACAGCGCCGGTTCTATTACCTATGATGAGCTTGCAAGGCCGTCTTTCGATCTGTATGAGGATGGCGTAAGGAAGGATACGGTAAGTCTTGGCGTGGGCGGCGAGCACAATGTGTACAATGCCCTTGCAGCGATTGCAGCAGCTCTCACAGCAGGTATCTCCATGGAGGCGGTAAAGAGAGGGCTTCTGAATTTTACAGGAACCAAACGCCGCTTTGAAAAGAAGGGAGAGTTTAACGGAATCACAGTGATTGACGATTATGCCCATCATCCCCAGGAGATTCAGGCGACTTTAAAGACTGCGTCTAATTATCCCCATAAGCAGATATGGTGCGTATTCCAGCCTCACACCTACACCAGAACCAAGGCATTTTTAGATGAGTTTGCCGAGGCTCTTTCCATGGCGGATCGTGTAGTGCTGGCAGAGATCTATGCTGCCAGAGAGACAGATACACTGGGGGTAAGCTCCAGAGATATTGCGGAAAGAATTGAGAAGCTTGGAACAAAAGCCTGGTATTTTCAGACATTTTCAGAAATTGAAGAATTTCTTAAAAAGAACTGTGAATCCGGGGATTTGTTGATAACTATGGGGGCCGGAGACATTGTGAACGTGGGAGAAGAGCTGCTTTCTCAGTAGTTATCCACATTATCCACATAGTTTTCAACATTTTATGTAGATAGCAAGTGTGGATTTCTTGATTGACATAATAAAAGTTTCTATTGTACAGAAAACATTGAAAATTCAAGGTTTTCGACAGGAAGGGACAAAAACAGAGCAGGAAAGACAAAGGGCTGTCCACATTATCCACAATATTCACATGGGATTCTGGGGATAAAAAGTGGATGTCTGTACACATGATTTACCATGAAACGGCAGGAGGAAAAGAGATGGGAAACTTCATAAGGAATCGTCTGGCTCATGGGGTGACTGTCGTCTCCAATGAATTTATAGACAGGTATATGGCCAGAGCCAACGGGGAGTATGTAAAGGTTTATCTTTACATTTTAAGAAACGGCGGGGAGGCAGACAGTGTGGCTGCCATTGCCGACGCCCTGAACCACACGGAGGCGGATGTGCGCCGCGCTCTGATCTACTGGGAGCAGGAGGGAGTCCTGGAGCTTGGGGATAACAGACAGGAAGCTGTGAAAGAAACAGAGAGCCGCCCTTCCCTTTCCACTTCAGGGCAGAGACAGCCGGAACCATCCAGAATGGATCCCTGCAGTCTGTCAGGAAACGAGGAGTTTTCCCAGCTTCTTTATATTGCCCAGAAATATTTAAACAGAACCTTCACCCCCACGGACTGCGATGTATTTGCCCACCTTTACGGGGAACTTCATATGCCGGCGGAGCTTTTAGAGTACCTGGTGGAGTCCTGCGCCCAGAACGGTCATACCAGTATCCGCTATATTGAGAAGGTAGGGCTTAACTGGCATGAAAGAGGCTTTAAGACGGCTGAGGAGGCGAAAACCCAGTCCATGGGATATAAAAAGGATATTTTTGCCGTCATGCGGGCATTCGGGCTGTCAGGCAGAAATCCGGCAGACAGCGAGATAGATCTGATGGATAAATGGTTTGGAGCCTTCGGCTTTACCAGGGAGATTGTGGTGGAGGCCTGCAGCCGTACCATGGCGGCCATCCATAAGCCCAGCTTTCAGTATGCAGATACGATTCTGACGGAATGGAGCCGGGCCGGTGTGCGGACTATGAAGGATGTGGAGAACGTGACGAGACTTCGGAAGGAGAAAAAGGCCAGAGAGGGGAAAAACGGCGGACAGACTGAGAAAAAAAAGACTGGAAATCGTTTCCATAATCTGGAGGAGCACGGCTATAATTACGATGAGATGATCTGGAGCATGATGAATTCCGGAGACGGAGGAGCTGCTCCGGGACAGCCAAACAGCACAGGAGGACAACATGGCACTGAGTAATTCCCAGTATGATTCCATTATGCGTATTTATAACCAGACCCAGCTTCGCCAGAAGCATGAGCTGGACAGACGGCGGGAGGAAATTTACCAGAAGATTCCGGCTGTAAAGGAGCTGAATGAAGAGATAACCTCCTCGGCAGTAAAAAGCGCCAGACAGCTTCTGGCGGGAGATGACCGGGCCGCCAGAGGGCTGAAGCAGAGGATTGCAGATTTGTGCGAGGAGCGCCAGGTACTGCTTACAGCCTATGGCTATCCGGCAGATTACCTGGAACTTCGCTACGACTGCCCGGTCTGCCGGGACACAGGATACGTGGACGGCCGCAAATGCAGCTGTTTTAAGAAACGAGAGATTGCCCTTCTCTACGATCAGTCCAATATCAGGGAGATTTTAAACAGGGAAAATTTCAGCACCTTTTCCTATGAATATTTTGACGATACGAAGCCGGATCCCAGAAGCAAAAAGACGGCCAGGGAATATATGAAGCAGGTGGTATCCCTTTGCAGGACCTATGTGGAGCAGTTTGGAGAAAATAAGGGAAATATGCTTTTTACAGGTAAGACAGGACTGGGAAAAACCTTTTTAAGCAACTGCATTGCCAAGGAGCTGTTAGATCAGGGATATTCAGTCGTCTATCTTCCGGCAGTGAGGATGTATGAAATTTTTTCAAAGGAACGGTTTGACTATGATTCCACAGAGGAGGACAGAGATCGCTCCATGTATCTGTTAGACTGTGATCTGCTGATTATTGACGATCTGGGTACAGAGCTTGTAAATGCCTTTACCACTTCCCAGCTGTTCTACTGTGTCAACGAACGGCTGAACAGGAAGAAGGGAACCATCATTTCCACCAATCTTCCGGTCAATGAGATGAGGGATGAATTTACAGACCGGGTTATGTCCAGGATTATCAGCCAGTATACAGTAATTCCCTTTTACGGGGAGGATATCCGGATCCGGAAAAAGCTTCTGGGGCGGGGTTGACGCAGGACAGGTTAAATGATATAAAGAAGAAGTATTTTACTGACACGTGGGAGGAAAAACATGCTGTACGAAGAGAAGATTATTGATACGATTCCTGTGGGACCTTTAGGCCTGATTCCCCTGAAGAGCTGCAGAGCTATGGGAGAAAAGGTTGATAAATATCTGTCAGACTGGCGCAGGGAGCGGGAGAGCGAGCACAAGTCTACCATTGCCTTTGCCGGTTACCAGAGAGATTCCTATATTATTTCCGCCAGCACGCCTCGTTTCGGCTCTGGAGAGGGAAAGGGCGCTCTGAACGAATCAGTCCGCGGAAATGATATTTATATTTTGGTGGATGTGTGCAACCATAACCTGACTTATTCCCTGAATGGAATGGTAAATCACATGTCCCCGGATGATCATTTCCAGGATTTAAAGAGAGTAATCGCTGCTGTAGGAGGAAAGGCCAGAAGAATCAATGTTATTATGCCATTCCTTTATGAAAGCCGCCAGCATAAGCGTACAGGCCGTGAGTCCTTAGACTGCGCTCTGGCTCTTCAGGAGATTGTAGATATGGGTGTGGAGAACATTATTACCTTTGACGCCCATGACCCAAGAGTCCAGAATGCGATTCCGTTAAAGGGATTTGAGACTGTCCAGCCGATTTACCAGTTCATTAAGCATCTGTTAAAGCATGAGAAGGAGCTTCAGATTGACAATGATCACATGATGGTTATCAGCCCGGATGAGGGCGGAATGCGCCGCGCCGTTTACTTTGCCAACGTGCTGGGACTTGATATGGGTATGTTCTATAAGCGCCGCGATTATACGAAGATTGTCAACGGAAGAAATCCGATCGTAGCCCATGAGTTCCTGGGAAGCAGCGTAGAGGGCAAGGATGTCATCATTGTAGATGATATGATTTCCTCCGGAGAGAGTATGCTGGATGTGGCCAAGGCGTTAAAGAGAAGAAAGGCCAGAAAAGTCTTTGTCTGCGCTACCTTTGGTCTGTTTACAAACGGACTTCAGAAGTTTGACGAGTACTATGAGAATGGAGTCATTGACAGGATTCTGACTACAAACTTGATTTACCAGTCGGCCGATCTGCTGTCCAGACCATACTATATTGATGTGGATATGAGCAAGTACATTGCCCTGATTATCGACAACTTAAACCATGACGCTTCCTTAAGCGAGCTGTTAAACCCGACAGGAAGAATTAACCGTCTGGTAGAGAAGTATAAGGCAGGCATCAGGGACTAGAACTGAAAATCAGGAAGAAAAAAGTGCCAGGAGAAGGCAGCCGCCGTTTGGATGGCTGCCTTTTTCATGACATAGGAAATTACTCCTGGCATTTCAGAGCTTTGTGAGTATATTTTATTTTTAGAGGGGGGGAGAAACTATGGAACAAAAGACCATGAATGCATTAGTATTTCAGAAAATCGGCAAGCTGGGACTGGAGAAACGTCCGGTTCCGGTGATCGAGGAGCCGACAGACGCCATTGTCCGGGTGACGCGGTCTACCATCTGTACCAGCGATCTGCATATCAGAAACGGGGCTGTTCCCAGAGCCAGAGAAGGGGTGATCCTGGGCCATGAATTTGCAGGAGAGATTGTGGAGACAGGTTCCCAGGTTAAAATCCTGAAGCCGGGGGACAGGGTTGCTGCAAACTGCGAGACCATCTGTGGGGAGTGCTGGTACTGCCGCAGAGGCTTTGTCAATAACTGTGAGAAGGGCGGATGGATGTTAGGCTGTACCATAGACGGCTGTCAGGCGGAGTATGTGCGGGTACCCCTGGCGGATACCAGCCTTTATAAGATTCCAGAGGGACTGACAGAGGAGCAGGCTCTCTTTACAGGAGATATTTTATCCAGCGGCTATTGGGGAGCCAAGCTGTGTGAGATAAAGCCGGGGGATACGGTCGCTGTCATCGGAGCAGGTCCGGTGGGTATGTGCGCGGTCCAGTCAGCGGCTTACCTGGGAGCCGGACAGGTAATTCTTATTGATCTCAATGAAGAGCGGCTGAAAACAGCCAGGGAAAACCGTCTGGCAGACGAATATCTGACTGTGATGGGAAAAGAGGCTGCTGAGGCCGTAAAACGCCTGACAGAGGGGAGAGGGGCTGACTCTGTAATAGAAGCGGCGGGAACAAAAGATTCCTTTACCCTGGCCTGGGAGGCAGCCCGCCCCAATGCAGTGGTGGCCCTGGTGGCCATGTACGAGGAAGATCCGGTGCTGTCTCCTAAATTTTCACCACATGGTGCTTAATTTCTTCCTCTTTCAGGATATCCAGCTCCCTTCTGTGGCAGGTGAAGATAATAATCTGCCCTTTGTATGCTTCGGACAGCCAGCGAAGAGCCTGCCGCAGCCGGTCGTCGTCATAGAGCACGAAGCTGTCATCGAAGATCA
>Kit_p2__coassemble_645_pt1 | contig 31035 bp, 31 predicted proteins | sample Kit_p2__metabat2_high_PE_038 | metagenome-assembled genome bin Kit_p2 | reverse complement strand
AAATAGGGCTTCCTATCTTTTTTTCCACCTTTTTGATCGCCGTACTTAAAGCCGGCTGGGTGATGTAGAGCTTCTGAGCGGCCTTGGAAAAGCTCTTCTCCTCATAGACCGCATACACATATTCCTTTCCGTCAAACATGTTCTCTCCTATATCTATCCTATAATTAAAAATTAATAGTTATTATCTTTCTATATGAATTTGATTATATACGAACCCTGTTATATAATCAAGGCATAGCATACAAGTTATTTTATGAATTACAGCAATTCAAATTTCCGGCGTTTGGGAAAGAAGGCCTTCCAGCCTGCTTCCATCAAAATGCCCGCCGCTCCCGTCTGGTTCAGACGGCCGGCAGTTTCAGCCAGCTTATCAAAGCCGGTTTTCCCAAAAACCGGTTCCTTTATATTTGAATATTCCTCGTGAGCACGCCCTGCCAGACCCTCATTCCCCAACCAAACCGCAGCGGCGTGCTCAACCCTTTTTATCCCAAAACACTAATTTACAAACCAGGCCCACTCCCAAGTACGTTCAAAAGCAGGAACCAGACTGGCGGAACTAAAAGAGATGGAAGCATATTCATGGTTTTGCAGTCCTTAATTTTCAGAATCGACAGGCCGGAGGCGGCGATAAGAACGCCTCCCACAATCGAAATCTCTGCCATCAGCGGTTCCGATAAAAAGCCGGACAGCACACTGGCTCCCAGATAAATCGAACCCTGCCAGAAAAATAAAACGACAGCAGCCAGGGCAATTCCAATGCCATAGGTGGAAGACAGGGCGATAAATGTCACAAAGTCCAGCGTGGCATTTGTATACAGATAGGTATTGTTCCCATATACGGCGCTTTCTATGGGGCCTATAATTGACATGGTCCCCACACAGCACAGCAGGATGGCAGTAGAAAGTCCTTCTCCCAGCTGGGAGGCGTGAAAGCCGGCCATCATCCGCTGAAAGCGGCCATCCAGTTCAAGAATGGTTCCTGCCAGGCTTCCCAGAGCCAGACTGGCAATAAACAGCACCGGATAGCGGCTGTCCGCCATTCCCTCGACCGCCGCGTGGGCTCCTAACATGAAGGCTGCCAGTCCCATGGCATGAAACATAGCTCCCTGATACTCTTCTTTAATACCCTTTTTTACACGGCTTCCAATCAGGCTGGCTGTTACGATTGCACCGACATTTACGATTGTTCCTGTCATCTTGCCGCTTCCTTCCCGTCTGCTTCTCCATCGCCTGGGCCTTTTTCTTCTCCGTCCAGACTCCACCGGATCAGCCTGTCTCCTCTGTATTCAAGCTTCAGGGAAAAGAAAGGACGCTTCTCCTCCAGGAGGCGGAAAAAGATTCGATCCCCCTCCCAGAGATTCAGCTCGTTCAGGCGGGTTTTGTCCACCCATTCCAGAGTTCCCTCATCACACTCTTTCAAAACTCCCTCAAAACCGTCAGCGGTAAACAGACACATATATTCCGTGGGCCACCCTTCCGCCAGAAAGGTGACAAGCCCTCTGAAGCGCCAGGAGGTCAGCGTCAGCCCGGTCTCTTCCCTGGCTTCCCGCAGAAGACACTCCTCCGGGCTTTCTCCCTCCTCAAAATGGCCTCCGATTCCGATCCACTTATCCTTATTGACATCTTTTTCCTTCTTTACCCTGTGAAGCATCAGGTATTTTCCATCCTGCTCAATATAGCAGAGAGTTGTCAGCTGTGATTTCTCTCTCATCTGTGTCTCACTCCTGTCTTCTGTTTATTTAAATATTAAAGTGCTTTCGCGCTAATCCAGGTAAAGCTTTCCGAAGTCCTTGGCTTCATCCTCCAGAATTCTCCTAAGAAAATCGCTGAGTTCGCTGGCGTACTGGTACTTGTCCCACAGCTCTGCCGCCGGATCTCCTTTGACCTCATCTGCAATTTCATACATCTTTCCGCCGTAATAGTAAACACAGAGCTTGGCGTAGAACTGAGACATCATCTCTATCTCACTTTCGGACAGATGAAGGGTTCCCTTTCTGTTCTGACGCTCCAGATCGCTGACTGCGTGCTCATAGGAAATCTGATGCAGGAAATTCTCGCTATAGTGGAAGAAATCTGCCAGATCCGGATTCTTGTAAGAATTTTCTCTGGCCCATTTTTCTACATTTACCGTCTCTGTATGATAGGTAATAGAGCCGTCATCGTAAAGATCTACCACTCCATAGCGGCAGGGAGCCATCACCAGAGATCCTGTCACCACCTCAGCCACATCGTCCTCTTCCATATGGTGCTGCAGATGAAGATGACCGCTTAAATGCAGTCTGACCTCATTGTCAGAGAGCATCTGCAAAAGCTCTTCGCTGTGCTCAATCGTACAGTCATCATAAAAGGCGTCACTGACACCGCTCTGCTCCAGGAGATTGTGGTGGCTGACTGTAATCACCTCTGCCCCCTCTTCCCAGGCCTCATAGAGAATCGGCTCCATCCATTTATAGGTTCCGCTCTGAATCATTCCGCCTACCTGGTTTACCGGATCGTACTGGCAGGAGTCCAGCATCAGAAGCCACAGGCTGCTGTCCACCTTATAGAGATAACTGAGGGAATTAGGATCCCGGCTGTCTGCAGCCACATAGCCGAAATCAGAATAGATATCTGCAAATTCCTCTGCTGTTATGCTGTCCACAGGGTAGGAATTTGTGCCGGAAAACCGTCTGGCATGGGAATTATTAATGTCGTGATTTCCTGGAACTACCAGCACGGGAATTCCCTCTTTATCCAGCTCCTCCAGCAGGGAGGCAAACTCCTCATGGCTGGCCTTTTCTCCGTTCAGTGTCAGATCTCCGCTGAGTAAAATCAAATCCGGATCCGTCTCCTTCATATCTGCAAGAAAAGCGTCGAGAATTTCCCAGCTGTAGAGAAGAACACGTCCGTCTCCTCCATACACATAATTAATAAAGCTCTGGCATCGGTTGCCAGCCAGCTCTTCAGCCAGATAGTGAATGTCTGTAGCCAGGACAATCTCATAGCTCGATTCCTCGCCAGGCTCTGCCTGAGTTTCTTCCTCGCTCGTTTCCTCCGGGCTTTCCCCTGTTTCTGACTCCTTCTCTATGCTCTCCTCTGTCTCTTTTTCTGCAGTCGGTGTCTCAGACGGAGATTTTTCTGCCTCTGATGACACCTGCTCCTCCTGACCTGTCTGAGCTGTCCTCTGGCATCCTGATACTGTCAGGCACAGTCCTGCCACAATGGCAAATACCGCCGCTTTCTTTTTTTTCATAAAGTAGTTTCGTTTCCTTTCCCTTTTATCTAATCCCAGTCCCTATACATAAGAATGATCAATCTGAATAATGGCGCAGCAGCATGGCATGGTTTCGCACACCTGATCCTGAATCTGCTTTTTTAATTCTTCCTCGCCCATTTTCATTCCAAAAGGCATAACTACATCAAACAGAAGTTTTGTAACACCACCACCATGAACAAGACGGAAATCATGGATTGTCAGACGCTGATCAATCGCCTTCACTATCTGGGAAATCCGGGCTTTTTTCTCCTGCATTTCCGGATCCTTTAAATTTACCGGATCCATATGTATCACCGCTTCACAACCCAGACGTTTCTGCAGCTCCATCTCCACTCCATCGATGGCATCGTGGAGTTCAAAGATGTCCTGGCTTCCATCCACCTCTCCATGGAGAGATACCATCCTGTGTCCTGGACCATAGTCGTGAACTACCAGATCATGAATTCCAATAATTTCTGGCCTGGAGAGGACAATTTCCTGGATCTCATCGATAAATTCCGGCTCCGGCGCCTGCCCCAGAAGCGGATTTAATGTTTCCTTAGCTGCCTCATAGCCGGCTTTCAGGATAAATACAGCCACCAGAACACCGCACCAGCCATCTACATTTACTCCTGTAAATTTCATAATCAGCATGGAGAGAAGTACCATGGAAGTAGCCAGGGCATCACTTAAGCTGTCTGCAGCTGTGGCCTTCATGGCAGCTGAATCAATTTTTGCCCCGATCCTTCTGTTGTAAAAGCTCATGTACAGCTTCACTGCCACCGATACCAGAAGAATAACCATGGAAAGGACTCCTGTGTCCACTGCCTCCGGGTGTATGACTTTTTCAATGGAGGAACGTCCCAGCTCCACACCCATGACAATGATAGCGATGGACACGGCCAGACCTGACAGATATTCAATTCTGCCATGGCCGAAGGGATGCTCCTCGTCTGCTGCCTGACCTGCAAACTGAAAGCCTAACAGGGTAATCACTGAAGAACCGGCATCTGATAAGTTATTAAAGGCATCGGCCATCACGGCGATGGATCCGCTCAGAAAGCCAGCCAGATATTTTCCTGCAAATAAAAGCAGATTCAGGGCAATTCCCAGAGAGCCGCAGAGAATTCCGTAAGCCCTTCTCTCATCCTTTCCCTGCTTAATAAAAATGCGTTCCAGCAGAGTAATCATTTCGTTTTATCCTCCTTAACAAATACAAATTCATAGTTCGAGGACCGCTCCGGGCAGAAAGAAAAGCCCATTCTGTCAAACTCCTTTGCCTCCTCTGGCGTTTCGGCTCCCCGCTCCGCCAGAAAGCGCACCATTTCGCCCCTGGCCATCTTGGCCTCCGTAGCCTTCACCCTGACCTTTCCCTCTGCCAGAGTTCCGAACACACAGGTGACAAACTGATCTTCCGGCATCAGGTACGGCTCCACCGCGCGGCTGTACTCCTTAGAAGCCAGATTTAAAATTACTGCCGGTTTTCCGCCTGAAAGCTCCCTGTAAAGCTTATCTCCCCACCAGCTGTATAAATCCTTATGTAAACCCATTTTCAGTTTTGCCTGCATTTCCAGACGATAGGGAACCACCCCGTCGTCAGCCCTCAGAACGCCGTACAGGCCGCTTAGAATCCGCAGGTGGCTGCACACGTACTCCCACTGCTCCTTCGTAAAAATCTGAGGCGCCATATACTGGTACTGAATCCCCACATAGGCCAGAACTGCCGGAGTCAGTCCCTGATCCAGCCGCATAGTCTGATAGCGAAGATAGTTTTCATGGGTAATGGCATCATTGGCTTTAAAAAGGGCCTTTAATTCTGCCTCAGAAAAGCCCTGAAGAGTCCGCAAAAGCTCTCCGGCCTCCTCAAGGAATACCGGCGCGTCTCTCCAGGGCATATCATCGCATTTCACCTGCATCCGCTTGGCAGGCGATACAATCATTTTCATAGCCACAGCTTCTCTTCTCCCTCTTTTGCAGTTAAATTCCTCCACCAGAGCCTCTTTCTGAGATCTGGACAGCCTCTTTATTGCTGCCTCTCTCTTCATGGCCTCGCTCTTAGTGGAAAACTCCTCAAAATAAGCCAGGGCCACCGGCCTCCTGACTCTCGTGTACTTGGCTCCCTTCCCACTGTTGTGGGCGGCAACCCTTTCCTCCAGATGGTTTGTCCACCCGCAGTAAAGAGTGCCGTCACAGCAGCGCAGAAGATACGTGTAATTCATTCTTTCACACCTCCCGCCGTTCCGGGCTATGTAAACGGCAGCAGCACCCTGCGCAGTCATACCGCCGCCGCCCGGAGCCTTAAAACAGACAGAGCCTGAACCTCCGTATCTATTTAAAGCATCGGCCAGATGCGAACATGCCTTCCGGCCTCCCGGAAAGGCTCTGCCCTTCCAGTCATACTCTATTATATGAATTTTCTCCCGAAATGCAACTTTCATCCCCGGATTTTTTTATTTCTTCTTTTTTCTGCTGTCAAAATACATAAACTGGTCAATGGAATCTAAAATATCGGCGAAATCCTCCCTGGGGGCCAGATCGATATACCGGTTCAAAAGCTCTGTCTCCTGTTTTTTATACCTGCCGTAAAAAATATCGAACAGATTGTGTCCCCTCAGATGAATTTTAAACAGCTCCATGTGGGCCTTCAAATCTTCCGGCGATCTTAAATCCCGCCCCAGAGCCTTGATAAACTTCCTGCCTGATGTCAGGCGGCACAGATAATCTCTCCACTTTTCATACAGAATCGTATAAAAATCCTCCTCAGACGGAATGACAGACAGTTCTGCCATGATCCCGGGATTCAGGAAATAGTTCTCAAAGGAGTAATACTTCAGAATCAGCACATTTTTCTCTGTCACTCTGGGCAGATGATCCACGTCCCGTTTTCCCTGCTCCTCATAGTAGCGGCAAAGCTGCCGTTTCAGCTCTCCTCTGTCCTTTCCGTCCCCGTCCCGGATCATGAGAAACTGATCCTTAAAATGTACCTGGTTCATGTACTTCAAATTGGCGTAGGTCTTGATATTGGTACAGCTGTTGGTGGTGATAATAGAGACTCTGGACAGGCATCCATCCTCTTTGTACACCTCAGAATAATATTTTTTCAGCAGAAGAGGGAGGCGGCTTCTTTTCAAAGTCACGTTTCCAGATTTCAAACCGCCGGTAAGCGCTGACTATGGCCTGACTGTGAAACAGGTGCAGATCCTCCTCGATTTTAAGCTCTGTCTCAATCTCTATATTCTGTCCGTTCTCGTCAAAATCTCCGCCTAAAGCCTCTCTCCCTCCCGCCATCAGCCGAACGGCATCCAGTACAGAGGTCTTTCCCGTGTTGTTTTTCCCCACCAGGATCAGGGCGCTGTCAATCTCTGACAGCTCCATGTCCCGGATGGATTTAAAGTTTTTGATTCGGATCCGCGTAAACCGCACAGCTGCTCCTCCTCCCCTGTTTTATTCCCTTTATTATACGGCTTTCAGCGGTGTCTTTCAAATGATTTCTGGCAGCGCTACTGGGAAATTTCCTTCACCAGCACCAGCCGATCTCCCGGCCTGGCCTCGCTGCGCTCTAACCCATTGGCTTCCATTACATGATCCACAGTTGTATGAAATTTTTTTGCAATTTTCCACAAAGAATCCCCTGGCTGCACAATATAACCCACAATTCCAGGCATTTCCTGGAGCTTCTTCAAATCTAAAGGCTCCGTTCTGGCTCCTGTAACCACCTGCTCACACACTGGCTGAAGAACCAATAAATCCGCTGTGATCACTGCCTTTATCTCCACGCTTTCTGATCCAAGCATCACAGCCGTCAGCTGCTCCAATCCCATATTCAGCTGATAAATGCTGTTCTCATCCATACCTCTGGCTTCTGCCGTACAGTGGAACGGAACCAGCTCCTCTGTGTAACCTACAGGCGCCCCGTCGTCATCAGTCAGATAGAGAAGCCCCACCTCCAGAACACCCTCCAGGTGGAGGCCATCCTCCCTGGGCTCTGCTGCGTCCAGTTTCACCTCCCCTGTGCTGTGGCAGATCTGAAGAATCCGTTCCGGCTGGTGCAAATCAATTTTTTCAGCTGCCTTGCATTTGCAGGTATTTTTCGCCAGAAGACGATCAAAGCAGGCAGTTCCTGTGTCCAGAACCAGCTCACAGCCAGTGGAGTACATATCACTTAAAAGCTCCATATGCTGCTCCTCATAGAGCTTCATATCCAGCTCCAGAACTGCGTCTATGGAAAGCTCCCGCATCTCTCCGTCGCTGTCCGGCTTCATCTCAATTTCCTGATGAAGCAGACGCACCGACACAAAAGGAATCATGCTCTCCTCTGCCTCTGCAAGCTCCACCTCTCCGGAAAATGGAATACTCTCCTCCACCCACTGCACCGGTGTGTGTTCGCCCTCTCCGCTGTAAATGACAAAAATCAGAAGCTCTCCCTCCAGATGGACTGCTCCGTGAACCGGACTGCAGGAAACGCCCCGAAGTTTCATTTCCCTCCACAGAATTGTCTCCATATTCGGCTTATTGGCAGACAGGGAAAGCTCCTCACGGATCCGGTAAGTATCCTTTCTTCTGACAGCAATGGCAGCCACGTCAATCTCTCTTCTCTGTATCTCCACCTTCCCATCATCTGTCTTTACATCTACTGCCGCCTCTGCATCGCACAGGCTTTCCACCCGTACCTCCAGCGTCACAACTGCCTTGATATTCAGCTTTCTGGAATTAATCATGCCTGTGTTCAGATCCTCCAGATTCCAGGACACCTGGGTACTGTCCTTCTCCTCCAGATCCGGCACATTTACCGTCTCCTCAAAAGGGATTTCTCCTTTTAAGGACTGAAGTCCTCCTGACTCTCTGCGGTATAAAACTGAAAAGGAAAGCTTTCCCCGGATCAGCACCTTGTCTCCCTGTGCTCTGGAGGATTCAATCTGAATGTCCCCGTCTCTCAGAAGCACAGACAATACATCATCCATGGTGTCCGGTACAATAAAATCATCGTCCATAGTAATCTGGGATACTGCCGTCCCCTTCTGCCGGTTCATGTGAATGTTATTTTTAATCAGCTCCATCATTTTGCCACCACGCCTTTCCCTTTGATGCAGACTCTGTCCTGCTCTTCTTCCTGGACCATCGGCAGAACCTCTCTGCCGCGGCTTTGTGACAGTCTATGCATAGAAAAGGCGGGATATGCCCTGTTACTATGGGCCTATCCCGCCTTTTTAGCGCGTTTTGTAGTCTGCGGCAGCATTTGATCATTTATTTGTCACAGCGCTGCCGCCTATTTTTTCTTTCTGAATAAGATAATCTGAGCTGCCAGAAGAATTCCTGCCATAATCAAGAACATAGCCAGGCTGTGATTCAGAAGGCCTGAATACCGGTAAAATCCCCAGTACACCACTGCGTAGAGAACCACAACTACAATGAAGTAAAGCGTTCTCTCCTTCTTTCCCACTCCTGACAGCAGGGTAAAATTCCCCAGATATTTTTTATTCAGCCAGACTGAATAAATCAGAAAAAGAAGGATTCCTCCCAAAAGCAGTCCCAGGACCTTCATACTTCCAATTCTTCCATACAACGCAGCCCCCAGAAAGCAGACTGCCCCCAGGCAGATACTCGCCACAGCACCTTTTCTGATAAACTCCCTGCGCTGTTCCGGTTCAAGGGCCTCCGTCTGCCTGATTTGAAAAAATCTGAGATCCGGCTTTTTCAGGCGAACCGCACTCTCCAAGATGCAGATAATTCCTGCAATCAGCAAAATGATACTTACCTGGTTCATCCTGACACCCCCTTACACACCTTCGAATCTGACTCTAATACTCCTCCAGGAAATGGTGGCGTTCTTTTCCTTTCACGTATCCGATACAGGCGTCCAGATTGACGTTCTCCACACTTTTGAAAATATTCGTCTCAATGTGAGGATTAATGGTTCTGAATTTTGCAATCAGCTCCTTCATCTCCTGGCGCTTTGACATGTGGGCCTCCTCTTCTCTGGAAATGGCCTCTGTAAACCGGCAGGCACACTGGAGAAACTGCAGTCCGTTGAAATCGCGCCAGGCCTCGATATCTGCCTCCTTCACCAGGTACAGGGGGCGGATCAGCTCCATACCCTCAAAATTCGTACTGTGCAGCTTAGGCATCATGGTGTTAACCTGAGCCCCATAGAGCATACTCATGAGAATGGTTTCAATCACATCGTCAAAATGGTGTCCCAGGGCGATCTTGTTGCACCCCAGCCTTTTAGCGTTGGCATACAGATGGCCTCTCCGCATTCTGGCACACAGGTAGCAGGGAGACTGATCCACGTCCACCACTACATCAAAGATATCTGACTCAAACACAGTAATGGGAATTCCCATAATCCTTGCATTTTCCTCAATCATTCTCCTGTTTTCCGGATTATAGCCCGGATCCATCACAAGAAAATGCAGTCCGAATTCCATCTTTCCGTGGCGCAGAATCTCCTGCATACACTTTGCAAGGAGCATGGAATCCTTTCCCCCGGAAATGCAGACGGCAATGTTGTCGCCCTCCTGAATCATATCATATTCATTCAGGGCCTTCACAAAAGGCCGCCAGATTTCCTTGCGGAACTTCTTAATCACGCTTTTTTCAATTTCTCTGCACCGTTCTGCCGCCGTCTCCTGCTTTTCTCTCACTGTCTCGTTAGCCTGCAATCTTACCATCCTTTTTCTCGCCTTTATCTTTTTCGTTCAGCTCCCGCTCCATCCGGCGAAGCTCCCGTTTCAGCTGCTTGATCTCCCCCTTCAGAGCCTCAATCTGCTCTACCAGCTTCCTGTCATGGGCTCCCAGGATAACCGTCTCCTTCTTCTGAATCTTTACGCCGTCCTTTTTCACTGGTTTAGCCGGGATTCCCACTGCTGTAATATTCTCCTCCAGCGGCTGTAAAAGCACTGCGTTGGCGGCAATCGAACAGTTGTCTCCCACCTGGAAGGAGCCGAGAATCTTCGCCCCTGAACCGACTGTCACATTATTTCCCAGAGTTGGATGGCGCTTTCCTTTTTTCGTACCAACTCCTCCCAGAGTAACACCCTGGTAAATGGTGCAGTTGTCTCCCACCACGGCAGTCTCTCCAATGACTACCCCGGCGCCGTGGTCAATCAAAATCCCATGGCCCAGCTGAGCTCCAGGGTGAATCTCAATCAGAGTAAAAAATCTGGCAATCTGGGAGATCAGACGCGCAACAAAAAACATCCGCTTCTGGTAAAACCAGTGGGCAATTCTATGCCAGATCAGCGCATGGATGCCCTGATAAAGCAGAAGCACCTCCAGAGCGCTTCTGGCCGCCGGATCCCGTTCCTTTACAGCTTTCACATCAAGCCAAATATCCTTTAAAATCATAGCCTTCTCCTTTTTCAAACAATTTTAAAGCAACACACTGTGATATTGCTACATTATATAGTCGTTCTGCCAATTCTGTCAATGTCGTCTGAATAAGAATATATAAAAGAACAAGAACCAGTTTTCCTGTTCCACTTAAAGTCACCGAAAACTGGTTCTTGTTCTCTTTTCAATAGCTTCTGATTATTATTCTCCGAATACCATCCGGCACAGTCTGATATACTCTCGGTATTCAGGGAAATCAGACAAATCCCTGAAAGCCTCCGCCATAGAGGTATAGTACCAGCCCTGCCAGCGCTTTTCCTTCATGTTAAACCGCTCGAATACTGCATCTCCAATCAGCAGATAGTCTCTGGCTGTGTTCCTCAGATTGCTGAGTTTATCTCCCAGGGCCAGAATCTTCTCATCCCGTCCGGCATGTGCCAGACGATCAATCGTCGCCTGCTTTCTCTCTCTCCAGGATTTGGACTTATCCTCTGTTTCCTCTGCCACCAGCGCGGCTACCCGATGGCCGAACTCCTTTTCAAGCTCTTCCAGTGTAACTCCGGCGTCTTCAATGGTATCGTGAAGAACCGCAGCTGCAATCAATTCCTCATCCTCCGTGAGGGAGGACACGATCAGAGCCGTATCAAGGGGGTGGGTAATATAGGGGATATTTCCGCCCTTCCTCACAGCGCCTCTGTGGGCTTCTGCCGCAAATACTGCCGCCTTACGAATCATGCCTCTACTCTCCATCCTGAACTGCACCTGTAATGTGAACATCCATCTGCCTGTATGGAATTTCAACGCCAGCCTCATCAAAAGCCAGCTTGATTTTCTCTATAATATCCCATCTGGCAGCCCAGTAATCCTCTGATTTCGTCCATCCTCTGGCTCCCAGCACCACGCTGTCATCTCCCAGAGAATCTACATAGGTGACAATAGGCTCCTCTTTAAGAACCGACGGATGCTGTCTGTAAATCCTGTCGATAATATCCTTGGCCTTCTTCAGGTCAGACTGATAGCCAATGCCTACTGTCAAATCGAGGCGCCGTTTTTCCATAGCCGTCACATTGGTGACAATGGAATTGGACAAAGTACCGTTTGGAATAGAAATCGTCTTATTGTCAATGGTCACCAGAATGGTATAGACCAGACCGATAATAGATACGGTTCCCTCTGCATCAGGCATTACAATATAATCGCCCACTTTGAAGGGCTTCATCACAAGAATTAAAATACCGCCCGCAAAGTTTTTAAGGCTCTCCTGAAGGGCCAGGCCGATAGCCAGACCGGCAGAGCCTAAAATCGCTACTATGGAAGCAGAATCAATTCCCATCTGTCCTGCGATAATGAAAATCAGCAGCGCATTCAGCGAAAACTTCAGCAGAGAGCCGATAAATTTTGTAACGCCGATTTCCATTCCGGCCCGCTCAAAGGAATGCTGAGCCATCTTTAACAGCAAACGGATGATCTTCCGGCCCACAATAAAAATGGCTAAAATGACTAACAGATTCAGCCCAAGTCTTATAAAATCCGGCATCCAGCCTTTAATCGTGTCCATCAGCACATCTGGCTTTCCAAGCTCCTGAAGCTCCTTTAAGTCCTCTCCTAATGCAGCAATCGCATCTGTTTCCTGAGTTGGTGTTGATAAAAAAATCATTTATTTCTCCTGCCTGTCTGTGCGGCTTTCTGCGCTCCTTTAACCACAGAAACTACAGGCTTTTTCTCCCTAGTCTCTACATTTTTCTGGTCATTCATGGCCTGTTTCAGCTTCTCCTGTGTCTCCTCATCCTCTCTTAGATCGGCCAGGGTCCCATAAAGGCTCTTTTCTGCCTTAAAGGCAATCACATTTCCCCCGGAAGCTTTTTCTTCCTGGGAAGCCTTTTTCCGGCCTCCCCGCGTTCCGGAAACCCTGCCAGTCCCGGAAACCTTGCTTTTTTCTGTCTTTCCAGCTGTTTTAGACGCCTTCTTCACCCGCTTCACCGGGGTGCAGGAGAATACACTGATGCCTAAGGGGGCAATGTGGACAGTAATGGACTCCGCTCTTCCGTCACACTCCTCCTCTTTTGAACTCTTTACCCGCGGATTGACAATGCCGCAGCCGCCGAAATCCTTGGATTCACTGTTGAAAATCTCCTTATATTTTCCAGGGAATGGAACTCCCATCTTATACTTCTCATGCTCCACTGGAGCGAAATTGCAGACAAAGAGCAGCGTCTCCTCCGGCTTATCCGTCTTTCTCAAAAATACTGCAATGTTATTGGCAGAATCCATACAGTTGATCCATTCAAAGCCATCCGGCATATAGTCCTCTGCATAGAGCGCCGGGTGCTCCCTGTAAAGGAAGTTTAATGCTTTCACATAGGACTGCATATTTTTGTGGATCGGGTACTCTAAAAGTTCCCACTCCAGACTCTTATTCTCATTCCACTCGTCCATCTGGCCGAACTCCTGTCCCATGAACAGCAGCTTCTTTCCCGGATGTCCTGTCATAAATCCGTAGGCAGCTCTCAGATTGGCAAACTTGGCCTCGAAGGTCTCGCCCGGCATCTTATTGACCATGGAACCTTTTCCGTGAACCACCTCATCGTGGGAGAATACCAGAATAAAGTCCTCGCTGTAGGCATAAATCATACTGAAGGTCAGCTCGCCGTAGTGGTGGCAGCGAAAATAGGGATCGCACTTCATATAGCCCAGGAAGTCGTTCATCCAGCCCATGTTCCACTTATAGTCAAAGCCCAGACCGTCCTCCTTGACATTTCCCGTTACCTTGGGCCAGGCCGTAGACTCCTCGGCAATCAGAACCGCTCCGTCCTTTCTGCCCTTAAAGACTGAATTCAGATGCTTTAAAAACTCCACTGCCTCCAGATTTTCATGGCCTCCGTAGATATTGGCTACCCACTCTCCCGGATTCTTTCCATAGTCCAGATACAGCATGGATGCCACCGCATCAAAACGGATGCCGTCAGCGTGGTATTTATCCGCCCAGAACATGGCGTTGGCAATCAGGAAATTCGATACCTGGGGACGGCCGTAATTATAAATGAGAGTTCCCCAGTGCGGATGGGCGCCCTGCCTCGGATCCTGGTGCTCATAGACACAGGTTCCGTCAAACTGCGCCATGCCCCAGGAATCTCTTGGAAAGTGAGCCGGAACCCAGTCTAAAATCACGCCGATGCCCTGGCTGTGCATATAATCCATAAAATACATGAAATCATCCGGAGTACCGTAACGGCTGGTAGGCGCATAATATCCTGTCACCTGATAGCCCCAGGACGCGTCTAACGGGTGCTCCATCACCGGCATCAGCTCTACATGGGTATAACCCATTTCCTTCACATAGGCAGCCAGTTCCGGGGCCAGCTCCCTGTAATTATAAAATTCGGAACCGGGGATCTCATTTCCCTCTTCATCCAGAGAGAATTCCTTCCGCTTCCAGGATCCCAGATGTACCTCATAAATAGACATGGGTTTTTTCTTGCTGTCAGAGGCCGCCCGCTCTTTCATCCATTTCGCATCTGTCCACTCATAGCCGTTCAAATCCCATACAACGGAAGCTGTATTAGGACGAAGCTCCGCATAGTTGGCATAAGGATCTGCCTTTAAGGCCGGATATCCGTTTCTGAATTTGATTTCGTATTTATAGACTGTGCCCTTTGAAAGTCCAGAGATAAACAGTTCAAATACGCCGGAATCCCCCAGCCATCTCATCTGATGACGGCGGCCGTCCCAAAGATTAAAATCGCCGACTACGCTGACCCGCATGGCACACGGAGCCCATACAGCAAAGTATACGCCCTCCACGCCCTTGACTGTCATGGGGTGGGCTCCCATCTTATTGTAGACTGAATAATGGATTCCAGCGCTGAATTTCTTTAACTCGCTTTCCGTAAACTGGGGCGCAAATGAATACGGATCGTGAATCTCCCCCAGCGTCCCATTATCATAGAACACCTGCAGTGTATACTCTGTCAGAGTTTTTCTCGGAATCAGAACCGCAAAAAAGCCCGCCTCATCGGCCATTTCCATAGGATACGTCTTTCCCGTTCCGGAAAGCTTTACTGTAATATTCCTGGCTGTGGGAATAAACGCCTGTACCAGCATCCCCTGTTCTGTGAGATGCGCTCCCAGGATCCTATGCGGATCCGGACACTCAGAATAAACCAGCTCCTCAATCCCCGCCCAGTCCATCAGATCATATAATAGTTTGTCCATAAATACGCCCCCTTGCGTTTCCTTCTGTGGTAGTTCCTATTCTATCATTTCAGCCTGAATAATACAATCAAGACCGTCTAAAAATATTTTTCAGGCAGACTACTTGCTAAATCGTCAAAACTCGGATAAACTATTGAACTGTAATCTATTAATCTGTATCAATTAAATGAGGAACACAGCAGAATGGAAAATAAAGAAAAACACCTGGGAAGCGTCCGCCGCGATGAGCCTGCCAAAAGCAGAAAGCGGGATGAAGAAAAGGAGCCTTTCAGCTGGAAGAAAGAGATTTTAAGCTGGATTCAGGTCCTGGTTGTGGCCGCTGTCATCGCATATGTGCTGACTACCTATATTATAGCAAACAGCACTATCCCTACCGGCTCCATGGAAAATACGATTATGTCCCACAGCCGGGTACTGGGCTCCCGACTCACCTATAAGTTCAGCGAGCCTGAACGGGGCGATATCGCTATTTTTCTCAACCCTGACGACAAGGAAGAAGGCATTACCACCTACTATGTCAAGCGTATCATCGGCCTTCCCGGAGAAACGGTGGACATTGTAGACGGAAAGATTTATATTAATGGATCCGACACACCTTTAGACGAACCATATCTCCATGAGGAGATGGATATGTTCGGAAAGGATCATCTCCATTATAACGTGCCGGAAGGGCATTACTTCATGCTGGGGGACAACAGAAACAATTCCAATGACGCCCGATTCTGGAAAAATAAATACGTCCCTGAGGAAGATCTGGTGGCAAAGGTTTACCTGGAGTACTTCCCGCACCCACATTTCCTGCACTGACAGACAAGAAGCATACAGAGCTTAACATAATGACATACGCCGTTTTGGGGCTGCCCGGACGGCAGAAGGAGAGAAAATAACATGAACAAGGTAGTAAAATTCGGCGGAAGCTCTCTCGCCAGCGCAAAGCAGTTTAAAAAAGTAAAAGATATTATCATGGCAGATAAGTCACGGCGCTACGTGATCCCCTCCGCTCCAGGAAAAAGAACAAATAAAGACGATAAAGTAACGGATCTTCTCTATGCCTGCTACGATGCTGCATCGGAAGGCCGCAGCTACAAGAAAATCTTCGATACTATCGTATCCCGGTATGAACAGATTATCGAAGGACTGAACCTAAATATCAACCTGGACTATGAATTTAAGACAATTGAAGAGAACTTTCTGGCTAAAAAAGGGCAGGACTACGCAGCCTCCAGAGGAGAATATTTAAACGGTATTATCATGGCAGCCTATCTGGGATATGAGTTTATCGATGCAGCTGATGTTATCTGCTTCGACGCAGACGGTTCCTTCCTGCCGGAAAAGACAAACCAGGAGCTGTCAACCCGCCTTGCCAAGGCTCCAAAGGCCGTAATTCCAGGCTTCTACGGTTTTATGCCTGACGGTTCCGTAAAAACCTTTTCCAGAGGCGGTTCCGATATTACCGGTTCTCTGGTCGCCAGAGCTGTCCACGCAGATCTGTATGAGAACTGGACTGACGTATCCGGCTTCCTGGTAGCAGATCCCAGAATCGTGGACGATCCTGAACCAATCGAAACCATTACATACAGAGAGCTGAGAGAGCTGTCCTATATGGGAGCCAGCGTACTTCATGAGGAGGCTATTTTCCCTGTAAGAAAAGAGGGCATTCCGATTAATATCAAGAATACCAACCGTCCCTCTGATCCGGGAACCTTAATTGTAGAAAGCACCTTAAAACGTCCCCGCTATACCATTACAGGCATTGCAGGAAAAAAAGGATTCTGTGCAATTAATATTGAAAAAGCCATGATGAATACAGAGATCGGATTTGGCCGCAAGGTTCTGGACGTATTTGAAAAATACGGCATTTCCTTTGAGCATATGCCCTCTGGCATTGATACCATGAGCATTTTCGTGCAGCAGAGTCATTTTGAGGAGCACGAGCAGTCTGTTATCGCAGGAATTCACCGGGCTGTTGAACCGGATCACATTGAGCTGGATTCTGACCTGGCTCTGATTGCCGTAGTAGGGAGGGGCATGAAATCTGCCCGCGGTACAGCTGGAAGGATTTTCTCAGCTTTAGCCCACGCCAGAGTCAACGTCAAAATGATTGATCAGGGCTCCAGTGAGTTAAACATTATCATCGGTGTGAGAAATGAAGATTTTGAGACAGCCGTAAAAGCTGTCTACGATATCTTTGTCACAGCAGAAATTTAATTTTCAGGGGGCGCCTGTTTCAGGCGGAAAATTTTGAGTCAAAAAAAGAAGCTTTTTAGAACTGCAGTCACACTAAAAAGCTTCTTTTTTATTCTTTTATTATATTCTTAGGAGGTCGCAACCATTGATTTTAAACTTAGCTGCTTTTATCCTGATTCCCGGATACACCCTCCTGTTTGTCAGGAATTTCAACCTGTTTTCCCTGAATTTTTCCGTCATTGGAAATATGCTGGGACGGAAACTGGGCTTCTGCCTGTGGGGTCTTATGACAGGCTGGTATTTTTATGCCGTCCTGTCTCCCATTTCTTCCCGGCTGAAGCTCCCTGCCTTTGTCCGGCATCTGGTGCATACGGCGCTTCTTCTGCTGTTCTGCGCTGTCACCACCCCTTATCTGCCGGAAGAACTGCCCTTTAAGGCTTTTCTCCACATCGTTTTCGCCATGGCTGCCGCTCTGTGCTTATGTCTCTATCTGTTTTTCGCTGCCTGGTATCTTCGGGCTGAAGACAGAACAGCTGGTCTGATCTCTCTGTGGTGTCTGGCAGGTATTATTGCCGTTTCCGCTGCTCTCCTGATTCTGGTGGGAATCGTCAGCAGCGCCCTGGAAATCTTCTTTACCTTTTCCACTGTATTTTTAAGCTGCTATCTCTATGGAAGAACGAAACGCCTTATTTCTCAATCTCCATAATCATATCTACACGTCTCTGATGGCGGCCGCCCTCAAACTCGGCGTTCAGCCATTCCTCTGTAATCATCTTGGCCAGCTCGCTTCCCACTACGCGGGCTCCAAAGGCCAGGACGTTTGTATTGTTGTGCATTCTAGACAGCTTCGCTGTGTAGGGATCGCTGCAGACACAGGCGCGGATTCCCTTTACCTTGTTGGCAGCCAGGGAGATTCCCACTCCTGTTCCGCAGATTGTAATTCCCAGATCCGCCTCACCAGATGCTACGGCTCTTCCTACCTTCTCACCGTAAATCGGATAGTCACAGCTTTCTGTGGAATCGGTTCCCATATTAATGACTTCATAACCCTTGGATTCTACAAACTCCTTGATAATGTTTTTAAGCTCCACTGCAGAGTGGTCGTTTCCAATCGCGATTTTCATAACTCATCTCTCCTGTTTTAATTATTGTTTTATTTTGTTTTATTTTATTTAATTTTTCATTTTATTTATTTTATTGTATTTTTTGTCTCAGTTTCTTTTTCTTAAAATTCTGTCGTCTTTCTTACATTGGACTCTAACAGGCGGTTGTATCCAAGCCATCCGCTGTTGTCTCCGGCTCCTGCCATAATCTCATTCATAGTCTCCAGCTTGGCATCTGCATTATCTGCCAGACTTAAGGCCACAGCCTCAAACAGAGCAGGCTTTTTCGGAGAACCATACTCCAGTTCGCCGTGGTGGGCCAGAATGCAGTGCTTCAGCTCTGTGGCCAGCTTATCCGGAAAGCCGGGGATTTCACGAATCCGTTCTGACACCATCTCTGTACCAATAATAATGTGGCCCAGAAGCTGACCGTCATCTGTGTAGTCATTTTCCGGAAATGCAGAAAGCTCTCTTGTCTTACCGATATCGTGGAACAGAGCTGCTGTAAGAAGCAGATCCCGGTTCAGCCGCGGATATACGGCTGCAAAATAATCGCACAGCTTCATCACGCTCAAGGTGTGCTCCAGAAGTCCTCCTACAAAGCCATGGTGGACACTTTTAGCCGCCGAGTGGAAGCAGAAGCGGCGGACAAAATCCTGATCCTCCACATAGTAACTGGAAGCCAGCTTTTTCAGATATGGGTTCTTCATGGATTCAATTAACACCTTCAGGTCCTTGTACATAACCTCTACGTCCTTGGAGCTGACCGGAAGATAATCGCTCTCCACATACTCTCCCTCATCAGCCTTCCGGATCCGGCGGACATTCACCTGATTGGCCCCCTGAAACACCGTGATATCGCCGTCAATATACACATAATCCAGATTTTCAAAATTTCCGATTCCTGGAGATCCCAGATCCCAGATCTTCGCGTCCACAGTTCCTGTCTTATCCTGCAGCGTCAAAGCTCCATACTCCTTCCCATTCTTGGTCAGGGCAATCTGCTTCTTTTTACAGAGATACACATCGGAAATGTGCATGCCATCGTGGAACTGTCCAATATATTTCATATGTTATCCTCTCACTTCTAAAATCACTTTTTAATTGTTTTAAATCTGCCTTCCTCCGGCCGTTACCTGATATTCCAGAGAAGTGTAGCCATCCCGCCCCTTGCGCATTACTGTAATCACTGCAGTATCTCCAGGCTTAACGCTGAAAATCTGTGTGCTCAGCTCTTTCAGAGTGGCCACATCCCGGCCGTCAAAGCGCACAATAATATCGCCGTTCTGAAGTCCCGATTCATAAGCCGATCCTCCTGAAACAGCGTCTGCAATGTAAACACCTCTGGGGATCCCTTCTGCCTGCATGGCTTCACTGACCTCCTGCCCCTTAATTCCAAAATAGGCCGGCTCCACCCCGTTGGTCATTTTTTCTAAAATTCCCTTGTAGTCGGAAATACTCATCACAGATTCCGAAGCAATGGAGCTTTCTTTTTTCAGGCTGTTGTCTGTCCAGCCGATAATCTCTCCATTCAGATTCATGATAAATGTGCCTGCCTCTTCACTGCTGGAAAGATCTGTAAACAGGATCCTGGTCACTCCGTCTGTCACAGGCACATTCCTTGCCACATACGTAACAGCGCCAAACTCAAACGAGTGGACAATTCCAGCCGGAGCCCCCGCGCCAATAATAAAATCTCCTGTTTTCACCGAATAGGAATTTCCAAGAGGAATAACATGAATCTCTCCCCGGAGCTCCGGATCCACTGCCTCTGCATCCGCCTGGATCACAGCCATGCCTGTCACACCATCGTTCTGAAGCACTGAGGCGGGAACTTCTGTTCCGTCGAAAAATTCCACACAAATAGAATCCGCCTGGGACACGGCTGAGGCTCTGGTCAGGATAATATATGCGCTGCTTGTCCTGGCAATGACAGCTCCTGCACAGTAGCCGCTGGTCTCAATCGGATTTCCAAACAGATCCGTCTGCTGCTTTCCCGAATGTACTGTGACAATTCCGTGATCCACCTGCTGCTCAACTGCACGGACACTGTCATACATGGACTTTAAATCCTCTGATGTAAACTCATAGGTCTCCATGTAAGCCTTCACCGCCTCATCCACCGGAACTGTCTCCTCTGCTCCGCCGGACGCCTGCATCGAACCGCTCTCCTCCGGCTGTACATCTGGATCATCTCTGTTAAATTCTATGGCAGCGCTTTCTTTCTGGGAATCTCCTCCCCATCTGCCCTCTGACCACATTCTGACTGCTGTAAAGCTCAGAGCCGACACAGCCCCGAACGCAGCTGCAGCCAGAAGAAACACAGCTGCCCTTGCCGCAATCTGCCCCTTCGTCAGTGGGGGCTTCACGATCTTTTCCCGCATAAACTCACGGCTGCGGGATTCCTTTTTATCAGGTCCTTCGGTATCTGACATCTTTCTTTTCCCTTCATGCTGCATAATTTCAGGAATACATATATGTATTATACGTGGCTTCCAGGGTGATTGCAAGAATATTGTGGAAAATCAATGGACAGCGGAACATTATCTGAAGCAAACATGTTCCCGGCCCATAGTAAGCGTGTTTCCTCCTGCTTTAAGCTTCCCTGTCCCGTTTTTCCAAAATAGTCTGCGGAATCTCAGCAAATCTCCTTAAAAGATAAGCCTTCCCTTTTTCTCCTTTCCATTTATGCCAAAACCAGAGTGCGCTGCAGCAAAAGATCACTGCGGCGATTAGAAGCGGATGATTGAAGTCTGCTCTGTCCAGAATCACATAACTTATCAAAGCGGAAGCCGTGATGGACATTCCAGCTATAGCGAGGGCAATCCTGATTACTGTTTCCTGAGACAATTCCAGAAAATAATTGTCCCATTCTTCAGAATTAAATTTCAACTGTCTCCCCTTTACATAAAACAAAAGAAGGAACAGCCCCAAAGCAATCCCCTTGGCTGAGAGAACATTCATTCCTATGGAGCACACTAAAACTATTAAATCCTTCATAAATGACTGCCTCCTATATTTCTAAACTATTTACCAAAAAAATTAGATAGTTTCCCGGTTTCCTTCTGCCTTTTGCAGAATTTCCCAGACTGCCAAACTCAGTCACCCTTTCAGCGCTCTCACGATCCAGTGGTAAGCAGCCGCTGTCCCGGCTGGAATTACCGCCAGGTAGCTGACGATGTTAAACAGCGTAAAATTGTAGGTATTCGATACCTCCCCGAATTCCAGCAGATAACGGCAGCCCATTCCTATGGCAGCGAGCAAAAATGTTGTTATGTAAAGCTCTTTCCCTCTGTCAGGCCCAAATATTCCGGCTGACGCCAGCGCAATCACACCGTAACTTGACACCAGCACATATAACCCGCAAAAGTCCAGAGGAAACGGTTCGCTCCGAATGGGGAACACAAAACATCCAGCAAAGATGATATAACCTAGAAGCAGCACTCTGGGCAGCCTGGAATGAATCGCAAACAGTTTCTGAAGCCATCCGCTTTTCACTCCTAGGCAGACAACTCCCACGAAAATCAGAATTGCAATGATATAAATGGCTGCAAACATACGATTCTCTCCCTTTCACATTCTGCGCTTTGTTATGTTAAAACTGCTGCTTTATTCAATTCTGACATGAATCGGTCCTATTGTAAGATTTCCTTCCCCGTCTACATTGTACCACTGCCCTTTTTCCAGTTGAATCTTTTCCGATACGCCAGATGTAATATATCCTATCTCATATTTTTCCCCTGTTTCAGTATCAGTAAAAATCACATCTGTATCACAGTCGCCGCTCACTTTTACAGTTCCAAATAGGGGCTGTATCTGCTCTGACTTAATCATCCCGTCACTGCCTGCAAGTGTAAATGTATACTTCCTTTGGATACTCATATAAAAGGAAACTGCGGCTGTCAGTATTACCGCTGTCCATAGAATCAACCGTCTCTTTTTTATTGCAGCACCTCTCTGTTTTTCTTCATTGCTTCCCCTGCCTTGTATCCCCCATAAACTTCTTAAAAATGATTTTTCTTCCTATGATGCAGACAATAATCACTGCAAGCGATACGATCCCATACAGCAGTGCACCAGTATACCAGGGAGCGGAATAATAAGCATATACATTGGAATACTTTTTATAATTGTAAAAATCAAATCCTGTTTTGAATACAATTACATATAAGCTGCCGTAGATAATATACTTCAATACGTCATAAAGCTTTTTCATATCAATCCCTCCGCCGCTTCCAACCTTTGAGCCCATTCTCTGTATCTATATTATAGCAATTCCCTACCCTCGCAACAATGAAGAATTCATTACGATTCATTACAATTCAGCATCAACTCAAATCCCCCGATTGCAGGCTCCGCCTGAGCTATGGTATAATATCGTAAGATATTATACCGCGCCGGTTTGAGCGAGCATCGCGAAGCAGCTACCAATTCAAACCGTGCGCATCCGCCGGAGGCTCATATCCGCAAAATGGATATGGTATAATATATCCCATCAGCAGGAAAACAAGCGGCTGCGAAGCAGGCATTTGTTTTTACCTGATGGGATAACGAGTAAACTGTCTGCGAAGCAGACAATCAGCACGCAGTGCGCGTTTACGAGTCTTTTTAATCAGCAGGAAAACAAACGGCTGCCCCCTATTAATTTTTTATAAGGTGAATATCATGAATCAAAAAGCATTAAAAACACTGGAATATCATAAAATCATTGACACTCTGACAGAATATGCCTCCACAGAGCCGGGAAAACGGCTCTGCAGAGAGCTTCTGCCCTCCTGTGATTATCAGGAGATTGTGCAGAATCAGCAGGAGACCTCCGACGCAGTGACCCGCGTCCGCCAGAAGGGAAGTATTTCTTTCGGAGGTGTGAGGGACATTACTGACTCTTTAAAACGTCTGGAGATTGGAAGCTCCTTAAACATTCTGGAGCTTTTAGCCATCAGCTCTGTGCTCACCGTGTCTGCCAGAGCGAAAGCCTATGGCCGCAGGGAGGAATCTGAGCTTCCAGACGACTCCTTAGACGAAATGTTTCGTCTGTTAGAGCCGCTGACTCCTGTCAACACAGAAATCAAGCGGTGCATCCTCTCAGAAGATGAGGTGAACGATGACGCCAGTCCGGGACTTCGCCAGGTCCGCCGCCAGATGAAAATCATTAATGACCGCATCCATACCCAGTTAAACTCTGTTTTAAACTCCAGCCGCACCTATCTTCAGGATGCGGTGATTACCATGCGTGACGGCCGCTACTGCCTGCCTGTCAAGGCAGAGCACAAGAGCCAGGTTCCCGGCATGGTTCACGATCAGTCGGCCACCGGTTCTACCGTATTTATTGAGCCTATGGCAGTCATCCGTCTGAACAATGAACTGCGGGAGCTGGAGATCCAGGAGAAGCGGGAAATCGAATTTGTCCTCATGGCATTGAGCTCCCAGCTGGTTCCTTATACGGATACTATGGCTGAGAATCTGGCTATTCTTGCAAAGCTTGATTTTATCTTTGCCAAGGCAGCCCTGTCCCGCCACTACAACTGCACGGAGCCGAAATTTAATAATCGCCGGTATATTAACATTAAGGATGGACGCCATCCGCTGCTGGATCCAAAAAAGGTAGTTCCTATCAATATCCATCTGGGAGACAGCTTTGACCTTTTGATCGTCACCGGCCCTAATACCGGCGGAAAAACTGTATCTCTGAAAACAGTAGGTCTGTTCACGCTCATGGGACAGGCGGGACTCCACATTCCGGCCTTTGACGGTTCGGAGCTGGCTGTTTTTGACAATGTATTTGCTGACATTGGAGACGAACAGAGTATTGAGCAGAGCCTCAGTACCTTCTCTGCCCACATGACGAATATTGTGTCCATTCTGGCGCAGGCTGATTCCCGCTCTCTCTGCCTCTTTGATGAGCTGGGAGCCGGTACGGATCCCACTGAGGGAGCTGCTCTGGCAGTAGCCGTGCTGTCCTTCCTCCACCATATGGAATGCCGCACCATGGCCACCACCCACTACAGTGAGCTGAAGGTATTTGCCCTGACAGAACCAGGAGTGGAGAACGCCTGCTGTGAGTTCAGCGTGGAAACTCTGCGCCCTACCTACCGGCTTCTTATCGGAATTCCCGGAAAGAGTAATGCCTTCGCCATCTCCAAAAAGCTGGGGCTTCCCGACTACATTATCGAGGACGCCAAGCACCATATTGAGAAAGAGGACGCCGCCTTTGAGGATCTGCTGGCTAACCTGGAGGAAAGCCGTGTGACCATCGAGAAAGAGCGTGAGGAATTAAATGCCTATAAGGCAGAAATTGCGGATCTGAAAAAACGTCTGGAGCAGAAAGAAGAACGCTTCCAGGATCAGAAAGAACGCCTTCTGGAAAAAGCCAGAACAGAGGCCCAGCAGATTCTTCAGGATGCCAAGGACACCGCTGATTCTACGATCCGGAATATCAATAAACTGGCCAGTCAGTCCGGCGTGGGAAAGGAGCTGGAGGAGCAGAGAAGCCGTCTGAGAAATAAAATCAAGGACGTGGACAAAAAACTTACTTCTAAGAAGCCTCAGGCTCCGCAGAAGACCATTTCTCCGAAATCCTTAAAAATCGGCGACGGCGTCAAGGTTATTTCCATGAATCTGAAGGGTACAGTCAGCTCCCTGCCTAATGCCAAAGGTGATCTGTACGTTCAGATGGGCATTCTCCGCTCTCTGGTCAATATAAGAGATCTGGCCCTTTTAAACGAGTCCTCCATCTCCGGCCCAGGACTGGACAGCAGCTCAGGCAGCACAGGAGGCCGCGGTACAGGCAGAAACAGCGTAAAGACGCCTGGAGCCTTCGGCAAAGGAGGAACCTCACAGAGCGGAATCAAGATGTCCAAATCCTTTTCCGTTTCCCCTGAGATTAACCTCATCGGCCTGACTGTAGATGAGGCGGTTCCAGAACTGGATAAATATTTAGATGATGCCTATCTGGCTCACCTTCCCCAGGTACGGGTAGTCCACGGACGAGGCACAGGCGCCCTCAGAGCCGGCGTACACAAGCACCTGAAACGCCTGAAATATGTGAAGGAATTCCATTTAGGGGAATTCGGTGAAGGAGATACCGGAGTCACTATCGTTACATTTAAATAAATAAAACAGAACTTTGAGAACTGTTCCATACAGTAAGGAGCAGTTCTCCATCAGGGGGAAAGGAGCGTCATGGCTGAAAAACAGAAAATACTGATTGTGGACGACGATGAAAATATTGCAGAGCTTATCTCTCTGTATCTGACAAAAGAATGCTATGAGACAAAAATCGTTGGAGATGGAGAGGAGGCCCTGGCTGTTTTCCCTGTCTTTAAACCGAATCTGGTACTCTTAGATCTGATGCTGCCGGGAATTGACGGCTACCAGGTCTGTCGGGAACTTCGGGCTTCCTCCCAGGTTCCCATTATCATGCTCTCTGCCAAGGGAGAGATTTTTGACAAAGTGCTGGGACTGGAGCTGGGAGCTGACGATTATATGATCAAGCCCTTTGACTCCAAGGAACTGGTGGCCAGAGTCAAGGCTGTACTCCGCCGCTATCAGGCGGTTCCTCAGACTCCGGAGTCATCCGGTTCTGACCAGAAGGGACAATATGTAGAATTCCCTGACCTGATTGTGAATCTGACTAACTATTCCGTTATCTACAACGGCCATTCCATTGAAATGCCGCCTAAGGAGCTGGAGCTTTTATATTTTCTCGCCTCCTCTCCTAACCAGGTATTTACCAGGGAGCAGCTGTTAGACCATATCTGGGGATACGAATACATCGGGGATACAAGAACGGTAGACGTTCATATTAAGCGGCTTCGGGAAAAAATCAAGGATCACGAAAAGTGGGCACTGACTACCGTCTGGGGCATTGGCTATAAATTTGAGGTTAAGAGGTAACACCATGATCCACTCTCTCTACTACAAATTTATCCTGGGATATCTTCTGTTTGGACTTTTGGGCTTTACTGCCATTGCCACTCTCTCCTCCGATATGACCTATGATTATCTGGTGGAACAGAGGGCGGAAGCCCTCTATGATGAAGCCAATCTGATTGCGGAAAACTGCAGCGATATTTACCAGGGAAAACACCTGGATCCCCATATGGTGAAGCCGCAGATCGACGCCATGGCCTCCTACCTGCAGTCCTCCATCTGGATTGTCAACCACGACGGCCAGGTCACAGTAGACAGTCAGAACCGGCTGACAGGGAAATCCATTGACAGCTTTGATCCCACGGCAGGCGGCGGCCAGACCTATTCTATCGGAACCTACTATGGGCAGTTTTCTTCTGATGTACTGTCTGTTTCCGCTCCTATTACGGGAAATTTTAATACCTATGGCTATATTGTCATTCACCTTCCTATGAGTCTGATCACAGAGGAGCAGAATGGCATTTTAAATATCATGTATATCACAGCGGCTATCCTGTTCGGACTGTCCCTGATTATCCTGCTGTTCTTCACGAAAACCGTGTATTTTCCGCTGAAAAAAATTACTTATGCAGCCACTGAATACGCGGCCGGCAATCTGTCCTACAGCATCAGTCTTCACACCCAGGACGAAATGGGCTATCTGGCCAACACCTTGAACTATATGGCTATGGAGCTCAATAAAATGGAGGAATACCAGCACAAATTCATTGCCAACGTATCCCATGACTTCCGCTCTCCCCTTACCTCCATCAAGGGATACCTGGAAGCCATCATCGACGGCACAATCCCTCCCGAATTGTACGAAAAATATTTAAACATCATTATCACTGAGACCGAACGGCTCAATAAGCTGACTCAGGGAATGCTCACCTTAAATTCCTTAGACAGCAAAGGCTTTCTTACCAGGACGAATTTTGACATTAACCGGGTGATTAAAGATACGGCAGCTGCCTTTGAGGGAACCTGCAATGCCAAAGGCATTACCTTTGAGCTGACCTTTAACGACTCCATTCAGATGGTATACGCAGACCTTGGAAAAATTCAGCAGGTGCTCTATAACCTGATTGACAATGCCATTAAATTCAGCAGTGAAAATTCCGTAATCTATCTGCAGGCGTCAGAAAAGCACGAGAAAATCTTTGTCTCTGTAAAGGATACCGGTGCAGGCATCCCCAAGGACAGCATCAAAAAAATCTGGGATCGATTTTATAAAAGTGATCCCTCCCGCGGAAAGGACAAAAAGGGAACCGGCCTGGGACTTGCCATTGTAAAAGAAATTATCCAGGCACACGATGAAAATATCGATGTGGTAAGCACAGAAGGCGTGGGGACGGAATTTATCTTCAGCCTTCCGAAAGCCAGCAGCTTTTAGAGGAGTAGAGAGAATGGCTGAAAACGAAGAGGGGAAAGTTTTACGCGCTCCACTGAACGCACTGTAAAACTTTCCCCTCTTCTAACAGGCACAGACCATCTTCCTTTCCTGCAATTTATTTTTTCCACACAATCGTCACCTTAAACAGATCTGCCTCCGTCTCCACCTGGAAACTTCCCTTCTGAAGCTCTGTAAAGCTCTTGGCAATGGCCAGGCCAAGACCAGAACCTTCCGTATTTCTTGACTGATCACCTCTCACAAAACGCCCTGTCAGCTCCTCAGCGCCCTTTGGAAGCTCAGCTGCTGAAATATTTTTCATGGAAATTTTTACTTCGCCGCGGTTTTCTCTGTACTCCCCACCCTCAAACGCTCTGCCTCCGTCTTCTCCGGAAAACTCTGTCTCCTGGATCTCCACGTAAGCCCTGGTTCCCGGCATTCCATACTTTGCAATATTGACCAGAAGATTTTCAAAAATCCGGTAGGTTTTTTCACTGTCCAGCATCAGCATCACCCTTTTCTCCGGAAGCTGAAAACGAAAATCAATTCCGCTGTCAGAAAGCTGTTCTGAAAGCTCCAGCTTCACCTGCTTCATCAGGCTTACCACGTCTACCTCCATGAGATTCAGCTTCATGGTCTGGCTGTTGGCCTTGCTGACCTCGAACAGGTCCTCAATTAAAACCTTTAACCGAAGCGATTTTCGATCCAGCACCTGAATGTACTCCTCCCGTTCCTCCTCCGTAATACCCGGCTGCTTCAAAAGGTTGACATAAGTAATAATCGCTGTAAGAGGAGTCTTCAAATCGTGGGAAACATTGGTAATCAGCTCCGTCTTCATCCGCTGGCTCTTCACCTCAGTATCCACTGCCTTCTTAAAACCAGACTGGATTTTTCCTATTTCAGTCCGAAATGGCTCGAACACTCCCAGATCTTCTGCGATCTCCACGTCCAGATTGCCCTCTGCCAGCTCGTTTGTCACCTTTAACAGATTCTGGTACTTTTCCCGCACCCGGCCGTAGGCCTTCTGCAAAATCACATAAAGCACAGCCGAGTAGACGAGAAGTCCGAAAATCCCATAAAACCACAGGCTGCACAGAACCGTTAAAAGAATGAAATTAATCCCTACAATCTTTAAAATGCTTCTGGTTGATTTTTCATTGAAATCTATCTGCTCCAGCTCCTGGCAGGTTCTGGCCGCCGCTCTTTTTGCTCCTCTTGCCAGCTTTCCTGTGAGCGTCCTCTCCTTAAACCATCTGACAGGCCTGAGAGTAAAGAAAGACATGGATGTCTCCGCCATCCAGAAAAGAATCAGTCCCATGAACAGCCATGCGCAGTAATTCACTGCCAGCATTGTAACCTGTGCTGTCTCCGCATCCATATGATAGTAATCTGTAGTCAGAACTGACATGGTCTCGCCGCTTAAAGATGCGCTGGCCATGCCAAGCCCCATACCGGAACCAATGGAGCCTCCCAGAATCATAAATCCTGCGAAGAGCATCAGCTCAAAGGGAACCTTAAACAGGACAGCTTCCGTCATTCTGAAAGGTTTGACTGCTGCTAACACTGCCGCCAGTGCAATCACAAGACCTGACGCACACAGAGTGATAAGCCCCAGAGCCGTCTGAACCCTTCCATATCCCGGAAGCACCCACACCTCGTCTCCTCTGTAGCTTACATGGGCACCGTAAACGGCATATCCTCCATTTTCCACATAATAGTCATAGTCTCTGACCATACCGGAATCGTACATCTCTGCTTCATCTCCATAGCTTCCCGTCTCCTCATAGGAAAAGTCTTGCTGCGAACTTTCCCACTCCTTCAGAGTAAAAACCTGTTTTCCCTCTGTCATTTCAGAGGAAAGCCAGGGATAAAACGCCATCATGCCTGCTGCAATCAATGCTGTCAGCAGAACCGCTGCGAGAATCCCTGTCCAGGATCCCAGTTCCTTTTTCTCTCTACTGTTGTTTCTCAATTTTATAGCCAACTCCCCACACCACCTTTAAATATTTTGGATTTCTGGGATTGATCTCAATCTTCTCCCGTATGTTTCTCACATGCACCATCACAGTGTCTGTATTAACTGCCCGCTCGTTCCACACACGCTCGTAAATCTCGTCAGCTGAGAATACTCGCCCCGGATGCTTCATCAAAAGAAGGAGGATTTTAAATTCCATGGGAGTCACCTTTACAGGAAAGCCATCCACAAACACCTCTACCGTATCCTCATGAAGTTCCAGACCGCCGATTCGGTATACATGATCCTCCGCTTCCCCTGCCGCTCCCTGGGGCCGTTCTCTGAGAAGACGCTGAAAACGCTGATACCGGCGAAGCTGGGAACCTACCCTGGCTAACAGCTCCATGGGTGTAAAGGGTTTTGTCACATAGTCGTCTGCTCCCATGTTAAGCCCCATGATCTTATCCACTTCCTCCGACTTTGCAGAGAGAAAAATCACCGGAAAATCATACTTTTCCCTGAGCTTAATCACCATGGTAATCCCGTCCATCCGCGGCATCATCACATCCACAATGGCCAGGGAAACATCCTGCTCCTCAATGATTTTAAGTCCCTCTATGCCGTCTGCTGCCTGAAAGACCCGGTACCCCTGTCCCTTCAGAAATATCTCGATTCCCTGGCGGATTTCCTTATCGTCCTCCACAATTAAAATAGTCCCTGCGTCTGCTCCTGTCTGAATTTCCATAGCTGTGTATCATCTCCATAAATTTCTAATTGTTTCTGTTCTTTTTGAGTCTTGTTTCGTTCTGTTCTGATTATACTACATCTGCGGAATTCTTCCCAAGCAATCTGAAAAAACTGAATGAAAAGGTTCATCGCCGTCACTGCGCCTAAACCGGTGAGCATAAGTTCCGTTAAATTCGATCCATCCATAAACCGTCTCCCCCTCCTTCGCTGTGATAAGGTCAGTATAACGGTAAAATCTAAACAGGGAATGGAGAGAAAATGAAAGATTTTCTAAAGATTTGGATATCGGAAAAAAGAGATATTTTTCTTGTTCCACTTGAAGTCACCGAAAAATATCTCTTTTTTCCAGCGAAGACGCGGTTTGAAGTAAGATATTTTATCATCTTTTTTGTGCATTTATATGTTTATTTTATTATTAAATCAGTATTGTCTATTTATTTTATTGACTATTGTGTTTTTTTTGATATCATTTAGATAGGCACATGTTTTGTATTTCTCATTCAGAAGAGGAGGGGATTTGTACGTTAAAATGGTATCTATGTCTTTTACTTTTTAATGTTTACAACGGAATGCGGTTATTGGATACGCTGGGGGTTCTGTCTGTCCAGCCGGATATCAGAGTATTGTCTGGAGTGATTCTGTTATCAGCTGTTTTAATTATGATTCTGACTGATAAACTTTTACACAACCATGTTGATTTCAAGGCAATGCCTTTGAAAGTTTTATTTGGAACGGGAGTTTTTCTTATGATTGCCGAGTTTATCATCCATGTTTCATCCTGATCTGAAAAGGAGAAAGATCCTTTTCCTGGTTTCTTCTATACTGAATGAAAACAGGAAATGTTTCTTTCTCCTTTATTATTTGAATTTTTTTAATTTACCTGAATTTCAGATTTATTTCCGGTTCGCTTTCTCCATATGGATATTCTTACCCTTGATCCTTACGTCCTTCATGGCCTGGAGCA
>Kit_p2__coassemble_638_pt1 | contig 31471 bp, 30 predicted proteins | sample Kit_p2__metabat2_high_PE_038 | metagenome-assembled genome bin Kit_p2 | reverse complement strand
GAGTATCTGAGGCCCTGGGCGTCCATGAGCAGAAATACAAGGGGACGGAAACGGGCGGAGGCGCTTTGCGACATACGGCCGGAATATCAGCGGGACCGTGACAGGATTCTCCACAGCAAGGCTTTCCGCAGGCTGAAGCATAAGACACAGGTGTTTCTGGATCCGGAAGGAGATCACTACAGAACCAGGCTGACCCATACACTGGAGGTAGCTCAGATTGCCAGAACTATTGCGAAAGCTTTGCAGCTGAACGAATCTCTGACAGAAGCTATCGCTTTGGGTCATGACCTGGGGCATACGCCGTTTGGTCATGCAGGCGAGGCGGTGTTAAACCGTCTGGTTCCGGGAGGCTTTACCCACGCCAGACAGGGGGTACGAGTGGTAGATTTTCTGGAAAAGCAGGGTCAGGGATTAAATCTTACCTGGGAGGTTCGGGACGGCATTTTGAACCACAGAACCTCTGGAAATCCATCTACACTGGAAGGTCATGTAGTACGGCTGTCTGATAAGATTGCATACATTAACCATGATATTGATGACGCTGTCCGGGCAAAGCTGTTTACAGAAAGTGATCTTCCAACGGAGTATACAGACGTTTTAGGACACAGTGTCAGAGAGCGGTTAAATACCATGATCCACGATCTGATTGAGCAGAGTCTGGAACGGCCTGAGATTGTCATGTCCCTCGGCATGGAGGCTGCGATGCATGGCCTGAGACGGTGGATGTTTGAACATGTCTATCGAGGGAAGGCAGCCAAGGCAGAGGAGGGGAAGGCGCAGCAGCTGATTGTGAGCCTTTACAGCTGGTATATAGATCACCCGGATCAGCTTCCTGCAGAATATCTGACACAGATGGATGAGAGGCAGGAGACATTGGAGCGAACCGTGTGCGACTATATTGCCGGTATGACGGATGTGTTCGCTGTTGAGCGGTTTAAAGAGCTGTTTGTGCCGAAATCGTTTAAGGTACAGCAGACGGATATGATGATATAGAAGGAACAAACGAGAACATCAGGAGGATTTCATGTACTATCCGGAAGAAGTAATTGAAGAAGTCAGGACAAGAAATGATATTGTGGATATTATTTCCGGCTATGTGAAGCTTCAGAAAAAGGGAAGTAATTATTTTGGACTTTGTCCCTTCCATCATGAAAAGTCACCGTCCTTTTCCGTCTCGCAGTCCAAGCAGATGTACCACTGCTTTGGCTGTGGAGTCAGCGGGAATGTGTTTACCTTTGTGATGGAATATGAAAATTATACGTTCAGGGAGGCAGTGGAGCTGTTAGCTGACAGAAGCGGGGTTAAGCTTCCCAAGATGGAATATTCCAAGGAGGCCAAGGCCCAGGCAGATCTGAGAGCAGCTCTGTTAGAGATTAACAAGCTGGCTGCCAACTATTTTTATTATCAGCTGAAGCAGCCCCAGGGGCAGCAGGGATATCAGTATCTGACAGGGAGAGGGCTGACAGAGCAGACGATCCGCAGGTTCGGGCTGGGTTATTCCAATAAAACCAGCGGAGATTTATATCAGTTTTTAAAATCCAGGGGATATGAGGACGGTATTTTAAAGGAAACTGGCCTTGTCACCATAGAGGAGAGGGGAGCCAGGGACAAATTCTGGAACCGGGTGATGTTTCCCATTATGGATGTGAATAACCGTGTGATTGGATTCGGCGGCAGGGTCATGGGGGATGGAGAACCAAAATATTTGAATTCTCCTGAGACGAAGCTGTTCGATAAGAGCCGGAACCTTTACGGACTGAATTATGCCCGTCTGTCCAGAGAAAAGTTTATCCTGCTCTGTGAGGGATATATGGATGTGATTGCCATGCATCAGGCTGGCTTTTCCAATGCCGTGGCGTCACTGGGAACTGCCTTTACCAGCCAGCACGCAGCTCTTTTAAAGCGCTATACGGATCAGGTGGTTCTGACCTATGACAGTGACGGCGCCGGTGTTAAGGCAGCTCTGAGAGCCATTCCTATTTTAAAAGCAGCGGGAATATCGGCCAGAGTGCTGAATATGAGACCTTATAAGGATCCGGATGAATTCATTAAAAATCTGGGGGCAGAGGCGTTCCGTCAGAGAATTCAGGAGGCCAGAAACAGTTTTTTATTTGAAATCGATACCATCAGACAGCAGTACAGCATGGAGGATCCGGAGCAGAAGACAGCCTTTTATAATGAGACGGCAAGAAAGCTTTTGGAATTTCCGGAGGCTCTGGAGCGGGATAATTACATTCAGGCTGTGGCCAGAGAGTATTTTATTAATTACGAAGATTTAAAGAGGCTGGTCAACCAGATGGGCAGCCGGTATGGAACAGCGCTTCCGGGTACTCTGGCTGCCAGGGAGGCAGGAATTTCAGGAGAGGTTTATGGAGAAAAGCCCAGAACCTTTCAGAAGAAGAAAGACAGGGAGGAAGGAATCCGCCAGTCAGAGCGATTGCTCCTCACCTGGCTGATTGAGGATCCCAGGCTGTTTGACAAGATTCAGGGGATCATCGGACCGGGAGATTTTGTGAAGCCCCTGTATCGGAGAGCCGCCCAGATGGTATTTGAGGGTCATGAAAATGGAGAGGTGAATCCGGCGGCTATTTTGAATCATTTTATTGATGATGAGGGAAACTATAAGGAAGTGGCGGCGCTGTTTAATGCCAGCCTGAATGATTCCCTGAGCAATGAGGAGCAGAAGAAGGCGTTTGCAGATACGGTAATGAAGGTGAAGAAAAGCAGCCTCGATTATCAGAGCAGGACAGCGTCTGACTTAAATGAACTGCAGAGAATTATCAAGGAGCAGGCAGAACTGGCAAATATGCATATTTCGTTGGATTAGCGTCTGTACACAGAGGAAGAAGTCCTGTGTACGGATGCCGGGGAGAAAACAGTAGTAAGCTATGGAAGGATGGAGAATTATGGAAGAAAAGATACTGACCTTTGAAGAGAAGCTGGAGAAACTTCTGGAGCTGGCAAGGAAAAAGAAAAACGTGCTGGAACAGAAAGAAATCATCGATTTCTTCCATGGCGAAATCCTGAGCCCTGAGCAGCTGGATCAGATTGACGAATACCTGGAAAATAATAAGGTGGACGTACTGGCTCCTGACGAGGATCTGGAAATGGAACCGGAGCTTTTTATGGAAGAGGAGGATCTGGAGGAAGAGGATATTGATGTGGATCACCTGGAGCTGTCTATGCCAGAGGGTATCAATATTGAGGATCCGGTCCGTATGTATTTAAAGGAGATTGGAAAGGTTCCTCTGTTAACTCCGGAGGAGGAGATCGACCTGGCGAAGCGGATGGAGATGGGGGACGAGTCAGCGAAAAAGCGGCTGGCGGAGGCCAATCTTCGCCTGGTAGTCAGCATTGCCAAGCGGTATGTAGGCCGTGGAATGCAGTTTCTGGATCTGATTCAGGAGGGAAATCTTGGTCTGATCAAGGCAGTGGAGAAATATGATTATTCCAAGGGCTTTAAATTCAGCACCTACGCAACCTGGTGGATTCGCCAAGCCATTACCCGCTCCATTGCCGACCAGGCCCGCACGATCCGGATTCCGGTTCACATGGTAGAGACGATTAACCGTCTGATCCGCACATCAAGACAGCTTCTGCAGGAGCTGGGCAGAGAGCCGCTTCCGGAGGAGCTGGCAAAGAAGCTGGATATGCCGGTAGACCGGGTGAGGGAAATTATGAAAATTTCTCAGGATCCCGTTTCTCTGGAGACGCCGATTGGGGAGGAAGAGGACAGCCATCTGGGCGATTTCATTCAGGATGAGCACGTTCAGATTCCGGTGGACGCGGCCACTTACACCCTGCTTCATGAACAGCTGATGGAAGTCCTTGATACTCTGACAGACCGGGAGCAGAAGGTGCTCCGGCTGCGCTTTGGATTAGATGACGGAAGACCCAGAACCCTGGAAGAGGTGGGCAGGGAATTTAATGTGACCAGAGAACGGATCCGCCAGATAGAGGCGAAGGCTTTAAGAAAGCTCCGCCATCCCAGCAGGAGCAAAAAACTGAAGGACTATCTGGACTGATGGGAAGCGGTACAATAACAAAAAAACTGACGGAGAGACAGACGATGAAATTATCAAAGAGACTGGAACGGATTGCCTCTTTTGTAAAGCCGGGAAGCCGGCTGGCAGATATAGGCACGGATCATGGCTATATTCCTATTGCGCTGACAGAGCGGGGGGTGATCCCCTCGGCTCTGGCAATGGATGTGAGAAAGGGACCTTTGGAGAGGGCGAAGGCCCATATTAAGGAGGCAGGACTGTCTGACCGGATAGAGACCCGGCTTTCTGACGGGCTGACAAAGCTTGCGGCCGGAGAGGCAGATACAGTGGTTATTGCGGGAATGGGAGGAGAGCTGGAGATACATATTCTGGAAGCGGGAAGACATGTCTGGGAGAGCACAGCTCAGTGGATTCTCTCCCCCCAGTCGGATCTGGAGCATGTAAGGCGGTATCTGTTGGAGCAGGGCTTTTCCATTGACCGGGAAGCCATGGTAAAAGAGGACGGCAAGTTTTATACGATTATGGATGTGGCTGGACCTGGCCAGAGGGCTGAATCTGATTGTGCCGACTGGAGGGAAAGCGACTACGTCTATGGAAAATACCTGATCGAGACAGCTGATCCGGTTTTAAAGGAGTTTCTGGAGCAGGAGAAAAAAACCATTTCAGGGATTTTCAATTCTCTTAACAGCAGAGATACGGACAGCTCTAAAAAAAGGGCAGGGGAACTAAAGAAAAAATTAGATCTGATAGAGGAGGCACAGTATGAAATGCAGGGAAATAATTGAAAAGCTGAACCAGCTGGCGCCGGAGTGCATTGCCTGTGACTGGGATAATCCGGGACTGCTGGCGGGCCGCAGAGATAAGGAAGTAAAGCGGATTCTGGTGGCGGTAGACGCAGATGATACTGTGGTAGAGGAGGCTGTCTCAAAAGGGGCGGATTTACTCTTAACCCACCACCCTCTGATTTTTAAACCGCTTAAAAAGGTGAATGACGACGATTTTATCAGCCGCCGCATTTTAAAGCTGATACAGGCGGATGTTTCTTACTATGCGATGCATACCAATTTCGATGCAGCCCCAGGCTGTATGGGGGATTTGGCTGCAGACCGGCTGAAGCTCTCAGAACGGGAGATTTTAGAGCCCATGGGTCTTATGGAAGATGGAAGGCCTTGTGGAATCGGCACGGTAGGATTTCTTCCTGAGGAGATGACTGTGCGGGAAGCGGCGGAATATGTCAAAAAGGCCTTTGAGCTTCCGTTTGTAACGGTGTATGGAGAGGATGGAGGAAGGAGCCTGGTGAAAAAGGCAGCTGTCTGTCCAGGAGCCGGGGGAAGCACCCTTGCAAATGCTCTGGAGAAGGGTGCTCAGGTCTATATTACCGGAGATATCGGTCATCATACAGGAATTGATGCAGCGGCACAGGGAATGGCTGTGATTGATGCAGGCCATTTTGGCATTGAGCAGATTTTTATGGATTTTATGATGGAGTACCTTCCAAAGGTGCTTCAGGGAGAAGCGGAGATTTTCAGATCTTCGCAGGGACTTCCAAACTGTGTGATATAGAGAGATGCAGGACAGCATAAACAGGAGGGATGAATATGGCAGCCGTAATGATTGGGGGAGAACGGTATGAATATCCGGAGGGAACACCCTACCGTGTCATAGCAGAGGAGCTTCAGGAAAAGGAGAAGGAGGATATTCTTCTGGTAAGGGCAGATGGAAAGCTGAGAGAGCTTCATAAGGAGCTGTCCGGAGACTGCAGCCTCTCTTTTATCACAGCTGGGGATAAGGAAGGATGGCAGACCTATCAGAGGAGCGCTGTATTTTTGATGCTGAAGGCCTTCTATGAAACTGCGGGAAAGGAAAATGTAAAAAAGGTGACCGTATGCTTTTCCGTGGGGCAGGGACTCTATATTGAGCCGGAGGGAGAATTTGAGCTGAATGAGGAGCTTCTGAAGGCTGTGAAGGACAAAATGGAGGAACTGAGGAAGAAGCGTCTTCCAATTATCAAAAAAAGCCTGAACACGCAGAAAGCGGTAGAGCATTTTCATCGTCACGGCATGTATGACAAGGAGAAGCTGTTTCGGTTTCGCCGGGCATCCAGGGTGAATGTCTATTCCATTGACAAATTTGAAGATTATTTCTATGGCTACATGGTTCCTGACACAGGATATATAAAATATTTTGATTTGACTCTTTATGAACAGGGCTTTGTACTCCTGCTTCCAAAGAGAAGCGCGCCCAGAACCATTGAACCGCTCGTTCCCAGAAAGAAGCTGTTTGCCGTGCAGAGGCAGTCGGAGCGATGGGGAGAAAAGCTGGGAATTTTTGATGTTGGCTCTTTAAATGAAGCGATTACCCAGGGCAGAATGAATGAGATGATTCTTATGCAGGAGGCACTTCAGGAAAAGCAGATCGGAGATATTGCAGAGCAGATTGCAGCCAGACCGGATCGGAAGCTGGTGATGATTGCCGGCCCCTCTTCTTCTGGAAAGACGACGTTTTCTCACCGCCTTTCTATTCAGCTGCGGGGGCTTGGGCTGAACCCACACCCGATTTCCGTGGATAATTACTTTGTCAACCGTGTCAACAGCCCCAGGGATGAGAATGGAAATTATGACTATGAGGCTCTGGAATGCATTGATATGGAACAGTTTAATGCAGATATGGCAAATCTGCTGGCTGGAAAGACCGTAGAGCTTCCCCAGTATAATTTTGTGACAGGCGAAAGGGAGTATAAGGGAGATTTTATGACTCTCAGAAAAGGCGATATTCTGGTGATAGAAGGAATTCACTGCCTGAATGACCGCCTGTCCTATGCGCTTCCTAAGGAGAGTAAATTTCGGATTTATATCAGTGCCCTGACACAGTTAAATATTGACGAGCACAACCGGATTCCCACTACAGACGGCAGGCTGCTGCGCCGCATGATCCGGGATGCCAGAACAAGAGGTTCCTCTGCCCAGGATACGATCCGTATGTGGGATTCCGTCAGAAGGGGAGAGGAGAGGAATATTTTCCCATTCCAGGAAAGCGCGGACGTAATGTTCAACTCGGCCCTCTTATATGAGCTGGCAGTGCTGAAGCAGTACGCAGAACCGCTTCTCTTCGGTATTCCTCAGGATGCGCCGGAGTATGCAGAGGCAAAACGCCTTCTGAAATTCCTGGACTATTTCCTGGGAGTAGGAAGTGAAAACATTCCACATAATTCCATGATACGGGAATTTATCGGAGGAAGCTGTTTTAAGGTGTGATTATAGATTGTCATTCAAAGCTTCCTCGTGTATTTAGAGCGAATTTTTTCTCCTCCATAGACAAACCGTGAAAAGTGTGGTAAACTAGCCTACAGTTTTCCGAGTAAGACAAATGGCCGCAGCTGCAGGTGCCGAAAGGCCGCAGGTGAGGAAAGTCCGGGCTTCACAGGGCAGGGTGCCAGATAACGTCTGGCGGAGGTGACTCCAGGGACAGTGCAACAGAAATAAACCGCGGGCAAGCTTTGCTTCCCGTAAGGGTGGAAAGGCAGTGTAAGAGACTACCGCCTGGCTGGTAACAGACAGGGCATATGTAAACCCCATCCGAAGCAAGACCGAACAGAAAGCATAAGGCGGCCCGTCTGCTTTCGGGTAGGTCGCTAGAGTCTGTCGGCGACGGCAGAAGTAGATAGATGGCCATTCAACGACATAACCCGGCTTATCGTTTTGCTCGGAAGACATAAACAGAAATATAAAACTGCAGAGAATGTGTGATTGTGAGCACATCCCCTGCAGTTTTTAATTACTCTTCTAAGTTATTTTTTTTCGTATTTTTCTTCACAGTAGAGACAGCGGTAAACCTCTTTCTCCTCATCTGCCAGGCAGAATACATGAGGAAGCTCCTGCTCAATCGATGTGATGCAGCGAGGATTTTTACAGAAGATTACATTGGTCAGCTTCTGGGGCAGGCGAAGACTCTTCTTTTCTGCAATTTTACTGTCCTTGATGATATTCACAGTGATGCTGTGATCAATATAACCCAGAACATCCAGATCGACCACATCCAGTCCGCCGTCGATTTTAATAATATCTTTCTTTCCCATTTTTTTGCTTCTGGCATTTTTGATAATGGCAGTCTGGCAGTCTAATTTATCTAAGCCCAGTTTAAAGTAGATGTCCATACTTTTTCCGGCTTCGATGTGATCCAGAACAATTCCCTCTTTTAATCCGCTGATGTTTAACATGGTTTTTCCACCTCCAGTAATGTCATAATCAGAGCCATTCTCACATATACGCCGTACTGAACCTGGCGGAAGTAGGCAGCTCTTGGATCGTCATCTACTTCTACAGAAATTTCGTTGACTCTGGGAAGGGGATGAAGTACAAACATATCCTCGCGGGCCAGGGCCATTTTCTGTCTGTTCAGAATGTAGCAGTCCTTCATGCGGATATAGTCCTCCTCATTGAAAAAACGTTCCTTCTGAACTCGTGTCATATACAGAATATCAAGCTCCGGCATAGCCTCGTCGAGATTTTCTACCTCGCGGTACTCAATGCCTTTTGCCTCCAGCACATCCTCGCGGATGTAGTCAGGAATCCGAAGCTCCGGCGGAGAAATGAGCACAAAACGGATACCGGTATAGCGCACCAGGGCGTTAATCAGGGAGTGAACAGTACGGCCGAATTTTAAATCGCCGCAGAGTCCAACGGTCAGATTGTCCAGACGGCCTTTTAAAGAGCGAATCGTCATCAGGTCAGTCAGAGTCTGGGTTGGGTGCTGATGGCCGCCGTCTCCTGCATTGATAACAGGAATGCTGGAGTGGACAGAGGCTACCATGGGAGCGCCTTCCTTGGGGTGGCGCATCGCGCAGATATCAGCGTAGCAGGAAATAACACGGATGGTATCAGAAACGCTTTCTCCCTTAGCGGCTGAACTGGAATCTGCGGAAGAAAAGCCCAGTACGCTTCCGCCTAAACGGAGCATGGCAGACTCGAAGCTTAAGCGTGTTCTTGTACTCGGCTCATAAAACAGAGTGGCTAATTTCTTACCGTCGCAGACGTGGGCATATTTCTGAGGATGCTTCTCGATATCGCTTGCCAGATCGAGAAGTGCTTCAATTTCTTCAACAGAAAAATCCAGAGGATTTAACAAATGTCTCATGTGGCTCTCCTTTGTGTTTACTTTAATTTTCATTCATTATAGCGGATCTGAGACACAATTTCCATACCATGTAAGAAAAAAGTAAGGGAATTTAAGAAAAATAGGATATGCCTTTCCACAAATATTAGGTATAATGAAATGAGAAGAGAGGGCTGGAGGAATGAAAAATGGCAGAAGTACGGGAAGCGGAAGACAGGAAACGAAATCCTGTCATACAGGTAAAAAACTTATATAAGGTATATCGGGTGGGGGAGACGAAGGTTTACGCTTTAAACGGCGTGGATTTTACCATGTATAAGGGAGAATTCTGCGCCATTGTGGGAACCTCCGGTTCAGGAAAATCTACCCTTTTAAATATGCTGGCAGGTCTGGAGAAGCCGACTAAGGGAGAGATTCTCATAAGCGGAAAGCACATTGAGAAGATGAGAGAGGATCAGCTGGTAGCTTTCCGGCGGGAGAGGGTAGGCTTTATTTTTCAGTCCTATAATCTTCTGGGAACCATGAACGCCATTGAAAATGTTGCCCTGCCTCTGTCTTTTCAGGGAATTGGAAAAAAGGAGCGTCTGAAGGCGGCAGAAAAGTACCTGAAGCTGGTAGGACTTTCCCATGTAGGAGATCATATGCCCAATCAGATGTCAGGAGGCCAGCAGCAGCGGGTGGGAATCGCCAGAGCGCTGGTGGTAAATCCTAAGATTATCTTTGCCGACGAGCCTACGGGAAACCTGGATTCCAAAACTACCATGGAGGTGCTGAAACTGATGCAGAGAATTGTCAGGGAGCAGCAGCAGACTCTGGTTATGGTTACCCATGACGATCATCTGGCCAGCTATGCAGACAGGATTTTTCATATCATAGATGGGAAGATTGTGAAGATAGAGGAAAACCATCATTCAGACGAGTCGATTTTCGGAGAAGGAGGAGCTGAAAAACAGAAACAAATATCAGACAGGGAGGATAAGAGATGAGAATGAAAAGGCTGAGACAGACATTGGTTCTTTTGCTGGCTGTCTGCATGATGCTTGCAGGAACTCCGTTTGGAGCACTGGCAGGCATGATGGATATGACGAATTTTAACGACGGCAGAATCGAAGTTACCAAGGTGCCGAAGGGAAAGGCCGGAGGGAAGGTGACGATCCGCATGAAGATTGTCAATGATGAAGACTCTGATATGGAGGATACTGCCATCACGCTGGTAGGAGGAACCAGATACGATGATATCCTGAATAATGTATTTGATCAGGAGGAGGATAACGAGGATGAGGAGGAGGATGACAGCAATACCATCCGGGACTACAATACCCAGTTTCCCTTTGAAGCAGATTCTTCCACATTTGAAGATAAGAAGGTAGGGACGATCAGAGGCCATTCTTCTAAAACAGTTTCCATGACGTTCCAGCTGCGAAGAGATCTGCAGCCAGGCTACTATCAGGCGTTTTTTGATTTAAACAGCAGCAGAGATCACGAAAAAACAGTAGGTGTGAATATCTGGGTATCTGCGTCAGATGGGTCTGAATCGGATGAGGAAACCATGGATTATGACATCACTATTGGAGAGAACCAGTCTACCCCCTATGGCGCTTACGGGGAGGTGCTGAATTTTGGAGTCAATTTAAGAAACAGCGGAAACAGAAAGCTGTACGATGTGCGTGTTTCCATGCAGTTAGACGCAGCAGTGGAGAAGTTTCCCTTTGACATCAATGACGGAAATTATGACAGAAAAATGGGAGATATAGATGTAAACCAGATGATCTCGGTTCCCTACAGCATGGCAGTGAGAGGGGATGCGAAATCAGGCTTTTACCCCATTACCTATAAGATTTCCTATAAAGAGACAGAGGACGGGGATTTCGAGGAGCCGGTGGACAAGATCCTCTATGTCCGGGTGAAGGGAGAGGACGACGACGATCTGGAGGCAGACGCAGGTGATAATGAGAGAACTAAGGCCAGAATCATTGTAGAGAGCTTTTCTACAGAGCCGGCAGAGGTCTATGCAGGCACGCCGTTTGTACTGAAAATCAGAATGAAGAATGCTTCCTCTGATGTCCAGGCCAGCAACATTCTGTTTACCTTCAGCTCTGAGGATACGGACAAGAATCCTGTGTTTACCACAGAATCAGGCTCCTCTACTGTAGTAGTGAACAGTCTGGCTCCCGGACAGAGTACAGATTTAGAGCTTTTATTTAATTCTTCGCCTACAGCAGAGCAGAAGTCCTACACTATGTCCATCAAGGAAAAGTATGACAGCCCGGAGTTTAAAAATGCAGAGGAGGAAGTGAAAATTTCAATTCCGGTGAAGCAGCAGCCCAGGTTTAGCACCAGCACAATCGAGGTGATGCCGGAGAGCATCAGCGTGGGTTCAGAGACCAACGTCATGTTTGGAATCAACAATACAGGAAAGGTGCTTCTCTACAATGTAACGGCTGTTTTTGAGGGAGATTCCATTCAGAAAACAGACGCTTATGTAGGAAACATTGAGCCGGGTAAGACGGGAAATGTAGATGCCATGATTTCCGGCATTGCCCCTACTGCAGATGACGGAAAAATAAAAATCCTCATTTCCTATGAAGACGAGAACGGAGAGGTGACAGAGGTGGAGAAAGAAATGACTCTTTTCGTCACAGAGCCGGTGGAGGAGATGCCGGACATGGATGCCATGGCCGGTATGGAGGAGATGATGCCGGAGGAACCGTCTGCATTCAGCAAGTATAAGTGGCTGATTCTTATAGGCGCAGCTGCAGCAGCAGGAACTGTGATTTACCGCCGCAGGAAGGCAAAAAAGCAGGCAGAGGAGGAAGTGGATATAGACGATGAGATTTCTTGATCTGCTCACCATGAGCGTCAATAATCTGCGCCGCAGAAAGCTTCGGACCTTTCTGACGGTTTTAGGCGTAGTCATCGGAACGGCTTCTATCGTAGTCATGGTTTCCCTGGGTATCGGTCTCAACCATTTTACCATGGAGACGATTAAGTCTTCTGGCAGTCTGACAGCAATTGAGATCTACAACTACCAGGGAATGCATGGAGAGGATGGGGCGGAAGAGAACTTTATGACAGATGAAACGATTAGAAGTTTCGCCCAGATTCCTCATGTAACCTCCGTCTATCCTCTGTTAAATATCAATGTACTGATGCGGCAGGGTATTTACGAAGGCCATGTTACGATGATGGGAGTTCCATTAGATTACATGAAGGATATTCCTTTGGGAGCTGGGAAGCTGCCGTCCCCCAATGCCGACATGCTGGATATGGTAGTAGGCAATATGGTAGCCAGAGATTTTACCAATGCTAAGACAGGAAAGGGCTACTGGGATACAGGAGAAATTCCGAAAGTGGATTTTATGGGACGTCCTGCGTTCGTCATTTTCGATATGGACGCCTATTATCAGTCACAGTCAGGAGGCGGAGGAGAAGGAGAATCTGTGAAGCCTCCCAAGAAATATATGCTGAATACGGCTGCTGTGGTAGAGGGAGGCCCGGAGGATTACAATGAATACTGCTACAGCGTATATGTGGATTTACATAAGCTTCAGCAGCAGCTGAAACAGGTGTTTAAGAAAAATCCGATTCCCGGACAGCCGGTGAACAAAAAGGGAAAGCCCTACAATTACTTTATTTATGAACAGGCTGTGGTCAATGTAGACGACATGGAGAATGTAAAGGAGGTTCAGCAGCAGCTGATCAGTATGGGATTTGAGGCTAACAGCCGTATGGACTGGCTGGAATCCTCCCAGAAGCAGTCTAATATGGTTCAGGCCGTATTAGGAGGAATCGGGGCAGTTTCCCTGTTCGTAGCGGCCATTGGAATCGCCAACACCATGATGATGTCTATCTATGAGAGAACTAAGGAAATAGGCGTTCTGAAGGTTCTGGGATGTGCCATGGGAAATATCAGAAGTATGTTTTTAATAGAAGCCGGATTTATTGGATTTATGGGAGGACTCGTTGGCCTGATTCTGAGCTATGGAGTGTCGGGTATTGTAAATCGCTTTCTGGCTCCAGGCCTTACAGATGGAATGACGAGCCAGATCTCCATGATTCCACCATGGTTGGCCCTGGCGGCTGTAGTATTTGCCATTTTTATCGGCATGTTTGCCGGATTTTTCCCGGCCCAGAGAGCCATGAAGCTGTCGCCGTTGGCAGCCATCAGAAATGAATAAAAAATAAAAGTCTGCAGGTTTTATGACTGGCTTTGAAGCCTTATGCCGTCGTAAAATCTGCAGATTTTCTTGTTTCAGCTCAAAAAATATTTGCCATGTATGCAGATATGGTTTAAAATTATAATAGTTAGTACACTAATAATTGTATAAGATAACTGTGTTGCAGGAGGGAGAAAAATGGATCTGTACATGCTTTTATATCGGACATTTCACGCTCAGAGAAAACAGTTGAGGCCGTATATGGCCCAGCTTGGGCTTTCACCAGGCCAGCCTAAGATTTTGATGTATGTGTCGAATCACGAGGGCTGTATGCAGAAGGAGGCGGCAGAAAGCTGTGATATTGAGCCGGCGACCATCAGCCGTATGATTGATACTCTGGAAAAGGGAGGATTTGTAAAACGGGTGATCCCAAAGAATAACAGAAGAGCGGGAAACCTGTACCTGACAGAGAAAGGAGAGGAAAGCTATCAGCTCTGGAAAGCCCATTGTCTGGAGGTTGAACAGGAAATGCTGACAGGCTTTTCAGAACAGGAAAAGGAGCAGGTAACCGAATATCTGAGCCGGATTTACAGAAATCTAAGCGGCTGTGACGCTCTTTAAAGGAGGAAAAGCGTTGGAAGATTTGAAACGGATTTTTAAGTTTATGAGACCCTGCCGGAGAGAATTCTTTCTGGCTGTGATACTTGTGATAATTGAAGCCAGCTTTGAGTTGACGATTCCCATGCTGATGGCGGATATGATCGATGTAGGAGTGGCCAATAAAGATATGGATTACATTGTGTCCAGAGGACTGACTATGATGGGATGCGCCCTGTTTGCTCTGTTTACAGGCCTTCTGTATGCCAGGTTTTCAGCCAGAGCAGCCAATGGCTTTGGAGCCGCCCTGCGGGAGGCGGAGTATATGAAGGTTCAGGAGTATTCTTTTGAGAATCTGGATCACTTTGAGACTTCATCTCTGATTACCAGAATGACTACAGACGTAACGGTGATGCAGAATACCATAAGCGGAGGGCTGCGGCCCTTAACCAGGAGCCCGATTATGCTTTTGATGGGGCTTGGCATGACTTTTCATCTGAACAAAAAGCTGGTTCTGGTATTTGCAGTCTGTATCCCTGTGCTGGCCTTTATCCTGTACCAGATTGTCAGCCAGGTAGCTCCTATGTACAGCAGGCTTCAGACAGCCATGGACAGGGTGAATGCCATTGTTCAGGAGAATTTAAATGCAGTCCGGGTGGTGAAAGCCTTTGTGAGAGGAGAGTATGAGGAGGAGAAATTTGCTCAGGTGAATGCAAGTCTGAGGGAAACCAGCCAGACTACCTTTCATTATGCAGTGATGAACCTTCCTGCATTTCAGATTGTCATGTACACGGCGATTGTACTGATTCTGTGGTTTGGAGGAAGAATGACTCAGACAGGAGGTATGCAGGTGGGAGAACTGACAGGATTTCTCAGCTACGTACAGCAGATTATCAATTCCCTGATGATGTTTTCCGGCGTTTTCCTGATGTTGACCCGCTCCCTGGCCAGCGCTAAGCGAATCGGAGAAGTCTTTGACGAGCCGGTAAACCTGGCTGATGGCGATGGGATCGGGGAACAGGTGGAGTGCGGCTCCATAGATTTTGACCATGTATTCTTTAAATACAAAAAAGAGGCAAAGGAGTATGTACTTTCAGATATCAGCCTTCACATAAAGGCTGGAGAGACAGTAGGCATTATTGGCGGAACAGGCTCGGCCAAGAGTACCCTGGTACAGCTGATTCCGCGCCTTTACGATATTACCTCAGGAAGTCTGAAGGTAGGCGGTAAAGATATTAAAACTTATACATTAAAGCATCTGAGAGATGCGGTGGGAATTGTGCTTCAGAAAAATCTCCTGTTTTCCGGGAGTATCCGGGAGAATTTAAGATGGGGAAATCCTGATGCAGATGAGGAGGAGCTTCAGTGGGCCTGCCAGGCGGCCTGTGCCGATGAATTCATAAGCAGATTGCCAGAAGGATACGACACGGATCTGGGCCAGGGAGGCGTCAATGTATCCGGTGGGCAGAAGCAAAGACTGTGCATTGCCAGAACCCTTTTAAAACATCCGAAGATATTGATTTTTGATGATTCCACCAGCGCTGTGGATACAGCTACTGATGGAAAAATCAGGGCAGAACTGGCAAAACTTTCCGATATGACGAAAATCATCATTGCCCAGCGTGTCACCTCAGTGATGGATGCAGATCAAATTGTGATTCTGGAAGACGGAAGAATTCACGCAGTGGGAACTCATAAAGAACTGCTGAAGACAGATTCGATCTATCAGGAGCTTTACTGCTCACAGCAGAAAGGAGGGGAGGAAGATGGCGAGACAGTTTAATGGAAAACGTCCGAAGAATTTAAAACGCACAGTGGGAAAGCTTATGGGCTATATGGGAAATCACAAATTCCTGCTTCTTTTAGCGGCGGTTCTGGTCTCTGTCAGCGCCTTGGCGGGACTGGCGGGAACCTATATGCTGAAACCCATTGTCAATCAGTATATTGTGCCGGGAGATACGGAAGGCCTGTTTCGGGCAGTAGTTTTTACAGGAATCATCTATCTGTGCGGCGTGGCAGCAGCCTACGGCTATACACAGACCATGGTGGCGGCAGCCCAGAAAATTATTTACGAAATCAGGCGGGATCTGTTTCATCATATCCAGTCTCTTCCTCTGAAATATTTTGATACCAGAACTCATGGAGATATTATGAGCCGGTTTACCAATGATGTGGATACCATTTCCGATGCGCTCAATAACAGTTTTGCCATGATGGTTCAGAGCTTTATCCAGGTTGTGGGAACTCTCACGCTGATTTTTGTACTGAACTGGCGTTTGTCCCTGATAGTATTTGTATGCTATATTCTGATGTTTTCATACATTCACTATAGTGGAAAAAAGAGCAAATATTATTTTAATTTTCAGCAGAAGTATATGGGAGAGCTGAACGGATTTATAGAGGAGATGACAGCCGGGCAGAAAGTGGTGAAGGTATTTAACCACGAGCAGGCTGGAATCGAATCCTTTCGCCGGAAAAACAGCCAGCTGAAAGAGGCAGCTGCCAGCGCGCTGACGTACTCAGGCAGTATGGTTCCTGTGATTGTCAGTATTTCCTATGTGAATTTTGCTATTGTAGCCATGGTGGGAGGCTATATGGCACTAAAGGGATGGACGGATGTGGGAAGCCTCACCAGTTATCTGGTTTTCGTCCGCCAGACAGCCATGCCAATTAACCAGTTTACGATGCAGTCTAACTTTATGCTGGCTGCCCTGGCCGGTGCAGAGAGGATCTTTGAGGCCATGGATGAGGAGCCAGAGGTGGATCGGGGAACCGTGACTCTGGTAAACAGGAAGGATCGTTCAGATGGGGTGGCGGAGGAATCCAGAGAACGGACAGGACTCTGGGCCTGGAAAGACAGAAAATCAGACGGTACAGAACAGCTGGTTCCTTTGAGGGGGGAAGTACGGTTTGATCATGTGAATTTCGGATATGAGCCGGGACATCCGATTCTAAAGGATATCAGTCTTTATGCAAAGCCTGGGCAGAAAATTGCCTTTGTAGGTTCTACAGGAGCGGGAAAAACAACGATTACCAATCTGATCAACCGGTTTTACGATATTGACGGAGGACATCTTACTTACGACGGCATTGATGTAACCAAAATTAAAAAGGACGATTTGAGGCATTCCCTGGGAATCGTGCTGCAGGACACTCACCTGTTTACAGGAACTATAGAGGATAACATCCGCTACGGCCGTCTGGACGCTTCCAGGGAAGAGGTGGAGGCGGCTGCCAGGCTGGCCAATGCTGATTCCTTTATCCGAAGGCTCCCGAAAGGCTATGACACTATGGTGACAGCAGATGGGGGAAATCTATCCCAAGGTCAGAGACAGCTGCTGGCTATCGCCAGGGCGGCAGCGGCAGATCCTCCGGTACTGATTCTTGACGAGGCAACCAGCTCTATTGACACCAGAACGGAGAGACTGATTGAAAAGGGAATGGATCGGCTGATGGAAGGCCGGACAGTATTTGTCATTGCCCACAGATTATCTACGGTGCGCAACTCCGATGCGATTATGGTGCTGGAGCATGGGCAGATCGTTGAGAGAGGAAGCCATCAGGAGCTGATCGCGCAGAAAGGGGAATATTATCAGCTTTACACAGGCATGTTTGAACTGTCGTAGTGGAAAATGCCTGCTGCATTCTGACAGAAGCTCAAACTATTTTATGCGGCGGGACTTTAAGATTTCTGCAAGAATTGCGTAAGGGTTTGTTCAGACAAAGAGAAGAGAAATGTGTTAAAATAAAAGAAAATCCAGAGGAGTCAGTATACTTCCGGGAAAGGGGGAGCTGCATGAAAAGGGAAATTGCACTGAAGCCACCATGCAAAGAGTATGATGTGCAGGGAATAGAGAGCTGGCTCCAGTATCAGAGCCTTACAGGAGACCATCTGTTTGACACAGCAGGGAGAACCTTTTACTTTCGGGAGGGAGAGCCTAAGAAACTGGTGTTTCGTCTGGAGCCCCATGGAAAAAAGAGAATAGATGAGAAGCAGAAGGAGGAGTGGAGAAGAAGAGGCTGGACTTATGCGGCCTCCTATCGACATCTCTACGATATTTTCTTTTCTGAGACAGAAGAGAGAGAGGAAACAGAGGCTCTGGCTGCCTCACAGAGTGTGGGACTCCAGTTTCTGGATCAGAGATTTGGAAGCTTAAGATTTGGAGGGATTTTTCTCATAGCGCTAACGGCGGTATTGTGCTGGATGAACTGGAAGAAGAGCGGTACGATTCTTCAGTTTTTCTATGGAAGCGGATTGTTTGCAGTCCTTCTGCTTGCCGCGTATCTGATGTTCTGGATTTCTGCATTGGTGATGGGAGTGTGGCTCAGGAGACAGACAGGATCGCTGAAGGCAGGAAAGCCCATGCCGGATGAGGAATACCGGAGTTCCATGAGAAAGGCAGGACGATTTTTAAAGGTTCTGGAAGGATTCTGGACTGCGAGTGTTCTGCTGATACTTGTGATGAACCTCTCCAGTTCTTCCGGCAGTCTGGGAGAGACGGCTGGCTGCAGCGATTTTCTAAGCCTTGCCAGAATGGAAGGAGAGCACTATACTCCGGATTTAGAACAGGGGAAGCCGAGAGGTCAGAGTTACAGGATAGAAAGAAATCCTCTGGTGAAGAAAAATCTCTATGTAAAACAGTCAGGTTATAAGTTTCAGGATCAGGCGGCGGAGGCGGGAATTCCCGTAAAGTTACAGCTTTATCTCTATGAGACAAGGCGGGAGGAGAACGCACAGAAACTGCTGGATCAGGTCTGCTCGAAATACATGGGAATTTCTCAGCAGGCAAATCTGTATCAGAATGGGATTTATGAATTTGATGATGTCAGCGTGATCGATATGGGAGGAAACCGACAGATCGTCTGCGCTAGAGGAGGAAATACAGCTGCCATTCTGTTTTATGAGGCGATTTAGATATGAACGACCATCTGCAGTGCATTTCCAGGTCTGTTATGGCAGGAAAAGGCAGCTGGAAAGAGGAACTGAAAAAATAGATAAATAAACCAACCTGTGTCCCCACAGGGAAAAGCACTTGAAAAGCCGCTTTGGCATAAGATACATTAACGTATCTGAAAGGCGGCTTTTTTTGAAGACATTTCCCAAACCATTGACAGCAGAAGAGGAACGGAGTTATCTGAAGCAGTACAGAGAAGGAAGCGAGGAAGCAAAAGCCGTTCTGATAGAGAGGAATTTAAGGCTGGTAGCCCATGTTGTTAAAAAATATCAGTACACAGACTATGAGACGGAGGATCTGCTGTCTGTGGGAACCATAGGGCTTATTAAGGCGGTTAATACCTTTAAGATGGATCGTGGTTCCAGACTGGCTACCTATGCAGCCAAATGTGTAGAGAATGCTATCCTATCATAAAAGAGATCTGGAAAGAGCCCGGGAAGCCGCTCTCAGCTGTCTGCCGTCTGGAGCAGTGTGGCTTCAATGACTGCATTCAGAAGAACTTCCTTCTGGCGGGAGGATCCACGGAAGGCTCTGATTGTCTGGAGAACAGCATCTGCGTGGATTTCAGCCGTTTTTCTGGCCAGTTCTGATTTTCCTTCCTCTGTGCCGGGCGCATGGATAATGAGTGTCAAAGGACTCTTTTTTTTTGCCATAATACCTCTGCTGATTGTATCGTTTGCTTTAATGTATGAGAGAATATCTGTTTTCTATGCCTCATTGGAAATATCTGCTGTAATGTGATAATATCACAGAAAAAGAGCAGAAGCTCCTGTATAATAAAAACATAAAAAGACAGGAGGTGCTCATATGAGGCTGAAGGATAAAGTTGCTGTTATTACTGGCGGGAGCCGCGGGATTGGCTTTGCTACTGCAGAGAAGTTTCTGAAAGAAGGGGCTGTTGTGATTATTACAGCCAGTTCACAGGCTAACGCAGACCAGGCAGTATCAAAATTAAGGGAGAAGTACCCGGAAGCGGTAGCAGCGGGAATCAGCCCTGACTTATCAAGTCTTGAATCTGTCCGTGCCGCGTTTCGAGAGGTATCGAAAACCTACGGATGCGTAGATATCCTGGTAAATAATGCAGGAGTTTCCGAGAGCACTCCTTTTATGGAGTATACGGAAGAGCTTTATGACAAAGTGATGGATCTGAATGTAAAAGGTGTATTTAATGCCACCAGAGCAGCTGCAGAGTGTATGGCAGCCAGAGGAAGCGGTGTTATTCTTTCCACCTCCTCCATGGTCAGCATTTCCGGACAGCCCAGCGGATTTGCCTATCCGGCATCTAAATTTGCAGTCAATGGTCTGACGATCTCTCTGGCACGGGAGCTGGGACCAAAAGGGATCCGCGTCAATGCAGTAGCTCCCGGAATTACAGAGACAGATATGATGAAAGCAGTGCCCAAGGAGGTTCTGGATCCGATGATTGAAAAAATTCCTCTCCGCCGTCTGGGAAGTCCGGAGGACATTGCCAATGCTTTCGCATTCCTGGCCTCCGAGGAGGCGTCCTACATTACAGGCGTGGTGCTGAGCGTAGACGGAATGGCAAGATCATAGAAAGGGATGAATAAAAGAAACAGGGCCGCGGGATTCCTGCCGCGGCCTGGGAGGAGTAAAATGGAGTGGAAACGAAAAAAAGCCCTGGTAGATCAGACTTTATGTGTGGCCTGCGGCTGCTGCATGAAGGTTTGTCCTCTGCAGGCAGTGAAAGTTGTGAAAGGGATGATGGCAGAGGTAGACTGGAATAAATGTGTGGGATGCGGCAGATGTGTGAAAGAATGTCCGGCCAGCATTATTTCCCTTCAGGAGGTGGAAGCGTGAAAAAACAGTGGTATGATTATTTGTGGTTTTTTTCTCTCACTTACCTGGTTTTGGGATTCTTCAATATTTTGTTTGCGTGGCTGGGGCTGATCTGTTTTTTTCTTCCGCTGCTGACTGCTCTGACGAAAGGGACGAAGGGATACTGTAATCGGTACTGCGGAAGAGGCCAGCTGTTTGGCATTCTGGGAGGCCGTCTGGGGCTTTCCAGAAAAAAGGATATGCCCGGATGGATGAAGGGAAAGGCGTTCCGCTATGGCTTTCTCGCTTTTTTTCTGCTGATGTTTGCACAGATGCTATGGAATACATACCTGGTATTCGCAGGAGTGCAAGGATTGAGGCAGGCAGTAACCCTTTTATGGACCTGGAAACTGCCGTGGCACTGGGCGTACCACGGAACCTTGTTCCATGAAGGGACGGCACAGTTTGCCTTTGGCTTTTACAGCGTGATGCTGACTTCGACTGTGCTGGGGATTGCTTTGATGGTCTTGTTCAAACCCAGAACCTGGTGCGTAGTCTGTCCTATGGGAACCATGACCCAGATGATATGCAGGATAAAGAATCGATAAACAACTAATAAAAACAGAATGTATATAGAAAGCTTCGTTTATGCTCTCTGCAGCTGACGGAGCTTTTTTTCATCCAGAATGGTGACCATACCGCGGGATAAGCGGACCATGCCCTCACTTTGGAAATACCGAAGCATTCTTGTAATGACTTCACGATGCGATCCCAGATGGTTGGCGATTGTTTCATGGGTCAGCTTTAAGGCCTGGGTTCCCTCAATGGCAGACTCTTCCAGAAGAAAAGCAGCCAGCCGTTTATCCAGGCTTTTCCACATAATCTGTTCAATCAGCCACATTACATCAGAAAATCGGGAGGCCATCAGCTCATTTGTGTAGTTAGCTGCAGGCGCAGACTCATTCATAATGCTTTTGTATACATCGGCTGGAATGATCCACAGCTCAGTATCCTTTTCTGCTTCAATAATTATTTCAAATTGAATGGAACGCATGATGCAGGACGCAGAAAAGAGGCACATATCCATATCAAACAGCCGGTACAGGGTGATTTCACGTCCTTCGTCAGAGAGAATATAGGCCCGGAGCTGCCCTGACTGAAGCAGAAGCAGGCCAGTGCAGTCTGCGCTGCCGTTGTGGACAATTGTGCCTTTCGCAACATGACTTGTCATGAGGCTTCCAAGAATTCTGTCCTGCTGGTTTTTAGTTAATTGATTCCAAATCGGAAAGCTGTTTTGAAAGTCCATTGTTTTCCCTCCTTGTATAGGACAAGTATAAGCCGGGCCGGCAATTCTGTCAATTTTAAGTGATCATATCACAGAAGAAAGCGGAAAAATTTCGTATACTAAGTTCAGATAAAAGAAAGGAGCTGACAATATGAAAGCGATGGAGATAAATAAAGAATTATTTGAACAGATGATGGAAGATGGCAGACCTGTACTGATTGATTTCTGGGCTCCCTGGTGCGGATACTGCAGAAGGATCGGGCCGGCTTATGAAAAGATTGCAGAGGAATATGGCAGCAGCGGCCGCCTGACGGTGGGAAAGGTAAATATCGACGAAGAAAAGTGGCTGGCTGAGAAGGAGCAGATAGAGGTGATTCCTACGCTGATACTTTATAAGAATGGGAAGGCAGTGGATTCAATTGTAGCTCCAGAGTCCAAAGCCAGGATCGAGGAATTTATTGAGAACGCATTGGAAAAATAAGAATCAGTGAGGGGGTGCTTTATGAGAGTAAACCATATTTACGATATGATTGTCATTGGAGGAGGACCGGCAGGTTATACAGCGGCTCTTTACGGGGCATGAGCAGGACTTGATACACTGGTAATTGAAAAATTGTCAGCGGGAGGTCAGATGGCTCTGACGCAGCAGATTGACAATTATCCTGGGTTTGAAGAAGGAATTGACGGATTTGAGCTGGCAGAACGGATGCAGAGGCAGGCGGAACGGTTTGGGGCAGTGACAGAGTATGCAGAAGTAAGAAAGCTTGAACTGAGAGCAGAACCCAAATTGATTGAAACAAGTGAAGGTGTGGTTTATGGGAAAACAGTGGTTCTGGCAGCAGGGGCGACACCTAGAAAACTTGGAATTGACAGGGAAAATGAGCTGACAGGACGCGGAGTTGCCTACTGTGCTTCCTGCGACGGAATGTTTTATAAGGGAAAGACGGTAGCCGTAGTAGGGGGAGGAAATTCTGCAGCAGAAGATGCCCTTATTCTCAGCCGGATTGCTGAAAAAGTTATGATTATCCACCGCAGAGATACTCTGCGGGCCACAAAAATTTACCATGAGCCATTGATGAAGGCAGAAAATGTTGAATTTTACTGGAACAGTGCAGTGACAGAGCTGCTTGCCGATCAAAAGCTGACAAGAATCCGTATTAAAAATCTTGTCACAGGAGAGAAAACAGAGGTGGCTTGTGACGGAGTATTTATCAGCGTGGGAAGGGAGCCTGCTTCGGAACTGGTAAAAGAACAGTTAGAGCTGGACCCGGCTGGTTATGTGGTGGCAGGGGAGACTACAGAAACGAATATTCCAGGGGTTTATGCAGTGGGAGATATACGGACCAAACGTCTCCGCCAGGTAATAACAGCAGCGGCAGATGGGGCTATGGCAGTTCATATGGCGGAGGAGTATCTGGCAGAACATGCATAACATCTGTCCTGCAGGGAAAGGCTGCGTTCATTTTAGGCATGCAGGGTGATATAATATGAAGAAAGCATATCGCCAATGAGACAGGAGAGCAGATATGAGGAAACATGAAAACTGCATTGCCATTTATTCCCGCAAATCAAAATTCACAGGAAAGGGGGAGAGTGTTGGGAATCAGGCCGAACTTTGCAGGGAGTACATCCGCATCCACTATGGGGCAGAGGATTTGAAACATCTGCTCGTGTACGAGGATGAAGGATTTTCTGGGGGAGATTTAAATCGTCCTGGTTTTAAGAAGATGATGGAGGCTGCCAGAAAGCGGGAATTTCAGGCTTTGATTGTTTACCGTCTGGATCGAATCAGCCGGAATATCAGCGATTTTTCCGGTCTGATTGAAGAATTATCCCATCTGGATATTGATTTTATTTCTATTAAGGAGCAGTTTGATACTGGAACTCCTATGGGGCGGGCTATGATGTACATAGCGTCCGTATTTTCCCAGCTGGAGCGGGAAACCATTGCAGAGCGGATTCGCGACAACATGCACGAGCTGGCAAAGACGGGACGCTGGCTGGGGGGGACGACTCCTACCGGCTATGCTTCTGAAGCAGAGGAGACAGTTTTTGCAGACGGAAGGGCAAAAAGAGTATGCAGGCTGAAGCTGCTTCCAGATGAGGCAGATAAGGTAAGGATGATTTACAGTCTGTATCTGGAGCTTGGCTCACTGGCCATGACAGAAACCCGTCTGCTGAAACTGGGGATTCAGACGAAAAACGGCAGAGCCTTTACCCGTTTTTCCATCCGTGGAATTCTTCAGAATCCCGTTTATCTGACAGCGGATCAGGATGCCTACAGGTATTTTGAGAAAAATGGTTCAGAAGTATGTTCCGGAACAGAGGCTTTTGATGGTGTTCACGGAATGATGGTTTACAATCGAACCAGGCAGGAAAAGGGAAGAACCACAGAGTTTCTGTCTCCGGAACAGTGGATTGTGGCGGTGGGACGTCATCCCGGCCTTATATCAGGAAGGCAGTGGATGGCTGTTCAGGAATCCCTGGAACGGAATAAAACAAAAGCATACCGAAAGCCCTGTAAAAATGAAGCTCTGGCAACAGGGCTTCTCTTCTGCAGCTGCGGCAGCCGGATGTACCCGAAGGCAGGGAGGAGAAGAAAAGAGGATGGCAGTAGGCCTTACACCTATGTGTGCAGGACAAAGGAGAGAAGCCGGGGAAATCTCTGTGCAGGAAGCAATGTGAGGGGGAAAGAGCTGGATACAGCTCTTGTAGAGCAAATACAGGGACTTGAGGAGGATAAAGAACATTTTCTCAGCTGCCTGAGGCAGGGACGCAGTTTCTGCCTGTCTGGTATGGACAGCGGACAAATACAGCTTCTGGCGGCGGAAAAGGAGAGAGAGGGGATTGAAAAGAAACTGCAAAGTCTGGCAGATTCCCTGTCTCTGTTTCAAGATAAAGGAGTACGGGAGAAAGCAGTCAGGCGCATGGAGGAGCTGGGCGGCAAAGGCAGGGAACTGGATCTTGAAATTCAGCATATGAAAACAGCTGCTTGCCAGCGGGAATTGTCTGATTCAGAGGTTCAGAACCAGGGGAAAATGCTCTGCAGCTTTAAAAACAGCATAGGCACCATGACAACAGAACAGAAACGGGCAGCTTTGGACGTTCTGTTCCGCCGGATTATATGGGATGGAAACGCTGCCCACGCAGTGCTTGCAGGTGCCGCAGATGAGGAACTGAACGGTCTTTCTGGAATAGAGGGATGCTGCTTTGCCTGAATGCAGCTTCTGGGAGAGGATAGCAAATGAGATTCTAATGATGTTTCGCGCCGGCCGAAAGCGAGCCAGGGACGTTTCACTTTATGATACGATTGGAACGGATAAGGATGGAGAGACCGTCAGCCTGATGGACGTTCTGGAAGCTGATGAGATCCAGGCATTAGATACAATTATTATGGAGCAGGACGTAAAAGAGCTTTATCAGGCCTATGAATCTTGCCTGAAGGATACAGAGCAGCAGGTAATCCGCATGCGGTATGGACTGTTTGGAACCAGGGCGCATACACAGAGAGAGGTGGCAGCTGTTCTGGGAATTTCCCGATCCTATGTATCCCGCATTGAAAAAAAGGCAGTAGAAAAGCTTCGGGAGGCGTTTTAGCCTCCCGGAGTGGAAGAGATTCTTGACTTTTTTGGCAGGTGCTGGTATGTTATAATGGTTAGTTTTTACTAACTGTGATAAAATAGAGAAAACGGTACATGATAAAGATACAAAAGGAGGAATAAGTATGTCATTAATTGGTAAGGAAATCAGTGAATTTAAGGTACAGGCCTACCAGGACGGAGCATTTAAGGAGATCAGCAAGAAGGATGTGCTGGGAAAATGGAGCGTATTTTTTTTCTACCCGGCGGACTTTACCTTCGTCTGCCCCACAGAGCTTGCAGATCTGGCAGAGAAATATGAAGAGTTTCAGAATGCGGGCTGTGAGATTTACAGTGTTTCCTGCGATACCCACTATGTTCACAAGGCATGGCATGACGCCTCAGAGACGATTCAGAAGATTCACTACCCGATGCTGGCAGACCCGACAGGCGCTCTGGCCAGAGATTTTGACGTTATGATTGAGGCAGAGGGAGTGGCTGAGAGAGGAAGCTTCATTGTGAATCCAGAAGGAAAAATTGTGGCATATGAGGTGACTGCGGGAAATGTGGGACGAAATGCAGACGAGCTGTTCAGACGAGTTCAGGCCTCTCAGTTTGTGGCTGAACATGGAGATCAGGTCTGCCCGGCCAGATGGCAGCCGGGAGAGGAGACATTAAAGCCCAGTCTTGATTTGGTAGGTCTTCTGTAGCAGAGCAGAAGAAAGGAAAAAATGTGATGAAGCATTTGAAGATTGAACAGGTAATTGGAAGGGAAATCATTGATTCCAGGGGAAATCCGACTGTGGAGGCAGAGGTGGTTCTGGCGGGAGGCGTTTCTGCCAGAGCAGCAGCCCCCAGCGGTGCATCCACCGGTGAATTTGAGGCCCTGGAACTTCGCGATCAGGATAAAAGCCGGTTTGGAGGAAAGGGAGTTCTGAAGGCAGTGGAGGCAGTGAATACAGAGATCAGCCGGACTCTCTGCGGAATGGATGCTTCTGATATTTATGCTGTAGATCAGGCTATGATCCAGGCAGACGGCACAGAGGATAAGTCCAGGCTGGGGGCTAATGCGATCCTGGCTGTTTCCATTGCCTGCGCCAGAGCTGCGGCCGATGCCTTGGGAATACCGCTGTACCGTTTTCTGGGAGGAGTGAACGGAAACCGTCTCCCGGTTCCGATGATGAATATTTTAAATGGGGGCGCCCATGCATCGAATACAGTAGATATCCAGGAGTTTATGATCATGCCTGTGGGAGCAGAAAGCTTCCAGGAGGGGCTGCGCTGGTGCACTGAGGTCTTCCATGCCCTTCAGGCTTTGCTGAAAGAGAAGGGGATGACGGTCTCTGTGGGGGATGAAGGCGGATTTGCACCGGATTTGTCCAGCGATGAGGAAGCCCTGGAATTGATTCTGGAAGCAGTAAGACAGGCAGGCTATGAACCGGGAGAAGACTTTGTTCTGGCTATGGACGCGGCGTCCAGTGAGTGGAAGAGCGGGACAAAGGGAGAGTATGTGCTTCCAAAGAGCGGGCGGCGTTTTACTTCTGAAGAGCTGGTGGCCTATTGGGCACATCTGGCAGAAAAATATCCGATTTATTCCCTTGAAGACGGCCTTGATGAGGAGGACTGGGACGGCTGGCAGATGATGACGGAAAGGCTGGGAGACAGGGTCCAGCTGGTAGGAGATGATTTATTTGTCACGAATACGGTGCGGCTCCAGAAAGGAATTACTATGAGGTGCGGCAATTCCATTCTTATTAAGCTGAATCAGATAGGAACGGTTTCTGAAACGCTGGAGGCAGTAAAGATGGCTCATAAAGCCGGATACACAGCCATTGTTTCCCATCGCTCCGGAGAAACGGAAGACACGACAATCGCTGATTTGGCTGTGGCCCTCAATACCTGCCAGATCAAGACAGGAGCGCCAAGCAGAAGTGAGAGGACAGCGAAATACAACCAGCTCCTCAGAATTGAGGAGGAACTGAGACAGGCGGCAGTCTATCCTGGCTTCGGGGCATTCAGTCATACAGGAAAATTTGTGTAATTTTGAACAAAGTTTTACGAAAATTCCATTGTATTGCCGAGGGATAGCAGATATAATAGATAGGAACACTGAGCATAGGAGGAAGATGTTATGTCTATTTTAGTTACAGGAGGAGCCGGCTACATTGGAAGTCATACCTGCCTTGAGCTGTTAAAGGCAGGATACGAGGTAACAGTAGTTGATAATCTCTGCAATTCCAGTGAGGAAGCGGTAAAACGTGTAGAGAAGATTGCGGGAAAACCGGTAAAATTTTATCAGGCGGATATTCTGGACCGTGAGGCTCTCAATAAAATTTTTGACAGTGAAAAAATAGATTCTGTGATCCATTTTGCAGGACTGAAGGCAGTGGGCGAGTCTGTGGCAAAGCCGCTGGAGTACTATCACAATAACATTACAGGAACTCTGATCCTGTGCGATGTGATGAGAAATCATGGAGTAAAGAATATTGTATTCAGTTCTTCTGCAACTGTATACGGAGATCCGGCATTTGTACCGATTACAGAGGAGTGCCCGAAGGGTCAGATTACCAATCCATACGGCCAGACGAAGAGTATGCTGGAGCAGATTCTCACAGATTTCCATGTGGCTGATCCGGAGTGGAATGTGGTGCTTCTGCGTTACTTTAATCCTATCGGAGCCCATGAGAGCGGTTTAATCGGAGAGGATCCGAAGGGAATTCCGAACAATCTGGTTCCTTATATTGCCCAGGTGGCAGTCGGTAAGCTTGAGTGTCTGGGTGTGTTCGGAAACGATTATCCGACCCATGACGGCACAGGTGTCCGCGACTATATCCACGTAGTAGATCTGGCAGTCGGGCATGTAAAAGCCTTAAAGAAGATTGAGGAGAAGGCCGGCGTTTGTATCTATAACCTGGGAACAGGAAAGGGATACAGTGTTCTCGATGTAGTAAAGGCATACGAGAAGGCGTGCGGAAAAGAAATCAAATACGAAATCAAGCCGAGAAGGCCAGGTGATATTGCAACCTGCTATGCAGATGCTTCCAAGGCAAAGAAGGAATTAGGCTGGGAAGCAGAGAGAGGCATTGAGGAGATGTGTGCAGATTCATGGCGGTGGCAGTCAGCGAATCCGGACGGCTATAGAGGATAAGAATAATTGAATCACAGCAAAAACGGGCACTTTCCAGTGGAGACACTGGAGAGTGCCTTTTTTATGCAGCAGTTTTTCTTAACAAAGCGAACGTATATTCGGAAAAACTTGCAGTTTTTTTGAGCTTATGGTAAAATGAGAACATACGTTCTATATAATTATAATGGAGGGAAAACAGATGCTGATACAGGAAAACCTTGGGATACAGGAAAAGCTGAAAATTCTTTCAGATGCAGCGAAGTATGATACGGCCTGCACATCCAGCGGCGTGAGTAGAAAAGGGAAGCAGGGACAGCAGGGAAGTGCTCACGAGGCAGGGATATGCCACAGCTTTTCGGCAGATGGGAGATGTATTTCCCTTCTTAAAATTCTGCTTACCAATCAGTGCATCTATGACTGCAAATACTGCATTAACCGGCGGTCTAATGACACGCTGCGCACTGCTTTTACACCAGAAGAGGTGTGCAGGCTCACGATGGAATTCTACAAAAGAAACTATATTGAGGGGTTATTTTTAAGTTCGGGAATTCAGGATTCTCCAGATCATACGATGGAGCAGATGCTTGCCGTGGTAAAGAGTCTTCGCCTGGAGCATAAATTTCAGGGCTATATCCATTTAAAGGCGATTCCAGGCGCATCTCCGGAGCTGATAGAGGCGGCAGGCTTTTTTGCGGATCGTATGAGCGTGAATCTGGAGCTTCCCACAGCTGAAGGATTGAAAAAGCTGGCCCCCGGAAAGACGAGGGAAAAGATTCTGACTCCGATGCGTCAGATTCAGAGAGGAATTGTGAAGCAGATTGCACAGGAAGGCCTTTTGGAAAAAAAGGGACTGACAGATTCTCTTCTTTCTGCCCCAGACCGCAGTGTTTCCGGCAGTCTGCCTGATTTTGAAGGACAGAACAGAAAGGACAGTAAAAGGAGTCCCAGTGTGATTCCAGGTAAATCTTCTTATGGAAATTATGGGCTGGGGAGAAGTACAGCGGGCAGGCCTGTGTTTGTTCCAGGAGGTCAGAGCACTCAGATGATAGTAGGAGCTACACCTGAAAGCGATTTTCAGATGGTGTCTGTGGCTGAGGCGCTGTATCAGAATTTTGGCCTGAAGAGAGTATTTTATTCGGCCTTTGTCCCGGTCAATGAGGACAGCAGCCTTCCGGTTCTTCCAGGGGGACCGCCGCTTTTGCGGGAGCACAGGTTATATCAGGCAGACTGGCTGATGCGCTACTATGGTTTTCGGGCATCTGAGCTCCTCTCAGAGGAAAAACCGAATTTTAATGTGTTTTTAGATCCGAAGTGTGACTGGGCAGTGAGAAATCTGGGGCGGTTTCCAGTGGAGATTAACACTGCGCCTTATGGGGAGCTTCTGAGAGTGCCAGGAATCGGAGTGAAATCAGCAGTCAGAATTGTGAAAGCCAGAAAGGAAGCAGCTCTGCGGTTTGAAGATCTGAAAAAAATGGGAGTTGTTATGAAACGGGCTGTTTATTTTATCACCTGCTCAGGGCGGATGATGTATCCAGTTTCCATGAATGAGGATTTTATTACAGGATGCATAGTAGGGGAGGAGCGAAGAAAGGTGTGGGATCTGGAACAGAGAGATATGTATCGCCAGCTGTCTCTGTTCGACGATTTTCATATGCAGGCAGCGCTGCCGGAAGAAGAGAAAGGAGCTCTTCTGACGGGACAGCTATAGAAAGAAAGGAAAGAAACAGATGACCATTTTTGTGTGTGGAGATGAATTTAACAGCATTCTCTGCGGCGTATATGATGCATGGATGAGCGGACTGGGACATGACAATGTCAAACTCATGACCAGAAAGGAACAGCAAAATCAGACGATGCAGATGTTTGTGCAGTACAGGGAGACAGAGGATGCTTTATGGAAGATAAAAAAGACAGCTGAGGCAGTGAGAAGAAAGATTTCACAGGAGGCATATGCCTGGATTTACAGGGCGTCCCTGAGCAGTGAAGAAGGCAGTGCAGATAAGATTTACCGTTTCCTGGTCAAAGGATTTCAGTCAGGTTCTAAGATCGTAACCATGCTTCGGGATCCGGATGTACATGCTGTATTCAGCATGAACCGGCAGGTTGCCAATGAAGCCCACCTGCTGACGGGATTTCTGCGCTTTTCAGAGCAGTCTGCAGGACTGTTAGCAGCGGTGATGCGGCCGGAACACGATGTGCTCAGCCTCGTGGCAAATCACTTTTCGGAGCGAATGTCAGGGGAGCGCTGGCTTATTTTAGATGAAAGCAGGGGCAGTGCAGCTCTTCATGAACCTGGCCGTGGGTTTGTGATTCTGTCAGAATTGCCCCAAAAATGGAGAACCTATCTTTCTGGACAGAAAGCGGAGGGAGAATACGAAGAACTGTGGCGAATATTTCACAGCTCTGTTTCTATCAGGGAGAGAGAAAACAGGACATGCCAGAACAGTCATCTTCCTCTGCGGTTTCGTCCCTATATGACAGAATTTTAAAAACTTACAGATTTCTTACATTTCATAGCCGTGATTGACAGTCTGACTTTTGTATGATATGCTCCAACTGTATTAATATAGCTAATACAGTTAATACATGGCAGCAGGAGAGACCAGAAAGGAGGGTGTATGATTCTAATTGATTACAGAGATCGCCGTCCCATTTATGAGCAGGTAGTGGAAAAAATGGCAGATCTGATGATAAGGGGCATTCTGCCTCAGGACAGTCAGCTTCCCTCTGTGAGAAATTTGGCTACAGACCTGGCTATTAACCCAAACACCATTCAGAGGGCGTATGTGGAGCTGGAACGACAGGGATATATCTATTCTGTAAAAGGCAAAGGGAGCTATGTGGCAGAAAATCACAAAATCAGAGAGAAAAACCGACAGG
>Kit_p2__coassemble_525_pt1 | contig 37990 bp, 29 predicted proteins | sample Kit_p2__metabat2_high_PE_038 | metagenome-assembled genome bin Kit_p2 | reverse complement strand
GTTTCCACTGTACCTTCTTCAAAAAACACATCATAGGGAAATCCCACAGAACCGGAATAAATGATACTGGAAGCGATCATCATGGCATCCTCTCTTGTCCGGACGCCCCACTCCTCCACTGACACCTGCCCCTTATCCGGAATTTTCTCATCCAGATAATCCTTTACCCGGTCCATACTGTACCGATCCGGTATCGCTGTCAAAAGTTCATCTGTCAGACGCAGTCTCTCCTCCATAGACAGTTCATCCGATGGAATCCCTGCATTTTTTGTATTCGGATTTGCCTTTTTCCGCCGTTCAAAGGACTTTCGGCTTATATAGCCAACCTGCAGCTGACGATAGCTTTGAGAAATCTGCTGTATCACAGTATCCCGCCCTTCTTCATCTAAGTCCTTTATAAAAAGCAGCAGTCGATTCAGCACACTTTCCAGATTGGTACCGTTGTTTAAAACCATCATCATGCGAACGGAATAGAGATTATAATACGTATTGATTTTCTTATCAATATAGCCCACTGTCTGATCATATTCCAGACTGATAAAACTGTCCAGCTCCGCAAATTGGCGGTTAATTTTCTCCTTCGCCTGAAACTCGTCCACATTTTTAAGTTCTCTATATTCCCTTATCATCTGCTCATATAATTTGGAATCCCTCAATTTTCGAAGCATACGCTCAATACTGGCAATATAGGATGGAATCAAGCCACTCTTTTTTATAAAAAAGTAATCATTAAAAAAACGCTTCAGCAGTTTGTCTTTCAGTAAAAACTGTCCCAGGCTATTGGCATCCGACATCTTTGTCACTGCACGCATAATTTCCTGAACACTGTCTTTTAAAATCAGAAGCTCATTTTTCAGATCACATTCATTTTCAATCAGGGGAAGCAAGATATTGGAATACGGCCGAATTGCCCGGACGCTGTCTTTTCCGAATGAGGACTTTAATATTTCATAGATAGAAAAAATGTGGTTTGTGATTGCGCTGTTGGAATTCAAGTCAAAAATTTTATGTATCGCATCCACCAGTTTTCGGCAATAGGCCGAAACGGACGCAATATTATCCCCACTGCGCCCAATTTCCTGGGGCGTTATCCACCCGCAGGCACGAAAATAGCGGAGAATGGAGGAAGCGTTTTCCTGAGGTGTCCGCCTGCTGCTAACCTCCTCTCCAATATTCTCCGTCTCTATAGAATACATGCAATTCTGCAGGTAAAGAATCAAACAGTTTCTGGCATCTGCCTCGTACAATACCGGAATTTCTTTTGATTTTTCAATCAGCAGACTGATACACTCAAAATAAATCTCCCGGTTCTGGCAGCAAAAGGGATTGAAAAATTTATCATTGATCGTTTCAAAAAACGGCATCTCTCTCTACCCCCTACTATATTTTCCTGTGTTATATCAAATTATATCAAATTGCTGAGAGAATAGCCAGTCCTGAATTTTATAATCGTTTGGATTTTCACATCGGCTCCACAATACATTCTGTATGTGTTGAGGGTGTGATAGAGATTCCCGAAGGCAGAATTTCTTCCTAATGGAAACCTGTCTTTTACCATTTCAGAAACGAATTATTCCTTTACTGTTTCTTCCGCTTCAAGTAAGAACCTATGTATAATCTTTGACAATTTGTCCTGCCCATTTACGAAATCTAACAGCCCGGTCATTATTTACTTTGAATCCAACTGCAATAATTGCCTGTAAATTATAATGCTTGGTATTATAAGATTTCCCGTCAGCTGCAGTTATTAAATATTTCTTAATAACTGATTCTTCCATTAATTCACCATCTTCAAAAATACGTTTCAAATGCTGATTGATTGCTGATACCGACACATCGTACAACATAGCCATCATCTTTTGCGTCAGCCAGATATTTTCATTCTCATACCGCAGTTCAAAGCTATCTGCCTGGTCTCCCACTGAAGCCACATAAGTTAAATATTCCGCTGCAGAACTATGTATTGTAATTTCCTTCTTTGTTCTTGCCATCTAACCTCTCCCCTGTATCATTTACACAATAATTATTTGGACAATAAAACAACGTCCGTTATCCATTCAATTTTTCCATCTTGATTAAATAATTTGCACTTAATCGAATATTTATGATAAGTTTCAATGCCATCCCTCTTTGCGTTTCAAATACACCTCATTTAGCATATCTTCTATCACCTTGCACTGTCCCATAATTGACTTTTTCACACTCTCTCCAGCTTCACCACACATTCTGTGTGTCCCGTCCACGGAAACAAATCCACCCCCCAGGCCTCCCTTGCCCGGTATCCGTTTCTGGCAAATACCTTCAGATCCCTTGCCAGTGTCTCTGGACCGCAGGAAATATAGACAACCGTCTTGGGGCCTGCCTCTGCCACAGAACGAATAAATTCCTCTGTGCTTCCGCTTCTGGGCGGATCCATAAACACTACGTCCAGTTTCTCTCCCTCAGCCGCCATCCGGCTCATAAAGCGGCCTGCGTCATTACAGTAAAATTCAATGTTTTTTATCTCATTTCTCTTCGCGTTCTGAACGGCATCCCTGACTGCATCCTTGTTAAGCTCTACTCCAATCACCCGTTTCGCCCTGCCGCTGGCAGTGATTCCAATGGTTCCGATTCCGCAGTAGGCATCTAACACGGTCTCACTTCCTGTAAGAGCCGCTAATTCCATTGCCTTGTTATAGAGCTTCTCCGTCTGCACCGGATTTACCTGATAAAAAGATTTGGAAGAAATTCTGAACCGATGGCCGCACAGAACGTCCTCAATATATCCCTTTCCAAAGAGCACATGCTCCTTCTCTCCCAGCACCATGCTGGTACTTCTTCCATTGATATTCTGGATAATCGTTGTAATTTCCGGATGCTTTTCCCGGAGAGCCTTGACAAAATTATTTTTCGATGGAAATACCGGTGATGCTGTCACCAGAACTACCATGATCTCTCCTGTGGCAAAGCCCCGTTTCACCAGCACATGGCGAAGCAGTCCATAGCCGGTATCCTCGTCAAAGGTTCTGATTTTAAAGGAACGGAGCATGGAACGAATGGTTCCAATGATCTCATCGGCCTTCTCATCCTCGATCAGACATGTTTCAATGGGAATCAGGTCGTGAGTTCCCTCCTTATAAACACCAGAAACGGCATTGCCCCTGCGGTCGTGGCCAAATACTGCATGTACCTTATTTCTGTAATGATATGGATCTTTCATTCCAATGATATCCTTGACCGGACAGCTTCCGGCCAGAAGTGTTTCCAGCATTTCCCGCTTCTTAGCCAGCTGCTTTTCATAGGTAAGGTGAAGGTACTGGCAGGCGCCGCACTTTTTATAAACGGAACACGCTTTTCCTGTCTCCCCCTTTTTCTGCTCTCTTACCCTCTTTTCCGGTTGTTCCTTTTTTTCCCTCTTTCCGTATGTTTCTGCTCTTCTGTTTCTATCTGCCATCTCTGCTTCTTCCCTTTCTATTTGTATAATTTTGTTATTCGTAATAATTTTATTATTTTGAAATTTTTCTACTTTTTGATTTTTGTTTTTTAATCTTTTGTTTCTCTCTCAATTTTTCTGCTGTTTCGGCTATTATAGCCCATCTGCTCTCCAAGTGCAATGCAAACGCCTGCTGTCAGCATTCCCATTCTGCTTCCAGCGTTCCTGTCCCCATTCTTGAAATTTTTTCTTTTCCCTTTATAATACTTTATAACAGCTGATATAAGGAGGATTTAACTGCCATGAACACAGATACTGCTGCTTTCCAGGATTTCACCGTCTATTCCGGACGCCCGTCCTCTGGGGATGGACGTCTGCCCCGTGAAATCCTGGTCTATGATTTGTTGGACCAGCTCTCCATCTCCTATGAGAGAGTCGACCATGCTCCTGCCGATACCATTGAAGCCTGCCGCGATATTGACCAGGTTCTCCAGATCCAGATGTGTAAAAACTTATTTTTATGCAATACCCAGGCTTCTGACTTTTATCTCCTTCTCCTTCCTGGGGACAAAAAATTCAGAACCTCTGTCTTCTCAAAACAGATGGGCACATCCCGCCTGTCCTTTGCAGATGCGGCTCATATGGAAGAATTTCTCTCCATTTCCCCAGGTTCTGTCAGTGTCCTGGGACTGATGAACGATAAACATAACCGTGTAAAGCTGGCTATCGACAGAGAACTTCTTGAGTCCCCCTTCCTGGGCTGCCATCCCTGCGTCAACACCTCCAGCCTGAAAATCAAAACCTCTGATATTTTAGAGAAATTTCTGCCAGCCGTAGAGCACGATTTTACAGTAGTGGATCTGCCGTAGCGGCCGGCGGCAAACCAGTATTCCCGTTTGTTTCTTTTACAAACCTGTTGTATAATAGCATCAGAAGCAATCGCTATCAATACGTGAGACAATACAGGAGGATTCTTATGCATTTTGAAGATTTTGAAGCGCTTCAGCGCACCCGCGAGAGCTGCCGCGTCTACAGTGAAAAACCGGTTTCCAGAGAGCTCTTAACACATCTGGTTGAAGTAGCCGGCCTCTCCCCCAGCGCCTGCAATTCCCAGCCATGGCGTTTCATCGTAGTAGACGATCCAGAGATGAAAGGCCGGATGGGGGAAATCTTAGATGACCATGGTCTCTGCGGCTGTCCCTGGGCAGACCGTGTTCCCGCCTTTATCGTCATCTGTGAGGAGACAGCCCATTTAAAGCCAGCGGTGGAGGCCCAGTACGGCTCCCAGCATTTTGCCCAGATGGATATTGGAATGGCTGCCATGGCTCTGTGCTGCGAGGCCTCTTCTCTGGGACTGGGAACCTGTATGCTCGGAACCGTTAATCAGGAAAAAGCGCATCAGCTGTTTGGAATTCCTGACAACTGCCCGGCCAGACTGGTTATCTCTGTGGGCTATCCGGCTGTTTCCGGCTCCCCCAGAAACAAGATGCGAAAATCTCTGGACGAGATCATCAGCTACAATCAGTGGCAGGCCTAGTATCTTCGTACAAACTTTATAAAAGGAGAAATTTACTATGAACATCACAAAAGTTACAGCTGTCTATTACAGCGCCGTGGGAAGCACAAAGGCAGTGACAGAAAAAATCGCTGGTCTCATTGCAGAAAAGCTGGGAGTTCCCTCTGACTCCTATGATTATACCCTTCCAGAAAGCCGGACTGAAACACAGCACTATGGACCTTCCGAACTGGTTGTATTCGGAACCTCTGTCTATGCCGGACGCGTTCCCAACAAGCTCCTTCCGGCTGTTCAGAACTGCTTTAAGGCAGATGGGACTCTGGCTGTGCCGGTTGTCACCTTTGGAAACAGAAACTTTGACAACGGTCTCATCGAGCTTCGCAATGAGCTGGAAAACAACGGCTTCCACACTATTGCAGGCGCCGGAATCGCCTGCCGCCACGTCTTTTCCGAAAAGCTGGCTCCCGGACGCCCTGATGAAGCTGACTGGAACGCCATTGAAAACTTTGCTCTCTCTGTGGCTGAAAAAGTGATGACGCTGACTGAAATCCCTGCCCCGGTCTCTGTAAGAGGCGATGATCCGGTAGGACCTTACTATACTCCTCTTGGTACAGACGGAAAGCCTGCTGTATTCTTAAAAGCAAAGCCCCTCACGAAAGCAGAACTCTGCGACAAGTGCGGCATCTGCGTAGAAGCCTGTCCTATGGGATCCATTGATGCAGCTGATCCGTCCCTGGTATCTGGTATCTGTATTAAATGCCAGGCATGCGTGAAAAAATGTTCAACCGGCGCCAAGTATTTCGATGATCCGGCCTTTTTATCCCATGTAGCTATGCTGGAGCAGAATTATACCAGACGGGCAGAACCGGAATTCTTCCTCTAGGAATCGGACTCTTAAAAATGCCTGTAAAAATCTCCCTGGCCGGGTATCCGCCGCCAGGGAGATTTTCTCATACTGTTCTTTATTTTACATTCTGAAAAACCTGCATCCTGTGACAGGGATCAGTCACAGAATACTTTCCAGATAAAGAAGCGTCTGTCAGTCTCTGGTTCATGAGCTAAAAAATAAATTCTGTCTGTTAATCTGTTTAATCCCATTTTCTGTCTCCCTCTTTCAGGCCATTATCCCTCTCATGCTATTGCTCTGTATTCTTCCTAAGAAGCCCCTCAAGCTCCCGAAGCTCCTCTTTCGTAATCTCTCTATATTCTCCGGTCTTTAAGGTTCCCAGCTTCAGATTCATGATCCGCACCCTCTTTAAGGTTCTTACCTGGTATCCTAACGCCTCGCACATCCGGCGGATCTGACGGTTTAAGCCCTGGGTCAGAATAATTCGGAAGGACTTCTCCCCTGTCTGCTCCACAGTACAGGGTCTTGTAACCGTGTCGAGAATTTTTACACCCTTTCTCATGCGCTCTAAAAACGCCGCTGTAATCTCCTTATTGACAGTGACCAGATATTCCTTTTCGTGGCCGTATCTGCCCTTTAAAATCTGATTCACCAGCTCTCCCTGGTTTGTCATGAGAAGCAGGCCTTCTGAATCCTTGTCAAGCCGCCCTACCGGGTAGATTCTCACCGGATAGTCCAGGAATTCTACGATATTTTCCGCCCGATCCTTGTCTGAGGTCGTGCAGACAATCCCCCTGGGCTTATTGACCAGCAGCACAACCGGCCTGTCCTTTCCGCCAATCACTGTTCCGTCTGCCTCTACCTGCTGCCCTGGCTTTACCTTCATGCCCATGGAAGCAGTAAGCCCATCTACCTTTACCTTTCCTGCCTCTATCAGTCTGTCAGCTTCTCTGCGGGAGCAGAATCCTGACTCGCTTAAAAACTTGTTTAGCCTCACTGCCTCAGTCCCGCTTGTAATCTCCTGTTTTTCTTTCTCCACGTTTCCAGTCCTCTCCTGTCTGTTCTCGTTTCCATTATTCCTGTTATCACCAGCAGCTTCCGTCTGAAATCTGTCTCTTTCCTGCGTCCTGCTTCTTATCTGACTCTTATTTCTTATCAGCATCCTGTCTGCGTTCGCAAAGCTCCTTCAGTCCCCGCAGAATCTCCTGGGTCTTTTCTATCATCCTCTGGCAGTCCTTATTCTTATTTCTCTGATCCAGATAAATGAATTCCGGAGTGTCGCCAGGGCGCAGCTTTAAATCGCCCCGATAGCAGCTGATCAGCTCGGGAATTCCGGTTATGTCGATTTTTGCCTGTTTGAACATGGTAATTCTGGCCTCCTGACGGTTGATATTCACCTCTGTCACCCCGGCACTGTGGGCCAGAGCCTTCACAGATGCAATCAGAAGCAGGTTCTCCACTGGAGCCGGAAGCTCTCCAAACCGGTCGATCAGCTCATCCTGCATATCCATGTATTCCTCCTCCGACTCAATGGCAGAAATTCTTTTATAGATATCCAGCTTCTGATACTCATTTTTAATATAAAACGGTGGAATGTAGGCATCGATATCGCAGTCCACAGACGTCTCGAACTCCTCGCTCTCGTCGGCTTCTCCCTTTAAGGCCAGCACCGCCTCATTGAGCAGCTTGCAGTACAGATCGTAGCCCACTGCCTCCATGTGTCCGTGCTGCTCTGCTCCCAGAATATTTCCTGCTCCACGGATCTCCAGATCCCGCATGGCGATCTTGATTCCGCTGCCAAGTTCTGTAAATTCCCGGATGGCCTGAAGGCGTTTTTCCGCCTCCTCCCTTAAAAGCTTATCCCGCCTGTACATCAAAAAGGCATAGGCAGTCCGGTTGGAACGTCCGACACGGCCTCGGATCTGATAGAGCTGGGACAGCCCCAGCCGGTCTGCATCGTGAATGATAATGGTGTTGGCATTGGGGATATTTAGTCCTGTCTCGATAATCGTAGTGGAAACCAGCACATCAATGTCCCCGTTTACGAAATCCAGCATAATCCGCTCCAGCTCGTGTTCCCGCATCTGGCCGTGGGCAAAAGTAACGGAAGCGTCCGGTACCAGAGAGGCCACATGACTGGCAATTTCCTCGATATTATTGACACGGTTGTATACATAATACACCTGTCCTCCTCTGGCTACCTCCCGGCTGATGGCCTCTCTTACCATCTCGTCGTTGTACTCCATCACATAGGTCTGAATGGGCAGACGATCCACCGGCGGCTCCTCCAGCACGCTCATATCCCGGATTCCGATAAGGCTCATGTGGAGCGTCCTGGGAATCGGTGTGGCCGTCAGAGTGATAACATCCACATTTTCTTTCAGCTGCTTGATCTTCTCCTTATGAGCCACTCCGAAGCGCTGCTCCTCGTCTATAATTAAAAGGCCCAGGCTCTTAAATTCCACATCCTTTGACAGTACACGGTGAGTTCCAATCAGTACGTCCACGAATCCCTTTTTTAAATCCTCCAGTGTCCGTTTCTGCTCGACTGCCGTGCGGAATCTGGACATCATATCTACCCGCACCGGGAAATCCTTCATTCGCTGGACAAAGGTATTGTAGTGCTGCTGGGCCAGAATCGTGGTGGGAACCAGATACACCACCTGCTTTCCCTCTTGAATGGCCTTAAAAGCTGCCCGCAAGGCAATCTCCGTCTTGCCGTAGCCTACATCTCCGCAGATCAGGCGATCCATAATTTTATGACTCTCCATATCACGCTTCACCGCATCAATGGCATCCAGCTGATCTTCTGTCTCCTCGTAAGGGAACATTTCTTCAAATTCCCTCTGCCACACCGTATCAGGCCCATACTGAAATCCCTCCTGGTCCTGTCTGGCCGCATAGAGCTTTACCAGGTCCTTTGCAATCTCTTTGACTGCTCCCCGCACCTTCGTCTTGGTCTTATGCCACTCGCTTCCGCCCAGGCGGTTCAGCTTCGGCTTTTTCGCCTCTGCGCTGGCATATTTCTGGATTCCTTCCAGTCTGGTAGCCGGCAGATAGAGGTTTCCTCCGTCTGCATACTCGATTTTAATGTAATCTTTAACTACCTTATCCTGCTCAATCTTTTCAATTCCCCTATAAATGCCGAGACCATGATTTTCATGGACTACATAATCCCCTGGAGAAAGCTCGGAAAAGCTCTGGATATGCCTGCCCTGGTAGGAAGTTTTTTTCTTTTTCCGCTTTTTGCCCTGTCCGCTTCCAAACATATCTCCTTCCGCTACAACAGCGAATTTCAGCAGCGGGTACTCAAATCCTCTGTGGAGATTTCCATAGGTAACCATGATCTCTCCAGCCTTTACCTGGCTCTGATCCTGATCTGGCAGATATGCTTTCAGGCCATATTCCCTGAGATCTCCTGCCAGACGGCTGGCTCTGGTTCTCGATGCAGTCAGCAGAACTACCCTGTATTTTCCCTTCTGCCACCGCTCCAAATCCTTAATTAAAAGCTCAAAGCCGTTGTGGTAGGTTCCCATACTCTTGGCCTCAATGCTGTATTTTTTCTTCACTGGAAAGCCTGGAAGCTTCTGATCAAGGCCTGAGAGCAGCAGCGTACATGGCAGGGCTGTCATGGAAAGCAGTGTCTTGGCTGAATAGAGGAAATCAGTCTGCCCAGGCAGAAGGTAACCACCCTCCAGGCGGTGAGCCATGCTCTCCCTGAACTCTGCCTCCACTACCTCAGCTTTTTCTTTGATTCTCAATGGCTCATCGAGGAAGACCGCCAGCTTCTCCTTTGGAAAATAGTCCAGAAAGGAGACCGTTGTCTTAGAAAAATACTGGATAAAACCACCTAAGCCATGAACCCGGAAGCCTTCCCGGATCTCCTCGGAAAGCTCCCGGACTAGTGATTCTATTCTGGCTGCCTGCTCTGTTTTCACCTGCGCCCGCAGCGCCTTCGTATAAGCCTTTGTCTCTTTCTCAATTTTTTGAAGTCCCTCTTCTATCCTCTCCGGCAGAAGCAGAAGCTCTGTGGCAGGATAGAGGGTAACCTCATCAAGTTCCTCCACGGATCTCTGGCTTTCCAGATCAAAGCTGCGGATAGAGTCCACCTCGTCACCCCACAGCTCGATTCGGACAGGAAGTTCCTCTGTCAAAGGGAAAATATCAATAATCCCTCCACGAATCGAAAACTGTCCCATACCGTCTACCTGACCTACTCTCTCATATCCCAGCTGGGAAAGTGTTCCTTTCAGCTTCTCCAGAAGAACCGTTTCCCCGCAGGACACATGAACACAGCTGTTCTCGATTTCAGAAAGCGGGAGGAGACGATCCATCAGTGCATCCGCCGTAGTAACCACTGTCCCTGTTCCGTTTTCAATCAGGCTTTTAAACACCTGCATTCTCTGGCGGGTCAGGAGATTTCCATGGATATCAGAGCTGTAAAACAGCAGATCTCTGGCTGGATACAGATGCACAGCCGGATCAAAGGTTCTGTAATCCTCAAACAGATCCCTGGCCCTGGAATCATCGTATGTGACAATCAGTTTCCACGTCTTTTCTGCTCCTGCCTCGCTGATCAGGTGAGCCTTCTGCGAGTCCACGCAGCCGCTGACCTGAAGAGGTCCACGCCCCTGATTCAGCTCTTTCTTCGTGTCCTGAAACTCGGCCAGCTCCTCCAGCGGATTGGCAAATATGCTTCCCATCTGTCTCCCTCCTGTTCTTTTCGTTTCCTGCCTGTTTTATTTCTGCCTATTTTTCTTCTGGTTTTTCCTGTTTCTCTTCTGTCTCTTCCGCCTTTTCCAGCTTCTTTTTCTCAGCCTTCTTTTTCGATCCGTTGTAGAGGTTCATGGCTGTGTCCGCTCCCTGGGTGACAATGGCCGCAGCCGCCCCGGCTGCATTTTCAAAGGCTTCTTTCATAGTATCCTGCTCTTCTTTTAAAAAGCGGCCCAGTACATAGTCTGCCAGCTCCATCTTCTCCGGCTTTTCCCCTACGCCCACTTTAATTCTGGTAAACTCCTGTGTACCCAGATGGGCAATAATACTCTTAATTCCATTATGTCCTCCTGCGCTCCCCTTCTTTCGGATCCGCAGCTGTCCCGGTTCCAGACTGATATCATCGAAAATAATAATCAGCTCATCCTGGGCGATTTTATAATAATCTACCAGAGCACGGATACTCTCCCCGCTCACATTCATATAGGTCTGTGGTTTGGCCAGAATCACCTTCTGTCCGTCAATCATCCCTTTTCCAATCAGAGCTTTATGAGCTTTCTCTCTGATGTCGATATTGTATCTGGATGCCAGCGCGTCTATGGTTAAAAATCCTGCATTGTGGCGGGTATTATCATACTTCTCTCCTGGATTTCCCAGTCCTGCTATAATATACATACGTGTTGTCTCCTTATCTATTCTGCCTTTTTTACACGGCTTTAAGCGCCAGAATTTCCCGGATGGGGAGTTCTGACGCTTCGCTTGTTTCACTATTCTATCAATCAATCCTTATTCTGTAAAGGGGGATGGAGAAAATCAGGCTGTTTAGTTTTTCAGATTCCAATAGGTATAGCAGCCGCACCCCAGAGCTCCTGAAGTTCCAATGAATACCAGAATACTCCACAGGCTGATGTCTGCCCTGGAAAAGAAGAGAACGGCCCAGATGAGAATCGGCCAGCTATAGTGAAGCAGCCTCATAGCCCTTCTTCCCACGCCGCCCTTTTTCTGTCCATCCTCATGTTCCACCGCCACAGCCTCCTTGTCTGTCATCTGGCACTGAATGACAATACCGAATCTGCCCGACAGGCGGAACGCCTCGTACTGGACTCCGTCTATCTCAAACAAAGGATTCATGCCTTCTCTTGTAATCACCAGGTCAAGCTTCTCCTGCTCTGCAAATCGAAGCAGTTCCTCTGTAAATTCCCTGGGTGTCCTGGCCATCGTGTCAGGCACGAAGCTGAATTTTCTCCGGCTCTCTTCTCTGACGATTCTTTTGTAGTCCTCTAAAATATCGGTAAACCGTCTGCCCCGGCTCTCCTCCTGCTCCATCTGTTTTAAATACCGCTCCTGGCTGGACAGATCGGCACCCTCCCGTTCTATCTTTTCTAAAAAATCAATCTGAACTGACAGCTCCTTTTTTCTCTCCCTGAGATTTTCCAGCTGCTGCCTCACTGCCTGAGAAAAATCCATGCTTCCCTCCAGCACTTCCTTAATATTCTCCACTGAGAAATCCAGCTTTCTCAGCATTTTGATTGTCTTCAGCCTCCTGATATCCTCCACTGAATACTGTCTGTAGTCGTTTTCCTGATTCCGCTCCGGCTGGATCAGTCCCTTCTTTTCATAAAAACGGATATTCTGTCTGGTGATGCCTGTCTCTTCCTCCGCCTCTTTGATGTTCATGCTCCTCATACTGTCCTCCTTTCCAGCCTGCCTTGTTCTTTATCCTGCAGTGTTCTGTCAGTTTTATCTGTTTTTCCCTGCTCCCATCTGTATCATATGCCCTATACCAGGTATAAGGTCAAGCAAAAAATAAAAAACACGGGATTTTACCCCACAAAAAATGCGCTGCAGGGTAAAACTGCCTGCAGCGCATCATTTGCTTTTACCATCCTGGCTGTCTGCTGTCTGCAGAACCTGGATTTAAAATAACTCCTGTATCTGTATACTGTCCCGGAACCTGTCCTCCTGGCCCGCCAGGTGTGTCCGACGGCCCTGTTCCAGGTTTCTGAATCCCGCTCTGGCTTTCCCCGCCTTCCGGAATAATAATCACGCCGGAACTGCTCTCCTGAGGAGATTCTGTCGGACGGTATCCAGGAATACTCTGGCTCTCTCCAGGCGCTGATGTCTCTCCCCCTGGACGTGATTCTTCTCCCGGACGCACCGTCTCCCCTGGACGTGTCTCCCAGCCAGGATATGTTTCACCCGGATAAGGACTGCTTTCAGTCTCATAAGGTCTGGTAGCCTTCCCTGGCCCTGTCGCCCCGTCGTCTGTCTCTGATTCCCATGGATACCAGTATTCATGGCTGGGCGAAGTTTCCCCATGGGATCCAGTCTGTTCTGTACTGTCAGTTTCCTCTGCAGAAACAGTTTCTGTCTCCGGGGCCACTGTCGCCTTAGGCGTTTCCTTTTTGCCCCCGGCTCCGCAGTCTAAGGCAATCTTATTGCTGATGGCTTTTACCTGGGAAGAAGGTTCATAATTTTCATCCCCAAACAGGAATCTATGAAGCTTTACTACATTGCTCTCCAGCGTATTTGGAATGACACAGTCTCCCTTTCTGCCAATCTGACCTTCCTTTCGATCCTCTGGGAACCCATAGGACTCTCCCATATGAAGCTTTGTAATACCGCGACCCATTTTGATAATATCGTTTAATTCAATACTTGTATCTACATCCTGCTCGATTACCAGAAGGGTCTGAATTACATTGTTGAGAGTTGCCCAGTCTGCCTTCTTGGCCTTTTCAAAGGCCAGGGAAATCACCTTTCTCTGTCTGGCTGTTCTCTCATAGTCAGTATCCATGAGCCGCAGACGGCCGTAAGCCACTGCCTGAACGCCATCCAGATGGTTCATACCTGCCTTTTTCAGCTGCTTAGACGGGATCCCTGTAGCCTTCACTGTCTCAGTAATAAAGGCATTAATATAATAAAATTCTTTTTTTGTAATCTCAATATCTACGCCGCCCAGAATGTTGATAGCCTCTGCCACTGCCTTCCAGTTAAATACAGCGTAATCATCAATTTCCAGATCCAGATTTTTATTTAAGGCCTTTACCGCCTGAGTCGGGCCTCCCTGAAGAAAGGCGGAATTAATCTTATTGTAGCTTCCCTTATCACTGACATTCAGATATGTGTCACGGTAAATGGAGGACATCCTGATTTCACCTGTAGCCAAATCCAGGTTACAGATAATATTGACATCTGAATTATTACCCTTTCCCACAGAACCGTTCCGGCTGTCCAGCCCAAAGACTGCAATGGTCCAATAGCCCTGCATCTGTTCCTGCTTTTCTTCTGAAATTTCCAGGTTAATCAGTTCATCCGGATTCCAGTTTTCGTCCCGCTGAGTCAGGCCTTTCCACTTAATATCAAGATATTTGTATCCTGCAAAAGCAGCGGTTCCTAAAAGAAGCAGAATCCAGAGAGTGACAAGGGCAATCCTTCTCCTCTTCTTTTTTGCCTTCTTTTTCGCTGACGCCCGATAGGAATGATTTTGTCCCTGGGCAGCTGCCTTCCTGTTTTTTTCTTCCTTCTTAGAAGTTTTCTTTCTGGAAGAAGACTTCTGAGTCCCTCTATAGGTCTCCTCCGGTCTTCCGCTCCGCCTTCTTGCATCCTCTTTGAAGGAATCTGTAATCAGCGTCAGCTCCTTCTGCCGGTTTGGCGCCGGGTTTCTGTTGCCCGAACGCTTGACCGTCTCCCTTCCCCGGCTCTGCCGGCGCCTGGAACGGTCTATTTCATCCTCATACCTCATGTAGCTTCCTCATCCTAGTACGCATTCTTGTTGATAAATCCCTTAAAAATCGTCAGAAACAGAATTTTAAAGTCAAACCCCAGTGTCCAGTTCTCAATATAATACAGATCGTGTTCAATCCTCTTTACAATGGAGGTATCCCCCCGGTAGCCATTGACCTGAGCCCAGCCTGTGAGTCCTGGTCTTACCTGGTGTTTCACCATGTAGCGAGGAATCTCTTCCTTGAACTTCTCCACAAAAAAGGGACGCTCCGGCCTTGGCCCTACCAGACTCATGTCACCCTTCAGCACATTAAAAAACTGTGGCATTTCATCAATACTTGTCTTTCTGATAAATTTGCCCACTGGCGTCACCCTGGGATCTCCCGGCGTTGTCCATTTGCTCTTCTCCTGAGATGGAACCTGTACTTCCATAGATCGGAACTTGTACATTTTAAATGGCTTGTTGTGAAGTCCCACTCTCTCCTGGCTGAAAATAACCGGCCCCTTAGAAGTAAGCTTAACAGCCACAGCTGTCCCCAGCATGATCGGGGAAAACAAAAAAATCGCCACCAGCGCGCCGAATATATCGATGAGCCGTTTCATTGTAGCATTGGTCAGACTGGTAAGGGGAACGTGCCGGATGTGAATCACAGGAAGTCCCTGCAGATCCTCCATATAGGGCAGAGTAGGAATCATGTTATTATAATCTGGAATAAACTTCGTGTGAACGCCTGACTTTTCGCAGGCAGCCACTATTTTCTCCAGCTTTCCATATTCCTGAAGTCCCAGAGTAATGGCTATCTCGTCCAGTGTATTCAGCTCCAGGATGGCTTCCAGTTCTCCTATCTTTCCAATTACCCGGACTCCTTTATACTCTTTTCCCCACTCTTCATGGTCATCGAGAATTCCCCGAAGCTGATACCCCCACTCTGGGTTCATATTCACCCGGTCGATGAAGCCTTCTGCCGCCCGGCTGTAGCCTACCAGAAGAATGTGTTTCTGATTGTAACCTTTAGAGCGCACAGAGCGCAGCGTCCTCCGGATTAAATTTCTTTCCAGAAATTCCAGGACAATATTAAATCCATAGAAGCAGACAACCATCCACCGGGAAAAGTTGATGACATAGTCGTTCTTTGCATTCAGGAACAGTACCAGCGCAATAGCCAGAATACCGATTGTGTTGGCCTTGATGATATTGGCCAGCTCTGTCCTCCTTCCTTGCACACGCTTTGGCGTGTACAGATGAAAGAACGCATATAAAACCAGGTACAGAGGCACAATCAGCACAGCGGCCAGAATATACACCTCTGCCATGGCCTGCCGGTTGTGAACGGTGGCCTTCGGACTCATAACCATGATCACAAACCAGGCCAGCCAATAGGAAGCCAGTATCACAAATGCATCTAACACTACATGGAAACGGTTCAGCCGTTTCTGATTATCTTTTATCATAGTATTTCACCTGATTCTGCTGTCATACATCCAATCTGCGGAAGTTTAGGCAGCAGGGCCGGCAGGACCGGAATTGCCTGATCCTGCTGCCTCCTGATTAGGATTTGGAGTATTGGGAGCCTGAGGCTCATTATTTTTATTCGATTCTCCGGATCCTCCCTGGGGAGATACCGGGGAGCCAGGATGGCTTCCTGCTCCTCCTGCTTCCGGACTGGAACTGCTCTCGCTCTCCTGTTCTCCAAAACCATTGCCAGGTTTTGAACTTCCATTGCTGCCAGGCTTCGAGCTTCCATTATTGCCGGGCTTCGAGTTTCCGGCGCTGCCAGAGTTTCCAGGGCCAGCAGCGTCTGCTCCAGGGCCTGTGGCTCCGCTGTCTCCGGTAATGCCATCATCTCCCCAGTCTTCATACCAGTCCTCTCCGTCCCAGAAATCTTCCCAGTCTTCTTCGTTCCAGTCTTCCTCATCCCAGTTTCCAAAGTAATCTTTGGTCTCCTCCTGAGTCTCGGCCTGATCCGCATCCTGGGTTTCATCTTTTTTAGCAGCTGCCTCAGCCTCTTCTCTGGCTTTCTGATCAGCAGCAGCCTTTTCTGCTGCCCGCTTCTGTTTTGCCTTTACATAGGAGCTTGCATTTAAGCCCTGATCCACTGGCACATGATCAATGGATTTTCCTTCCTTGTACATTCCTGTTGCCTCTGAAATCTGGCTGCTGTAAGACTGTACCTTAGAGGACGGCTGATAATTCTCTGTTCCAAACAGGAACTGGTGAAGCTCCGATACATTAGAAACAAGTGTCTGCGGAATTACGCAGTCTCCATACTTTCCAACACTTGCCTCTCCTCTGGCCATCGGGAATCCCTTTGTATCGCCAATATGGAAATTAGCCAGCTGTCTGGCTAACGGAATCAGATCCGCCATGTCGATGTTGGTAGCCAGCTGAGGCATAACTGTCTGAATAATATTGTTGACAGTAGCCCAGTCTGCCGTCTTTACCTTATCAAATGCTGCCTGAAGGACAATTCTCTGGCGCTCGGTACGGGCATAGTCTGTATCGCCGTATCGGATTCTTCCGTAGGCTACTGCCTGAACGCCATCCATGTGAACCAGTCCGGCCTTCTGAATCTGATGGGAACCGATACCTGTCTCTTTTACTGTCTCTGTGATATAGGCATTAATCCAGGAGCGCTCATTTTCACTCAGCTCAATATCCACGCCTCCCAGAATGTTGATTGCATCGGCTACTGCCTTCCAGTTGAAGGTAGCATACTGGGTAATATTCAGATCCAGGTTCTTATTCAGAGCCGCTACTGCCTGCTCCGGTCCGCCGATAGCATAGGCAGCGTTAATCTTATTATAGGAGTTTTTATTGCTGATATTCAGGTAGGTATCACGGAATACGGAAACCAGCTTGATTTCTCCTGATTCCAGATCCACGCTGCAGATCATGTTTACATCGGCATTGGCTCCCTTTCCTACGTTCATCTCTCCGCCTTTTTCACGGGAGTCCACGCCAAAACAGGCTACCATCCAGTGACCTTTCATCTGAGCCAGCTGTTCTTCTGTTAAATCCAGGTTTTCTACCTTTTTCTTATCGAAGTCTACCTCTGCCATATTTCCGAACAGCTTATGATTTACATAGGAAAATGCCGCTGCCACGAAAAGAATAATAGCCAGAATGACGCCTCCTGCAATCAGAAATACCTTTTTTCTCCGATCCATCCTGGAAGCGCCGTGTCCTCCTCTCCGTCCCCTTCCCTGGCTGCCTTTATGGCTGTTCTTAGGGCCGCTGTAGCCGGATCGGAAAGAAGGGCTTCCCGATGCCTCTCTCTCCCTGTCCCTGGTTCTTCCCTGGCGGTTCTGAGCGGTTCTGGCGCCGTCCTGGCGTACCCGTTCTCCCTCTCTCACCCGGCGTTCTCCGGCTCTTTCTGCACTGCGCCTGTTTGTTCCCTGAGATCTCGCCTCACGGTGCGCCCGGCTGCTTCTCTCATAGGAGTCTTCCCTGTAACGGCTGTCCTCATAGTCGAAGCGATCCGAATCGTGGCGGGCCTCCCGTCTCATCTGGCGCCTCTGCCTCATGCGCTCTAACTCGTCATCTCCATCATAATTCATTTGATTCATCATCCCCTTGTATTTGAAACTGACTCAACTGCATCCTGATCAGCCCTTGGGCATTGTCCTTTCAGCCAGCTTTCTGGATGCAAATTCCCATGTATAGATAAAAAGGCCCGCTATGAGCTCCAGCTCAATCTGAAGATAGTTTTTCAAATGTTCTCCCTTGTAAGGAACCTTTCTGCAGTTTTTCACAGTAGAAAATCCCTCTTTCAGGCCTTCCATATATTCCTTTTCAAAACCTATTTTTTTAAAAAATCCACGTTTCACCGCCATGCCCAGGGCAAGAGGCGCTGCATTTAACGCCAGCTGAAGAACAGGCATATTTTTATAATTTAAATACACGCTGTTTCTGGCTGCCAGCCTTACCTTAAATGGATTGTATTTGGAACCGCTGGTTCCGCTGCCTACGTGGTAAACCACTGCCGCCGGGCAGTACACATTGTCATAACCGTAAATTCTGGCCCGGTAGCCCACATCCAGATCCTCCAGATAGGCAAAATGCATCTCATCAAAATAGCCGATCTGCTCAAACACCTCCCTGCGGTAAATCGCAGCTCCGGCGCAGGCAGAGAACACCCGCCTGGAACGGCCGTATTTCTTCACACTCTGTCCTACGCCTCTCTGGTAGGCCCAGCCCAGAATACTGTACATATCCCCTGCATCGTCCATCAGCTCCGGATGGTACATCTGAATCATCCGGCTGCTGACAGAGAAAATTTTAGGGGAACGCTCAATGGCTTTCACCATCTCCGCCACATAATATTCATCTGCTTTTGTATCGTTATTTAACAAAATCACATAGGGCGTGTCCGACGCCTTGATTCCAATGTTCACCGCTCCGGAAAAGCCGGTGTTTTCATCCAGAAAAATCGTATCGATTCCCTGAGCCTTCAGCCACTCCTTGCTTCCATCGCTGGAGCCGTTGTCCACTACCAGAATCTTAAAATTCTGATAGGTCTGGGCTTTTAAGGCCTCAAAACACGGCTCCAGGAATTTCATCCCGTTAAAATTTGGGATAATCACAGTTACAGTCGCAGTCATATCGTTTCCTCTTATTTTCCAGGCCTCCCCTACCAAGACCTTAGACCTCCAGCTTATAAGGCTCCCCTATTTTCTCCTTTTTCAGATCCCGGAGAGCAAAATTCGACTTTCTGAGGGTCAGATTTGGATTGTAGTAGGGATCTCCCTGTTCCAGAATCTCTGGCCAGCGCTCTGAGAAAATCTTAATCTCCCTGTTAAACCTGGCAATCTTCTCCGGCGTATCCTCCAGGCCCCTGGATTTGGACTCATAGTGATATAAAAGAGCATACGGATTATAAACCACCAGCTTTCCGGCAGCTCTCACCTTCATGCAGTAGTCAATATCATTAAAGGCCACTGCCAGCTCCTCTGTAAAGCCTCCCACTTCCTCAAACAGGCTCTTCTTGCTCATCATACAGGCAGCCGTCACGGCGCTGTAGTCCTGGGTGCTCATAGCTCTGTGGAAATAGCTGTTCTCCGCCTTGTGAAGCCCGATAAAGGTGTGGCCGGCAATACCGCCAAAGCCCACTACTACGCCGGCATGCTGGATCGTATCATCCTGATACAGCAGTCTGGCTCCCACAATGCCCACATCATCTCTCTGGCACAGTCCCAGCATCTCCTCAATAAACCGGGGTTCAATGGGCTCCGTATCGTTATTTAAAAACAGCAGGTACTCTCCCTTGGCAAAGGTCACACCAAAGTTATTAATGGCAGAGTAATTAAATTCTCTCTCCCATTTGACTACCCGGACATTTGAAAACTCCTTCTGAAGCTTCTCATAGTAGACAAATGTTTCCGGATCCTGGCTGTTATTCTCCACTACCACAAATTCCAGGTTCCTGTAGGATGCCTTCTCCATAATCGAACGGATACACAGATCTAAATCCTGCCTGTGATCCTTGTTGGGAATGATCACAGATACCAGCGGCTCTCCCTGAATCCTGTAAACAGAGTGGTAAATACCGTAATCCACGCCCTTTTCCACCCGTTCTGCCTCAATTCCCACACGGTCATAGTGAGCCATAATGGCTCTGGAACCTGCCTCAAAAGCATAGAGCTTGCTCTCCGGGTTGCTGGCAGTGGAATTCTGATGGCAGCGCCAGTGGTAAAGCACCTTGGGGATGTGGTAAACCTGTCCCGCCGCTTCTACACATCGGAAAATAAAATCATAATCCTGGGCTCCGTCAAACTCCTGACGAAATCCTCCTGTTCTGGCTGCCAGATCATGGCTTACTACAAACAGATGGCAGATATAATTGACGCTTCGCAGAAGGTCAATGTTAAAATCAGGCTTAAAGTGAGGATCAAACAGAGCCCCTCCGTCCATGTCCATCTTGTCCTCGTCGGAGTAGATCACATCTGCTTCTGGGTGCTCATTAATAGCTTTCACCACCTCGTAGAGGGCGTGAGGCGGAAGAGTATCGTCGTGATCCGCCAGCACAATAAAGTCTCCCGACGCCATGTCCATGGCCGCGTTCGTATTGCCGGAGATTCCCTTGTTCTCACCTAAAATCACATATTTAAAACGGCGATCCTGCTCTGCATAGCGCTTTAATACTCTTTCACAGTTCTCCCCTGCAGGACTTCCGTCTGCAATGCAGATCTCCCAGTTTTCATAGGTCTGGGCCAGAATGGAGTTAAGCATTTCCTTTAAATACCGCTCCGGCGTCTTATAGGCCGGAATCACGATAGAAAGCTTCGGCATATACTCAAACACTGCCGTTTTCTGGGCTTCTAACTCCTCCGCAGTGGGCTTTGTCAGATCATACCACTCAGCATAGTCATAATCATTGTCAATGCCCTGAATCTTGTGTTTTGACTTCTTAATCAGGGCCTTCAGTCCGTTTTCCTTCCAGAAATCATAGGCCACCCGGACTGTCTCCATGTTCATCAGATCCCGGATCTTCTGCATTTTTTTATGGGCCACACTGCTGCGCTTTGCAATCAGATCTTCATTGTATTTGACCCGGATTCTGCGCCCTTCACCGCGAATCACCAGATAGTAATCTTTTCCTCGCTCATAAGGAAACTGAATGTCGAATCCAAATTCCTTGTCGATCACGCTTCCAAAATAAATCTGGCTGACATCGTCTCTTCTGGTAGCCACATACTTATGATCCAGATGCTTATGATTTTCGTCCTCCACATCATAGGAAATGGCAGCCTCCGGAGTCTTTCCAATGGCCCACCCGTTCAACTGTATGGAGTTTTCGCGGATTCTCACCACATCTACGTTAAATTTCATGCTTTCTCTCCTGCTTCAAGGCTTTCTTCCTGCTCCTCTGCCTGGGCTTCAGGGGTGTCCGGCTCTGTCTTCACCTGTTCAGCCCTGGTTTCCCCTGTACTCTGGCTGTCAAAATTCAGCCGCTCTTCCTCCACGACCAGAGGGCGTTTCATCACCCTGGCATTGATCGATAAAATGTACTCTCCCACAAGGCCGATAAAGAAAATCTGCACCGAGCCAAGAAAACACATGCCGATCAGCACAGGCGCCATACCTGCCGGGAAATCGTTCCAGTGAAGCAGTTTTAAAATCAGATATACAAAGGCCACTGCAATGCTGATTCCGGCACAGATGCTTCCAAAGATGGTAGCCAGTCTCAGCCCCACCTTGGTGTAGGAGGTAATGCTCAGCATTGCCGCGTCGTAAAGGCGGTAAAAATTATTATGAGTCTTTCCGGCTCTTCTCTGTGGCTGCACATAAGGGATTTCCTTCCGCTTGTAGCCTAACTCTGCCACAATACCGCGAAGAAACGGCGTTGGGTCGTCAAGACGTCTCAGCACCTCGATAAACTCTCTGTCGTAAAGTCCGGAACCGGTAAAGTGCTCAATCTGCTCCACATCAGACAGCTTTTTAATCATCTTATAGTAGCAGCTTCTCAGCCAGTACATTACAGGATTTTCCTTGCTTCCTGTCTTGATTCCAATTACAATCTTATAGCCCTTTTCCCACTCTCTCACATACTGTGGAATCAGCTCCACCGGATCCTGGAAATCAGCCACCATGCTGATCACACAGTCCCCGGTTACCTGGAGAAGCCCATAATAGGGGGAGTTAAACTGGCCGAAATTCTTAGCGTTAAAAATCGCCTTAATCTTCGGATTCTGCCTGCACAGCTCTCTGAGAATGGGGCGCGTCTGGTCTGTGGAATCATTATCAATAAACACAAGCTCATAGTCATACTCCGGCAGATCCCTTGTCACGGTCTCCACCACAGCCTGGCTGATGGGTCCTACATTCTCTTCCTCATTATAGCAGGGAATTAAAATGCTGATTTTTTTCATTGTCAATCGTTCTCTCTTCCTGTCCCTCTTCAGGCAGGCTTAAATTTCACTTCAGGCCCATCCTGCAGGATTTTCTATTATTCTAATCTTCTGCAGAGGAATTTACAAGGGACATTTTTCTTAAGATAAGCGGACACTGTCAATTACCTGGGCTATTCCATCACGGAATCTGACCCTTGGCTCCCATCCGATCACCTGTTTCATCTTCGTCAGATCCGGAATCAGGTTCACCACGCCCTCCGCATTGGGCTTTCTCACTCCGTATACGCAGCTTCCCTGTTTTCCACACAGTTCGTACACAGTTTCCACAAAGTTTTTCAGTGGACCTGTCTCATCCATAGGTCCTCCCAGATTGTAGACACATCCCTGCTCCATCAGGCTTTCCTGATATTCACAGAGCATGGCAATAGCTCTTCCTGCGTCGTCGATATGCATAAAATTCCAGTCCTGGGTACAGGCTCCCATCTCCATAACGCCTCCGGAAAGAAAGGTCTTTACGCAGGTGGAAAGCAGGGACCAGGGGTGATCCCCGATCCCATAGGTGCTGAAAATCCTGGCATGGCCATAGTCCATGGCGAGAATTCTGCAGAGAGCCTCCGCCTCTGTCCGAACCCTCAGTTTCGCTGCTCCGTAAGGAGATGTGGGGCGGCACTCTGTCTCCTCGTCCATCAGAGTCTGATGAATCCCGTACTCTGCCTGGGAGCCAGTGAAAAGAAATCTCCTGCAGCCGAGACTTTTCGCCGCCAGCACAGCTTTCAGGGTATCCTCTGCATTTTCCTCCTGGACAGCCACAGCTGCTCTGGAATCACTTCCCGCTCCCTTCCAGCCCATGTGCAGGAATACGTCACAGGGCTCTGTAATCTGTCTTGTCAGCCGATCAAGGCTTCCAAGATCCTCATTGAGAATCACCAGATGTTCTGGCTGGACTCCATTGACCAGAAGACGCTCTGCCTTGACCGATCCCTTTCTCAACACTGCGTAAACCTTATGTCCCCGCTCAAGCAGGGCCTTCACCGCCCCGCTTCCGACAAAGCTGGTAGCTCCTGTGGCAACTATTTTCATATGCGGCCGCCTTTCTGTCTCACTTCAAATTTTCTGTCTTTATATTCCGGCTTGCTCTGCTGCTTCCTGTGCCTTATTTTTGAATTCTGGGGATGATCATGTTTTCATCCATCTCCTCATCAGAGAGGAATGGCGCCAGATCCTCTAACGGCGGAGAAACCATGGTTCCATCCGGCAGTTTCTTAGCTGCTGACTTAGGCTCAAAGTTCTGATCAAGGGTCACAAATACCTCGCAGATCACCGGCCCGTCAATAGCCAGCGCCTCTTCCAGCTTCTCGTCCAGTTCTCTGTTTCCATGGATGGATACATATGGGAAGCCATAGGCCCATGCCAGCTTTTCCATACTTGGGAAGGTCAGATCCTTGCTGTCCACGCCGATTCCGATTAACGGCTCACCGAAGAAATTCTTCTGGGTCTGGCGGATTGAATGGTAACCTCCGTTGTTAATCACAAAAATCTTAATGGGCAGCCATCTGCCAATCACAGTCTGCAGCTCCTGCAGATTCATCTGAATGCTTCCGTCTCCTGTTACCAGGATAATATCATGGGTGCTGTCTGCAATGCAGGCTCCGATGGAAGCGGGCAGGCCATAACCCATGGAAGCGATTCCGGAATTGGAAATAAACCGCTGCCCCTTTTTCATAATGTTGGCGTGACCGCAGACTACATTGGCAGAGCCATTGCCTACTACCACGATCTGATCCTCCAGAAGCCGCTCGCTCAGTTCATGGGCAAAGGCGTACACATTGGCCTCGTGCTCTGTGCCTCCCTCCATATGGCGGGGAAGAACCACCGGGTACTTCTCCTTCCAGGTCCGGCACTGTGCCAGCCACTGTTCCTGGGCTTCTCTTGCCGCCTCATCCATGGTATCCCTGGAAAGCTCTTCCTCTTTCAGAACCTCCTCCATGGTCTCCAGCAGATCCTTCACATCTGCATGAACCGGCATATCTACGTGAAGCGTAGGCTTTTTCAGCTCCTCCGCATCAATATCATTGATGATTGTGTAGGCTTCTCTGGCCCATGTATCAAAGCGATAGCCTACCTGGCGGAAGCTCAGACGGCTTCCAAGAGAAAGCAGCAAATCGCTGTTCTGGATGGCAAAGTTACCGGCCCGGTCTCCTACGTTTCCGCCCTTTCCTGTGTACAGGGGATGCTCGTCCCAGATGCAGTCGATACTGTCTGCTCCCGTCACCACCGGAATGTTCAGGGCCTCAGCCACCCGGATAAATACTTCATGAGCCCCTGCGATTCTGATTCCATTTCCTGCGTTAATGACAGGACGCTTCGCCGCCCGAATCTTTTTAATAATCTCTCTGGCTGTCTCTTTCTCCACCTTTTTCGGAAGAAGTGCCCGGTATTCTCCCTGTCCGGCTGTGTCCATAGGAATTTCAGCCTCGCTCTTTTTCGCCCAGCCGGTTCCTCCTGCCTCATAATCGGCCGGATCAAAGCCAATCAGATCCTCTGTCTCTACCATGGCCGCCTGGACATTTAACGGCACATCCAGCCATACCGGGCCTGGACGGCCTGCATAAGCCAGATACAGGGCCTTCTCCATACAGAAGCGGATTCTCATGGGATCCGTAATCATTTCTGTATATTTTGTCATATTGGCCACAGAGCCAGTAATGTCAAATTCCTGATCTCCCATGGCACGCAGATGCAGATTTGTGCTTCGGGACATGGTATCATAGCGCACCTGTCCTGATACAATGAACATAGGAATGGAGTCCATAAAGCCCCCTGCCACTCCTGTCATGGCGTTAATTCCTCCAGGGCCTGTGGTGACACAGACTGCTGCAATCTGTCCGTGAATTCTGGCATAAGCTTCAGCTGCCATGGCGCAGGCCTGCTCATGGTGGTTATAAATGCAGTTTAATCCTTCCTGGTGGCCCAGGGCGTCATCCAGATGCATGGCGCCTCCTCCGGTAATCATAAACACATCCTTAATTCCTGCCTCCAGAAGCTTCTGGGAAATATAGTTGGATACCTTTATCCGCATGATGCTCTCCTTACTCTTTTTCCGGATTCTGAATCCGGCTGATTCTATATTTTGTATTTTTATATGTTACAGTTATATGAACAAATCTTTAAGTTTCTAAAAACCCACGCTCAGTATATCACAATTTCCCGTAAATGCCTATTAAACTTTTTCTTACATTTCACGCAATATTTCATGGTTTTTGCCAGTTTTCCTTGTCTTTTAACTGGATTCTTTTTATAATGAAGTGAGATTTTTAGAAAGGCTGGCAGATGAATATGAAAATTACTGGCATTATTCCGGCCAGATACGGCTCCACCCGCTTTCCGGGAAAGCCTCTGGCTCTTTTAGGCGGACGCCCTATGCTGCTCCATGTATTTGAACACGCTTCAAAATCCCGCCTGCTTACAGAGGTTTGCGTGGCTACTGAAAGCCTGAATATACAGGAAGCCTGTAAGTCCCTTTCCATCCCCTGCCTGATGACGGATCCAGCTCACGAAAATCCAACCTCCCGCCTATGGGAGGCGGCAAAGAGCCTTCCTTCCGATTTATACGTCATGATTGGAGGCGACGAGCCACTTCTCACAGGGGAAGATATCGATCTTGTCATCCAGGCAGCGCTTAACCGGATGGAGGATGAAAAAGGGCTTTTTGTGGCAAACGCCATGGCGCCTGTGCTCTCTCCCGCTGAGGCCATGGACACCGCCAACATCAAGGTCGTCTGCGGAGAAGACGGACGGGGACTCTACACCTCCCGTTTTCCCATTCCCTATCCCAAGGGAGAACTGAATTTTATCTACTGGAAATTTGCCAGCATCGGCGTCTACACAAGACAGGCTCTGGATTTCTTTGCAGATACGCCTAAAGGGCCTCTGGAAACCATAGAGGAGTGCGATCTGCTCCGCTTTATAGAGCACAATGTCCCTGTATACTTTACCAGTACAGGGCATCCCTCTCTGTCTGTGGACACGAAAAAGGATCTGCGCCAGGCAGACCTGATGATAGAGCAAATGCAGCAATAAAAATGGAGGATTATCATGTACAAAGGAATTATCTTCGACTTAGACGGAACGCTTCTCGACACCTCAGAAGGGGTTCTGGCAAGCATCCGGCACACCATAAAAACCATGAACTACCGGGAACTGCCTCTGGAGACTCTTCTCACTTTTATCGGGCCTCCTGTCAAGCACTCCCTGATTAAGCATTACGGTCTCACAGATCAGGAGGCGGAAGAGGCCACAGAGGTCTTCCGCCAGCAGTATAAAAATGAAGATCTTTTAAAAGCGCGCCCTTACGACGGCATTTTAGAACTCTTAAAATCCCTGAAAGACCAGGGCTTTCTGGTGGGTGTAGCCACACTGAAGCGGGAGGATTATGCTGTCACGATTTTAGAGCATTTTGGCATTGCAGAGTTCTGTGATCTCATCTGCGGCAGTGACTTTGCAAATAAAATGACAAAAGCAGATGTGCTGAAAAAATGTATGGACGGACTGAAACTGAATCCCTCTGAAACCCTCTTAATCGGAGATACCTCGTCAGACGGAAACGGCGCAAAGGAGGCCGGCGCAGACTTTATGGCCGTCACCTTCGGCTTCGGCTATAAAACAAAAGAGGAGTGGCAGAAGCACTTCTCACCTGTATTTACAGCAGCCGATCCATATGAGATCGCAGAATTTCTTCAGGTTTCTTTAGTGAAAGGACGGTAATCCATATGAAACAGGTAAAGCTTCTCGACTGCACGCTCCGTGATGGAGGCTATGTCAATGACTGGAATTTTGGACACGACAACATGGTAAATATCTTTGAACGCCTCATAAGCGCAGGCGTGGATATTTTAGAGATTGGCTTTCTCGACGACAGGCGTCCCTTTGATAAAAACCGCACCATTATGCCGGATACAGCCAGCGCAGACCGTCTGTTCGGCAGTCTTGACAAGAAAAATACCATGCTGGTAGGCATGATTGACTATGGAACCTGTGCCATTGAAAACCTGTCCCCATGCAGCGAAAGCTGCCTGGACGGCATCCGGGTTATCTTTAAAAAGCACATTATGAAAGAGGCTCTGGCTTTCTGCACCCAGGTGAAGGCTCTGGGCTACCAGGTCTTTGTCCAGGCCGTTTCCATTACAAGCTACTCTGACAGGGAGCTTTTAGATCTCATTGACCTGGTCAATGCCTTAAATCCCTACGCCCTGTCCATGGTAGACACTTACGGCCTGCTCCACCAGAGCAGCCTGCTCCACTACTTTGAAATCCTGGACCATAACCTGAACCCTGAGATCGCCATTGGCTACCACTCCCACAACAATTTCCAGATGGCCTACGCCAACAGCATGGAAATGTTATCCAAGCCAGTGAACAGGACCGTTCTGGTAGACGCCTCCCTCTACGGTATGGGAAAAAGCGCCGGAAATCTGCCTGCAGAGCTGATTTCCATGCACATGAATCTCCACTACGGAAAATCCTACGACACCAGCCAGATGCTGGAGGCCATTGATATCAATATCATGCCGTTTTTCGAGAAAAGTCCCTGGGGCTACAGTCTCTTTTTCTACATTGCAGCCTCCAATAACTGCCATCCAAATTATGTGAAATTTCTGATGGACAAGCACACCCTGTCCTTAAAGTCATTAAATGTGATTCTCGGACAGATTGAGCCTGAAAAAAAGCTGATGTATGATAAGGACTACATCGAAAACCTGTATTTAAACTATCAGAACATGGAGTGCAGAGATGAGGAGGACTTAAAACGTCTGTCTGAGGAGTGGGCGGGCCGTTCCCTTCTCCTTCTGGGCCCCGGCAAAAACATGGAGCTTCAGAGAGAGCGGATCGACCGCTATATTGAGAAGCGCCATCCCGTTCTCATTGCCGTCAACTACATTCCGGAGGATATTCCGGTAGACTATGTCTTCCTGAGCAATTCCAGACGGTATGTGCAGCTTGCCACACGGCTGCTGGAGCTTAAAACGGAGCAGGAGGGCAATCCGGCATCTGTCCGCGTCATTGCCACCTCCAACGTAACCAACACAAACGGCTCCTTTGACTATACCTTGAATTACAGCTCCCTCATCGACAGGGAAGCTGAGATTATTGACAATTCCTTTGTCATGCTGTTAAATGTGCTGGTAAAAGCAGGGGTATCCCAGGCAGCCTGCGCCGGCTTCGACGGCTACAGCGTAGGAGGCGACAACTACTTTAACTCTGATATGGACTACCGCATCGGAAAAGAAAAATCCATGAATCTCAACTCTTATGTGAAAAACATCCTGAAAAAGCTCTCAGGAAGCTTTCATGCAGAGTTTATCACTGATTCCTGGTATGAGGAGAAGCAGGGCCATTAAAGCCCTGTTTCTTTTTGCCTCTTTTATCGCTTCTCTCTCCTTCCTGTTTCTGGTTTCCCACTCCTTCCAGCGCTTCCAGCAACCTGCACTTTCATTCTCTCTCAGGCCACGTTATAATAAGCACCGTAATGCAACGATGGATTTTCAAACACACTTCATTCACAAAAAAGGAGAGAACATTCCATGAAAAAAACTACTAAACTGATCGCTGTATTATCTGCTGCCGCCATGGTATCCATGGCAGCCCCCGATGTCTTAAACGACAGCTTCCTCTTAAACGCCTGGGCAGCAGAGAGTGGCTGGGTGCAGGAGGATAACGGATGGCACTTCTATGATGAGGACGGCTATCTGGAGTCTAATACCTGGAAAAAAAGAGGAAACGACTGGTACTACCTGGACGACGATGGAAATGTAACCATGAACGAGCGGGTAGACGAATACTATGTGGACAGTGAAGGAAAAATGGTTAAAAATAAATGGGTATCACCAGAGGGTGAGGAAACCTACGACTCCCCTGATTCTGCTTCCGATCAGGAATGGAACTATTTCGATAAAAACGGAAAGATTGTCACCTCCCGCTGGATGTCCATTCAGAACAACTGGCACTACTTTGACGAGGACGGCATCATGCAGACTGGCATTCTGGAGCTGGACGGCTCTGTCTACTATCTGGGTGGGGAAAATGATGGAGTTCGCAAAACAGGCTGGATTCTTTTAGAGGATATCACAGAGGATACAGATCACGAAGGCATCTGGTGTTACTTTGATGAGAACGGAAAGCTGATTATCAATCAAATCGACCGTAAAATCAACGGATCCTACTATACCTTTGAAAACGGCCAGATGCAGACAGGCTGGGTGAAAACAGCTCAGGCTGCCGAAGGAGAGGCTGATTCCCCAGCTCTCTACCAGTATTACGATAAGGAGCAGGGCGGAAAACGGGCCTCTGGCTGGTATCTCATCGAAGGAATCAACGGCATCAGCGAGGAAGGAGAGGAATACTACTTCTACTTCAAAAATGGAAAGCCATACTTCTCCCAGGAAGCAGGTCTTGAGCTGTTTAACATCAATTCTGATCGGTACGCCTTCAATGAAAAGGGCGAGATGCAGACTGGCATCCAGACTCTGACTGCCAAAAGTGGAGAGGAAGCTGTCTACTACTTCGGCGATGACGGAGCCATGAAGACAGGTAAACAGACCATCTACGATGAGGACGCGGAGGAAAATCAGACCTGGTATTTCTATCCCAGCGGTTCTAAAAAGGGACAGGGCTACACAGGGGAGAGAGACAACCGTGTGTATGTAAACGGCCTGATGAAAAAAGCCGATCCGGAGCTGCGCTATGAGCCGGTGGCTGCCGGAGATAAAACCTATCTGGTAAACACCAGCGGAACGATCCAGAAGGCTTCCTCTTCCTCCACCTCTGATGTAAAACCAGAGCTTTCAAAGGGCTTTAAGGATTATAAAGATTCCAACGATACTGTGTGGACAGTTGACACAAACGGGATCATCCAGTAAAATATATAAGTCATCCGTTCACAGGAGAGGGCTGCGAAAGCAGTTCCTCTCCTGATTTGCGGCCATTTACCGGCAGAATTCGGACTATGTCCCTCTGCCGGCGCCGCTTTTAAGGTAAATTCAACATACATATCATGCACTGCAATTTACATTCTGCAAAAATTTTCCAATTTTTTTCATTTTTAGTTATATTTCTCCTGTTCGGATCGTTTTCTAATAGGAGATCAATCGATCCAAAAGGAGATTTAACATGAAGGAATTAACTGTCTTTTACTGCCCGCACTGCGGATATTATGGATACTACCTGCTTCCAAAGAGGGCCGTCTGTCCGTCCTGCAGCATCCAGATGACAAAGCTTCCTCTGTCCTGCCAGCAGTTTATGGAGCTTGACTATAGCATGCGGGATCAGCTGATAAGAAGCCAGATTTTTGAAGGCGCAGAACCTCACTCCTCTGTGGTACAGCGGATTGCTGAGCAGGCTAAGCGCTTTAACAGCCGCGCTGTCATAGCCGGACAGGCTGAAACTATCCAGAAATTAAAGCAGGAAATCGAAGAGCTGAAGGAAGAGAACAGAAAACTTTCTGACACCGTAGCCTGGATGCACGATACCATCTGGAAGCTGACGCGGGGTGAGGACAGCAAAAGCGGAAACTGAGCTGAAAACATATCCTGCTGCCAAAGCCTGCCGCTTCTGTCTTTTTGTTTCTTTTCGCCGCATAAAAAAAAGAACCGGCGTACAGCCTGCAGGACTTCATCGCTTTCGATTCTCCTGCCGCTGACGCCGGTTTTTTCTTTCTCATTTCTGTTTTTTACTACATTCCCGCCTGTCTCATCTTCCGTTTGCCGCTGCCAATATAGACTGTGATCAGCCTGTCCAACGAGTTCTTCATCTGGACTACCGTATCGAAGAGAATTTCGTTTTCAACCTTCAGGTGCTCTACCTCAATCATCAGTTCTTCCAGCTGTGCTGCCGCATCCATTTCTACCCCTCCTGCTTTCCTGAGACTGCATTTATCATTATACACCTGTCTCAAAGAGAATAACAGGAAAATCGACCGCAAGTTTCGACAGAAACTGACTGTTCCTGGCTACAGAACGATACAGCCCAGTACTTTCTTGTCAAGGCTTCTCACAATGTCAAGCTCTCTCTCAATACCTGAGAAAGAAGAGCCTTTTCTCTTTTCTACCAGAATCACAGCATCACAAGACGCCGCCTTTCTGATTGCATCGGCCTGGCTGTCTAAATTCCCTCCGGCTGTCACTGTAAGGCCGGTGAGAACCGGCGCAATATCATCCTTTACTGCCTCCAGGTTCACTCCGGAATCAGATGTGATTAACAGCAGCTGCTTTGCATCTCCTGCATAGTTCATCACATTGGCTGCCACTACGCTGCAGACAGTCTCCCTGTCCATCTTTCTTCCGGCAGTTCCCTCCAAACGATCTAAAAACCGATCCACAAATGCAAACGGCTTCTTTTTATCGCCGCTGTCAAACATGCCGAGAACCATCAGGCCATAGCGGCGGCGCAGTTCCTTATCGCTGCCCAGCTTATCACTCATCAAAAATGCCACACAGAGGAAGAATACAGACAGAAAACCGCCCAGAACGCCGCCTAACACAGTATACTTCACGGCTGATTTGACAACTCCTCCTTTGCTTGGAAGGGAAATCGACGGAGCCTTCAGCTCAGACAGCTCCTTTGTCTTATCAGCCAGACTCTGATTCAGCTCTGCAATCCGTACAGACTGCTCCTGCTGCTGCTTCTCAAGCTCCAGATCCACGGTTGTATACACGCCTGGAATTCCTGCCGTCTCCATTGCTTCCGGTGTCTGAGCCATATCTGTGCCAGGACGCGCAGAACTGCTCATCACCTTCAGTGTGTGCGGTCCGATTGCCTGGGTAATCACCTGGCTGTACTCATTTAAGGAGTTCACAATCAGCTCCATAATACTGGAAGCGCCCTCCTCAGAGCTGCTGATGACACGGATATCAAACATATTGTTCTCCAGGTTTGGAGTAACTGTCACCAGCTCCTGCAGGTATCTGCGGTCCAGAGGATCACTCATGCCGTTTAAGACATATTGATACATATCTCCGTTCTGGATCATGGACATATACGCCTGCATAATGCTGGAAGCTGTATTGGGATTCTGATATGCCATACCAGGCATGATCTGGTAATCTGTTCCCACATAAAAAGCGGCGGCTGTGACATACTTGTCATAGGGGTTAATATTCATCAGCACTGATTTTTCCATATATTCGTTCTGGCTTTCCAGGCTGGTCTTAATATTCTCCACCTCTTTTTCAAGGCTTTCCTTTGAGATCTCGTACTGCTCCATGCTGTTGTCGTATTCCTGCTGTTTAGACGCCAGATATCCGCTGTCCTTTATCTGCTTCAGCCCGCTGACGCCTTTCATGCCGCCCAGCAAAACGGCGAAAACAATCGCAATCAGGATAATCGGACGCCATTTCCGAAGGACAGCAAACATCAAATCCTTCAGATCGATCTCCTGCTCGTAGTTGTATTGAGACTCCATTTTAATCCTCCTAACTGTAAATGCTCTGCTATCCATCTTATCACACAGAAAAGCTTTTATCAATTACAATTCCTTCTAAAAGCTTTCCAGTACATGGTCCATATAATTCTTTTTCTGATTCATAGTGCTGTGTACATAAATGTCCATGGTAATTTTCACCGAAGAGTGGCCCAGGATTTCTGACAGGGCTTTGCTGTCAAATCCCTGCTCAATCCATTTTGATGCAAAGGAATGGCGCAGGGAGTGAACGCTGACCGGCTGAATTCCGCACCTTCGGAGCAGATTCTTAAATCTGCGCTGAACGCTTCTTGGCTCCATCACTCTGCCGCTCCCTGTGAGCACATACGTCTGCTGGCTGAATCTGCGCTGGAAAAACCGCTCTCTGAGCCGCTCCGTCAGAAACCGTGGCAGGGGAATATCACGAACCGAGGATCCTGTCTTCGGCGTCCCTATCTGAAGTATTGTTTTTCCCCCCGAAACGTCCTCCTTCCCTGTCTCCACATTTCTGATGCGTGAAACGGTTCTTCTGACCTTCAGCACTCCTGCGTCCAGATCAATATCCTCCCAGCGCATACCGCACAATTCCCCTACCCGGATTCCTGTTCCCAGTGAAATTAGAATTCCCAGCTCGAAGCTCCTCCTGGAGTTCAAAAGATAGCAAACCATCTTATGAAAATCCTCCCACTCCATAATTTCTCTTCGCTTTCCTGCCTGTCTGGGCAGCTTAAAATACAGCTCTTCCCCAGGACAGACTCCCATCTCTTTTCCTGCCTGAATGACGCTTTTAAGCAAAAATAAAAGAAGCCGGACTGTCCCTGCTGAAAGTCCCTGCTTCTGCCTGTCATTTATAAAATCCATTATCACTTTGTTGGTCATGCCAGACACCTGCGTCTCTCCCAGCGGCCTCCTGATGTGCTTCTCAATCATTGTCAGATAGCAGGCATAGGTGCTGGGCTTCACTGCCGGCTTTACTGACTGCTGCCATCTCTCGCAGAGTTCTCCCAGTGTCACAGACTGTCTTCTGCTGTCTTTCTCTTTCATCTCTTCCTGTTCCCTCATATTTCTTCTCCTTCGTTTTTATTACCCTCTTTGGGATAATAAAAATATTACCACCCGCTCCCTGGAGAAAACATGATAAAGTATTTTCTTTTCCTGTTCAATATAGTAGAATAACAGCATCAGAGAAACAGCAGAAAGGAACAAAACCATGACTCATTTATCCCGCCAATTTTCGATTACAGCAGCTGCGCCTGAGGACTGCCATGAGATTTACCGCCTGATGGCGGACACTGCCGCCTCCGTCCAAAAGAAAGACTGGTTTTTTCCTGACAGCCTGGAATTTATCAGAACCCATATCAAAGACAGCGGAATGATCCTGAAAGCATGTCCTGTGCCGTCAGAAGCAGATACCTCCAGTCTGAGAGCGGACAGGCTGGCTGCCTTTCTTCTAATCCGCTTTCCAGGCCCTACAGAAGATAACCTTGGAACCTATCTTCATCTCTCCGAAAAAGAATTGCTGAAGGTAGCCCATATGGAAACTGTGGCCGTAGCCTCAGGCTTTACAGGAAACGGACTGCAGAGAAAACTTCTGATTGAGGGTGAAAAAGCTGCCGCCGCTATGGGCCTTAGACATTTCATGGCCACCGTTCATCCGGAGAATCACTACAGTCTCTCCAATTTCCAGCGCCTCGGATATAAAAAAATTGCGGAGGCCTTAAAATATGGAGGCCTCCGCCGGTGGGTTCTTGAAAAATCAATTTAATTCTGCGTCTCTTTCTTGATCACATAGGTAGGCACGATCCTCTGGACTGCCTCCCTGATGTGTTCAGAATCCTGATTAGCCGTCTCATACAGCTCATCTAACTGCTTCTGGAACTCATCCTCGTTAAACTCAATCGGCTTTCCAATGTGTATCAGCTTGTTAGGAGTATCCTGCATTCCCTCCTCATCCATCAGCATCTCCTCATAGAGCTTTTCTCCTGGACGAAGACCGGTAAATTCGATCATAATGTCCTCATTCGGAACATATCCTGACAGACGGATCAGGTTCTTGGCCAGATCCAGAATGCGTACCGGCTCTCCCATGTTTAAAACGAAGATCTCGCCTCCCTTGGCGTAGGCTCCCGCCTGAAGCACCAGAGAAACAGCCTCTGGAATCGTCATAAAATACCGGATAATGTCAGGGTGGGTAACTGTAATCGGACCTCCCTCTGCGATCTGCTTCCGAAATAGAGGAATCACAGAACCGTTGCTTCCCAGCACGTTTCCAAACCGCACAGCCACGAATTCTGTCTTATATCTGTGATCCATCATCTGAATCACCATCTCGCACATACGCTTGGAAGCGCCCATAATATTCGTCGGATTGACTGCCTTATCTGTAGAAATCAGGACAAACCGCTTGGCGCCGTATTTGCCCGCTGCTCTGGCTGTCTTATATGTGCCGAATACATTATTTTTAATAGCCTCATTGGGACTGTTCTCCATCAGCGGTACATGCTTATGGGCTGCCGCATGATACACAATGTCGGGACGGTATGTCTCAAACACAGTCTCAATCCTGTGGGTATTCCGGACAGAGCCGATGAGCACAGTCAGATTCAGCTCCGGAAACGTCCTCTCCAGCTCCTGCTGCAGATCGTAAGCATTATTCTCATAGACGTCAAATACAATCAGCTGCTTCGGTCTGTGGCCTGCAATCTGGCGGCACAGCTCGCTTCCAATCGATCCGCCTCCTCCTGTGACAAGAATGACCTTGTCCTGCACATACCTCATAATCTCATCCAGGTTGACGCGGATGGGATCCCTGCCTAAGAGATCCTCAATCTGTACCTCCCTCAGCTTCGCTACGCTGACCTCTCCGTTTAACAGCTGGTAAATTCCCGGCAGAACTTTAATCCGGCAGTCTGTCTCCCGGCAGATTTCGATAATTTTTTTTCGCTCCTTGGCTGGTGCAGAGGGAATCGCCACATAGATCTCATCGATCCGGTACTCCTTTACCAGATTTGGGATATCCTCCCTGGAACCGGCAATGGGGACGCCGTTTAAATACTTTCCCTTTTTATTTGGATCGTCATCTGCAAAGCACACTACTGTTCCATTGATGTACCGGCTTGTCGTCATTTCCTTTAAAATGACAGAGCCGGAAGTGCCTGCTCCTACAATCAGAATCCTGTCTCCTCCTCTGTTTCCCGACGGGAACAGAGAATTTTTAATCCGGTAGGACAGCCTGACTCCTGTCACTGTGATGCAGAGTCCAACAAAGCTGATAATATAATAGCTCCTCGGCATGAAATACTGTAAAAGCGTCATACCTGCTATCTGGGTCACAGTAGAAAATCCGCAGGCAATGACAATCCGGATCACTTCCCGGATTCCCGCCACACTCCACATGGTAGAGTAGAGATGAGCCAGGAAAAAGAATGCGATGGTCAATGCCGTGTGAATCAGTCCATAGTTCACCACATTAGCGCTGTATTCTGCCGGTATTTTAGCAATATTCAGATCAAAACGAATCAGCAGGGCCAGAAACGAGCACATCTGGACAGCTACAATATCCGCAGCCATCAGAATCAGCATCCTGGCTCTTTTGTTTTTTGGCATATATTTCTCAAACATGGTAATTTACAACATCCTTCTTATTTCTCTGCATTTATTTCCTCTGAGGCTTTCTGCTTATTTTCTGCTCTGACAATAGCCAGACCCATGGCTAAAAACGCCCACATAAAGGGAGCCGTAATCGGCACGTTCAGATTCACAACCGCCTGGGTGCTGTAGCAGACAAAAGCCAGAAGAGAAGCCAGAATCAATGGATTTTTCACTGCCCCTCTCGTCATTTTCACAAAAGCGGATACCAGGAAGGACAGGTAAGCTGCAAGGCCGGCCGCTCCTATGGTCAGCAGGAAATGAAGATACTCATTGTGAGCATTGTCAAAAGTGACATGGTAAATCTCACTCATTTCCTGATAATTGTTAAAGGTTGTGATGATTCCAAAGGTATCAGGGCCAAAGCCAAAAAGCTTGTGAAGAATCGGGAAATTCTTAAAGTTTTCCCAGGAAATTCTCCAGGCAAATCCTCTGTTGGTTCCCCAGTTGTCATTAAACACAATATATTTTGCAATGGCCTGATATCTGTCCTGGTGGCCTGCAAAATTAGCGTCATAAAGCATCCAGCACACTGCAGCGAAAACTGCTGCCAGAAGCACTCCCCAGCCAATCCTGAGTCCCAGAAGAACCGCCTTCGGCTCCTTTTTCACTGCAAATTTCAAAAGATACAGAGCTGCTGCCACTGCCCAGGAAGCCGCAATCATCGTCATAATCTTATCATGGCCTGACAGGAAAGAAAATAGGCTGTTAATTCCAATCACTGTACCGGCATAGGTGACATTAATCCACTCAATACACCTGGCAATCGTGAAAATCGTAGCTGTAAGAACTGCATACCGCCGGACTGCCTGGCCTTTTGTAAAGGTATAGATCGGGAGAAGGGCAAACAGAATTCCTAAAGACAGGTACGCATTGTCGCTTTCCCCCATGATAATGGCAAACATTCCAATCACAAAGCAGATATAATAGTAGACAGAACGCTTCACAGACCGGGAGGTCACAAAAAGCGCTGCTGCCACAGCAATCACCATAGCCACATAGATCGTGTAGGTATTAATATTTCCAAAGGACGATGTAAAGGAATCTGCGTTAGATGCAATTCTCTCCTTAAAATGGAAAATATCCATCCGGAAATAATCGGTAATTCCCCACAGGCAGGCTAAGATTCCACCGCCCAGAAACGCATCCAGATACCACTGCTTCCACTTCAGAAAGCGGCTGATAAAAAAATAGGAAAACACATACAGAGACATGGTGAAAAGCCCTGTATAGCGTCCCTCATTTCCCCAGAAGGATTCAAACGGGAATTCAGACTGAAGCGTGGAAATAATAATAAGCACCTCAAAGGCCAGAACGCTCCAATCTACAAAATTCAGATGCCTCTTCCAGCTTCCATCCCGAAATGAACGAATCCCATGCACTGCCGCACCGCTGGCAATCAGATAAATCACAGTGACAGCCAGAGCCACGCATGTAAGCACCGCATAAGTCTGGTATTTCGTGGGAAGAATGTCAAAATATTTGTTATGCACCACAAAAGGAAAGATGCACAGCAGCGCCAGAGTATAAATGCTGGCCGCAAGCTCCATACAGCGCCAGGGTCGTTTCTCCTCTGCCGCCGGATTAATCAGATTACTGCTCATAAAGTTCTCCCTGTTGATTATTTTAAACCTAGTTTCATACTGATTCAGTATATCACTTAAACAGGCAGGGTGCAAGAAAAGAAGCCTTTGTTTTCTGCTCCAGTCTTGATTTTCAAACAGCAGAATGTTATAGTTATACGGTAATTCCCGTAATTGGAATATAAAAACTGAAAGATAGAGCAAAAACATATAAACTGAGCTACAGAAACTGAAATAATAG
>Kit_p2__coassemble_522_pt1 | contig 38279 bp, 35 predicted proteins | sample Kit_p2__metabat2_high_PE_038 | metagenome-assembled genome bin Kit_p2 | reverse complement strand
ATATCGCAAGAAACGGCTGGGTATATGACTACGATGATCCATCCAACATGCTGAACCTGCTTGAGACAAATAACGGAAACAACGATGGTAAGTACAGCAATCCAGAGTATGACGAGCTGATTGCAAAGGCCAGAATGACAGCTGACAAGGCAGAGCACTATCAGCTTCTCCACGAGGCAGAGCAGCTTCTGTTAAATGATATGGCTATGATTCCGATTGCATACCAGAACGATTTCTGGTTACAGAAGCCAGAGCTTCAGGGAACATGGCATTCTCCATACGGCTACTGGTACTTCATGTACGGAACAGTAGGCGAGTCTGCAGAATAGGTTGTGCAAAAGAGGCAGCTTCCAGAACAGCTGACGCATAGAAAATAGGCAGATCCCCTGCCGGGTGTTAAGTAAGCATCCGGTAGGGGATTTTTTTAATATATGTCCAATACGTTCAGGGACTGAGATAGAAGAAATACAGTATAGAGAGGAGACAGTTCAGAAGATACTGAATTGTTTCCTCTTTTTGTATAATTAAAACAATAATCACTATCAAAAACCTTTGTGAAGATATGAAATATTTGATATAATAAAGCGCTTTCAAGCAAAAATACAAGAGAGTAGGAGAAGCAAAACATGAAATGACAACTGGCATTTGTGCTGGCTGCCTGGATGGGACTGCAGCAGCCGCTCACGGCAGTGGAGGCTTACGGCGCTCCGGTGTTCAAAACGGCGGAGACAGAGAGCAGTCAGAATGAATGGCTTCCTGTGTCCAGCCCGTCAGACGGACAGGAGCAGGAGGAAGAAAAACTGCCTGTGGTAACGTCTGACGCGCCGCCCAGCCCGGAGAGCTGTCTGAGGTTGGAAAGGGAATGTTCCAGTCCGGCTATGTGCCGAAAGGAACATATCTGCTGACAGTAAATGCAGACGGGTATGAGCCTTATAAGCAGGAGATCAAAATCAATGAAGATACCTGCAAGATCATGCTGTTTAATGACTATTACGACGAGGAACAGTATCCCTCCGCCCATCCGGGACTGATCCGAATGGGAGATGTGGACGGTGATGATATCATCGATGAGGAGGATTTAGAGGAGCTGTTAGACGCTGTCCACGGGGAGGAGTCAGGTGGAAACGCCATGGATTTCAATCGGGACGGGGAGCTGAATCTGCTGGATGTCCAGTATTTTGCAAGCTTTTACGACCACAGTTCCAGCAGCCTTAAATATATTTCAACGGTAGAGCGCTCTGTGACCCGCAAAAAGGGGGAGGTAAAGTTCGACGATACGGCCAGTCCCAGCGACGCAGTGGAGATCAGCGGAAAATCCGGTTGAACTGACCTTAGATTTTACCCACAGCCAGACAGAGATGAAGGCGGAGGGCTTTATCATCCAGTCACCGTCGGGATCGGATCATGCCATTACTAAAGGCGAGATCGAGGTGACTGTGGAAGACAGTGGAAAAGACAAGAAAGAGACACTTACCATTGTGAAGGCTGGAGAAACCAGAAAGGCCCGCTTCGGACGAAGCCAGGGCACGGCGGAGATTCAGCCTGATGGTTCCATTGTCATTAATCTGAAGAGCCAGAAGCCGGTGAAAAAGGTGACGATCCGCATTACAGGAACGGTAGGCCAGGGAAGCCTGGCAGAGATCAGCCAGGTGGAATTCATGGAGGATATGAAGGACCGCATTCCGCCGCCAGTCCAGAATATCCCTAAGAATCTTCAGGCAGAAGAAGGAAGTGAGGAATTTACCTTAACCTGGGATAAGGAAGTCAATGTAACCGGCTATGAGATATCAGTTTCTTATGGCGGAAAGACAGAAACGCTGTCTTCTGAGGAGAATTCCATTACTGTTAAGCGGTTTGGCGAGAAAGAGCTGTTAAACTACGAGACATATAGCGTGAGAGTGCGCTCTGTCAACGGAAGCTGGAAGAGCAGCTACAGTAAAAAACTGTCTGTGATTCCTAAGCCAAGCGGCCCGCCGCCAGCTCCGGATGATATCTCCATTGAGGGGGCTTACCGCAGCCTGAACGTGTCCTGGAAGAAGATGAAGGATACTCAGTCTTACACCCTGTTCTACCGCCAGAAGGGAAAGGAAGAGTTCACGCCAGTCGAGAATATCGACAGAAGTAAAACCAGTTTTACCCTGGAACATCTGGGAGACAATGTGGAATATGAGATCTGCATGAAAGGACATAATGAGATAGGAGACAGTCCTGAGTCCAAGATGTATTCCGGAAGGACAGCCTCGTCTTCCACGGCGAAGATGCCGGCCTACGGCCTGCTGAACGACGGCCCGGCCCAGAGAACGGTTCTCAGCTCCATTAAGGTTCTTGCCTAGGAGAGCAAAGACCAGTCAGGAAGCGGCACAGAAATTCCAGGACATTTTTCAAGACTTGCCAGCCTGAATGGCAATGGAAGCGTTTATTACGAATTTATTGCCAGCAAGCCGTTCCACGCCCAAAAGGTTCAGATCAACCTGACAGCCAGCGGAAATTCCAGATACATCAGTATCGGTGAGGTGCGCTTCTATCAATACGACAGCCTGTTAAATGATGTAAACGATCTGTTTACAGACGCTCTCCATGTGGCCCTGAAGCCGGATGTGACGATGGCACGAATTGAAGAGTTAGAGAATAGAGCAGAGAAGATCGATCTGGTCAGCGGGGAGGCTCACCCGAAGAAAGAACTGGCATTAAAGGATCTGGAAGTAGCCAGGAGCATTCTGCAGACAGGGACGAGCCGGGAAGTGATTTAGATTGATACCTCTGTATCCAAGGCCTATGATAAGCATGTTACCTTCAGCGGCGGCTTAAACGCATGGCAGCCTCTGGGTGTGGCAGCACTGGCCGGAGAGAAGATAACAGTCTACGTAGGCGCTCAGGGAAAGAAACCAGGGGATAGCACTCCGTTAAAGGTGATTGCCACACAGTATCATTCTGAGGCTTCTGCACTTCATAAAGAAGCGGGAACTCTTAAGGTGGGAGTCAACGAAATTACGATTCCAGTGGTATCTAACCTTGGTGACGAACAGGGAGGCGCTCTGTATATTGAGTATACAGGAGGCAATTCCAAGGATTCCTACGCTGTCCGCGTCAGCGGCGGTTCTCCTTACCCGGTGCTGGATCTGACAAAAGCCAAGGGCGAGGAAGAAAGGGCTGAATTAATCGGTTCTTATTTTGACCAGATAGAAGAGCGGGCAAGGCAGATCGAGGATCTTCACAACGCCGATTCTGAGAAGGTAACCTCCCACGCAGCAATTTCAGGGAAGCAGTATGATGAGAAAAACTGTATTCTGGGAGCGACAGACATTGTTCTGGATAAAATGATGTATTCTGTGGCTGTGAAGCCGTTTTACGCAAAGCTGACAGAGGGAGGCAAAAGCAGGGATGAGGCGGTAAAACAGCTGACAGACACCCTGGATACCATGGATCAGATGATTGACTTATTCTATCAGCACAAGGGTCTGAGCGACAATCCTGTGATAGGAGAAGCGGCCTACGGCAAGGATAAAATGCCGTCCAGCCGTCTCAATATCCGCTACCAGCGTATGTTTGCAGGCGCTTTCATGTACGCAGGAGGACTTCACATCAGAATTGAGTGGGATTCTGTGCCTGTGCTGGCGGCGGCTGAGCCGATGGTGACAGACGAGAATGGAAAATACAAGAGCGGCCAGTATTTCGGCTGGGGCATTTCCCACGAGATTGGCCATATCATTAATGAGAAGATCTATACGTATCCAGAAGTGACCAATAACTACTACGCCCAGCTGGCCCAGTCAGACGACAGCAGCAAGATGGCCCGTATTCCCTATGAGATGGTATACAAGAAAGTAACATCCGGAACCAAGGGAGGCGGCAGCGAGCGCCTGGCCATGTACTGGCAGTTGCATATGGCCTACGACAATGGAGGATACAATTTTAAAACCTACGATACTTATCAGGCTCAGAGAGAAAACCTGATTTTTGCAAGGATCGACTCCTATGCAAGGGATACCAGCCGTGCGCCTGCTCCAGGCGGAGTGAAGCTGACGCTGAATAATGCTGATAAGGATAATACGCTGATTCGTCTGGCCTGTGCAGCGGCAGAGAAGGATTTAAGAGAGTTCTTCATCCGCTGGGGTATGACGCCTGACAAGACCACAGACGAGTACGCCAAGCAGTTTGACAGGGAGGATCGGGCCATCTTCTATGAGAACGACGACTCCAGAGTATACCGCCTGGAAGGCGGAGAGAGTATTGCCGAAGCTGTGAAGGTGACGGCAAAGGCGAACAAGGATGAGCAGGCTTCCAACCAGGTTCATCTCACCATGAGCCTGAGTGATGAAGGAAACAGAGAGAAACTTCTGGGCTATGAGATCACCAGAATCGAGCGCAGATACGGTAAGGAGGAGAAGCGGGTAGTGGGCTTTACCACCAGCGATACCTTTACCGATCATGTGATGACAGTCAATAACCGGGTTGTATCCTACGAGGTGCGGGGCATTGACAAGTGCATGAATCCAACTGAAACCTACCGCATTCCGGACGAGTTCAAGCTCCTGCATGAGGGTATGTTAGATAAGACAGACTGGAAGATTACAGTCAACACCACCTCTCCAAGCGATAAAAAGCCGGAGAATGGAAACGAGACAGACATCCCGTGTTCCGGAACGGTCAGCAGCGCCGGTATGATGATTGACAATCAGTCAAATCAGGCATATGAGGGCACTACTTCAGAGAAAGAAGCAGAGGCAGTGATTTCTCTTGGAAGGACCGAGTCCATTGCAGGCATTAAGTACACATACAGCGGGGCAAATCCTGTGAAGAATTACAGGCTTTCCATCAGCAAGGACGGAGAGAAGTGGACGGAGATTAAGTCCGGAACCTTTGAATTTGAGGAAGGAAGCAGCACAGCTCTTGTTTATTTCGACCTGAAGGACGATCCGTGCTACCATGTGTACGAGACAGCCTACTTAAAAATTACAGCTGCAGGTTCCAAACGGTTTGCAGCCGCAGAGCTGGATATTCTGGGACCTACCGGCGACAATGTGAAGTTAGAGACAGCTGGCATTGGAATTTTGAAGGAGAACTTCCAGTTCAGCAAAACAGGCTCTGGAGAGACAGGAGATGCAGGTTCTGACATGATTCCGGCAGGTTCTATTATATTTACCGGAAGCTATAAGGGAAATCCGGCCTACAACACCTTTATCCTCTATGATGAGGAGGGAAATCCAGTAGGCGGAAAAGATGCAGACGGCGCAGTTACAGCCCATCAGCTGATTTTTGCTCCAGATCCGGTGAACGGGCAGCTGGGCGAGATCACAGACGGAATCTGGATATACTACATTGAACCGGATGAGATGGCAGGGGTAACGCTTCCTGATAAAGTCCGGGCTGAGATGTACCGGGTAGACAACGCTGAGACAAACGAGGGAGATCGCCTTGTCAGCGATACGCTGTTTGTGGATGTGCCGAAGAATCTTCCTAATATCGAAATTAAGCCGCAGGGTAACCGTATGAAATAAGGAGAGAAAGAAGGAGAATGAAAAAGACCACATTTGCAGCCAGTCTGTGTGCAGCAGCGTTCAGTCTGGCGCCCCTTCCGTCCATGCACTCCATGGCGGAAAGAAACCAGATGATCACCTGGGAAAAAACAGGAAAAAATTCAGTCAGGCTGAAATTAAAGCTGCAGGAACAGGAACAGGTAGACAGCTTTACGGCTTTCAGCTTAAAGCTGATATTTGAAAGCGATGAGCCGATTTCTGAGGATCCGGTATTTAAGTTTTCACAGGATATAAAGTCGAAGCTGAGACCGGCTGTGTACGAGACACGGTATGACGAGGATGCACAGGAGATGACAGTCTATGTGGCAGACCGTGAGACAGTGCTGGAAAAGGGCGAGCAGCTGGATCTGGGAACCATTACTGTGAATTCCGATGAAAATGTGAAGATTTCTGTGGATCAGGATGAGTTTCAGGGCATCGACAGTTTCCGTGAAAAAAAGGAAGTGACAAATTTCGGCAAGTACGAAGACTATGAGATGATCCTGGAAAAACCTGCTCCTCCAAGGCCAGAGGAAGAAGAGCAGGACGAAGATGAGGAACAGGACCACAGCAGAGGCGATTCTAAGGCTGAGTGGACCAAGAAGCCTAACGGTTCCTGGAAGCAAGACAGCAGAGGATGGTGGTTCGCCAGACGGAACGGAACGTATCCGGCAGACAGCTGGTTTGAGTGCTCCTGGAATGGAAGAGGGGGCTGGTATCATTTTAATGCAGAAGGCTATATGGAGACAGGATGGCGCTGGATTGGAGATCACCGTTACTATTTTACAGAAGAACAGACAGAGGGACAGCCTCTGGGATCTATGGTGAAAAATGGAAAGACTCCAGATGGATTCACAGTCAATGAACAGGGACAGTGGACAGTCAATGGAATCATCCAGATCACTCCTGATAAGCCTTCCGGCCCAGGGCTTTCTTAAAGACAGATTAGAAAAAGCGTAACAGAGCTGCTTTAAAGCAGCTCTGTTTTTCTCTGTGCTCAGTTCTAAAACAGGCCTTCCCTTCATAAAGTGTCAAAAGATCAAATGGCTGTCCGAAGGAGAGAGACGCATGTATGAAGAAAAAACCATAGAAGAGACGTTAAAGAAACTGAGCGCAGACGGAGAGCAGGGACTGAAAGAAGAGGAGGTGGAGGAGCGGAGAAAGCATTACGGATCCAATGAGCTGAGGGAAAAGAAGCAGAAAACACTGCTGCAGCGGTTTGCAGAGCAGCTGTGCGACTCTTTGATTTTTGTACTGTTTGCAGCTGCAGGCATTTCCGTGTTGCTAGGAGAATACAGCGACGCAGTGATTATTCTGGCTGTGGTGGCGCTCAATGGAATTGTAGGCGTGGTGCAGGAGGGAAAGGCAGAGAAAGCGCTGGAATCCTTAAAGCAGATGACCCGTCTGAAGGCCTTGGTGATCCGGGACGGGACAGAGAGGGAAATCGATGCCAGGGAGCTGGTTCCCGGAGATCTGGTAAGTCTGACAGCAGGATGCCAGGTTCCGGCTGATCTGCGTCTGATTCAGTCGGCAGGCCTTAAAATAGAAGAATCAGCCCTGACCGGAGAATCGATCCCTGTCTCTAAGTCAGCCGGTTTTACAGCTTCCAAAGCAGGTACTGCCTCTGAAAAAGGAAAAAACATGGCCTATATGACCTCCTATGTTACCTCTGGCCGCGGAAAGGGAATTGTGACTGCTACGGGAATGGGGACAGAGATTGGAACAATTGCAGCGATGATTCATGCCGCTGCAGAGGAGGAAACACCTCTTCAGAAACGTCTTGGAGAGCTTGGAAGGGTGCTCAGCCTGACGGCAGCGGCTCTTTGCGCGATTCTTTTTCTTATGGCCGTGATACAGAAGCGTGATGTGATGGAAATGCTGATTACTGCCATTTCCCTGGCAGTAGCCGCCGTGCCGGAAGGGCTGCCTGCAGTTGTCACGATTGTGCTGGCGTTAAGCGTGACCAGGATGGTTAAGGCTGGAACGATTGTGAGAAAGCTGCCGTCAGTGGAGACTCTGGGGGCTGTCAGCGTGGTGTGTACAGACAAGACGGGAACTTTGACAAAAAATGTAATGACAGTGACTCAGTGGTACGAGGATGGGAAGCTCTGTTCAGTGGAAAAAGGCACACAGGAAAAGCCATCGGAGATCCTGGCAGAGTGTTTTTCTCTGTGCAGCGACGCACAGCTGGATACCGGAAGAGGGGATCCGACAGAGCTGGCTTTGCTCCAGTTTGCCAGCCTGGCAGGGGTTGAAAAGGAGCAGAGAGAGAAGGAGAAGCCAAGAAAGGGAGAGCTTCCTTTTGACTCAGAGAGAAAAATGATGACTACATTTCACAGACAGGGGAAAACTGGAATTTCCTACACAAAGGGAGCGCCGGACCGGGTTCTCAGGCAGTGTACCCATATCAGAAAGAACCACAGCACCCTTCCCATGACTCCCAAAGATCGAAGGGAGATCCAGGAGGCAGCTGCCCGGATGTCTGGCCAGGCTCTGAGAGTGCTGGCTGCCGCAGTGAAGGAGGATGCCAGAGGGGCGGAGGAAAAGGGGCTTACCTTTATAGGGATGGCAGGTATGATGGATCCGCCCAGGGAGGAGGCAAGACATGCGGTGGAGCAGTTTCGAAAGGCTTCCGTGGATACGGTCATGATTACAGGCGATCATGTGGACACAGCTCTGGCAGTTGCGAAACAGCTGGGAATCGCAGATTCCAGAAGGCAGTGCATGACCGGGGAGGAGCTGGAACAGACCGGAGAGGAAGAGCTTGCGGAAAAAATCAGAGATTTAAAGGTATTTGCCAGAGTTTCCCCTAATCATAAGGTGCGAATTGTCAATGCGTTCAGGGCGTCGGGACACATAACAGCCATGACGGGAGACGGGGTCAACGACGCTCCTTCTTTGAAAAATGCAGACATTGGAATTGCAATGGGAAAAACAGGAACGGATGTGGCGAAGCAGGCAGCTGACATGATTCTGACTGATGATAATTTTGCCACCATTGAGAGAGCAATGGAGGAAGGACGCAGCATTTATGAGAATATTAAAAAATCAGTGATTTTTCTTTTATCCTCTAATTTTGGTGAAATTGCTACTATGTTTGCAGCGATTGCGGCCGGAGTGGCTTCTCCCCTGAAACCCAGCCACATTCTGTGGATTAACCTGATCACAGATTCTCTTCCGGCCCTGGCCCTGGGAGTAGATGAAAATGACAAGCAAAGGCTTATGCGAAGGCCGCCAAGACAGCCAGGGGAGAGTCTGTTTGCAGGGGGCGGATGGATTTTGACACTGAGCTACGGATGTTTAATTGCAGCGGTCAGTCTGATCGCTTTTTTCAGACTGCCTGTGGAGCTGGCTGGTTCAGAAGGCTTTTTGGCAGTCCGGGAATTTCTCCGTCAGCCGGAGGTGTTAGTGAAATCCCAGACCTATGCCTTTACTGTGCTGGGACTTTCCCAGCTGTTTCATGCAGTAGGAATGCGTGACAGTTCCGTTTCTGTGTTCCGCTCTCATCTGTGTTCCAATCATCTGATGCTTCTGGCTTTTGGACTGGGAATTCTTCTTCAGATAGCAGTGACAGAGATTCCGGCTCTGACAGAAGCGTTTGGAACCTGTGTGCTTTCTCTTTCTGAGTGGGGTTTTCTTCTGTCCCTGGCAGCTGCTCCTTTGATTGTCCATGAAATTGCCGCGCTGCTGCGATGCAGATAACCTGTAAACAGGTTGTATTATAGAGGAAAACGCGGTAGAATAGACAAAAGCTCTGCCTGCGGCTAAAGAAAGGCCTTTCAGAGAAAAGGACAGAGCAGATGATGTACGGATGAGACGGGTACAGGCAGAAAAAGGAGACGTATGGATAGAGAAAAAAAGGAACGCGGGCACACAGAGAGCCTGCAGAACCAGAGGATGCCAAAGCCGGCAGACGGGCAGAAGAGACAGAATAGAAAGGAAGCTGAGAAGCTTCAGGAGAGACAGGCTGAGGAGGCAGTGCAGCAGGAGCTGGGAGAGCAGATCCAGAGTATTCTGCAGGAGGAATCCGGGGAGCCGGAACCATCCAGCCAGGAGCCTTCAAAACAGGAACCAGCTTTGAGAACGGAGGAAGAAAGCAGACGCAGACGCCGGGCTTCCAGGCAGAAAAAAGGCTGGAAACGTCTGTGTAAACGCTTTTTGCTGTTGCTTCTTCTGATTCTTTTTGTGACAGCTGCAGGATGCGGGTTTCTGGGCTGGAAGTTTTACAGCAACTGCAGGGCAGAGGTGGAAGGACTGGTGGCAGAGAGTACAGAGGCAGATTTTCTGCCGGGCCAGGCGTCCTACTTTTATGATGCGGCAGGCAATGTGCTGGCTAAAATTTCAGGAGACGAGGATTCCCAATATCTTCCCTATGAGGAAATTCCCCAGGATGCGGTGAATGCCTTCATTGCGATTGAGGACAGAACCTTCTGGGAAAACTGCGGCGTAGATTTTAAGGGAATTGTCAGGGTGGGAATTAATTTTATTCTCACAAAGGGCGAGGAGATGCACGGAGCCAGCACAATCACCCAGCAGCTGGCCAGAAACCGGTATCTGACCAGAGACGTGTCTATTAAGCGCAAGGTGAAAGAGATTCTCATTGCCATGGATCTGACCGAGAAGTATTCCAAGGAGCAGATCATGGAATTCTATGTCAATGACATTAATTATGCTAATACATATTATGGACTGCAGGCAGCGTCGAAAGGATATTTTGGAAAGGATGCAGATGAGCTGAGTCTAAGCCAGATCGCTTATCTGTGCGCCATCCCCAATTCCCCGTCCTATTATAATCCCTACCGTCACCCGGATCACGCCCTGACAAGGCGGGATAAGATTCTCGGAGATATGCTGACCATGGGCTACATTACCCAGGAGAAGCATGATGAGGCGGTGGCTGAGGAGATTATCGTAACGGGAAATTCCTATGAGATGCGAAATTATGAAACTACCTATGCCATGGACTGTGCAGTGCGCTGGCTGATGGAAAGGGAAGGCTTCCAGTTTGAGTACGGATTTTCAAACTATGATGACTATAAGGCCTACCAGGCAGCTTATGAGGAGAGCTATGCTGCTGCAAAGGATGAGCTGTATACAGGGGGCTACCGGATTTATACTTCCCTGGATCCGGCCAAGCAGGAGATTCTGCAGGGGGCGGTAGACCAGGTGCTCTCCTTTGACGGGGAGACGGCAGACAATGGTATTTATGCCCTTCAGGGGGCTGCAGTGGCTGTCAATAATGATACTGGTCTGGTGGAGGCGATTGTGGGAGGCAGAAGCCAGGAGACCAGCACCTACACCCTGAACAGAGCCTTCCAGAGCTTCCGTCAGCCGGGCAGCAGTATTAAGCCGCTGATTGTCTATGCCCCGGCTCTGGAAAACGGCTACGTTTCCTTTTCCAGCGTCAAGGACATCAGCGTGGATGCGGCCAAGGAGCCCAAAGCAGATGTGGCATCTCTTCCGGGAAACTGGATCACTCTGCGCCAGGCAGTGGAAAAGAGCCGGAATGGAGCGGCCTGGTGGCTGTTTAACGAAGTGACACCGGAGGAGGGACTTTCCTATCTGACTCAGATGCGCTTTGATAAGATTGTGCCGGATGATTACAATATGGCAGCTTCCTTAGGCGGCTTTACCTATGGTGTGACGGCAGAGGAGATGGCCGGAGCCTTCAGCGCCCTGGAAAATGACGGAGTGTACCGGGAACCAGACTGTATTGTCAGAATGGAAAATCTGTCAGGAGAAAATATCTACACAGGAAGAGAGCCGAAAGAGGTTTATTCCAAGCAGACGGCTTCTATGATGGTGGATGTTATGAAAGGCGTTATATCAAGGGGAACGGCCCGCGGCATGGGGTGGAAGAGCAAGATCGAGGCGGCTGGAAAGACGGGAACCACCAACAACAGCAAGGACGGCTGGTTCTGCGGAATGACACCCTACTATACAGTGACTGTGTGGGTGGGCTATGATACGCCCAGAACTCTTTCTTCCCTCTACGGTTCCTCCTATCCTGCCTCTATCTGGAAGCGGGCCATGGACGGGCTGACAGCCGGTCTTGCGGAAGCTGTTTTTACGGCTCCGGAAACAGAGAAGGAGAATATTAAGAAAGAGGGAAGAGGGGAGTATTTAGAAGGCTACGATGATTCCCATGTGCTCTCCCCCAACTATACGGTAGGCGATTACAGAAGAGATCACGCGCTGGCAGATGAGGCGCAGAAATACGTCGATCAGATGGCAGGGGCCAGTCCTGAGGAGCAGGAACAGCTGAGAAAGAAAGCAGAAAGCGCCATTAACCGGATTTATGGCCGGACTCTGAAGGGACAGATGCAGGAAGTGTTAGCCGGAGCGGGAAAATCGTAACTGCATACATCAATAGAGAGAAGAGAAGCGGTTCAGTGAGTGGAGCTGGATCGCTTCTTTTTGTGCTGATATGAAAAAAGTGCTGGACAAAACAGGAAAGTTAGTTTATACTAACCACATAAGTTAGTTAGAACTAACCAAAAGAAATATGAACTATAGGGAAAAGAAGCTGACACGTTTGCACAGCTCAAATAAAGGACATAGACAGAGGAGGAAAGAAAATGGATCGGGGCTCATACAGCAGGGAACAGAATGAAATCTGCAGGCAGGCGGCTTTTCACTGCGCCCAGGTACTGGCCGGAGTGAAGGCCTCCAATATTTTAATTATAACAGAGGGAACAGAGGAGGACGTGGCCTTCGTCCTGTCTGGGACAGGAGTGGAGTATCAATGTCTGTGGGCAGGGGAGGGCAGAACCGTTTATCTGCTGTACCGGAGAGGGCAGGCAGAGAGAATTCTTCAAAACAGAGAAACTGAGCGATTTTTCAGGGACTTTGGCTACGGCTCCATGAAGCTTCCAAACGTGCTTTCCAAGCTGGAGAAGCGGTATCAGCTTTATGCAAAAGGGCAGGGAGAATTTCCACATGAGATCGGCCTGATTTTAGAGTATCCCATCTGGGATGTAAAGGGCTTCATCGAGCATAAAGGCAGGGATTTTCTGTTTTCAGGATATTGGAAGGTATACAGGGAGCCGGAGGAGGCTAGACGAAGATTTGCAGTATATACAGCCATCAGAGATCGTGTTGTGGAAGAGACAGGGCGCGGCAAAAGCCTGTGGCAGATCTGCGCCTCCTTTATGGGACAGCCGCTCTCTGGCCAGACGGCGGCAGCTTAGAGTACAGCAGCCTGTTTTGCAGGCTGTTTGAAGATATTATATATTATCAGGAGGAAGAAAAAATGAATCAGATTTTAATTGTTTACTGGAGCGGAACAGGAAATACAGCGGCTATGGCAGCCATGGTAGCTGAGGGAATAAAAGAGGCGGGCAAGGAGCCTGTGATCCTTTTGGCTGAAAATGCTTCGGCAGGAGATCTGAACGCCTATCAGGCAGTAGCCTTGGGATGCCCGTCTATGGGTGATGAGATTCTGGAGGAAAGTGTGATGGAGCCTTTTGTAGAAGAGGCAGAAAAGACCGTATCAGGAAAAACAGTAGGATTGTTTGGCTCTTACGGCTGGGGAGACGGACAGTGGATGAGAGACTGGGCAGATCGGATGAAACAGGCTGGGGCTGTGGTCCTGGGAGCTGAAGATGCCATTTGCTGCGGAGCGCCGGATTCAGAGGCAGAGGAAGCTTTGAAAGAGCTTGGAAGACAGCTGGCAGAGGTGTAAAAAAACGAGGAGAGGGGATATTTATGAGCGTTGTGATCGTAGGCGGGCATGACAGAATGGTCAGCCAGTATAAACAGATCTGCAGAAGTTTTAAGTGCAGGGCAAAGGTATTTACCCAGATGAGTGCTGATTTCGGAAAACAGATAGGCAGTCCGGATCTGCTGGTGCTGTTTACGAATACAGTGTCCCATAAAATGATACGGGCAGCAGTGGACGGCGCGAAAGGAACCAGGACAGAGGTGGTGCGCTGTCACACCAGCAGTCAGAGCGCCCTTTCTGAAATTCTGAAGGGGAGATGCAGGTAATATGCAGAAAGAGAGCGGCTTCTGCGGCCTTTTTAGGCCGGAAGCTGCTCTCTTTCTGCATTTACTGTACATGATGCTATTTTAAATTTTCTTCAGCGAAACGCTTCATAGCCTGAAAGCTTTCCGAGCTGATTACGTGCTCCATACGGCAGGCATCCTCTGCTGCCGTCTCAGGACTTACCCCCAGACAGACAAGAAATCCTGTCAGAAAGGTGTGGCGCTCGTAAATGGTTTCGGCAATTTTCTGTCCCGGCTCCTCCAGTGTAATGTAGCCTTCCCGATCCATGGAAATATACCCGTTTTCCCGAAGATTTTTCATGGCTACGCTGACGCTGGGCTTGGAGTAGCCCAATTCATTGACGATATCAATGGAACGAATCTGAGGCTTTTTGCGGCTCAGAACCAGAATCGTCTCAAGATAGTCCTCTGCTGACTGCTGGATTTTCAATGCAACCTCCCCTTTATCACTATTCCTTTCTTACACATTATACCAAAAATACAATAAAAAGCCAGCCGAATCTGAGCACAGAAAAAAACACGGAGAAAAGCAGTTGACAAATCGATTAGTTTATGCTAACTTTATAACAGTTAGAAATAACTAACCAAAGTTAGTCGAAGGTAACTGATGAATAAATTTAAAATATTTAAAAAGATGGATTTGACTGCTGATGAAAGGAGCGTGGCGGGATGCCGTTGACAATAGCAGAACCAGGAGCGGAACTTTTTATTAAAAAAATTGGCGGAAAAGAGGAAATCAGAAGATTTTTGGAGACGCTTGGTTTCGTGCCGGGGGGAAAAGTGACAGTGATTTCCCGCAATCAGGGAAATGTAATTGTTGGCGTAAAGGAGTCGAGAGTGGCCATCAGCAGTGAGATGGCGAATAAAATTATAGTATAAGGAGAGAGGGGCATGACACTAAAGGACGTGAAAGTAGGACAGACCGTATCTGTTGTGAGGCTGAATGGAGCAGGCGCAGTAAAACGCCGTATTATGGACATGGGAATTACCAGGGGAACAGAACTTTATATACGAAAGGTTGCACCACTGGGAGATCCGGTGGAGCTGAGTCTTCGCGGATATGAGCTTTCTGTCCGCAGGGCAGATGCAGAAATCATAGAAGTCAGATAGAGACAGGACGGAGGAAACATTGATGTCAGTAAAAATTGCTCTCGCAGGAAATCCAAACTGCGGAAAAACAACCTTGTTTAACGCCCTGACCGGGTCCAATCAGTCGGTGGGAAACTGGCCGGGCGTAACAGTGGAGAAAAAAGAAGGAAGGCTGAAGGGTCAGAAAGAAGTGATTATCACAGACCTTCCGGGAATCTATTCTCTGTCTCCCTATACTCCGGAGGAGATAGTGGCCAGAAATTATCTGCTGGATGAGAAGCCGGACGCAGTGATTAACATTGTGGATGGAACGAATCTGGAGAGAAATCTGTATCTGACCACACAGCTGATGGAGCTGGGGATTCCGGTTCTCATGGCAGTCAATATGATAGATGTGGTGAGAAAGCAGGGAGATACGATTAACACAGCTGCCCTGGCTGAGGAATTTGGCTGCGAGACAATGGAAATTTCGGCCTTAAAGGGAATTGGAATCAGAGAGGCAGCAGAGAAAGCGATTCTCCTGGCTAAAAGTGACTGGGGCGCTGCGCCGGTTCACAGATACGGAAGTACAGTGGAAGCAGTTCTTGAGGAGATAGAGTCCAGACTGCCCCATTCTGTCCCTGAGGCCCAGAGAAGGTTTTACGCCATTAAGATGTTTGAGAGGGATGAGACAATCACAGACCGCCTGGAACAGAAGCCGGATGTGGAGAGTCTCATTCAGCAGACAGAGGAAGCACTGGATGACGATGCAGAGAGCATTATCACCAATGAGAGGTATGAATACATTACCTCCATAATAGGAAAGAGCTGTCAGAAGAAGAGAAAGGGACTGACTCTTTCTGATAAAATTGATCAGATTGTCACAAACCGGATTCTGGCCCTTCCCATTTTTGCCGCAGTGATGTTTCTCGTCTACTATATATCGGTTACTACTGTGGGAACCATGGCTACAGATTTTGTCAATGACAATATCTTCGGAGAAGGTTTCGAGCTGTTTGGAAGGGCTGTGCCGTCCATTCCGGCACTGATCAGCGCCGGACTTCAGGCAGCAGGCTGTGCAGCCTGGCTTGAGGATCTGATTGTAAACGGTATCGTGGCAGGTGTGGGAGCTGTTCTGGGATTTGTGCCCCAGATGCTGGTGCTGTTTGTGTTCCTGGCTTTTTTAGAAGGCTGCGGCTACATGGCGCGGATTGCTTTTATCATGGATCGGATGTTCCGCAGATTTGGATTGTCCGGAAAGTCCTTTATCCCCATGCTAATTGGAACCGGCTGTGGTGTTCCCGGCATCATGGCTTCCCGGACGATAGAGAGTGAGCACGACAGAAGAATGACGATTATGACTACTACCTTCATTCCATGCAGCGCCAAGCTTCCGATTATTGCCCTGTTTGCAGGAGCGATTTTCGGCGGAGCGCCCTGGGTGGCTCCCAGCGCTTACTTTGCAGGAATTGCCGCCATCGTCATTTCTGGTATTATTTTAAAGAAGACAAAGATGTTTTCCGGAGACCCGTCTCCGTTTGTGATGGAACTTCCGGCTTACCATCTTCCGACAGCAGGAAGTGTACTCAGGAGCACATGGGAGAGAGGATCTTCCTTTATAAAAAAGGCCGGCACGGTGATTTTGATTTCTACAGTGGTGATATGGTTCGCATCCGGATATGGATTTGTAAACGGAAGCTTCCGTCCGGTAGAGGATCTGAGTCAGGGACTTCTGGCTTCTGCCGGAAGAGCAATCGCCTGGATCTTTACTCCTCTTGGATGGGGAAACTGGCAGGCGGCTGTAGCGGCTGTCACCGGCCTTGTGGCAAAGGAAAATGTAGTGGGAACCTTCGGAATTCTCTATGGCTTTGCTGAGGTAGCGGAGGACGGAGCTGAGATCTGGGAAGCTTTGGCAGGCAGCTTTACCCTTGCTTCCGGCTACTCCTTCCTTGTGTTCAATCTTTTATGCGCCCCCTGCTTTGCGGCCATCGGAGCTATCAAGCGGGAGATGAACCATGCAAAATGGACCTGGTTTGCCATTGGATACCAGTGCGGTTTCGCCTACCTTGTCTCTCTTTGCATCTACCAGTTTGGCGGCCTTATAACTGGCGAGTTTGCCTTCGGCCCCGGTACTGGGGCAGCTCTTTTTGCTGTGATATTTCTGATTTATCTGATGGCACGCCCAGACAGAGAGAGAAAGGCATTTGGCAGGGAATACAGGAAAATTGCTGGAATATAATACTAAAAAGTGATAAAATTTTAGAGACAGAATTTTAAAATTCAGAAAGGGTGACTGTGATGGAGCTGATGTTATCTGGATTGTCCACCTTGATTGTGGGGCTTATTGTAGCGGGAATTGTCTTTCTGGCAGTCAGAAGCATTGTGAGAGATAAAAGAAATGGAAAGTCCCTCTGCGGCGGAAACTGCGGCGGGTGCAGCTGCTCCGGCCTGTGCCATTCTAAGAAAGAAGGAACAGGAGAGCAGTAAAGAGGTTAAAAGAGGGAGGCAGAGTCAGCGCATGTGCTGACTCTGCCTCCCTCTTTTTCAGGTAAAGCCGGTCAGGAAATTACAAGCTGGGCAGAATAGTCGTAAGGTCCTCCTAAAAGGGAAAGCAGGTAATAATTACCAGCCTGGAACTGTACGCGGTTATTAATAATAGGAGCGCCGCCTGGGTTAGTTCTCCTGTAAACGGTTAAAAGATAGTTTCCAGGCACAATATGAAGATAACGGGTGAAATTCATGTAATCCAGATCGGAGACTACCAGTCTTCCGTTTAAGTAAATATCCAGAGGCTCCTGAATGGCAGCCGCATTATAGAAGCGGACATGGGAGACGCCGGAAGGAGAAGAAGAGGGGAAGGAGCCCCAGGCCCAGAGGATATTGCCTAACAGGTTGGAGAGATTTCCCTGTCCGGAACCACAGTTGACACAGTTTCCGGTACTTCCCGGGAGAGCAGGGGTGACAGGCCCGGCAGGGCCAAAGCCAGGGGCTGTATTCGGATCAGAAATAGAGCCGAAAGGCGGATGGTAGGAAGCTGTTTCTGTTTCCTCTGCTCTGACCTCGCTGCCTGCCTGAGATGATGAATCATAATTGTAGGTTTCCATTTTTTTACCTCTCTTTTCTGAGTTATAATCTATATATATGGGAAAGGCCTGTCAGTTTTTCCAGGATTCAGGACTTTTCCCTTGAAAGGGTCGGGAAAAACAGATATAATCAGTGGTGACTATAAAAAAAGAGAGGGATTTTTATGAGTGAACAAAAAAAGGCAAGGGCATCGGCTCTTCTGCCGATTCTTGTATTTCTGCTTATTTTCCTGGGTTCTGGTTTCCTGACAGGAGATTTTTACAGCATGCCGGCCATAGTGGCCTTTTTAATTGCGCTGTTTACGGCCTTCATGCAGAACAGAAGTCTCTCCTTTGCCGATAAGATAAAGATTGCGGCAGAGGGAGTAGGCGAGGAAAATATCATTACCATGTGCCTGATTTTCCTGGCAGCAGGAGCATTTTCCGGCGCTGTGAAGGCTGCCGGAGGTGTGGACAGTACAGTCAATCTGGGGCTTTCCATTCTTCCGTCTAATGTAGCGGTGGCAGGCCTGTTTGTGATTGCCTGCTTTATTTCCATTTCCATGGGAACCTCTGTGGGAACCATCACTGCGCTGGCGCCCATCGCAGTGGGAATCAGCGAGAAAACGGGATTTTCCATGGCAGTATGTGCCGGAGCAGTGGTAGGCGGAGCCATGTTTGGAGACAATCTGTCCATGATTTCTGATACGACGATTGCGGCAGTGAAAACCCAGGGCTGCGAGATGAAGGACAAGTTCCGGGAGAATTTCCTGATTGTGCTTCCGGCTGCCATTTTGACGGTTATCCTTTTTCTGATCCTTGCGAGAAATGCAGATTACCATCTGGAAGAGGAACTGACTTACAACATATTTAAGGTGCTGCCCTATTTAGTGGTGCTGATTGGCGCCCTGGCAGGAGTGAATGTATTTCTTATCCTGTTGGCGGGAACGGTTCTTTCTCTGGTTGTGGGCGTGTCCACGGGGGCGTTTACAGTGGGAGAGATGTTTACCCATGTGGGAGCAGGTATTACAGGTATGTATGATATCACAGTAATCTCTGTGGTAGTGGCCTGTATTGTAGCCCTGGTAAAGGAGTATGGAGGAATTGAGTTTGTTCTGTCCTTTATCAAAAAACGGATCAACGGCGAACGAGGAGGAGAGCTGGGAATTGCCTCCCTGTCCCTGCTGGTGGATATGTGTACGGCTAATAATACAGTAGCTATTGTTATGGCTGGACCGATTGCCAAGGAAATCAGCGATGAGTTTGGCGTGACGCCCAGACGTTCCGCCTCTCTTCTCGATATGTTCAGCTCCATGGGCCAGGGCTTGATTCCCTACGGCGCACAGATGCTGGCAGCAGCCAGCCTGACTGGACTGACTCCCTTTGAGATTATGCCTTATTGCTTTTATCCGATTTTAATGGGACTCAGCGGTCTGGTGTTTATATTTATGAAAAAGAGAAAATAGGAGAGTACAATTACGATGAAAGCTCATAATCAGTGGGCCAGTAAGCTTGGCTTTATTCTGGCTACGGCAGGAGCTGCCGTAGGACTGGGAAATCTGTGGAAATTTCCCTACTTAATGGGAAGAAACGGAGGATTTTTCTTCCTCATCGCATACCTGATTTTTATCTGCATTCTGGGTATTCCCGTTATGATTACGGAGATGTCCCTGGGAAGAAAGACACGCCATGATCCGGTTCAGGCCTATGCGGATATTCATCCCAATGCCAGAATCGTAGGTATTTTCGGTGTACTGGCAGCATTTATTATTCTATCCTATTACAGTGTAATCGGAGGATGGCTTCTGAAGTACATTGTCAGCTATGCCACTACTTTGAACGCTCCGACAGACTTTGAAGCTTTTATTTCCAACGGTGCAGAGCCGGTGCTGTGGCATTTTATTTTTATGCTGGCCACCACGGTGATCTGCTATAAGGGAGTCAGCGGAATCGAGAAGGTATCCAAGTTTATGATGCCTATGCTGTTTATACTTCTGATGATTATTATCGGAAGAAGCGTGACCCTTCCAGGAGCAGGAGCGGGAGTAGCTTTTGTGTTTACTCCTCAGGGCTCTAGTTTTTCTCTGGGTTCTATTACTGCTGCTCTGGGACAGGTATTCTATTCCCTCAGCCTTTGTATGGGAATCACCATTACCTACGGAAGCTACTTAAATGATAAGGAAAATATTCCAAAAAGCTGCGCCAGCGTGGCAGGACTTGACACTCTGGTAGCAATTCTGGCGGGAATTGCTATTTTCCCAGCTGTTTTCGCCTTTGGCCTGGAGCCTGGCCAGGGACCGGGACTGATTTTTGGAACACTTCCCAAGGTATTTGGAAGCATTGGCGGAGGAGCTATTTTCGCTCTGGCTTTCTTTGCCCTGATCTTCTTTGCGGCAGTTACCAGCGCTATCGCTCTGTTGGAGGTATCTGTGTCCTTTGCCATTGATACTCTGAAATGGAAGAGAAAAAACGCGACTCTGATTATCGGAGCCTTGATTTTCCTACTGGGAATTCCAAGTGCCTTATCTTTCGGCGTGCTGGGTGACGTGATGATCGCCAACTACAGTGTCTTTGATTTTGTTGGCATGATAACAGACAATATTCTTCTGCCCTGCGGCGGTCTGACCATGTGCTACTACATTGGCTGGAAGTGGAAGCCGGAATATCTGGTAGAGGAGATTGAGAAAAACGGAGTCAGCTTTAAGCTTAAAAAGCTGTGGATTCTCTGCATCCGCTTCCTCACTCCTGTTCTGGTAGGAGTAGTCACCATCTCCGGACTGATAAGCGTATATGGAGTTGTTTTTGCCTAGTCAGAGCGGAAAGCTGTAAGAAAATTGTAAATATTGTACTGTGTAAACACAAAAGGGTTTGTGATAGAATAGTATAAGCCCAAACGGGCGTCCTGCTGTCAGCGGGGCGCCCGTTCCGGTTTAAATCAGTTCATTCTGTGGGAAAAGGATGTTCTTGCCACAGAATAAAAAAACGATAATTTATACAGCTGAGGTGAGAGACAGGAGGATGAAATGAAACATTTAAAGTGGGTGAAGGTAGCAGCTTTAACAGCGGTGTTTGCCTGCCTGTTTGCAGGGACCGTATTTGCAGGAGATTCGGCAGACCTTTCATCCTGTGTTGTGGATGGAAACCAGATTAAAATTACAGGCTCTGTATCGGGTACAGGGACGTCCCAGAGCGAGGCAGCAGATGACGGAAACTACTATCTGTTTGACCTGATGCCCTACGAGACCTCCCTGGAGGGCAGGACAGATTACATGGCTTCTGTAAGCAAGACGGAACCTTTATCCTTTACGCTGCCCTTTGACAAGCACCAGAATGAGGATCCGCTGTTTGCCAGATATGTGGTGGCAGTGAACCGGGGAGGAAGATATGAGCCGATCAGCAACGAAGCTTATGTAACTAATCCGGAAGCTGTTTCTGATTATCAGAAACCGTTTCCAGAGGTTGGTACAAAAAAAGGGCTGAACATTGAATTGTCTATGCTGGATGATGCGATGTCCCTGGGAGTGAAGCATACGGCAGTCAATATTTCGGTCAGAGAGTTCCTGGAACCGAATGGAGCATTGACCTACAATTATAACGGAAAAACATATCGCTTTAATAAACGGCGGGTAGAGGAATACGATAAAACCATCCGCCTGTTTTCCAACAAAGGAATTATTGTCACAGGAATCATTTTAAATGGGTGGAATCACGCGCATCCGGAGCTTCTCTATCCTGGAGTAAGGGAGACGGGAACCTCCCAGTATTATATGTTTAATACATCTACCCCGGAAGGCTTTGAGACCTGCCGTGCAGTGATGTCCTTTCTGGCAGAGCGTTATAATGGCAGTGATCCTGACCATGGACAGGTATTAAACTGGATTATTGGAAATGAGATTAATAACCAGGAGATATGGAACTATACAGGCCCGATGCCATTGGAGCAGTATGTGGCTGTGTACGAGAGAATGTTCCGTGTCATGTACGCCTCTATCCGCAGCGAGAATGCAAATGCCAGAGTATATTTTTCTACAGATTACAACTGGGTACAGGAAAATAAAACTCTCAGCTACGGTGCCAGAGATTTAATTGACAGCTTTAACAGGCAGATCAAAAAGGGCGGACAGATTGACTGGAACCTGGCCTATCACCCCTATCCTGTAAATCTGCAGGAACCGGAGTTCTGGCTGGAAAACGAAAAGGTAACAGACAGTGCAGACTCCAGGGTAGTAAACTTTAAGAATCTTCATGTGCTGACCGATTACTTCCAGAGGCCGGAGTTGTTAAACAGAGAGGGCCAGGTGCGCCATATTATCCTGTCAGAGCAGGGCTTTACCTCGAAGAGCCCCAGCAGGGGAAATGTAGAGAAGGAGCAGGCAGCTGCCTTTGCCTACGCGTATTTTCTGGTAGACAGCAATCCTTACATCGATTCCTTTATTCTGAGCCGCCAGGTAGACAATCCTCATGAGGCGTCTCTGAGCATGGCGTTTGGACTGTGGACTTCCAGGCCAGGTTCCGGGGTGATTACCGGATTTGACAGAAAGAGAATCTATCCGATTTTCCAGGTGATTGATTCGAGAAAGGCATTGAAGGAGACGGAGTATCTGAAAGCTGTCATTGGAATTGATAAATGGAGCGATGTCGTGCCTGACTTCCGGTGGGGAACTAACAACTAAATATAAAGAAAAATTTTTTCTGCTGTCAGCATTACACCTCGTTCCGAATAGAGAATATATGTTCTACCTTGCGCCGCCTTGGTTGACAAATCGAAAAAATGGGCTTATAATTCCTAAGAATTGCGACATCATGGGATTTTTCATAAGGGGATTCATATAAAAAAGCTTATCAGGAGGAATGGAACCAATGGCAGCACCAAGAAAGAGAACAGCAGCTAAGAAAGAGGTCAAGGCGCAGGTATTTGTTCAGTATCTGGGCAAGGAAATTTCCGCTGACAGTCTGGTCGAGGAGGCTAAGAAAGCCTTTGTGGCAGCAGGCCATCAGGAGAGCGAGATTGAGACAATCAGCGTATATGTAAAACCAGAGGAGAATGCAGCCTACTATGCAGTAAACGGCGCAGGTTCCGAGGAGTACAAAATTCAGTTATAGGCAGAACGTGAAAGAAAGAGACGCATCAGGGGCAGTAGTGCTTCAGACGCGTCTTTTTGCTGTATGGGCTTCCCGGATAATTGACCGGGAAAAGAACAGTCGGATCCGGTTTGCACAGATACAGCAGATAATAGTATAGAAGATTTCCATGGCACTGTTGACAATGCCTGTGATCAGATAGGAAGCTGCACAGAAAGTTCCGCAGAGGATCAGCAGGCATAAAAGTATCCTTCCTTCTCGCACAGAGAAACTGCTGAAATACATCGGAAGGACAGACAAAATAAGAAGGATAAAAAAGCTCACGGAAGACCAGACACAGGTATAAACGTGGATCCGGGACCAGAAAGGCTCTTCCCTGGGCAGGTAAGGAGTAAAAATAGCTGTCAGAAGGAGGAGTGCTGGAAAAAGGAAACAGAAAAATACGGGGAAGGGCCGTTTTTTTCCAAAAAGACCTTTAGACGACGCTTGGCAGCTCTGATTCTGAACGCGGAGGCAGAAAGGGATAATACACAAAAATAAGTAAATCAGAAGGGACAGACTCCATAGAAGAAATTCCCCCTGTCTGTGCTCAGCCGTTCGTATGGAAGAAAAGTTAGTGGCGAACAGATCGGTTTCCCTTCCAAGAGCAGCCGCCAGAAAAGGAATGGCAAAATATCCGAAAAAATCAAAAAACATAGAAAAAATCCTCCTTACAGGGATTAGTATTTCCCAAGACGCCGCAGGTATGATAAAATAAGCTTTGAAAAAATGAAACAGCAAATGTTCAGATAAAGCGAGGGATAAATGATGGATCTGCCGCAGGCATTTAAAGAAAAGATGGAACGGCTTTTAGGCCAGGAATACAGAGAATTTCTGGAAAGCTATGAAAAGGACAGAAGACAGGGGCTGAGACTGAACCTGTTAAAGACAAGCCGGGAGAGATTTGAGAAGGAGGCGCCGTTTTCCTTGTCGCCTGTTCCCTGGACAGAGGAGGGGTATTATTATGGAGGAGAGGACCGTCCTGGTCTTCATCCCTATCATGAAGCCGGAGTGTACTATATTCAGGAGCCAAGTGCCATGGTGGTGATATCGCTTCTGGATCCAAGGCCGGGAGAGAGAGTTCTGGATCTGTGCGCAGCTCCCGGCGGGAAAACCAGCCACATTGCATCCAGGCTGCAGGGCCGGGGATTTTTGGCGGCTAATGAAATTCATCCGGCCAGAGCGAAAATTCTGTCCCAGAATGTAGAGAGAATGGGGATTGGAAACTGTGCTGTGTTCAATGAGACGCCGGATCGCCTTCTTCAGTATTTTCCGGAATACTTTGACAGAATTGCAGCAGATGCGCCCTGCTCCGGAGAGGGAATGTTCCGGAAGGACGAGGCGGCCAGAGGGGAGTGGAGCCAGGATAATGTAAAGATCTGTGCAGAACGGCAGGCCCATATTTTAGACTGTGCAGCCGGAATGCTGAAGCCGGGAGGAACCATCGCGTATTCTACCTGCACCTTCTCACCGGAGGAGGACGAGCAGGCGGTGGAGTCCTTTTTAGAACGCCATCCGGAATTTCACATTAAGACAGTGAAAAAACCGGCGGGATTGTCTGACGGAGTCCCTCAGTGGGGAGTTAAAGGGCAGCCGGAGCTGGCAGATACTGTTCGTGTCTGGCCTCATAAAACAGGAGGAGAGGGACATTATATTGCAGTGCTGGAGAAGAAACAGGAGGCAGACTGGGAGGAGAGAAAGAGAACAGTTCCGGCATACTGGAAGGATAGAAAGGCTCTGAAGGATTATGAGACTTTCCTGAGAGAGACCATAGAGGATCTGGGAGAGAATTCTGCCTATGACCGGCTTTTAAATGAGAGAGAGCTTACCTTAAACGGAGAACAGCTCTATCTGCTGCCTACTGAGCTTCTGGCATTTGACGGACTCAAGGTGCTGAGGCCGGGGCTGCATCTTGGAACGATGAAAAAGAACAGGTTTGAGCCTTCCCATGCCCTGGCGCTCTGGCTGAAGGAGGAAGATGCTCTCCGGTTCTGCCGTATGAAACCGGACAGCCCCAGGCTGGCTGCTTACCTGAGGGGAGAGGCGGCAGGTCTTTCCCAGCTGGCAGAGGAAGAGAGGGTGCAGGGAGCCGGATCGCCTGATAAGGGATGGGTTTTGATGACTGTGGCAGGAGAAGGAGGCGGATATCCGGTCGGATGGGCGAAACTGGCCGGACAGACCTTGAAAAACCATTATCCAAAAGGACTTAGACGGTAAAAATGCAATAAAATATTTGACTTTTGGGATAATACATATTAAACTAGAAATTATGGCTGACGAAAAGCCTTGAGAGACAGCTTTACCAGTTAAGGAGGAAATAGTTTGAGCGATATAAATAAGACAAACGGCAGCGCAGAGACCCCGGAGACAGAAAAGAAGCCTGCCGAGAAGAAAACTGCAGCAAAAAAGACTTCCGAGAAGAAGACAGCTGAGAAAAAGACAACGGCAAAGAAGACAGCTGAGAAAAAGACTGCCTCAAGGAAAACGGCAGAAAAGGCTGCTTCTAAGAAGACAGAGGATAAGCAGCCGGAGAAGAAGAAAGTAAATGAGAAGCTGATTGAAGCCCTTGCCAAGTGGGAGAAGAATCCATCCAGAGAGAACCTGAACGCTGTGATGGAAGAGGTTGTTATGACCGGAAAATTCCTGGTTCCTGCAGTAACAGCAGAGCTGACAGAGGAGGAGAGCCGCAGAGTTGGCTCCGGAAAAGGCAGAAAGATGCGTTTTACAGCCTTTACCAATGCCAAAGGAGAGAAGTATTTCCCGGCCTTCACTTCACCGGCCCAGTTGCTTCTCTGGGATAAGGAATACAAGGGAGAGACAGCAGTTCTTACCTTTGATGACCTGTGTTCCGTAGTAGGCTGGAATCCGGACATGCTTGGCTTTGTAGTGGATCCGTTCGGTGCAAATCTGTCTATCGGCGGAGAACTGTGCGGTCAGTTAAAGCATAAAAAGGATATGCTCAGAAAGCAGTACGCAGAGCTTGTGAGAAAAAATCTGAAACGTCAGTAATCATAATTCTGCATATAAAAAAGGAGATCGTTCCAGAGCTTCCGATGATTGGAAGCCTGGAGCGGTCTCCTTTTTTACGGCCTGCATTCCTGTTCTTCCTGTATCCGGCTACATCCAGAAACAGAAAAGCCCTCTGGTACGGCGAAGGCAAAGTCATCTGGAATATCTGCCTCAAAAGACAGTGCCTTTCCAGTGATGGGATGGAGAAAGGAGAGACGGAAGGAGTGGAGCGACTGTCTGTTTATGAAGCGGTAATCCGGGTGGTACAGAAAATCTCCGTAGAGAGGATGGCCAATATATTTCATATGAACCCGGATCTGGTGGGTTCTCCCTGTCTCAAGGGACAGAAGGACGAGGGAACAGTCTTTTTCCGGGCAGTAGGCCAGCGTTTTATAGTGGGTGCAGGCGTATTCCCCGCGGACAGGGTCGACACACCGCTCTATGGTGGAACCGTCTGCGCGGGCAATGGGAGCGCAGACAGAGCCGGACTCCTCGGTTTTTCCAGATACAGCGGCCAGATACTGGCGGCGGATCTGCTTTTTGGCCACCATTTCAGAGAGAACTGCCGCACTGAGCAGATGTTTGGCAATGATTAGAAGCCCGGTAGTATCCCGATCCAGCCGGTTGACAGCGCGGAAGGTAAAGTTTTCTCCCTTCTGGGAAAAGTACCAGGCAATGCCGTTGGCTAATGTATTGTAAAAATTTCCCTGGGAGGGATGGACTGGCATTCCCGCCGGCTTGTCAATTACCATTAAATCCCCGTCTTCGTAGAGAATGGTAAAGTCCTGCCTGACAGGTACAATATGTTCAGAGGGGGAGTCATCAGGAATCCGGATCGTGAGGAGATCTCCTCCTGATACAATTTTTGTTGTGTACACAGGGATTTCACCATTTTCCCCCAGACAGATGCCGTGATCTGTTTTTCTGAGCCGCACGAGAAGGCGGCGGGAGAATCCCTTTTGGCGCAGAACCTGTTCAATGGTTTTTCCCTGTTCTTTTTCTGTAATTGGATAAGTAAATGTCTGTTTCATGAGACTGATTGTATCACAGAGGAGAAAGACTGGCAAGACCAGGAGGGCTTTGGCTGAAGCAGATGCTGAATATAGCAATTCCCGCCAGCATATAGTTCTAATAAGCTGGCAGGAAAGGAATACAGGAAAACATTGGAAAGAAAGAGAAGGTGGATTTACGGCTTTGCCCGGAACATGGGAGGAGCAATTTTAGGAATCTGTCTGGCCGCTTTGGCAGCAGTTTTTCCGGGGACAGATGGAAAGGAAGCGGCAGCAGGCCTGGATCAGCTGTCTTGCGGCAGCCAACCAGGCATTCCGTCTGACGGAAAAGAACAGAAGAAAACAATACCTTTTGTTCTTCACGCCCAGTCGGCGGTGCTGATGGACGCTGAGACAGGCAGGATCCTGTATGAAAAGGATGGGGAGATGAAGCGGCCCATGGCCAGTACGACAAAGATTATGACCTGTATTCTGGCGCTTGAGGAGGGGAATCCTGAGGAACTGGTAGAGGTTTCCGCTTATGCGGCATCTATGCCGGATGTGCAGCTGGGAATCAGGGAAGGAGAGAAATATTATCTGAAGGATCTTTTATACTCCCTGATGCTGGAATCCCATAACGATTCGGCAGTGGCGGTGGCGGAGCACATCGGCGGTTCGGCAGAAGCATTTGCAGATCTGATGAATCAGAAAGCCAGGGATATCGGCTGTCAGGATACCTGCTTCGTGACTTCCAACGGGCTGGATCGGATGAGAGAATCCGATCAGATGCCCCATTCCACTACAGCGGCCGATTTAGCCAGAATCATGCGGTACTGCATTCAGACATCGCCAAAAAAAGAGGAGTTTCTGGAGCTGACGAGAACAGCCTCCCATTCTTTTTCTGACGAGTCAGGGAAGCGTTCCTTCTACTGCGGAAATCATAATGCGCTTTTGAATATGATGCCGGAGGCCCTGACAGGGAAGACAGGATTTACAGGGGCAGCAGGCTACTGTTATATCGGGGCTGTGAGAGAGGGGGAGAAAACCTTTATTGCTGCCCTTTTGGGGTGTGGATGGCCGCCTCACAAGGCCTACAAATGGGAGGATATGAAGCGTCTTTCCAGGTATGCCTTAAAAGAATATGAATACAGGGAACTCTATGACAGTACAAAGACCTTTCCTCAGATCCAGGTGGAACAGGGGGTAAAAGATACGGTTTCCCTGGAGATAAGAGACAACAGCAGAAATTCTTTGCGAGTACTGGTACAGGAGGGAGAGCAGCCAAGGGTTCGCTATGAATATCCAAAGAAGCTGACAGCTCCGGTGAAACAGGGAGATCCAGTAGGAAAGGCAGACTATTATCTGGGAGAGACGCTGCTTTCCAGCTATCCTGTCTGTGCAGCAGAGTCAGTAGAAAAAAATACAGTCTGGCTTTGTCTGAGAAAATGCCTGTCCCGATGGATGAATCCTTCATAAGACTCCATTAAAATCTTTCATTTCTTTTAAGTTTCAGCAAAACGCTTTATTAAACCAGAATATTTTGATATAACTAGAGATAGCAAATAAGAGCAAGGAGGATAAAGGTATGGATGCAGGAATCAGCAGAGCTGAGGCGGCTGAACTTTTAAAGAAATATAATAGAGAACCTTTCCACATTCTTCATGGTCTGACAGTAGAGGGCGTGATGCGCTGGTATGCGAAAGAACTGGGCTATGACGGCGATCAGGAGTTTTGGGGGCTTGTAGGGCTTCTCCATGATATTGACTTTGAGTTGTATCCGGAGGAACACTGCCTCAAAGCACCGGAGCTTCTGCGGAAGGCTGGAGTCTCTGAGGAGCTGATCCATGGCGTAGTGTCCCACGGATATGGCCACCGGGTGGAAGTCAGGCCAGAGCATGAGATGGAGAAGGTGCTCTATGCGGCAGATGAGCTGACAGGACTTATCTGGGCCGCCGCTAAGATGCGGCCGTCAAAGAGCACCAGGGACATGGAGGTTTCCAGCCTGAAGAAAAAGTTCAAGGATAAGAAATTTGCAGCCGGATGCTCCAGGGATATTATCCGGGCCGGAGCGGAGCAGCTGGGCTGGGAACTGGATACGCTGCTTGAGAGAACTATTTTAGCTATGAGAGCCTGCGAGGACGAAGTAGGCAGGCAGATGGAAGCATACAACGCATAAAAGGAGGACGTACTCTTGAAACTTCTGACGATTGCCATACCGTGCTACAACTCCGCCGCCTATATGGAGCGGTGTATTGAATCACTGCTTCCCGGCGGGGAGGAAGTGGAGATTTTAATTGTAGATGACGGATCGCAAAAAGATAATACAGCAGAGATTGCAGATCAGTATGAGAAAAAATATCCAGGTATCTGCCGCGCCATCCACCAGGAAAATGGAGGTCATGGAGCAGCAGTCAACACAGGGCTTAAAAATGCTCAGGGAATTTTTTTTAAGGTAGTAGACAGCGATGACTGGGTAAACAGAGAAGCCTATGAAGAGGTGCTGAATACCCTGCGGCGGTTCGCCCATGAAAATCAGAGACTGGACATGCTCCTGACGAATTTCGTCTATGAAAAGCAGGGAGCCAAGCGCAAGGCAGTCATGAACTATAGGACAGCCATTCCCAGAGATGAGCTGATTGACTGGAGCAGCGTAAGGATGTTTATGCTGGGACAGTATATTTTGATGCACTCTGTGGTGTACCGGACAGAGCTTTTGCGGGACTGCGGCCTGGAGCTGCCCATGCACACATTTTATGTAGATAACATTTTCGTGTATCAACCCCTTCCTCACGTAAAATCCATGTATTATCTGGATGTGAATTTTTACCGCTATTTTATCGGAAGGGACGATCAGTCAGTTAATGAGACGGTGATGATTGGCCGCATTGATCAGCAGATCCGGGTGACCAAGCTGATGCTGGGGTACTACGATGTAATGAAGATTCCGAATCGGAAGCTGCGCCGCTATATGATCCGTTATCTGGAGATTATGATGACAGTTTCTTCTATTCTGGCCATCCGATCAGAGACCGAGGAAAATCTGGCGAAGAAAAAGGAGCTGTGGCAGTATCTGAAGAAGCAGAATCTTCCTCTCTATATCAGGCTGCGCTGGGGATTTTTAGGACAGGGAGTCAATCTGCCTGGAAAGAGCGGCAGAAAGGTGTCCATTGCCTGCTATAAAATTTCACAGAAATTCTATGGATTCAATTAAATATGCACAGAAAAAACTGCCGGTCATCTGATTTTATTCAGACGTCCGGCAGTTTACATGTGCAGGATTCCTATTGGTATCAGCGGATTAAAACGCCTTCGTGATCATTTTCATGGAACCGTTGAGTGCCTGGAGTGTAGACCAGCGGATAAACAGCGCCGCACAGAAGGAGAGCGCCTGCCACATCAATAATAGAGTGCTGCTTTAAAAAGACAGTGGACATGCAGATGGAAACCATCAGAATGCCGGAAATCAAGCGCACAGCCCGGTTGTTTTTAAACTGTTCGCTTCGGATAATTCCAATGTGTACAGCCACAGAATTGTAAACATGAATGCTTGGAAAGACGTTCGTGCAGGTGTCCGTGGCATACAGGAGAGATACTGCCTTTGCAAAGATATTTTTCTCCGGGTCAACGTACGGCCTGAAATCAGTGCCATTGGGAAAGAGGGTACAGATTAAAAGGCTTAACGTCATGCCTGTAAAAAGGAGAATACAGACGCGGTAATAGTCCTCTCGGTTTGTGAAAAAGAACCATAGAATTACTGCTGCAATGTAGGCAAACCATAGAAAGTAGGGGATGATAAAATACTCATTAAAGGGAATCCAGTCATCCAGTACGCTGTGCATAACATGGTAGTGGGTTGTCACATGCTTTTCCAAATACAGAAACCATGGAAGATAAATGGCGAAGTATGCCATAATCCAGATATGTCCGTATTTTTTGACTAATTTTTTCAATGAACTCATATTCATCACTCCTCAATAAGGATACAGAGTAATAGTAATACTATATTGATAACTTTGGGAGATTATAGCATATTCCGGAAATGGGTTCAAGGGAGTTTAGAAAAGGTTAATAAAAAAGTAAGCCATATCTGAGGGGACTGCTGCTTCAGACTCTGGCTCCCTTCAGGAAAAAAAGAAAAACCCTTGAATAATCAAGGGTTTCAAAGTAGCGGAAGGGAGATTCGAACTCTCGACACTACGGGTATGAACCGTATGCTCTAGCCAACTGAGCTATTCCGCCGCACTGCTTAATGCTCTATTAAGATATCACGTTCCGGAAAAAATGTCAATGGAAAATTGAATATTTTGACAAAATTTTTTTCGCATTCAGGAAAAACATAACTTTTCCTGCGATTTATGGCCGGACAGATATTTCCTTGTAAAAAACTTTCTGTTATGTTATTCTATAGAAAATAACTCGAATAGAAGGGAACATCTATTATGGCAAGAGGAGTCAGAAGAACACAGAGTGAAATTATCAAGGCACAGTTGGAAAAGCTGGATGAGAAGATTGCAAAGATAGAGGGAACACTGAAGAGCTTAAAAGCAGAGAGAAAGAAAACAGAGGAGGAATTAAAAGCCTCTGAGTTAAATGCGATTGCTGAGTTTATTTCTGAAAGCGGCGTGACAGTTGAGCAGTTAAAGCGCATAATTGAAAAAGAAAATCTCGGCGCGGCTGAGTAGAAGCAGAGAGAGCTGTCAGCAGCTCTCTCTTTTTGTGGCATAGGAAATGTGCCAGGGCACATTTTTTCTTGTATTATCCCTATCTCTTCTGTGATGAAATTAATAATAATTTTTAAGCTTTCAAATGTTTTTACTGTTTTTTTATGGTATAATATCGTCAGATATTATATCAAGCCGGTTTGAGCGAGCGGAGAGAAGCAGATACCGAAACAAACCGTGCGCATCCGCCGGAGGCTCATATCCGCCTGGCGGATATGACATAATAGAAATGTGTGAGAAAACAGGAAGGTGCAGGACGCTGGGGGACAATGGATATACAAAAGAAAAAAATGATCTATCGGGTACGTTTCTTTATCTTTATGGCAGTTAATATTGGAGTGCTGTGGTTTTATCTTCAGTCTGAACATCAGTACAGAACAGGAGAGCCGGGTGTCTGGCGGCTGCTTCCTTATTTTTGGTTTGTTTTAACTATCCTATGGGCAGTTTTAGTGTTCCATTACCAGAAGCTAAATCTGAAGAATCAAAATACAGACGCTCTGACTGGAGGACTCAACGAGCGGGCATTCCGGATTGCTGTGGAGAAAAGGATGAAAGAATGCGGAGGAGAAGCTTTTGTAGTGGCTGACATTAAAAAATTCAGCCGAATTGAGAACTGGTATGATCATGCAACAGGAGATCAGGTGCTGAAAAAGGTATACGAAGCACTTCATTCCTGTCTGAAGGAACAGGAATTGCTGTGCAGAGCCAGCGCAGACCAGTTTTATCTCCTTTTGAAAGAGTCAGATTCAGAAAAGCTTCTGAAGCGGCTCCTGGAATTAGACGATGCCGTTTATTTCTTGAATGATCTTCCTATTAAAGAAAAACTGTTTATTGGCATGGGCGCATACCAGATTAAAGGAAAAGGGGACACGTTTGCTCACGCGGTGGACTGTGCAAATTACTGCAGAAAAGAAAGCCCGGACTGCCATGATCGAAACAGCCATCTGGAAATTTATGGGTACACCTTCCAGGATTACCGTGACAGGGACAGAAGATACCACGAGCAGGCAGAGACGGCTTTGAATGCAGGACATTTCCATATGTATCTGCAGCCTAAATATGAGCTGGAGCAGGAAAGCCTGGCAGGGGCGGAGGCTTTGTTCCGGTGGATTGATCCGGAGAAAGGAATGCTTCCCCTGGGAGAGTTTATGCCCCTTTTTGAGAAGAACGGTTTTGTGCGCCAGATTGACTACTTTATCTTTGAATCTGCCCTGCAGCTGCTGCAGAAGTGGCTGGACAGCGGTGTAAAGCCGGTCAAGATATCGGTCAATCTGTCAAAATCGCATTTTACCAATCAGGAATTTTTTGAGAACAAGTTCCTTCCTATTTATGAGAAATATAACATCCCCAAAGAGCTTCTGGAATTTGAAATTTCTGAGAATACCATGTTAGACGGGCGGGGGATGCTGAGCGGTTTTGTGCAGAAATTAAAAGATATGGGATTTTCCTGCTCTATGGACGACTTTGGGAGTGGTTATTCATCCCTGAATACACTGAAAAGCATTCCTGTTTCTACCATCAAGCTTGACGGCAGAATGTTTGAAGAAAAAGAAAAGGAACGGGGAAAGATTGTAAGCAAGGGAATCATCCGGATTGCCAGGGAATTGGATATCGAGGTAGTAGCTGAAGGCGTAGAGACCAGGGAGTATGTAGATTTCCTGAAGGAACAGAAATACGATCTGATTCAGGGATTTTATTTTGGAAAGCCTATGTCTGTGGAAGAATTTGAGAAATTGATGCAGGGAAATTAGATGTCAATGCCGGACTTCGGTGCAGTGAAAAAGCGCTGAGGTCCATCATTTGCTTTTCAGCGGGACGTAAAAAGAAACATAAAAAAGCTTCTGATGATTTCAGAAGCTTTAAAATAGCGGAAGGGAGATTCGAACTCTCGACACTACGGGTATGAACCGTATGCTCTAGCCAACTGAGCTATTCCGCCATATTTCATATAAATGGGGCCTATAGGGCTCGAACCTATGACCCTCTGCTTGTAAGGCAGATGCTCTCCCAGCTGAGCTAAGACCCCATTTCGCTGTCGCTCATTTGCGACTGCTTAGACAGTATAATATACTTTCCAGAGAATGTCAATACTTTATTTTAAATTTTTTAATAGAAATTTTCTTAGATTTTTATTTCATATATGTTATAATATCGTCAGATATTCTGAACTGATAAAGAAATAGACGGAGGCTGTTATGTATTGTTTTATCATAAATCCCTGCTCCGGCTGCGGACGTGGTCTCAGGGTATGGAAAAAAATAGAACAGCAGCTTATGTGTGAAGGGGCAGAGTACCGGGCGTTTATGGCGGAGGGGCCCGGACAGGCGTCGAAAATAGCGGGGGAGCTGACAAAGGGAAGAGGAACAGGACAGACAATAGTAGTAGTGGGGGCGGACGATACCTTCGGAGAGGTGCTGGACGGCCTGAATCTGGGAGAGAACGTGACGTTAGGTTATATTCCGGCAGGCAGCAGGAAGGATCTGGCGAGGAGCCTGCGTCTTCCCCTGAATTCCAGGAGATGCCTGCGCAGAATTTTCTCTCCCAGACAGTATCGCTGCCTGGATTACGGGCTGCTCACCTATGGAGAGGATTCGATGCGCCACCGCCGGTTTGCAGTGAGCGCAGGCATGGGGCTGACTGCAGCGGCGTGTAAGAGCGCGCCGGAGGGCATAAGTGCTGCAGAGCCGGGGATTTTTAAAAACCGGTTTGGAGCTGCCCGCCGTCTGTTCAGGAGAGCTCAATATTTAGTGGGAGGAATCTGGCAGCTTATAAAGGCGAAGCCGTCTAAGGGATATATCCTGTTGGACAGAACGCGGAAGGTGGAGTTTAACCACATGTACTTTGTTTCCGCCCACATTCATCCATCAGAGGGCGGAGGCTTTTATTTTGCCCCTGAGGCGGATCCGGGGGACGGAAAACTGGAGATTTGCGTGGCAAGCCATTCGTCCAAGCTGCGCCTGATCCCTATGCTGATACGGAGCAGGCTTCCGCGCTTTGTCAAGAGAAAGGGAGTCCGCGTCTATGAGTGCAGGGAAGCCAGGATCCACATGGATCGCCCGGCGCCGATCCACACAGACGGGGAGATCTGCCGCTTCCAGAGCGATCTGGAGATTCAGTGTATTGAGAAAAAAATAAGAGTGATTGTATAAAACGCTTAAAATAAAGCGGATGTATCAGTATAGAAATCGGAGGAAACAGATATGAGAATCGGACAGGGATATGATGTCCACAAATTAACGGAGGGCCGCGACCTGATTTTAGGCGGCGTGAAGATTCCATATGAAAAGGGGCTTCTGGGCCATTCGGACGCGGACGTGCTGGTTCATGCGGTGATGGACGCCCTTTTGGGGGCCGCCGCGCTGGGAGATATCGGCCAGCATTTTCCCGATACGGATCCGGCCTATAAAGACGCGTCCAGCATTGAACTGTTAAAACAGGTGGGACGCATTCTGTCAGAGCATAATTATCTGATAGAGAATATCGACGCCACAGTGATTGCCCAGAGACCGAAGCTTCTGCCCTACAGGCCGCAGATGGCGGAGAATATCGCCCGCGCACTGGGGCTTGATCCTGGCAGAGTCAGCGTAAAGGCCACCACGGAGGAGGGGCTTGGATTTACCGGCACAGGCCAGGGAATTTCCGCTCAGGCCATTACACTGTTGACGGAAGTGGACAACTATTGTTATGATAGAGAAATGACGGCGCAGACCGGGTGCGGAGGCTGCTGCCCCGGCGGGGGCTGCGGACGTTAAATACCTTATCCGGCTGATGCACGGAAAAGCTGCGAATGAAACAAGAGATTTTGTAGAGGAGAAACGCTATGAAAATTTTTAATACGCTGTCCAGACGGAAGGAAGAGTTTGTTCCGTTAGAGGAAGGCAAGGTAAAGATGTATGTGTGCGGTCCGACCGTATACAATTTTATCCACATTGGAAATGCAAGACCTATGATCGTTTTTGATACAGTCAGACGGTATTTTGAGTACAAAGGCTATGACGTCAACTATGTTTCCAATTTCACAGATGTAGACGACAAGATTATCAAGAAGGCCATTGAGGAGGGCGTGGACGCCCAGACCATTTCCGAGCGCTATATTGCCGAGTGCAAAAAGGATATGGAAATGATGAACGTAAAGCCTGCTACCGTACATCCCAAGGCAACGGAGGAAATCTGCGGAATGCAGGAGATGATCGAGACTCTGATTGAGAAGGGCCATGCCTATACGGCGAAGGACGGAACCGTCTACTTCCGCACCAAGTCCTTCAAGGGATACGGAAAGCTGTCCCACAAGAATCTGGAGGATCTGCAGTCCGGCTTCCGCGAGATTAAGGTAACGGGAGAGGAGGACAAGGAGGATCCGACTGATTTCGTGCTCTGGAAGCCGAAAAAGGACGGAGAGCCATTCTGGGAGTCACCCTGGTGCCAGGGACGTCCGGGCTGGCATATTGAGTGCTCTGTTATGTCCAAGAAGTATCTGGGCGAGTCCATTGATATCCACGCAGGCGGAGAAGATCTGGTATTCCCACACCACGAGAACGAGATCGCCCAGAGCGAGGCGGCCAATGGAAAGCCGTTTGCGACCTACTGGATGCACAACGCATTTTTAAATATTGACAATAAGAAGATGTCTAAATCCCTGGGCAACTTCCGCACAGTCCGGGAGATTTCCGAGCAGTATGATTTACAGGTGCTTCGCTTCTTCATGCTGAGCGCCCACTACAGAAGCCCGTTAAACTTCAGCGCGGAGCTGATGGAGGCTTCCAGAAACGGTCTGGAGAGAATCCTCACAGGCGTAGAGCGCTTAAACGATCTGTTATCCAGCGCGTCCGAGAAGGAGCTGTCCGGTGAAGAGAAGAAGAACCTGGAGACAAAGGCGGAGCTGGTGAAGAAGTTCGAGGCCGCCATGGACGACGATTTCAATACAGCCGACGCTATTTCCACTGTGTTTGAGCTGGTGAAGCTGAGCAACTCTACCATTTCAGAGGAGAGCGCAAAGGCTTATCTGTCAGAGCTCAAGAAAGAGATCGAAACTCTCTGCGGCGTTCTGGGAATTATCACAGAGAAGAAGAAAGAGGCCCTGGACAGCGAGATCGAGGCCATGATTGAAGCCAGACAGCAGGCCAGAAAGTCTAAGAATTTCGCGCTGGCAGACGAGATCCGCGGAAAGCTTCTCGATATGGGAATCGTCCTGGAGGACACCAGAGAGGGCGTTAAATGGAAGAGAGTTTAGGCTGTTTTAAGGAGGCTCTGAGGCTCAAGGAGGCGGATCCCGCCTCCTATTCTCCTCTTGTGCTGGCATATCTGGGAGACGCGGTATATGAGCTGGCGATCCGCACGCTGGTGGTCAACGAGGGAAACCGCCAGGTGAATAAGATGCACAAAGAGAGCGCTTCTCTGGTGAAGGCGGGGACCCAGATGGAGTTTCTGCTTGCCATAGAGGACGAGCTGACGGAGGAAGAGAAGTCCGTCTACCGCCGGGGCAGAAACGCCAAGTCTGTGACTATGGCCAAGCACGCCACTATGAAGGAGTACAGGACGGCTACAGGCTTCGAGGCGCTGATCGGCTATCTGTATCTGCAGGGAAGGCTGGAGCGGCTGGCGAAGCTTCTGGGGCTGGGCCTGGACCGCCTGGGAAAATGGAAAGACGGGGAAGGCGCGAAGCCTTTGAAAAACGCTGAAGACAGCCGGGCACAGGAGCCGGAAAACACAGAACAGGCAGGAGAATAAGAAAATGAGATACGAGGAACTTACCATAGAAGGGCGAAACGCCGTGCTGGAGGCTTTCCGCTCCGGAAAGACTATCGACAAGCTGTACGTGCTGGACGGCTGTCAGGACGGCCCGGTGAAGAGCATCACCAGAGAGGCCAGAAAGCAGGACACGATCATTAACTATGTGACGAAGGAGCGCCTGGATCAGCTGTCTGAGACGGGAAAACACCAGGGCGTCATCGCCCATGCCGCCGCCTACAAGTATGCGGAGGTGGAGGATATGCTCAAGGCTGCTGAGGAAAAGGGAGAGCCGCCGTTTTTGTTTATTCTGGACGGCATTGAGGATCCCCACAATCTGGGGGCGATTATAAGAACTGCCAATCTGGCGGGCGCCCACGGCGTGATCATTCCAAAGAGAAGGGCAGTGGGTCTGACTGCCGTAGTGGCGAAAACCTCTGCCGGAGCTTTGAATTATACGCCGGTGGCCAAGGTGACGAACCTTGCCGCCACTATCGAGGAACTGAAGGAAAAGGGGCTTTGGTTTGTGTGCGCCGATATGGGCGGCGAGAGCATGTACAGACTGAACTTAAAAGGCCCTATTGGCCTTGTCATCGGAAACGAGGGAGAGGGCGTCAGCCGTCTGGTGAGGGAAAAATGCGATATGATCGCGTCCATTCCCATGAAGGGAGACATCGATTCCCTGAACGCTTCTGTGGCAGCCGGGGTCCTGGCCTACGAGATCGTGCGCCAGAGAGTGATGGGATAATCAATTCAATATAGAACTATGTAAAAGGCGGCCTTTTTCTACTCTCAGGGGAGATGCGAAGAAGCCCGTCTTTTTTATAGGCAGTTTCCTCCATTTCAATCCTGCCATGCTGATACAGCTTCTGATTTTATGCTTCCTCAATTTTGAACAGTTTACATCCAGCCCATATCAGTCCCGCGACAAGCACAAACCAGAGCAGGGCGGCAGCCCCGAAGCGTAACAGCAATAAGATGAATTGGTGTTCTTCCTGCCACTTGTCGTTAAAAGCATAGAACACGCCGTCCATATCTGCTCCATATTCCGCACAGATG
>Kit_p2__coassemble_461_pt1 | contig 44014 bp, 41 predicted proteins | sample Kit_p2__metabat2_high_PE_038 | metagenome-assembled genome bin Kit_p2 | reverse complement strand
ATCCGAAGATTGACAAGGATATCATCGACGCAGCTAAGAACTTAAAGATCATCGGTGTTTGCTCCGTTGGTTTAAATCACATTGATATGGATTACGCTAAGGAGAAGGGAATCCAGATCTTCAACGCTCCTGGCTTAAATGCAAATGCAGTTGCAGAGCTTACCATTTCCAAGATGCTTGACATCTCCCGCGGAACCATGACAGCTAACACAGATGTTAAGGTTAAGCATGAGTGGGATAAGTACAAGTTCGTTGGCCGCGAGCTTCGCGGAAAGACACTGGGTGTTATGGGCTTTGGACGTATCGGACGCCGTGTAGGCGAGCTGGGCCGTGCATTCGGTATGACAGTAGTTGCTTATGATCCATTCTTAAAGGCTGAAGACTTTGAGAAAGAGAACGCAACAGGCATGAGCATCGAAGAGCTCTTAAAGGTTGCTGATTTCGTATCCATCCATGTGCCGTTAACACCAGAGACAAAAGATCTGTTCAATGCTAAATCCATCGCTGAGATGAAGGACGACGCAGTTGTTCTCAACATGAGCCGTGGTGGAATTGTAAATGAGAAGGATATGTACGAGGCATTAAAGGCAGGCAAGATTGGCGGATATGCAACAGACGTTATGGAGAACGAGCTGGCAGGCAGCGGTCTCACAGGAAACGATACATTTGCAAGCCCGCTGTTCGAGTGCGATAACTTCATCGTTTCTCCGCACATCGGCGCTCAGTCTGTAGATGCTTCCAAGGATATCGGTATCCACATCACAGCTAAGGTAAAAGAGGCTCTTGGCCTTTAATTAAGAGATAGTATAAAAGGCGGGATTCGCAGTGCGTGTCCCGCCTTTTTCAGATCTCCACAATACAAGAGAAGTGAAAATACTAAACAGGGCAGAAAGAAATGCATATTTTTTACAGGAAAACTATAGAAATATCAGATAGGATATGGTTAAATAGATATAGAATTTTAGAATCAGGAGGAGAACTGTATGTCAGAAGAAAGATTAAATGAAAATATGGAGAATATGGAAACCATGGCGGATTTCGAGAAAGAGATTGAGGAGTCTTTTAAGAAAAATGAGGACACTCCTGTGTGGGAGAAGTTTGCCAGGATGATGGAGGAAAAAACTCCTCTTCAGGTGGAGATTGCCGAGGCAGTAAACGGCGGCGTGACTGCTTACGTAGACGGTATCAGAGGTTTTATCCCGGCGTCTAAGCTGGCTGCCACCTATGTGGAAAACCTGGAGGAATGGGTTGGAAAAACTATTGACGTGCGTGTGATCACTGTTGAGGAAGACAGAAAGAAACTGGTTCTTTCCGGACGTGAGCTGGCCAGAGAGAAGGAGCAGGAAGAAAAGAAAAAGAGAGTGGAGCAGTGTCAGATTGGAGCTGTACTGGAAGGCACTGTTGAGACCATCAAGGATTACGGCGCATTTGTCAGACTGGAGAACGGACTGTCTGGTCTGGTACACGTATCCCGTATCAGCAGCCAGAGAGTTAAGCATCCAGGCGCAGTGTTAAAAGAAGGCCAGACCGTTAAGGTAAAGATTGTAGGCATTAAAGACGGAAAGCTGAGTCTCAGCATCCGCGATGCTCAGGAGAAAGAGGAAGAGGAACTTCAGCAGGAGGAGTTTTTCGATTATCACGAGAACGGCCAGGCTGCTACCAGCCTCGGCTCTCTGTTAAAGGGGCTGAAATTTTAATAAAATATCTGGCTCAGCCAGCGCGCGAGCTTCAGGGAAAGGAGGCCATTCATAATGAATATTCCAAAAAGCTTTAATCAGATGGATCAGTGGAAGGCCGTGATGTTTTTGTATAACTCCGCGCTGAAGGAGATCAATACAAAGATCGAGATTTTGAACAATGAGTTTGTTCATATTTATTCCTACAACCCGATTGAACATATTAAATCCCGACTGAAGACGCCGGAAAGCATTGTAAAAAAGCTGAAAAGCGACGGCAGAGAGGTGACGATCCCAAACATGATTGATCACCTCAGCGATATTGCCGGAATCAGGATTATCTGTTCCTTTACTTCGGATATCTACAGGATTGCCGACATGATTGCCAGGCAGTCAGATGTAACGGTACTGTATGTAAAGGATTACATTAAAAATCCTAAACCCAACGGGTATAAGAGCTATCACATGGTAGTGACGATTCCCATTTACCTGAGCGAAGGGCCAGTGGACACCAAGGTGGAGATTCAGATCCGCACAGTGGCCATGGACTTCTGGGCCAGCCTGGAACACAAGATTTACTATAAGTTCGAGGGAAATGCCCCTGATTTTTTGGAGAAGGAGCTGAAGGCCTGTGCCGATATGGTGGATCTTCTGGATGCCAAGATGTTTTCTCTCAATGAGGCAATTATGAAAATAAGCGCCGAGCAGAGGATGAAAGAGGAAGAAGAGTTCAGGCAGTCGCAGGAAGCTCAGAAATCATAAGATAAAAGACGGAGAAGAAAGACATGAAAATAGTACTGCAGAGAGTAGCCCATGCCAGTGTGACTGTAGACGGACAGGTAATTGGCAGCATAGGACAGGGATTTCTCGTGCTGCTGGGAGTATGCGACACAGATACAGAAGCGATTGCTGACAAGATGGTAGACAAGCTGTGTAAGCTTAGAATTTTCCAGGACGATCAGGGAAAAACAAATCTTTCCCTGGCGGATGTGGGAGGTGAGCTTTTAGTTGTCAGCCAGTTTACCCTGTATGCGGACTGTAAAAAAGGCAACAGACCGAGCTTTGTCAAGGCGGGAGCGCCTGACATGGCTAATCGGCTCTACGAATATGTAGTGGAGAAATGCAAGGGCTATGTAAGCCGTGTGGAGCATGGGGAGTTCGGCGCCGACATGAAGGTGGAGCTTTTAAATGACGGCCCGTTTACCCTGGTGCTGGACAGCGAGGAAATTTGCCGGTAAAACTGCTCCAGAAAAAGCAGATGGAACCGGAGAATACAGAAAAATAGCAGAAAAAGGAGTATGACAGACATGGATGAGAACGTAAAGGAGCTGCAGAAACAGCTGACATGGGAATTTCCGCACATTGCAAAGGAAGCACCGGATCAGACTAAGGAGGCAGCTGAATACTGTGAAGGCTATAAGGCATTCTTAAATAAATCCAAGACAGAGAGAGAGTTTGTGGCTGAGGCAGTGAGAATTCTGTCTGAAAACGGATACCAGGAGTATGAGATTGGAAGAAAGTACGAGACAGGCGATAAGGTTTATTATGTTAACCGTAAAAAAGCCCTGATTATGACTACCTTCGGCTGCAAACCGTTAGAGGAGGGCATTCGCTTAAATATTGCTCACATTGATTCTCCTCGTCTTGATTTAAAGCCTAATCCGCTTTATGAGAAGACGGATCTGGCCTTCTTAAAGACTCATTACTATGGAGGAATTCGTAAATATCAGTGGGCGACGATTCCGTTAGCTATGCATGGTGTGGTAATTACAAAGGATGGAGAGGCAGTCAACATCTGCATCGGTGAGGATGAGGGAGATCCGGTATTCTGTGTGACAGATCTGCTCCCCCACTTAGCGGCTGATCAGAATGAGAGAAAATTGAAGGATGGAATCAAGGGTGAGGAGCTGAATGTCCTGATAGGTTCAATTCCATACGCAGGCGAGGAGATCAAGGAGCCAGTGAAGCTTCTGGTGCTCAAGCTGTTAAATGAAAAATACGGCATGACAGAGAAAGATTTCACAAGAGCAGAGATTGAGATGGTTCCGGCTGTGAAAGCGACAGATGTGGGCCTGGACAGAAGCCTGGTAGGCGCTTACGGACAGGATGACAAGGTATGTGCTTACACAGCGATGACAGCAGAGATGGCCACAGAGAAGCCGGAGTATACGACAGTAACTGTTCTGGCAGACAAGGAGGAGATCGGTTCTGTAGGAAACACAGGACTGGATTCTGATTTCAGCCTTCATTATATCGAGTATCTGGCAGATGCAGCAGGCGCAGATGTAAAGACAGTGCTGAGAAATTCTGTATGCCTTTCCTCTGATGTAAATGCTGCCTATGATCCGACCTTTGCCAGTGTATATGAGGAGCGCAACTCCTGCTATGTGAACAAGGGCTGTGTGCTTACCAAGTACACAGGAGCCAGAGGAAAGTCCGGCAGCAACGATGCCAGCGCAGAGACCATGGCCAAGGTGATTGACATTATGGATCGTGAAGGCGTGTACTGGCAGACCGGCGAGCTGGGAGCTGTGGATGTAGGAGGAGGCGGAACGGTTGCCTGCTTCGTGGCTAAGATGGATGTGGATGTAGTAGACCTGGGAGTGCCGATTCTGGCTATGCACGCTCCGTTTGAGCTGGCTTCCAAGCTGGATATCTACAACACCTATAAGGCGTTTAAGGCATTCTACAAATAAATCTTAAAAAACAGTAAAAATCGGAAAAACTCTTTTTTATCACAGTATTTTGTGATATTATGTGTTTTATACTTTTCAGAACGTGTTTGGAGATGGACGTACATTTCCAAACACGTTTTTAAAGAAGAGTGAGGAAACAAACGGCGGAGAGCCGTCTTTTCAATGAGTAAAAAAGAGAGTAAGAGGACAGGTAAATGAGGAAATTTGTAAAGGCAGGACTTGCAGGAATCGCAGCTGTGATGCTTATGACAGGCTGCGGAGCAAAGGATCAGACAGCGTCACCATCTGATGCAGACAGTAAGGCGGAGCAGACAGAAGCTTCAGAAGAAAGCACAGAAGAGTATGTGGCCGAGGGCAGCATTACTCTGGGAGAATACAAGAAGCTTCCGGTTACAGTGATCAACCCGACTGTTTCTGACGAGGAACTGCAGAGCCGGATTGACACAGTGCTTGGAGGTCATGCTTCCTGGGATGCAGTAGACAGAGCAGCAGAAGACGGAGACAGAGTGAAAATTGACTACAAGGGCTTAAAGGATGGAGAGGCCTTTGAGGGAGGAACAGCAGAGGGATATACACTGGTTCTGGGCTCCAACACCTTTATTGATGGTTTTGAAGAAGGTCTCATCGGTGTAAAAGCCGGGGAGGAGAGGGATTTAAATCTGACTTTCCCGGAGAATTATCAGGCTGAGGATCTGGCTGGACAGGATGTTGTATTTGAGGTGAAGGTTCATGAGGTAGCTGAGAAGCATGTGCCGGAGCTGACAGACGAGTTTGTAGCTGAGAATTTCCCGGAGCTTGGAACTGTGGACGCATACAAGGCAGATCTGAAGCAGCAGATGTTAGATTCCAAGACGATGCAGAGTGAGCAGCAGAGAGATGCAGAGCTTCTGGCAGCGGTGGTAGAAAATTCTGAGATTATCTGCGCTACAGATGAAGTAAATGAAGTGTATGATCAGCAGATCCAGTATTATACTTCTATGGCGGGAATGTACGGCATGGGGCTGGCTGACTATGCGGCTATGATGGGCATGGATGAGGACGGTTTCCGCACAGAGGTGAGAAAGATGTCTGAGCAGACTGTAAAACAGCAGATGGCTCTGATGGAGATTGCCAAGAAAGAAAAGCTGACAGTTGATGACAAGGACAGAGAGGCCCTGGCTGAAGAGTATAAGGATGCTTACGAGAGCATGGAGGACATGATTGAGAAAGCCGGCGCTGAAAATGTAGACAATGCAGTTCTTTATGATAAAGCAATCCAGGTAGTTGTGGATCATGCGGATATTACAAAGGTGGACGGACTGGCAGTAGCTGAGTAATTTACTGAGGACAACAGGAGGATTTAGGAAATGCAGATGTTATATGACAGAATCCGCAGGGACGGAGTGGTGAGAGCTGGAAACGTGCTGAAGGTAGACCGCTTCCTGAATCATCAGATGGATATTGAGCTGTTTAAAGAGATTGGCAAGGAGTTTAAACGCCGTTTTGCCGATGCTGAGATCAATAAGATCCTGACGATTGAAGCGTCCGGTATTGGAATTGCCTGCATCGTAGCCCAGTATTTCAACGTACCAGTGGTATTTGCCAAGAAGACCAAGACAAAGAATATTGCGGGAGATGTTTACACCACAAAGGTGGAGTCCTTTACCCACGGAACCGTATACGACATCATCGTGTCCAAGGAATTTCTGGGAAAGGGAGATAAGGTTCTTGTGATTGACGATTTCCTGGCTAAGGGAAAGGCCCTGGACGGTCTGACAACACTGATTCAGAATTCAGGAGCTGAGCTGGTGGGAGCTGGAATCGTCATTGAGAAGGGCTTCCAGTGCGGCGGAGATATTATCCGCCAGAAGGGAATCCGTCTGGAGTCCCTGGCTATTGTGGACAGCATGGATGAAACCACAGGGGAGATTGTATTCCGCGGCGAGAAGAAACAGGGCTAGGAAGAGTCAGACAGGCTTTGCGCCGTTAGACACAGATACAGCGAGGAAGACATAAAGGAATTACAAAGTGGGAAACAGAAAAGCGCTTTTTTTTGACATTGATGGGACACTGCTCAGTGAAGGAAGGGACAGAAGAGTGCCGGAGAGCGCCAGAACAGCTCTCTTAAAGACGAGAGAGAAGGGGAATCTGGTGTTTGTAAATACCGGAAGAACCTGGTGCGAGACAAAGGAGGTCAGGCATCTGATTGATGCAGATGGATGGCTTTGTGGCTGCGGTACCTACCTGATGGCAGAGGAGAAAGTGATATACGACAGGAGAATCCCCCAGAAAAGAGGAGCGGAGCTGGTAAGGCTGATCCGGGACTGCCGTATGGACGGAGTTCTGGAAGGAGTAGAATTCTGCTATATGCAGAAAGCGCCGTCACTCTCCAGCGCAGTGGAACAGTTCAGACGGGATTTTTCAGTGATGGGGATTGTGTCAGAGAAAACCTGGGACGATGAGGATATCAGCTTTTCCAAGTTTTGTCTGGTGACAGATGAAAACAGCCTTCTGGACCGGTTTAAGGAAGAAACCAGAGAGGATCTGGAGGTGATTGACAGGGGAAGCACCTTTGTGGAAGTGGTTCCCAGGGGACACTCAAAGGCAGCAGCCATTGAGCAGATCCTCTGCCAGTATGGGCTGTCTCTGGAGGACGCCTGGGTATTTGGAGACAGCATGAACGACCTGTCCATGTTCCAGTACGCTCAGAATGCTGTGCTGATGGGGAAGCATGACAAGGAGCTGGAACCCTACGCATCTTTCATAACGAAGACAGTGGAGGAGGACGGAATCGCCTTTGCCATGGAGAAATTTGGATTAATTTAGAGTATAAAAACAGCGTCTGATGTGATGTCAGGCGCTGTTTTTGTAGTGCGAAGATGATACTGGAAAGATTACCATTTCTTTGAAACGATGATTTCTCCCTTTTTGATGACCGTTTCTACCTGGCTGACCGCCGTGTGGTAGGGCAGGTAGGCGATAGAAGGGTACTTCATAATCAGAATGTCAGCCTGTTTTCCCTTCTCAATGCTTCCGATGGTATCAGCCCGTCCCACTGCCGCCGCACCGTTGATAGTCAGAGCTGTGATGACTTCCTCGACGGACATGTTCATGTAGATACAGCCCAGGGCAATCAGAAGAGGAATGGAGTTGGTAAAGCAGCTGCCGGGATTTAAGTCAGAGGCCAGAGCTACAGCACAGCCGCTGTCAATCATTTTTCGGGCTGGAGCGTACTCCTCCTTTAAACAGAAAGCAGTGGCAGGCAGCAGTGTGCTGATTACGCCTGTCTCGGCCATCTGGCGGATGCCTTCATCAGAAGCCTTCAGCAGATGATCTGCAGAGACGGCTCCAACCCTGGCTGCCAGTTCACTGCCGCCTAAGGGGTACATTTCATCAGCATGGATTTTCAGGCGGAAGCCCAGCTTTTTTGCCTGATTTAAATAGTATTCGGAATCTTCAATGGAGAAGACATTTTTTTCACAGAAAATATCGGCAAATTCTGCCAGGTTTTCTTCTCTCACAAGCGGCATTACATGGGTTAGCATGTGATCTAAAAATTCCCGTTCCCTGCCCTTATATTCCGGGAGAACACTGTGAGGGCCAAGAAAGGTGGAAACCACATCCAGAGGATGGCGCCTGTCCAGCTCTTTCATGACACGAAGCTGCTTTAATTCTGTATCACAGTCCATGCCGTAGCCGCTTTTTCCCTCTACTGTGGTGACTCCGAATTCTGCCATCCGGTTCAGCCGATCCATGCCCACGGCAATCAGCTCCTCCTCGGAAGCCTCCTTCGTAGGGCGGATGGTGGCGTTAATCCCGCCTCCCCGTTCCATAATGGACATATAGCTGTCTCCCTTCAGTCTCCAGGAAAATTCGTCTGCCCGGAAACCGCCGAAGATAAAATGGGTGTGGGAGTCTACAAAGCCTGGGAGAACTGTTTTACCAAAGGCGTTTAAAACAGAGACAGGCTGACCGTTTATTCTGATATCGGCAGTCTCAGCTGCCTGGAAGGAACCAGATCCTGTCGCGGGCTGAAGAACGTCGGCCTGCTCCAGGTCAAGGCCCAGCCGCTGATCCAGTTCTTTCGTGGTTCCGACCGCTTCGATATGTCCGTCTGCAAGCAGTACTGCTCCGTCCTGAATCAGGCCGATATCAGACATCTCACTGCCCCGCTTGGGCGCTTTACCCCGGCAGGTAACCAGCTCCGAGGCATGGCGGATATACATTTTTTTCATAGATAAAATCCTTTCTGATTCGATGCTATTGTTTCTTTACCGCATTCTGATAAGCCTTTTCAATCAAAGCGTTGTCTGCAATATAAGGCAGGGTGATGACGTCACTTCCCTTTCGTGTCTGGTTGTATTCTGCAGCTGTCTCGATGGAGTGTTCGTTTCTGGCCCAGCTTCGTCTGGAAACGCCTACCATGGTATCCCAGGGAATGGCCTTCCGGATGATGGCGTCTGTCTCAGCCGTGCCGTCCAGCACAAGACCGAAGCCGCCGTTAATGGCTTTTCCGATACCAGTGCCGCCGCCGTTGTGGAGAGCGACTAAGCTCATGCCTCTGGCTGCGTTTCCGGCATAGCACTGAACAGCCATGTCTGCAGTCATATTGGAGCCGTCGTAAATATTGGAGGTTTCACGGTATGGAGAATCGGTTCCGCCTGTGTCGTGGTGATCGCGGCCCAGCATAACCGGTCCGATTTCGCCGTTTCGTACCATCTCATTGAATTTCAGGGCGATATCTCTTCTTCCGAACGCGTCCTGATAGAGAATGCGGCACTGTGTTCCCACTACCAGCTGATGCTTCTCTGCGTCCCGGATCCAGATCCAGTTGTCCTTATCCTGAGGTCTGCGGTCAGGATTGATAATCTCCATAGCGGCGTGGTCTGTTTTCACCAGATCCTCGTGCTTTCCAGACAGACAGCACCACCGGAACGGGCCGTAGCCATAGTCAAACAGCTCAGGTCCCATAATATCCTCCACATAGGATGGGAAAATGAATCCCTCGCTGGTGTCAGTTCCATTTTTAGCAATATCCTTTGCGCCGGCATCAAAGACAGCCTTCATAAAGGAATTGCCGTAGTCGAAGAAGTAAGCGCCTCTCTTTACCAGCTCTTTGATCAGGTGGAAATGGCGGCTCAGAGACTTGTTGACAAGCTCTGCAAAATGCTCCTTGTCGTGAGCCAGCATTTCGGTTCTCTCCTCAAAGGTAAGGCCCTGAGGGCAGTAACCGCCGTCATAAGGCACATGGCAGCTGGTCTGATCAGACAGAAGCTCGATTTTGATTTCGTGATCCACTGCATACTGGAGCAGATCCACAATATTTCCGTGATAGGCAATGGAAATCGTTTTTTTCCGCTCCATGTAGTCGGCAGCCAGACGGAAAGCCTCCCCGGCGCTTTCTGTAATCAGACTGACCCAGCCCTGGCTGTGACGTGTCTCAATACGGGAGTAATCCACCTCGGCAATGATTCCAACTCCTCCGGCGATCTCGATGGCCTTAGGCTGCGCGCCGCTCATGCCTCCCAGACCACTGGTGACAAAGAGATGCCCGGCCAGATCTCCGTCGTGGGGAACTCCAAGGAATTTCCGGCCTGCATTTAAAATGGTATTGAAGGTACCATGGACGATTCCCTGGGGTCCGATGTACATCCATCCTCCGGCAGTCATCTGACCGTAGGAGGAGCAGCCCATGGCGGTCGCTTTGGCCCAGGCCTCCGGATTGTCACCCTCCCCTACCATCAGGCCGTTGGTGATAATGACCCTGGGGCTTGATTTATGAGATTTGAACAGTCCCAGCGGATGACCGGACATGACGACAAGGGTCTGTTCGTCGGTCAGGATCTCCAGATATTTTTTAATCAGCTGATACTGCATCCAGTTCTGGCATACCTGTCCTGTCTCTCCATAGGTCACCAGCTCATAAGGGTAAAGCGCTACATCGTGGTTTAAGTTATTGTCAATCATAACCTGGAAGGCTTTTCCCTGAACGCAGTTTCCTTTATATTCGTCAATGGGTTTTCCGTAAATTTTCTCCTTCGGCATAAAGCGGTAGCCGTAAATGCGCCCTCTGGTAAGAAGCTCCTCCATAAATTCTGGAGCCAGAGTCTCATGGAGCTCTTCTGGTACATAGCGGAGAGCATTTTTGACAGCCAGTTTGATTTCACGTTCATTTAAAGTAAGCTCTCTCATGGGAGCCCGGCGTATGCCCTCTTTGAATACAGGATATTCTGGAAGGACAGGATCCAGCTTAATGGTCATAGATGCACTGATCTCTTTGTTATTCATATCTTACACCTTCCTTTTAAAATCATTGATAATTTTATTATAGAAATACATAGTCTAAAAAACGTCAATTTTCACTTTCATTGACCAATGATCCCAAGTAAGGTATACTTAAGAAAGACTGAGAGGAAGGCGGCCGGAGGGGTCGGATGCCTTCCCTGCGACAACTAGGAGAGGGAAATGGAAAAAATTGTAGTACAGATGTTTGGAATTCCGGAAATATGGCTGGGGAATGAAAAAATCCGCTTTCCTTATAAAAAAGCAGAAGCATTTTTTTACTACCTGTGTGTGCGAAAAAAAGTCAGCCGGGATGAGGTGATCTGCCTTCTCTGGGGAGATGAGGATGAAACATCAGGAAAGAAGAAATTAAGGGATGCTGTGTACCAGGTGAAACGTCTGTTAGGCAAGGAGCTGCTGCTCACAGGCGGACACACAGAAATAGAATTGAATCCGGCTGTTTCCCTTGAAACGGACTGGGAGGAGCGGGAAGAAGAGACTGCAGAGACAAAAGGGGAATTTTTAGAACATTTTTTCATTAAGAACTGTTATGAATTTGAGGAATGGGCAGAGGAGACCAGGAAAGGCCTTCGCAGACGCAGGGCAGAGAAAGCCAGATATCTGATGAAAAAAGCGGCTGAAGAGAGGAACGACGCCAAGCTTCAGAAATACAGCAATCTGCTTCTGGCAGCTGATCTTTACAATGAGGAATTGTATTATGAGGTGATGAGCCTGTATGCGGAAAACGGCAATTACAGTATGGCTATTCGTCTGTACAATGACCTGAAAAAGCTGCTTGCGGAGGAGCTTTCAGAGGAGCCTTCCAGAAAGCTCAAGGAGCTGTTTCAGCGTATCTACAATATGAAAGAAACTGTGCAGGCAGGGGAAGCAGGGCTGAAACCTGCCTTTGTGGGCAGGAAAAAGGAGCTTTACCGTCTCAGTGGTTTTCTGGGCGGACGGGACGGCGCAGAAAGTGCTATAGCAGTCTGCGGTGAAAGTGGTTCCGGAAAAACAGCCTTTTTGGAGCAGGGCATCCGCCTGGCTGCAGGAGACGGCTTTACAGTTTTAAAAACAGCCTGTTACAAGCAGGGAGAGGAATTCTATTTAAGCCCGTGGAATGACATTTTTCAGGAGCTGTACCAGCTTTCGGAGCGGGAACATCTGGAAAGTGAGACCGGACAGATTCTGGAGGAGTTTTTAAGAGGAACGGAAGCTGAGGAGGGGAGAGCGTCCAGGATGACCTATCCCATGGTGGAGAAGATGGCTCTGGATTTATTGCGGATTGTGTCTGGAAGAAGGAGAATTCTCCTAATATTTGATGATATTCAGTGGATGGATTCTATGAGCGGACAGCTCCTGAACCGGGTTCTGCTGCGCCTTGGAAGGGAGAAACTTCTGCTTCTGTGCAGTATGAGCCAGGAGGGCGAGGCGAAAGCTCTGGAATCTCTGGAACCTCTGCTTTTAAAGGATCAGGCTAAAGTGCTGAGACTGGAGCCATTTACCAGAGAGGAGACAGACGAGCTGATTCGGAAAACGCTTCCTGAACTGGCCTCAGAGGAGGAAAAAAAGGCGGAGATTTACAGAGCTACAGATGGAAACGCATTTTTTCTGCGGGAGCTTCTGACCTTGATTCGGGAAAAGGGATATACTCTGGAAAAGTCCAAGAAAACAAATTATGTGATTCAGGCCAGGCTTTCCGGCCTCTCTAGGCAGGAAAGAGAGGTTTTGGGAGCTATGGCAGTGTTTCCAGAGAAAATCGGGCTGGAGGAGCTGGAACTGCTGCTTCCGGATCTGGATCGCCTGTCTCTTCTCAGGCTTCTGGAAGCCCTTCAGGAGCATTTTCTGATTCGTGAGGTGCTGACTGGCTGGAATGTGCAGTATGAATTTGTACACCGCGCTTTTCAGGAATACGTCTGTGAGCAGCAGAGCAGAGGAAAGACACAGCTGTACCACCAGATTCTGGCCAGATATTATGAGGAAAAAACTCTTCAGAGCAAGGCGACGACACTGCTTCCCCAGGTGATTTACCACTATGAGGGCTGCCATAACCTGATCAAGGCCTGCTGGTACAAAATCGAGTGGATGAAAGAATACTACACGCTGGTCAATGAAAATTTTCCAGTGCTGCACTGGCAGGTATCTGATTTATCTGAAAATATGGGAGTCATGCCTCAGGCCGGTGAAATGATAGAACTGGCCGGAGAGATTATGGAGCTTCAGGGAGGTTCGGAGGAGATCCGCCAGATGAAGCTGGAGATGAATTATATTCTGGGACGCTATTACATTGCCCAGGGAGAATACAGCCAGGGACTTTCCCATATTGAGGAAGGAATCCGCCTGGCAGGAGAACTGTCGGAGACAAGAATGCTGTTATCCTGCTTTAGACAGCAGATTTTCTATGGAATTCAGGTGGAGGATCTGGAACAGGTGAAACTCTATGTGGAGCAAGGGATTCGGAAGGTGAAAGAGGAGAGCCTTTGCAGGGAAGCATTTGAAACCCTGGAGCAGGCTCTGGAGATACATACGCTCAGGGACCCGGAGGAGACGCTTAACCATTTCTTTTCAGAGGCAGCTGAGTCAAAGGACTGGGAAGAGTACAGTACCTTCCTTCGGCTGAAAGGCTGGTATCTGCTCCACAGCGGGCAGTATTCCCAGGCAGAGCGGATCCTGTCTGCCGCAGCCGGCATTTTCAGACGTCTGGGAGCCAGCTGCGATCCGGGACAGGCGGCCTGTCTAAGCTATATTGGAGACAGCCTGGAACGGCAGAACCGTTTTTCAGAGGCAGTAGTTTTCTATGAGCAGGCAATGGCTTTAGTGGAGGAAAATCCCAGAATTAATGGTCTGGGACAGTTTTATGCCAAGGCAGGCCAGGCTTTTTATATGGCGGGAAATACGGAACAAGCCAGAGAATATCTGGAGAAAGCAGAGGAAAGGCTTGAGGAGAACGACTGCATCTGGGGGCTGGAACGGGTAGAGGCTCTGCTTTGCCTGATCAGCCTTTCAAAGCAGGATTTAAAGACAGCAGAACGCCGTTTCTGGGAGGGAGTGAGACTGTCGGAAAAAATCAGAAATCCCCAGACGCAGAAAATTTTAAAAGAAGCACAGCAGCAGCTGGAGGAAAAAGGGGTTTTGCTGACAGAACAGGGCAGGAAAGGCAGTCTTTAATAGACGGTTTTTTGACGTTGTGTTATGTATAATAACAGCAGAAAAGAGAAATACAGAAAAGAGAGAGGGTTTTTTATGAATAAGGTTCTGATTACAGGAGAAGATTTGACATTAGACGATATTGTCCGCGTATGCCGTGAGGAGGCTCAGGTGGAGATTTCCCAGGAGGCAAAGGATAAGGTAAAGGCATCCAGACAGGTGGTGGATGATTTAATTGCGGAAGAAAAAGTCGTTTACGGCATTACAACAGGATTCGGAAAATTCAGTGATGTGGTGATTTCTCAGGATCAGTGCAAAGAACTGCAGAAAAATCTGATTATCACTCATGCGGTGGGAGCTGGAGAACCATTTTCCAAAGATATTGCAAGAGGCATTATGCTGCTGCGTATTAATAATCTTTCTAAGGGATTTTCCGGAATTCGTCTGGAAACGCTCCAGACTATGGCAGATATGCTGAATAAAGGCGTCACTCCGGTTATCCCGGAAAAAGGCTCTCTGGGAGCTTCCGGAGATCTGGCTCCTCTGTCCCACATGGTTCTTCCTATGATCGGCCTGGGCCTGGCTGAGTACCAGGGGGAGATACTTCCAGGAAAAGAGGCAATGGATCGGGCAGGAATCCCTGTGATTGAGCTTTCAGCTAAGGAGGGCCTGGCTCTCAATAATGGAACACAGGCGATGACAAGCGCAGGCTCCCTGGCACTTCATGACGCGCTGGATCTGATCAAAGCGGCCGACATTGCTGCAGCATTAAGCTTTGAGGCACAGAATGGTGTCGTAGACGCTTTGGATCCAAGAGTTCACAAGGTACGTCCTCACAGCGGACAGGTGGCTACAGCCAGAAACCTCCTGGCTCTGTTAGAGGGAAGCAAAAATACGACAAGACAGGGTCAGATCCGGGTGCAGGATGCATATTCCCTGCGCTGCTGTCCGCAGATTCACGGAGCCAGCAAGGATGCTGTACAGTATGTGAAGGATAAAGTAGAGATCGAGATTAATTCTGTAACAGATAACCCGATTATTTTTAAGGATGACCACACAGGTATCTCCGGCGGAAACTTCCATGGACAGCCCATGGCTCTGAGCTTTGACTTCCTGGGTATTGCAGAATCCGAGCTGGCGAATGTTTCCGAGCGCCGTATTGAGCGCCTTGTCAATCCGGCTTACAGCGGTCTTCCGGCTTTCTTAACACCGAATGGAGGCGTGTGCTCCGGTTTTATGATTGTTCAGTATTCTGCAGCAGCCCTTGTATCTGAGAACAAGGTTCTGGCTCATCCGGCCAGTGTAGACAGTATTCCGTCCTCTGCAGGACAGGAAGATCATGTCAGCATGGGAACGATTGCAGCCAGAAAGGCGGGAGAGATTGGACGCAATGTTAGAAGAGTTCTGGCTATGGAGCTGATGGTAGCCTGCCAGGGTATTGATATGAGAGGAAATAAGGGCCTTGGAAAAGGAACCCAGGCTGCTTATGACCTGGTGAGAAAGGCAGTGGCTAAGCTGGAGGATGACAGAGAGCTGTACGACGATATTAACTACTGCGAGAAGATTATTGAAGACGGAAGTCTGATTCAGGCAGTGGAGGCTGCGCTGGGAAGGGAAATTGAGGTATAAGATTAAAGACAGGTAAAAGGGGCCGCTGTCCCGGTAGAGAAGTAAACTGCCGGGACAGCGGCCTCTTTCTGCTTTAGAACCATTTTTTCTGCAGTCCGGCAGCGTGGAAAACGCGCCGGAGTCATGAATGGTTATTTCAGTGCTAAGAGGCGTCTTCCCAGAATATACTGTACAAGCATCAGGAAGGGAGGCGCAAAATTTGGGGATTGAAACTGCAGCGGCAGTAGGGATGATTGCGGTTCTGACGGCGGTTCAGTTTAAGAGCAGAGGGATGGAATTTGGTATTTACATTATTCTGGCAGCAGGAATTTTGATTTTTTTCTACAGTGCAGGGAAAATCCGGATTATTTTAGAGGCTGTCAGGCAGATGCAGAGCTGTATTCAGCTGAATCAGGCCTATCTGACGGCTCTTCTCAAAATGGCAGGCATCACGTATATTGCAGAACTGGCCTCAGGCCTTTGCAGGGACGCAGGATATTCTGCTATGGGCGCCCAGATAGAGATGTTTGGAAAGCTGTCGATTCTGGCAGTGAGCACGCCTATTATTCTGGCCCTGTTTGAGACACTGGAAGCTTTTTTAAAATAAGAAAAAGAGCAAAAGGAGGTCCTGTCATGTCCAGAACAGTTCTGTGTGTAAGCCTTGCTTTCTTTCTGCTCTGTCTCTTTCCAGGAGATGCTCTGGGAGAGGAAAGAAACAGAATGGGCATAGAGGAAACGATACAGAAAGAAGCGGCAGATGACAAAGAGGCGGAGAATGGGCTGACGCTCTCTGAATTGGATTTTTCTTCTGTGGAGGAGATTCTTGAAACAACCGGACAGGGAACGGAAAGTTTTTCTTTTGGGGAGCTCTTGGATAAGATCTTCAGGGGAGATGTAAAGGGAGCCTGTGCCATGGCGTTTCACAGTCTCTTGGACAGCCTGTTTTCAGAACTGTCTGCCGGTTCCGGGCGAATGGCACAGATTTTTCTCATTGCCCTGACCGGGGCTGTGTTTACCTGTTTTTCCGATATTTTTTCGGGAGGACAGATTTCGGAAACTGCATTTTATGTAACCTTTCTTCTCTTGTTTTCCCTTCTGGCTTCCAGCTTTTATGAGAGCATTTCTGTAGCGGGACGGGCTGTCAGTCAGGCCTTTGAATTTATGAGAGCTTTGACACCTGGATATTTTATGACTGTAGCGTTTACAGGAGGAAGTCTCAGCGCCGGAGCCGGATGCAGCTGGATGCTTTTTTCGATTACAGCGGTTCAGTGGCTTCTTTCAAAGCTTATTTTCCCGGTGTTTAAAATCTATATTCTGCTGGTTCTGGCAGGCCATCTGACGAAGGAGGAATTGTTTTCCAGAATGACCGGGGGCATCCGGATTGCAGTGGAATGGAGTATGAAAACACTGACCGGGGCAGTGCTTGGGTTTCATATTCTCCAGGGAATGGTGATTCCTTATGCGGATGCAGTGAAGCATACCTCCCTGAAACGGATGGTTTCCATGATTCCAGGGCTGGGACAGGGGGCATCGGCAGTCTCCCAGATGGTACTGGGATCGGGAATTCTCATTAAAAATACAGTGGGAGCCGGTGCAGCTGTAACGCTTCTGGCTATTACGGCTGTTCCGATTATGAAGCTTTTGATTCTGATGCTTCTGTACCAGTTTGTAGCTGCGGCAGCAGAGCCAATCTGCGATAAGCGGCTGACTGCCTGCATGGCCGACATAGGGAAAGGCCACCAGATTCTTTTAAAGCTGGTGTGCCTTTCACTTCTTCTGCTGATCGTTTCCATCGGAGTGATCTGCATGGCATCCAATACAGTATATTATACGGCATAACAGAAAACGAAAGGAGGAAAAGCAGGGGAAATGGAGTATTTTTACAGCTGGGTCCGAACCATTATTTTCTATATGATTTTTATAAACTTTGTGACGAATCTTCTTCCGGGAAAGGCATATATCCGGTATATCCGCTTGTTCATGGGGATGATACTGATCCTTTTAGTGCTTCGCCCCCTGACAGGAAGCCTGAGGCTGGATGAACAGCTGGCCCGGTGCTTTGAAGAGATTTCCTTTCAGAATGAAGCCGGGGAATTTAAGGGTCAGCTGGATCAAATAGAACAGCAGAGGTTTGAGACAATGATAGATGAGTATGAGAAAGCTGCTTCCGCCCAGGCAGAGGAGCAGCTGGAAAAAAGGGGGTACAGGGATCTAAAGATCAGGGTGTCGATTGACAGGGAACGGGACAGTCCTTCCTTTGGAGCTGTGAAGGAGGTGGAAGTATCTGCAGGGCAGAAAAAAGAATGGGAGATGGATTCAGAGACAGCGCCGGACTCTGGTGAGAACCAGAGAAGAACAGAACAGACAGAATATTCGGAGCAGGAGATCCGCCAGGTATCGACTCAGAAAAATCACATTCAGATTGATTTGGGAGACAGAATGGAACCAGATGCAGGAGAAGCAGAGGAGAAAACGCTTGTGGACTCCGGCACAGAGAAGAGCATTAGAAAGGAGATAGCAGATTTTTATGGACTGGAGGAAGGCAATATCAAAATTAAATTCAGGGACTGATAAAAAGAAGCGGGAGAGGTGGATTGCTCTTTTGGCGGCAGGTCTTTTTCTCCTCCTGTTCAGTGCATCCACCTCCAGAGAGCCTCAGCTGCCTGTCTCAGCTGCTGTACAGGATGAGACTGATAAAAAGTATAACGAGAATGGAAATAAGCCGGAGGAAGGCCTGCAGGAGGCATTTCAAAATGCAGGACAGACGAAACAGGGAATGCCAGACATGGTGTCTTATGAAAAACAGCTGGAAGAACGGGTGAAGGAACTTTTGAAGAGTACAGAGGGGGTAGGAGAGGCGGATGTGATGATCATTCTGAAATCCTCCAAAGAAACGATTCTCCATGAGGATCAGAGGCGGAGCCGTTCCTCCTCTAAGGAGGCAGACAGCGCAGGAGGAACCAGGGAGACTGTGAATGAGGAAGCTTCTAAAAACACAGTGTTTGTGGAAAACGGAACAGAAAAAACGCCGATTGTGGAAAAAGAGCTTTGTCCTGCCGTGGAAGGAATTGTCATAAGCGCCCAGGGAGGGGGCAGCGCTTTTGTGAAAACAGAAATTTCTGAGGCAATGCAAGCATTATTTAATATACCGGCACATAAAATAAAAGTATTAAAACGGGTGGATTGAAGGAGCGGTGAATATGAAAGTGAAGCGAATTTTCAGACGAAACCAGATTATCATTACTACGCTGGCCATTATGATAGCAGCTGCCGGATATTTGAATTATTCCGGAAAAGAGGAGCTTTCCGGGGCTGTATATGAGGCCGGGGTGATGGAGATATCGGACGAGGACATTTTAGCTGAAAATCAGGCAGTAGGAAATCTGAATCCTGAGACAGAGAGCGCAGAAGAGACAGACAGTGTAAGCGCAGGAAGCGGGGAGGCAGAGGAATATAAAGAGATTGCCAGCCTGGATCAGGATCCGGGAGAGGAAGCAGGCTCTGAACAGGCAGACTCTGCCATTGAAAATCCGGGGGAGGCAGTGCTGACAGGAGGAACCAGCGTCACAGATTACATAGCAAACGTACAGCTGAGCCGGGAGCAGGTGAGGGCTAAAAATAAGGAGACACTGATGGAGATCATTAACAATGAAAATGCTGATACACAGGCCAAGGAGACAGCAGTCCAGGATATGATCCATATGACTGCAGTGGCTGAGAAAGAAAATGCTGCTGAAACCCTGCTTATGGCTAAGGGATTTTCTGATCCGGTTGTCAGCATTACAGACGGCAAGGTGGATGTGGTAATTAACGCTTCTTCCCTGACAGAACCAGAGCGGGCCCAGATTGAGGACATTGTCAAGAGAAAGGCGGAGGTGACGGCAGAAAACATTGTCATTACATTGATGAAGCTCCAGGAGTAATTACGGTTAGATCTTGCAAACGCCCGTCTATCTGCTATAATGAAATTATCACAGAAAAGACAGGAGGTAGCGGGTATGCCGAAGGAAACTGCGGAAAAAAATATACATGTATTAGAAAGAGATGGCAAACTGGGTGAGGTGAAGATCGCAGACGAGGTGGTGGCTATGATTGCCGGCCTGGCTGCCACAGAGGTAGAAGGCGTGGATTCCATGGCTGGAAATATCACCAATGAGCTGGTAGGAAAGCTGGGTATGAAAAATCTCAGCAAGGGAGTCAAGGTAGATGTGAACGAGGAGCATGTCTCTGTGGATTTATCGCTGAATATGAAATATGGATACAGCCTTCCGGCTGTCAGTGAGAAGGTTCAGGAGAGAGTACGCACTGCGATTGAGACGATGACAGGACTGACGGTTCTGGAGGTCAACATTAAGATTGCCGGAGTGAATATGGGGGAGGATAGTTAGGAGGAGAAGAAAAACGCGGTAAGAGATCGTTAAGAAGCGAACAATTCTGCAGGTATTTCTTGACGAACCATAAAAAATATGGTAGTATTTTTAGCGTTAAAAGGGAGTAGTTATCAACATGCAGTCAACATACGCCAGGAGACAAACCTGTGGTTGCATGTCTTTTGTTAATTAAACAGAAGAACAAGACTTTTAGCATATGGTTTCATATGCTGAAAGTCTTTTTTTGTTCATCAGGAAATGCTTTTTAGCTGTTTGAGCAGTGAACAAAGAGAAGGCTGTATAGACGCTCCTGAAAAAGAGAACAAGGGAAGAAAAAAGAAATTAGGAGGGAAAAAAATGGACTTTTTACTGGAAGGCATTCTGGCCATCACGCCTCAGCAGCTGGTCATGTATGCAGTAGGAGTTCTGCTCATCTGGCTTGCAATTAAGAAAGGCTATGAGCCATCGCTGCTCCTGCCTATGGGCTTTGGAGCAATCTTAGTGAACCTGCCTTTATCAGGTGTTATCAATCAGGTAATGGAAGGGGTAGGAGAAACACCAGGAATTATTCAGTGGTTATTTGAGACAACCATCGAGGCTTCCGAGGCGCTTCCGATTCTGCTGTTTATCGGTATCGGAGCTATGATCGACTTCGGCCCCCTGCTGTCCCAGCCGGTTATGTTCCTGTTCGGAGCTGCCGCTCAGTTTGGTATCTTCTTTGCTATTATGGTAGCCGTTTTATTAGGTTTTGACTTAAAGGATGCAGCATCCATCGGTATCATCGGAGCAGCGGACGGCCCTACCTCGATTCTGGTATCACAGGTGCTTCACTCTGATTATGTGGGAGCCATTGCAGTAGCTGCTTATTCCTATATGGCTCTTGTTCCGATTATCCAGCCGTTTGCAATCAAGCTTGTTACTACAAAGAAAGAGCGCAGTATCCACATGACATACAGCCCGAAGGCGGTTTCCAAGACAACAAAGATAGCTTTCCCGATTATTGTTACGATTATTGTAGGCCTGATTTCTCCGGCCTCTGTTGCTCTGGTAGGCTTCTTAATGTTCGGAAACCTGATCCGCGAGTGCGGTGTCCTTCAGTCTATGTCCGATACGGCTCAGAATGAGCTTGCAAACCTGATCACACTGCTGCTGGGAATTACCATTTCCTTCAGTATGAGAGCCGATGCTTTCGTCCGCTTTGACACAATTCTTATTATGTGCATCGGTCTGGTGGCATTTGTGTTTGACACCATCGGCGGCGTAATGTTTGCTAAGATTATCAATCTGTTCCGCAAGGAGAAAATTAACCCGATGATTGGCGGCGCTGGAATTTCTGCATTCCCGATGTCTGCCCGCGTGATCCAGAAGATGGCCCAGGAAGAGGAAAAGGGCAATATCATCCTGATGCACGCAGTAGGAGCCAACGTATCCGGCCAGATTGCCTCTGTAATCGCAGGCGGTCTTGTTATCAAGCTGGTGACACAGTTCCTGTAGGAGGGAAAAGATTATGATGGAAAACTTTTTAATCGCTCTTCAGATTATGGCGCAGGGAATGGGCGGAATTTTCGTAGTAATTATTCTGATTACCCTGGTTGTAATGCTGATGGGAAAAATGAATAAATAGGTTAGTTAGAAAAAAAGGAACTGTTTTCGTGCTCCATTGGAAGTCGCTGAAAACAGTTCCTTTTTCTTCTACTGCAATCCTATAAGAAAGATTAGAAGCGCTGCAATTGTTATAACAGTCCAGCCGATATATCTTCCTGTAATTTCCCAGTCAGACGGCTCTGCCTGCTCTGCATTGCGAATCTGAAATGCCAGATTCCAGCGGAAAAGCTCATCTGCAAATAAAACAGAAAAAGCATTGAGGAGGCAGAGGAACACAGCGCCAAACCATGCAGACCAGTCGCCCTTATGCGTCAGTGCAGGCCCATTCATCAGTTCCAATATGGCAGATGCAGACGGTTCTACCGGATCAATGGCATTTCCGTTTTCGTCCCTCTCAACTCCATCTCCAATTGTATAGGAAAATCCAAAGTTATCTAAAGTCCCATCTTCGCTGTAAAGCCAATAGGAACCGCCATGATCCAACACGCCTCCGCGAAACAGAATAGTATCACCTTGACGAAGTTCCACACCAACCATATCTTCCGACTGCTTTTCATCCTTTGGAACAGCGGTATTATCTTTTTTCACTGTATATGGGCCATAGATTTTATCGCCATGACGGAATATAACTGTCTTATCCGGTGACACTGAAAAATACGCTTTCTGCCCCTGAAGTTTGCCGGAGTATAAGATACTTCCATTTTCCTGACTTGGGACAAAAATTGCGTCTTTATATTCAAATCCAACTTTTGAAATTGTCATGGAATAAACCACTGCAAATACCAGCGCCATAGCAATCATAACGATTAGAACACCTTTTTGATACAGATTCAAATTTTTAATTTTTTCCATCATTCTGCTCCCTTTCTAAACATGAATATAATCCCAGATAACATGGTCGTTATCTGGTAGAAGCAAATACATACCTTGAACAGAATTCTTCCAGAACAGTGCAGTTTCTAGAGGATTCTGGTTTAATTTTAGATAAACTGTATTTTTTCGTTGCAACACAATATTTCTATTATTATTATAAAAGAACTACTGACTGGATACTATGAAGATTTCCTTACAAATTAAAATTTCCCTTTCTTTTTTCAGTTTTACAGCCGGTTTTTCAAAGAACCGCTGTTTTTTAGATATTTACAGGGACGGTATACAGAAAAGAGGACGTGCATTCCACGGCTTCTGATGAAGCGTGAAAACATGTCCTCTTTTCTAATATAAGATTTATAAGATTTTAAATATCAAAGTTGTTCTGTTTGCTCTCTTCTGAAGAATCAAGATCTTCAAAGAAAAGGTCGTCCAGGTTCTCTAAGCCTTCGTCCAGGGATTCGTCCTCTGTTCTTATCTTTTTCGAGCTGCGGACTTTTTTGTCTGTCTTGTTTGGACGGCTCTTAGCGGGGCGTTTCTGGCTGCGCTTTCCGGCCAGACGCTCTTTTTCTCTGCCCAGCAGTTCATAGAATTCTTCTGTATAGTTCTCTTCCCGGAGTCTTTGCATACGCCGTTCATGGCGTCTTTTCAATTCCTCAGCCTCTTTCTTCTTTGCATAAAGCGTGTAGGCGCTGAGGAGAATGACTGCAAAGACCAGAAGACAGATGCCTATAAGCGGAAGGGAAAGTGTGGGAAGGGAAAATCCCCCCTCTTTTTTGCCGCTGTTTTGATCGGAATCTCCTGAACCATGATCGGAGTCTCCCTCCGGCGCTGCGCCGTTCGCTTCTTCTCCAGAGGCAGGAAGAGAGCCTTCCTTGATCAGCAGATAGGCCTGGCCGATCTTCCGGTCATTGTAGGTGTACTGTAAAAGTGCTGCCGCCCGCTCCGGCCGATTGTCAGGAAGCTCTGTCACCAGCTCCATGGAAGCGTCCTGGAAGGAGGCGTCCTTTGGAAGGGTAATGACGGTTCCAGGTTCCAGCTCCAGCTCATCTGGCTGATAATCAGTGCCGTTGATGGAAACCGGATCGGAACCGGTAATATACTTTGTCTCGTTATCCGGAATAGATACATTCTGGAAATTCTGAAAACCAAACTGAAGCAGATTTTTTCCGTCCAGGAAATAGTTTGGGGATGGCTGTCCTTTTAGGACAACGGAAATGATCCGCCTGCCGTCCTTTTCTCCATAAGTGACAAGAGTATTGCCTGCCAGGGAGGTATATCCGGTCTTTCCGGCCTTGGCCTCGGGGCAGTAAAGCTCGTTTGTCTCATCCTCTGTAATAATCAGGCGGTGCTCATTGGCACAGGTGGCGCCGCTGGGATTATTCTGGGTGGGAGCCAGCTTATAGGACTTGGTGCTGGAAATTTCCAACACATCTGAATTGTTAAAGGCTGCCTGGGCAATAATAGCCATATCGTAGGCCGATACTACCTGGGTATCGTCATTTAATCCGGACGGGTTGGCAAAATGTGTGCCATCAGTGCATCCCAGCTCCTTTACCTTTTCGTTCATCATATCTGCGAAGGCGTCACGGCTTCCAGCCACATGCTCTGCCAGGGCGTTGGCAGCCTGGTTGCTGGACTGGAGCAGCAGCAGGTATAGGCAGTCCTTGACGGAAAGTTTGTCGCCTTCGGCAATGTTTTTCTTATTGCCGCTTCCTGACTCCACATTATTGACTGCGTCATAGGAAAAGGTGACCATATCGTCCATACTGCTGTTTTCTACTACGACCAGAGCGGTCAGAAGCTTTGTAATGCTGGCCGGAGGCGTCAGCTCATGGATCCCCTGTCCAAAGAGCACAGCCCCGGAATCAGCGTCCACTGCGATTCCGATATCAGCCAGTACGCCGGTATCGCTTGGCCATTCCGGTGCGGCCAGGGCAGTGACGCAGGACATCAGGGCCAGCTGCATGGAAAGAAGAAGAGCCAGGCCTGATTTTATAATCCGTTTTGCTTTCATTCTTGTTGTTCCTCCAAAATTCTGTCGTAAAACTTCTATCTTATAGTATACCGTGAAAGAAGAATGCTGTAAACGGTTAGAGACAAAAGTTTTGTGTAACTATTGTAGAATTTCTCCGATTCAGTTATAATGATAAATTAGAGTAATAGTCGATTGTGAATGGCTGACCAAGACAGAAGAAATCAGGAGGATACGTTTATGACCAGAAGAGAATTGCGTGAACACTGCTTTAAACTGCTGTTCTGCGCTGATTTTTATCCGGAGGGAGAGATGAAGGAGCAGATAGAGCAGTATTTTACAGAGCCCAGAGAGGATGATTATACACCGGAGGGTATTTACGAACTGATTCACTGCCCGGAACTGGACGTTTACGACAGCGGCTATGTGAAGACAAAGGTGGAAAAAGTGCTGGAGAAGCTTCCGGAACTGGATGCGTCTATTGATGAGACAGCCAAGGGCTGGAGCACCCGCCGCATGGGAAAGGTGGAGCTTACGATTCTTCGTCTGGCGCTGTTTGAGATTCGCTTTGACGAGGATGTGCCGGATAAGGTTGCTATCAACGAGGCAGTGGAGCTGGCAAAAAAATTCGGAGGAGATGAATCTCCTGCTTTTGTAAATGGAATTCTTGCAAAATTAGTATAGATGGAGGCGCTCCATGGCAAGTGTCTACTCAGTGTCACAGGTAAACGCCTACATTAAAAATATGTTTGTCCAGGATTTTGCCCTGAACCGCATTTCGATTAAGGGGGAGGTATCCAACTGCAAATACCACACCTCCGGCCATATTTATTTTACCTTGAAAGACGGGCTGGCTGCGATCCAGGCCGTCATGTTTGCGAGCAGAAGAAAAGGCCTTGCCTTTCAGCTGCAGGATGGACAGCAGGTGGTGGTCAAGGGAAGTGTGGAAGTCTACGAAAGGGATGGAAGATATCAGATCTATGCCCAGCAGATTGAGCTTTCCGGAGCCGGGGATCTGTTCAGGCGTTTTGAGGCTCTCAGAAATCAGCTGGAAGAGATGGGCATGTTTGCCAGGGAATATAAGAGGCCGATTCCACAGTTTGCCAGAACAGTGGGGGTGGTGACTGCCAGTACAGGGGCCGCTATCCGGGATATTATGAATATTTCCTACAGGCGCAATCCCTATGTACAGCTGATTCTCTGCCCTGCCAAGGTTCAGGGGGATGGGGCGGCAGAGAGTATTGCTCACGGGATCGAGAGGCTGGATCAGCTGGGGGTGGATGTCATTATTGCAGGCAGGGGAGGAGGCTCCATTGAGGATCTGTGGGCCTTTAATGAGGAAATTGTGGCCAGAGCCATTTTTTCATGCAGCACCCCTGTTATTTCAGCAGTAGGACATGAAACAGATGTAACCATTGCCGACTATGTGGCGGATCTGCGGGCGCCTACCCCGTCTGCGGCAGCGGAGCTGGCTGTGTTCGACTACCGCCAGTTTAAGGAACAGCTGGCAGGAGCGGAGGAGCTTCTGACAAAAGGGCTGGTGAGGAAAGCTCAGGAGGTATCCGGGCGGCTGGAGCAGTATCGTCTGCGTCTGCGCTTTCACGATCCGAAACGGCAGGTCAATGAAAAACGGCAGCGCCTTATTTCCGCTCAGGATGAACTGAAAAGACAGATGGAAAAGCGGCTTCTGGAGAATCGGCAGCGCCTGGCGCTTTTAAGCGGAAAACTGGAAGGATGTTCCCCACTGAAAAAGCTGAGCCAGGGCTTTGGCTTTGTCACGGATGAGGAGGGAAGGCGGGTTGACTCTGTAAGCAGAGTAAAGCCTGGAGAAAAAATCGAAGTCAGGACGGCAGACGGGCGGATTGACGCCAGAGTGGAAGCTGTAGTTCCCTACAGCTGCCGTGACTGCCGCAGAGAATAGAGAAGAGAGGAAAAGACATGGAAGAAAAGGGACGCCTGCCGGAACCAGAACAGGCAGAATTAGATTCCTGCTCCATAGAAGAGCTGTTTGAGCGGCTGAATCAGGTGATAGGAGGTCTGGAGGACGGCAGCAGCTCTCTGGAGGATTCGTTCCGGTATTATGAAGAGGGAATGAGGCTTGTAAAGGCCTGCTCAGGAAAGATTGACCGGGTAGAAAAGCAGATCCTTGTGCTCGATGAGATGGGAGGAGAATATGGAGCTTAGTCAACAGCTTTTGCAGTATACGAAGGAGACGGAGGATGTGGTATATTCCTTTCTTCCGGCAGAAGAAGGACATCAGAAGACGATTTTTGAGGCTATGAATTACAGCGTAAAGGCTGGAGGAAAGCGTCTGCGCCCTCTGTTGATGAGAGAGGTTTACCGGCTGTTTGGCGGAACGGGGAAGGAGATTGAACCGTTTATGGCGGCTATGGAGATGATCCATACCTCTTCCCTGATTCACGATGATCTTCCCTGCATGGATAATGATGAGTACCGGAGAGGCAGAAAGACGACCTGGGTGGTGTACGGCTATGACATGGCGGTTCTGGCTGGAGATGCGCTCTTAATCTATGCAGTTGAGACAGCCAGCCGGGCATTTTCCATGACAGAGCATGCAGACAGGGTTGGCAGATGTATCGGTATTCTGGCTGAAAAAACGGGGATTTACGGCATGATCGGAGGCCAGACGGTAGATGTGGAGCTGACGGACAAGCCAGTTTCCAGGGAACAGCTGGATTTTATTTACAGGCTGAAGACAGGAGCCCTCTTAGAGGCGTCTATGATGATTGGAGCAGTTCTTGCCGGGGCGTCAAAAGAGGAGCTTAAGACAGTGGAACAGATCGCGGCTAATGTAGGTCTGGCATTCCAGATTCAGGATGATATCCTGGATGTGACCAGCAGCCAGGAAGTTCTGGGAAAGCCGGTGGGAAGCGATGAAAAGAACAATAAGACCACCTATGTGACACTGGAGGGAATGGAGAAGGCCAGGGTTCAGGTAGAACGGCTTTCAGATGACGCGCTGAAGCTTCTTTCAGGCCTTCCGGGACGGAATGAATTTCTGGAAGAACTGATCCGCTTCCTGATCCACAGGGAAAAATAATAGGAGAGAGGGTGAAGCCGTGATTTTGGAACGAATCAATGGGCCTGATGATATTAAAAAGCTGAGAGATGGAGAACTGGAGATTCTGGCAGAGGAAATCCGCAGCTTTCTGATTGAGAAGATCAGCCGCACAGGAGGACATTTGGCGTCTAATCTCGGCGTGGTGGAGCTTACAATGGCGCTGTTTCTCGCCTTTGACCTTCCTAAGGATAAGATTATCTGGGATGTGGGACACCAGTCCTATACACACAAGATTCTCAGCGGCAGGAAAGAAAATTTCGACGGACTGCGCCAGTATGGGGGACTCAGCGGTTTTCCCAAACGGAAAGAGAGCCCCTTTGATGCTTTTGACACAGGACACAGCTCTACTTCCATCTCAGCAGGTCTGGGCATGGCACTGGGAAGAGATGTGCGGGGAGAGGATTATTCCGTTATTTCTGTGATCGGAGATGGGGCGCTGACGGGAGGTATGGCCTATGAGGCTCTGAATAATGCGGCTCAGATTAAAAAGAATTTTATTATTGTTCTCAATGATAACAATATGTCTATTTCCAAGAATGTGGGAGGGATTTCCAGATATCTCAGCAATCTGAGAGCGGATGAGGGATACAATGAACTGAAAAAGTCGGTAGTGGCCGCTCTTCGGAGAATTCCCAGAGTGGGTAACAGCATGGTGCAGACTCTGACCAGGACAAAGAACGGTATCAAGCAGCTGTTAATTCCGGGTATGTGGTTTGAAAATATGGGAGTCACCTATATCGGGCCGGTGGACGGACATAATGTTAAGCAGCTGGCACGTATCTTCAAAGAAGCGAAAAAGATGGATCACGCAGTGCTTATCCATGTGCTGACGAAAAAAGGAAAGGGATATGAGCCTGCGGAGAAGAATCCGGCGGCTTTCCACGGAGTAGAGCCGTTTGATATGGAAACGGGAAAACCTCTGGCGGCGAAAATTTATCCCAGCTATACAGATGTGTTTTCAAAGACCATCTGCCAGATTGCAGAGAAGGATAAGCGGGTGGCCGCTGTCACCGCAGCCATGCCGGGAGGAACAGGACTTTCCCGGTTTGAAAAACTGTATCCGGAACGCTTCTTCGATGTAGGAATTGCAGAGGAGCACGCAGTGACATCAGCTGCCGGTATGGCGGCTGCCGGTCTTAAACCGGTGGTGGCCGTCTATTCCTCTTTCCTTCAGAGGGCGTATGATCAGATCCTTCACGATGTCTGCATTCAGAATCTCCCGGTGTTTTTCTGTGTGGATCGGGCAGGACTGGTAGGAAGCGACGGAGAAACTCATCAGGGTATTTTTGATCTGAGTTTTCTCTCCTCCATTCCTAATATGAGCGTTATGGCACCGAAAAATTTGTGGGAACTTCAGAAAATGATCCAATTCGGTGTCGATTATGACGGCCCCATGGCAGTCCGGTATCCAAGAGGACAGGCCTACAGGGGCCTGAAAGAGGCCCTGGCGCCTATTGAGTATGGAAAGAGCGAAATGCTGTTTGAAGAGTCAGAGATTGCCCTTCTGGCAGTGGGAAGCATGGTCAGCACGGCAGAGCATGTGCGGCTGAAGCTGAAGAACATGGGAGTATCCTGTACGCTGGTCAATGGCCGTTTTATTAAACCGGTGGATACAGATATCGTGGACAGACTGGCAGAGAATCACAGAATAATTGTAACCCTGGAGGAAAATGTGCTGCGGGGCGGCTATGGAGAGCGGATTACAGATTATGTGGAGAAGCATTATCCGGAGATCAGGGTGTTAAATATCGCCTTGCCGGATGCTTATGTGGAGCACGGAAATGTATCGCTTCTGAGAAGTGATCTGGGAATTGACAGCGATTCTATTTTAAAGAAGATAAAAGAGTACTTTTTATAAGGAGGCAGCAGATGAAGGAACGTCTGGACGTTCTGCTGGTGAAACACGGACTGGCAGAGTCGAGAGAAAAGGCAAAGGCCATTATTATGTCCGGAATCGTCTATGTGGACGGCCAGAAGGAGGACAAGGCCGGAACTACCTTTGACGAGAAGGCAAAGGTAGAGGTCAGAGGATCTGTCTTAAAATATGTGAGCAGGGGCGGACTGAAATTAGAGAAGGCCATGACTCACTTCGGTGTGGAGCTTCATGGAAAGGTCTGCATGGATGTAGGAGCTTCTACCGGAGGCTTTACCGACTGCATGCTCCAGAACGGGGCAGTAAAGGTGTATTCTGTGGATGTAGGACACGGACAGCTGGCATGGAAGCTGAGAAATGATCCACGGGTAATCTGTATGGAGAAAACCAACATCCGTTACGTGACGCCGGAGGATATCGGAGATCCGGTAGAATTTTCTTCTATCGACGTTTCTTTTATTTCCCTGACCAAGGTGCTGGGACCGGTCAAGGAGCTCCTCACAGAGGACGGACAGATTGTGTGTCTGATTAAGCCACAGTTTGAGGCTGGCCGTGAGAAGGTTGGAAAAAAGGGAGTAGTCCGTGAGAAGAGCACTCATTTAGAGGTGATTGAGACGGTGATTTCTTTTGCAAAGGCCATCAGCTTCCAGGTGCTGAATCTGGAATATTCTCCGATTAAAGGGCCTGAGGGCAACATTGAATATCTTCTTCATCTGCAGAATAACGGAGCAGACAGCCAGGAAGAGCTGGCAGTCAGCCCGAAGGATGTGGTGGAGGCAGCTCACAGAGAGCTGGATAAATAGGGAAAAAACAGAGGCCTGAGGGCGAATGGGGAAGAATCGGAAAGGCGGAGCAGGTGAGATGAAATATTTCTATATGATTGTCAACCACTCAAAGAAAAAGGCGGAATATGGGGCAGAATTGATCCGAGACTACCTGGAGGAGAAGAACTGTGAATGCGTGGTGTGGGACGCCAGCGATACAGACGCCCGCAGAGACTGCAGGCCGCAGTTCCGCTACACGGACCGGGAGGCGATTCCCGACTGGATTGAGTGCGCGATTGTGCTGGGAGGAGATGGAACGCTGATTCAGGCTGCCAGGGATCTGGCAGGCAGTAATATTCCGCTTCTGGGAGTTAATATGGGAACTCTTGGATATCTGGCCCAAATTGGCCGGGAGGAGGACATTCTGCCTGCCCTGGACGAGCTGATCGCAGATCGCTACGGACTGGAGCAGAGGATTATGCTAAAGGGAACTGTGATTTCAGACGGGAAGGTTGTAGCGGAAGACATTGCTTTAAATGATATTGTTCTTTCCAGAATGGGGCGCAATATGATTTGTTTCAATCTTTCCATTGACGGGGAGTTTTTAAATGACTATTCAGCAGACGGAATCATTGCAGCTACGCCTACAGGTTCCACAGCTTATAACCTGTCGGCAGGCGGTCCTATTGCAGTGCCGGATTCTGAGATGATTCTGCTGACGCCTATCTGTCCCCATACATTAAATTCCAGAAGCGTGGTGCTGGCACCGGATCGGGTGATTGAGCTGGAAATTACAGGCCGGGGGGAGACGGGAAAGTTTTTGAGTTTTGACGGAGATACCCAGGTAAACCTGAAGAATGGAGATTTGGTTCGGATTGAGAGGTCAGAGACAGTGACCACCCTGGTCCGTCTGAAAAAGGTATCATTTTTAGAGAATCTGAGAGACAGGATGAAGCAGATTTAAGTCGGATTGAGAGAGAAGGGGAGATAACATATGAAACTGGAACGTCACAGCAAAATTGTAGAACTGATTGGAAAATATAACATTGAGACGCAGGAGGAGCTGGCGGAATATCTGAACAAGGAAGGATATAATGTTACTCAGGCTACGGTGTCCAGGGATATCAGAGAGTTAAAGCTTTCTAAGATTCAGGGAGAACACGGACGGCAGAAATATGCTGTGTTCCATCCTCAGCAGACAGCTTTTAACGATAAGTATATCCGCATTCTGAGAGACGGCTTTCTCTCCATGGATATGGCTCAGAACATTCTGGTGATTAAGACGGTGGCAGGTATGGCCATGGCTGTGGCAGCAGCTCTGGACGCGATCCATTTTAATGAGGTTGTGGGCTGCATTGCAGGAGATGACACGATTATGTGTGCAGTCAGAACAGTAGATGACACCATTCTTCTGATGGATAAATTAAAGAAGATAGTCAATCATTAAAAAGAGTCCGAAAAAGGGACGGTTATACATAGAAAGAGGTGATACCATGCTGTTTCATCTAAGCGTCAGAAATCTGGCTCTGATTGATTCTGCCGAGGTGGAATTTGAGGAGGGGCTTAATATTCTGACAGGAGAGACAGGAGCAGGAAAATCGGTTATCATCGGCTCTGTAAACGCAGCTCTGGGCGGAAAAACGTCAAAAGACATGATCCGCCAGGGCTGCGATTATGCCTACGTAGAGCTGGTGTTTTCCGTTACAGATGAAAAGAAGCGGCAGGAGCTGGCCGCCAGGGAAGTCTGCCCGGATGCAGACGGAAATCTTATCATATCAAAGAAAATCATGCCTTCCAGAAGCATCAGCCGCATTAACGACGAAACGGTGACAGCTGCCAGACTTCGGGAGATCACAGGAATTCTCATTGATATTCATGGGCAGCATGAACATCAATCCCTTCTTTATCATGCCAAGCATCTCGAAATCCTAGACGAATATGGAAAATCCAGAATTGCCAGATTAAAAGAACAGACAGCAGAGGTCTATCAGGAATACACAGAAGTGAAAAAGAAGCTGGAATACTACCAGAGCGGCAGAGAACAGCTGCTGCGGGAGACGGATTTCCTGCGTTTTGAGATCGAGGAAATTGAGAATGCCGGTTTGAAGCCAGGTGAAGAGGAGGAGCTGGAGGGAGCTTACCGCCGCTTTTCCAACAGCCGCAGGATTGTGGAAAGCCTGTCTGAGGCCTACCAGGCTGTCAATGGTGACGCTGTTGCGAAGGCACTTCTGGCAGTAGAGAAGGCAGCGGAGTACGATGATGGGATATCCGGAATCCGGGATCAGCTCTATGATGTGGACGCTCTGATGAGCGATTTGAATCGGGATATTTCTGCATATATGGCGGATATGACCTTTGATGAGGAAGCATTCCGAGAGACGGAGGAGCGTCTGGATCTGATCCGAAATCTGGAAAATAAATATGGAGCTACTATCGAGAAGGTGCTGGAGAGTCTGGAGCAGAAGCGGGAAAAGCTGGAGGAGCTGGAACATTTTGACCTCAGAAGAGAGGAGACAGAGCGCCGCCTGGCAGCCCTTGAAGAACATCTGGAGTCTCTCTGTGGGGAGCTGTCCAGAATCCGCCAGGAAACAGCGGAGACTTTGACCGAAAAAATGCGGGAAGGACTTTCTGACCTGAATTTCCTGAACGTAGAGTTTACCATGGAATTTCGCCGTCTGTCCCACTACACAGCCGGAGGCTTTGACGAGGCAGAGTTTTTAATCTCTACCAACCCTGGCGAGCCGCCGCGCCCTCTGGGAGCTGTGGCATCAGGAGGAGAGCTGTCGAGGATTATGCTGGCCATTAAAGCTGTTTTAGCAGATACAGATGATATTCCCACGCTGATTTTTGATGAGATTGATACGGGAATCAGTGGCCGGACGGCGCAGATGGTATCAGAGAAGCTGAGCCTCATCGCAGGCAGCCATCAGGTAATCTGCATTACCCATCTGCCACAGATTGCGGCTATGGCTGACAGCCATTACGAGATACGAAAAACCACCAGGGACAACAGAACCGTGACCCAGATTCAGCGTCTGTCAGAGGAGCAGATGACAGACGAGCTGGCAAGGCTTCTGGGCGGGGCGGAGATTACAGAGGCTGTGCGCCAGAACGCCCGCGAAATGCGGGCGCTGGCAGCAGAGAAGAAGGTCCTTAATCGTCAAATCCCATAGCTTCCATGGCCTCTTCCAGCAGCTCTTCTTCCCGATCCAGATTTTCTTCATTTCGGATAATCTCGATCTGCTGGGCAATAAAGTCGTCTCTTGTGATTTCTCCAGCCCAGTAGTTCTGCTCCAGAGCGTCCTCCTGGGCCTCCAGCTGGTGTTCCTTTTGTTCCAGTTCAGATGCCATAGAGCGGAGTTTCTCCAGATTTCCTGATGGGAGAGAGGGATTGCTCTGGTAGTAGGCCAGATCCAGGCTGTCTTCCAGTCTGTCTTCCTCTCTGTCCAGGGCATCCTCCTGGGATACCAGCTGGGATTTCTGGGCAAGGAAATCATCTTTTGACAGTTTTCCCACCCGGAAGTCAGCTTCCAGCTTTGCAATATCAATGTGGATGGCATCCTGTTCAGCCTTGGCCCGGTAATAGGCCTCTGCGTCATCATCTTGATCTGAGGAGACCGAAGCCGCAGTCAGGGCAGGATCTGCCGGGAGGGAGGCTGTTTCTTGCGTCATAGCGCCTGCCTGCAAAGATTCGCTCAGGGCTGCAGATTCCTGAGAAGCTTCCGCCTGAGAGACGGGAACGCTTTCCATAGAAGTGATCGGCTGTGTCTTAACAGGATTTTCCTGAGCGCAGCCGGTGAGAAAAAGAGCCAGAAGCGTCCCGACGGCGGCAGTTTTCATGAGTTTTCCGTTATATGCAGATTCTGTTCCATATCGTCTATTATTTCGTTTCATAATAAAAATCCCCCTTTTCAATTTAAACAGTTTGAATAGCTTCCGTACTACTTTCTTTCTTTTTTGTTGATAACTATAGTTTACAGCAGTAAAATTAAAACCAGATTAGAAATGATAAAAAGATAAAACAAAATAAAAAACAGGAGGAACAGTATGAGAATTTTACTGGCTGAGGATGAACCGGATCTTCGTGAGGTTACCATAAAAAGGCTCAGGGCTTCTGGGTTTGGGGTCGATGGATGTCCGGATGGCGAGGAGGCTCTTTATTATCTGGAACATATGAATTATGATGTGGCAATCCTTGATATTATGATGCCGAAACTGGATGGCCTGACGGTTCTCCGAATTTTGAGGAGCCGGGGAAGCCAGATTCCGGTACTCCTTTTGACGGCCAGAGATTCAGTGGGAGACCGTGTAGCGGGACTGGATGCAGGCGCAGATGACTATCTCATTAAGCCGTTTGAGTTTGAAGAACTGGCTGCCCGGATCCGGGCACTTTTGAGAAGACGCTCTCCAGAGAAGACAGACGCCGTCTCGATGGGAGATTTAACAGTAGAATTTTCCACTAGAAAAGTGACCAGGGGAGGAAAGGAGATCAGTCTCTCCTCGAAAGAATTTGCTCTTTTGGAGTCCTTAATCCGCCATAAAGGGGCAGTGCTTTCCAGAACCCAGCTGGAAAACCAGGTCTGGGATTACGGTTTTGAGGGAGGTAGCAATATTGTGGACGTTTATATCAGGTATCTCAGGAAAAAACTGGACGATCCGTTTGAGAAAAAATTGATTCACACGGTTCGCGGCGCCGGGTATACCCTGCGGGAGGAGTAAGCCTATGGAGAAGAGAGTCAGAGGCCTTTCTATCAAGGTTCGAGTGACACTTTGGTACACCTTCTTTATGGTGCTGGCAGTTGGAATTACAGCTGCCTATCTGTTTTCCTCTTCAAAACGAATGTCCGGAAGGCAGATGAGGGAGCGTCTGGCAGACACTGTGACAGATGCAGTTTCACAGGTGCGGTTCCGGTATGGAGAGCTGGATGCGGAAGAGCTGGATTTTTATAAAAACGGAGTTTCAGTCTTTCTTTACGATACCAATGGACGTCTTTTGGCACCGAAGGTGACCAGGGGGATTCAGGTAGATTCCCTGCTGGAAGATCAGCGAATTAAGACAGCCGGAAACGGAAGGGAACGCTGGATGATTTACGATGTGTACTCAGAAGAGGCAGGAACTGGATTCTGGGTAAGGGGAATAATTTCGATGACAGAGTACGGACAGGCATTTGGGAATCTGCCCCTGTTATTTATTTCTGTTCTGCCCCTTCTGGCAGCTCTGGCCGCTTTCGGCGGCTACCGGATTACAAAACGGGCGTTTCAGCCGGTAAAGCAGATTGCAGAAACAGCTGAAGCGATTGGCTCAGGCAACGATCTGAGCCAGAGAATTAAAACGGATGGAAAGGGAGACGAGCTGAACCGTCTGGGAGATGTGATGAATGAGATGCTGGCCCGGCTCCAGGCATCCTTTGAGTCGGAACGCCGGTTTTCGTCTGATGTGTCCCATGAGCTGCGAACACCGATTGCAGTGATCCGTTCCCAGTGCGAGTTTGCCCTCTCCGGGCAGGCCGGGGAGGAGGAGCAGAAAGAAGCGTTTGAAGCAGTTTTAAAACAGTCTGAGAGAATGCACTTGATTGTATCCCAGCTCCTTCTGTTAAGCCGGGCGGAAAATGGGACATTCGAGCCTGTGAGAGAACCAGTAGAATTTCATGTGCTCTGTGAGACCGTCTGCGAGGAGCTGGCAGCTGCGGCTGCAGAGCGCCAGGTGACACTGGAGTGGAAGACAGAAAATATTACAGTAACAGGCGATGAGACGCTTTTAATCCGCATGGTTAATAACCTTGTATTAAACGCTGTCCGGTATAACCGCCCAGGCGGAAGTGCAGAGGTTCTTTTGGACAAGAAGGAGAAATACGCTGTTTTAACAGTGAAAGATACAGGAATTGGAATGAAGAAGGAGGAGCTGGGACAGATTTTTAACCGGTTTTACCGGGCTGATCATTCCAGAAGCTCAGAGGGAACTGGTTTAGGACTTTCTATGGCAGAGTGGATTGCCAGAGTGCATGGAGGAAGTATTCAGGCAGAGAGCATCTATGGGAAAGGCAGCATATTTACAGTAAAACTTCCGATTGAGCGGTAAGAGGAAAACAGAAACCGGGCTTCTGATATTTATCAGAAGCCCGGTTTCTGTTTTTTGCGCCAGAGCCGGATGCTGGCGCCTGCGCTTTGAAGTTTTGATATGCTCTACATGGCGGAGTGCTTAATTTCCATGTCATCGGGCAGAATCAGATTTAAAAGGATCGATACAACAAATACTACTGCTACTACATTGGCAGAAAAGACGGACTGGACAATTTCCGGAAAAATATGCCAGATCTCAGTTTCGCTGGCAGTTGTAAAGCCAATACCAATCGAAAGTGACAGAGCTGCGATTGTAATATTTCTCTGGGTAAAGCCGGCCTTTGACAGCATCTCGATACCTGAAGTGAGGATGGTACCGAACATCATAATGGTACATCCGCCCAGAACGGATTCCGGAAGGGATGCAAAAAAGCTTCCGATAGGAGGAAGGAGTCCGGCCAGAAGCATACAGGCAGCTCCCGTCATAATGGTAAAACGGTTTACTACTTTTGTCATGGCGATTAATCCCACATTCTGTGAGAAAGAGGTGACAGGCGGACAGCCTAAAAAGGAAGAAAAGGCTGAAGCATATCCGTCACAGGCCAGAGAACCTGTAATTTCCCGCTCAGTAATAGAGCGGTTCAGGCCGCTGGAAGCCATAGCCGTAGTGTCTCCTATGGTCTCGGCGGCTGATACAAAGAAAATAATGGCTACAGAGAAGATTGCTCCCGGATGAAATTCAGGCATATAAGGGAAGAACTTCGGGAGAGAAATCAATCCGTTTGAAAAGATAACAGATAAATCTACTTTTCCCATAAAAACAGCCATGATGTAGCCGGCAATCAAGCCGACCAGAACAGAGAGCTGTTTTAAATATCCTTTGGCTTTTATGTTCCAGATCAGACAGACTAGCAGTGTGACTGTGCCCAGCAGAAGATTTTCAGCAGAGCCAAATTCCTCCGTATAGCCGCCGCCGAAGGATCTGGTTCCTACGGTAAACAGAGAGTATCCAATGGATGTTACCACAGACGCAGATACAATAGGAGCGATAATTTTTTTCCAGTATTTGGCCAGAAGTCCCAAAGTACCCTCCAGAATGCCGCCGATCAGGACGGCTCCGATGACAGCTGGATAGCCGTAGTTGGCTGCTACTGTGCTGAGTATTGTTACAAAGGTAAAGCTGACTCCCATCACAATAGGAAGCCCTGAACCAATTTTCCAGACTGGATAAAGCTGGATTAAAGTTGCGATGCCGGCCATAAACATGGCATTCTGAAGAAGTACGGCGATTTCTGCCTGGGCCAGTCCTCCGGCTGCCGCAATGATAGTAATTGGCGTTAAGTTTGATACGAACATTGCCAGAATATGCTGAAGTCCGAAAGGAATTGCCTTCGCAATCGGAACACGCCCCTCCAGCCGATAGATATTCGACATACTTTCGTTCATTTCGTTTTTCATAGTTCCCCCTTTTCCACCATTTGCTGATAGTTCTGGTGGATTTTTTCGTGTGTTTTCCATAGCTGGCATCAGTTTGCACAGAAGCCAAAACCGTTTTAAGTTTACCATAAAAAACCAGTTTGTCCAGAGCAGAAGAGGAGAAAAACAGTCATACTTTTTTATATGAAAACATAAAGTGTAAAAAACATTTTCAGGGGTAATCCCATGAAAGAATATATCGAGGAACGGGCCGTAGAGATTGCTAATTACATTATAGACCACAATGCTACGGTGCGTCAGACAGCGAAGAAGTTTGGAATCAGTAAGAGTACGGTACATATGGAAGTGATAAATTGGAACGGTTTATATGGGCGATACAGTAAGAAGCCCATGTAGGCAAATAAGCGGTATAGATCAGCACCGGGAACGGGCTGACCTATGCCGCTTATTTTGCATTTTGGAGGAAGTGTGGCTACACACTCCGACAAAAAAGGGTTTCCAAAGGGTGCCCCTTTGGCACACGACTTTGCTTGCAAAGTGTAGTGTGTTATACCTGCTGTCATGACTGATGGGTAAAATGAGGGTTTCGCCGGATGGAAACACTCGCTTTGCCCGGCAGGAAAACGGACAGGTTTTTGAGAATGGGAATGAGCAAAACACTGGACGGTTTCGGAAGTGGCAGCAGGTATATAAATCCATTGCAATAAAATTAGTCTTTAAGATCTTCCTCTGCATTATCAGTTGAAGTAGCTTGCATTTTTTCATATAGGGTTGATTGTGCTTCTTCTAATTCATCTGTCAATCCAAAGAGGAAATCCTTCATCACATTATATCTAATCATGCGATTAGTGTGCTTATTTAGTCCTTCGGACGATGCAAGTTTATATTTTTTTAACCAGTCGAATAGAATTTTTTCCGAATCACTAATTTCTCCTGATAAATCCATATCATTATTAAAGACGGAGTATAGTTTTACAAAATACTCTAAACGATCTTTTTGACATTGTTCGACTGCTATATTCTCTCTTTGCATATAAAACACAACTGAAAACAACGTATAAAGCTGTGCTTTTCTTCGAAGAAACTTTGTGACATTATCAGAAATAAAAAATGTAGCAATCGTTTCTATCGCAGCACAAACTGCTTCTTTGTCCTGTTCTGCGTCTTTATATCCAACTTGCAATTCTTCATAAGCTTGGTTAAGAGCAGATTGATCAGTTTGATCGATTATCCCTTTGCGATGTAGCAATATGATAGATGCACAAAACTCAACATCTTTCATACGTTTTACATCTGGTCCAGTGAATAAGCGTTTTTCATCCCACAATGGATTATCGGATATCTCTCTCGCAAGCGCAGCAAATTCTCCAGAAACACTATTCCTTTTTTCTTGATCGTTAAGATTATAGTCTGTAAGGTTGAGGCGGTTGAACATTGTAATTATATCGTCTCGTGTTGCTGCGGAATCAATTTCTATTATCATTAACTGATAGTTCCAAAAAGTTTTTCTTGTTTCCGTATCTAAATCTTTGAAATACTTGTTGGCGTATTTTTCTTTAGAACCTTCATCCAATAAGTATTGCGGTTTAAGTTTAAATTCATTATTGATAAAAGAATAAATCGCCTTTATTCTTTGCTGTCCATCAACAATATGCGTAGTAGAAATGCCTGTTTCTGGATCAGTATCCGCCTTCCAGAAAAAAAGCTCAGGAATAACCAACTGAAGTAAGATAGTTTCAATTAGGCGCACTTTATCTTTTTCACTCCAAACAGAACGTCGCTGATAAGTATCATCGACAATCAGTTTTCCTTCATCAAACATTGTAAATATTTCATTAACTGTTTTCCTATTATCACTAAATTTAAACATTCTCTTTGCCCTCCAAAACAGCTCTTGCCTTAGATATACCGATTAATTGATATTCCTCTAAATCTTCCCAACTCCTGTAGATACGATATGTAATTGGGTGTTCAAAGCGCAACTTATCTTGTAGCGCAACATTTATGGGAGCTACTAAATCATCCCACTCTTCACGTATGCCATCAATTTTCCGAAGGTTTTTATCATTGATATACCCACGAAAAATTGATGCTGTCAAATATTTGTAATAGTATTGATTATATATGCCCTTTGTATTCCTCAAGAGTGTCCAGAAGTGCAAATATAACCTTTCAGAAATTACAGCAATATCTATATCAGACGAATCCATTCCACTGTCACGGTTATGAAATGGTTGTAAAACTTTTTTAGGTGACAAACTATATCCTGTCTTTGCACTTCCTACTATTTGCATACTATGAAAGTTGATGCCTAAATGCGTAGACACAATTTCCTTGAAAAAATCCATTTTATCTACGATTTCATCCGAAGGTACATGAAGATACTCAGAAAAGTACCAATTATGTGACTTAACAATATGTTTTAGATAAAATGCTTTTGCTTCTAATGTCAGAAGATCTTCTTTAAGAATATCTTGTGTAACCATTCTTTATTCCTCTATTCTATGTAAAAACCGTTCAATCCATTCAGAAATATCGTTTGCAACACCAAGCGCTAAAAGATAAGGTACGCCGTTTCCCACCATCTTAAACTTTGCTGAAAGTGGTAAATTAGAAGGCAATGAAAAATCTGCTGGCAATGATTGTATTGCCAATGCCTCAGCTACGCTAATTCTTCTGGGGAGGTATGGATGAAGATGGACTTCATTATTGCCGTAAGCTGCTGTTGGGGAATATCTCCAGCGATGCAAACGCTTGAAAGATTTTCCTCCGGAATCCCCTTCCGGGATAGAAATAAATTTTTGAGGTCTTTTCACCGCAAATATATCATTTGCATTAGGATGATGTTGTACATCATTTTGAATAAACCAATATTCAACAGTTAAGTCATCAATAATGCCGTCTGGTTTGCATAAAACCCCATTTTCTTCGAATGGCGTAGTTTGAGGCCAGTTTATTTTTTGGATTTCTTCCATCGTATATTGGTGATGCCGTCCAATTTGAAAATCCAAATTTTTCCCAAATTTGTTCCTATATAGCCCTATCAGAATAAGCCTATCCCGATACTGAGGCACACCATACTCTAAGGAATTCTCCAGTGAATCAAACAGGGAATAGCCTGCTCTATAAAGTTTCCGTTTCATTCGCTCATAAAACTCTTTATGCTTTTTTGTTTGAACTAAGCCTTTGACATTTTCTAATACAAAAAAATCTGGTTTGTATTTCGTTATAAGCTTTACATAAACCGATGTTAGTTGCCCATTCTCCCCATTTTCCCCTCTATTTTTTCCTGCTGTAGAAAAATCCGGGCAAGGAGGACCGCCAATAAAACCGATTAGCTTCTCCTCTCGATTGTCATAATCAGGGAATGTTTTTTTCCAAAGCTCATCCGACAAATATTCTCTAACATCTTTTTCGCTATATCCATAAGCCGGAGTGTGCCCGCCATTTCTTCTCGCATATTGATAAGCACTCAAAAAGCGGTTATCATGCTCATTGACAAATACGATGTTGAAGCCGGCATTTTCAAATCCCAAATCTAAAAATCCCAATCCAGAGAAAAAAGAAAAAACTTCAACATCCATTTTCTTTTCCCCTAATCATATAAATTTTATTCTCCTGAATTAAACTCCACGAGTTTCTCCCAATCAATACTACCATCCGCAAAGCAAAACTCTTGTGTAAACTCACGAACGAGCCTATTTGAAGCTTTTTGATAGGAAGCATCGAATTCTTCCACATATTTCTCAGGGAGCTTATCCATGAAGCGGATCAGTTTTATGTAGAATTCTTCATCACCAGTCAATTCTGTCCAGAAATCTTTGCCTGCCAATTCCATATAAAACTTAGGAAGCCCACGGCTGGATGTTTTCTTTTTTCCGTAGCCATAGCCTACAATCGGGACAAAACGTTTCTTAGCTTGTTGAGCCAGTTTACTTGCCGCCATAAAGTTCTGCTCCTGTTTCTTGCGGCTGTCCGCATTGAAAACGCTTGTGCCAGATTTTACAGCAATAGCATAGATAGTGTTGTCCCGCTCTACCATAATGTCAACGCCTTCTGCCAATGCCTTTTGTCCTTGTGCAGCAGCAGTAGCAATAGGTTCAAAGAAAACATTTCCAAATATTGTTTCCTCGGACGAGGATACAAAGGCAGCAAGGATTGCATCAATAATCTGTGCTGCCCCATTCATAGCCTTCGCCCGAAACAGGTACGGGTTCTTGCGCTTCATAACCTTTTTGATGTTGAGCTTGTCAATATTGCTGATTAAGTTAGTGTAAAAATTATCCAATGAAGTCGCAATTGCTTCTACGATAGCTTCTTCATTGTAATTACTATTTATTGGCATAACAGCTTCCTCCTATTTCGATAGCTTGTTTCAGCTTTTGATGGATGTCTGTCCCTCTGAATCGTTTTGTGCGGATTTCAGCAGATTGATCCGCAACAGAGAGTACGGCATTTCCCAATGCTAATGCCAACCCAACCGGTACAGCGTTGCCAATCTGCCTATATTTTGCAACACTTGTCCCCATGAACTGCCAATCATCAGGAAACTGCTGAATACGGGCATATTCCCTGATACTCAAAGGTCGATCTTGGGTCGGATGGCACATCATAGTTGCTTTTTGTACCGGGGAGGTCACTAAAGTTGGTGAAGGCTGGCTATAAGATAATCTCCGATAAAATCCAACCTTCCCACCGCCAGAGCCATAGGCACCACCCATAGCTTCTTTCCGAATATCTTCCGGTAGGTCACGCCAATTTCCGCCCTCTGGGACAAGGCGGAGATATGCAAGACGGTCTTTACTAAAAGCTGCACATTCCCCACAATTATTTTCCAAATCCCGGATAGTATCGTTCAAGGTACGCCAGCGGTATTGCGAGTCTTGGTGCATCTGGAAGTGTGTTGGGAATGGTAAGAAAATATTTTCATTGTCCCGGCTTCCAATCAACACAAACCGTTCCCGGAATTGAGGTACGCCATAATTGACGGCATCCAAAATCCCATACACCGTTTTATATCCTAATTTATCAAATTCAGAAAGGATAACATCTAATACAGTTCCTAAATGTTGCTCAGGGTCATTTTTGTCACGCTCCGCAAGGGGCATATGCTTTAAAGGGGCAGACATAATCCCCTTTACATTTTCCATAATAAAAAAACGGGGACGGATATAGTCAATCATACGGATAAAATCCATGAATAAGCTGCCTCGTGGATCGTTAATTCCCAGCCTCTTACCGGCAGTAGAAAACGGCTGACAGGGCGGACCACCGCAAATCAGGAAAGGTTCTCCCTGTGCTAATCCAGTCTGTTCCAATAAAGCTGCTTCATTGATTTCACGGATGTCACCGCCCAGAACCTTATGTCCATTTGCACGCATAGTTGCAACACAAGCAGGGTCAAAGTCTTGTCCAATTACGATGTTGAGACCAGCTTTTGAAAGGCCAATATCCAACCCCATTGCCCCTGAAAACAGGGAAATCACATCCCGATTTGAGGCATTATCTTTAAAGTGTAATAAATTCATGTATATCCTCCCATTAAATCTTTTCTCCATCTGGAAGGACAAAATAGCGTTCAAATGAACACCCCAATGTTTCTGCCAGATATTCTAAATCAGAGATTGTAAAGCTTTCCCGTTTCATTTTTGAATTGAAATTCTGAGGGGTGGTCCCCATACGTCTTGCCAGTTCCGCAACACTGATATTGCAACGTACACAAAGCACCTTAATCTGTTCTGATATTGTCATAAGGGTACTCCTTTTATTTTATCAATATAACAATTGAAGATATAAAATTATAGTTTTATATCTTCAACATAGTCCCTTGTTCCCTCTATCATAACATCAAATTGGTTCATCTGCAATTCAAAAATCAAATCTTCGACGGCTTGTACACATTCCCCTATGTGTTTTTGTATCTCTTGTCCCCAAAAATGCAGGGGAATCCAATCCATAGCAATTAGTTTGAAATCATTTTCCCGGTCACGGGCCATATTGCGTTCGATTTTTTTGATCCAATATTCCCGGTTATGGCCAAGCTTTTGTTTCTTGACTTCCCAATTATAGCCATGGAAGAACTCGCTATCGCAAAAGATAGCAATCCTGTATTTTGTTATAGCTATATCGGGCGTCCCCGGCAGCTTTTTATAATTTTTCCGATACCGGATACCTTTGTGCCAGAGTGCTTTCCGCAGTATAACCTCAATACTGGTATCTTTTCCCTTAATATGGCTCATAGTTCGGCTCCGCTGCTCCGGGGTCATTACATCACCCATGGTTCTTCCTCTTTTTGAGCATCGCCTGCTTGTTCCATCATCTTTTTTGCCAGTGCTTGAAACTGCTTGATGGTTTCCTCGTCCATCGGAAGAAGCTTCCCAATCTGTCCGGCAATCATAGCAGTTACATCGTCCATAGAAAGCGGCTCCTGCTGGTGGTCTTTCATGGTTTCCTGCATGGTTTGGAACATAGCGGCGGTCACAGCTTCTCCAGGCTGTTCTCCGTTGTCCATATCTTTCTTAATATCTCGCAGGATAGCAAGAAATACATTCTTAATTTTTTCAATCTCCGCTTCATGTTCTCCCATCTTCTGT
>Kit_p2__coassemble_414_pt1 | contig 49087 bp, 47 predicted proteins | sample Kit_p2__metabat2_high_PE_038 | metagenome-assembled genome bin Kit_p2 | reverse complement strand
AAAGCAATTATTTCATGAGCAAAATGCTCATATCGCTTCGTGGTTTCAAGACTTTCATGTCCCATGATAATACTTAAATCAAATACATTCGAATTGCCAGACTGTAAGATATTATCTTTACAATAATTCGTTGCAAAGTTATGTCTGAGCTTATGAGACGATAGCTCAAACGGCAGACGCTTTTTTAAGCGATTGACAAAGAGCTTAACAGCATTGCAGGTGACAACAGAACCATTTCGATTTAAAAATACATACTCTGCTTTTTGGTAGGGACATAGGGAAAGATAATCATCAACTAATAGTAGTGATACATAACCAAGGGGAACAAGGCGATCCTTAGCTCCCTTTCCAGTTACCTGAAGCACTCTGCGTTCTCTATCTATCCCGCTATAACGTAAATTGCATACCTCTGACTGTCTTAAACCAGAATCAAGCATTAAAGCAAGCATGGCTTTATTTCTGGCTGAAATCCAAGGAATAGAAGCCTCACAAGAATCAAATATCAGGCGAATTTCATTATCAGTATATATGTGAACCAGTTTTTTTGGAGGCTTCGGAACCTTTATAGTTACCGGATTGAATGGCAAATAGTATTTCTGATATACCCAGCACAAGAAAATACGAGTATTCCGGATATAAGTTGCAATCGTAGATTTACTGAGTGAACGTTCATATAAATCAAGTATAAATGTATTTACAAATTTCTGAGTGACACGTTCCAGTTCTAAATCCCGTCCGGCATAATCTAAAAATATTCCAATCATATTATTGTAATCAGAGATAGTAGCATCAGACAGTCCTGATAATCGTTTCCATAAAATAAAGTCATTAAATACATCTTGTAAATTCATATCATTCAACCTGACATAGTTCAGTATATTGAGAAGCCTGAATAAGCTTCTGTAATTGGATAGACCGATGCAAAGAGCCATATTTAATCATGGAGTAGATAAAGCTTAAATCACCGTCTAATTCATAAATGGTAGATAAAGTAGGAGCTACAAACTTCATTAACCATTTTTTCTTATCGTCAAGATTTTTTTCCGCTACAGGCTGACAAATTCTTATTTTTTTAATTCCAGCAAGAAAGTTAGACCATTTCGGAGCTGTCGAGCAACGAGAATCGCGAACATTATCTTTCACAATCAACCGAAGATAATTAGAAAGAATACCACAGGCAACATCCGGCAGCGTCTGACCAACTGCAAGGAAAGAGGCCGTTACAGTAGCACGTTCTTTTCTCAACTGAATCTCCCAACGCGTCCAGGGCATCTGAACACTGTCATTCTTTTTGGAATTCTGTTCTAACTGCTTGTCATAAATGCGAATCCGCATATCACTATTGACACTTCCAAAATAGAAAGTAGAGCCAGAACATCCTGATTTAGAACCTTTATATATTTCTGTATAGCCTCCTCGAAAACGGGAAGTATATAAATTATTATAAAATACTTCGCGGAGTCCAGATAAAGTATAATAATTACAGCCGATATCATCAATTGCCAAATCCAGACGGGAAAGTTGTCCCATATCCAATATATCTTTTAATAAATCACTTAAAACAGTATCCTCAAAAGAAGTTACTTCATAAGCAACAGAGCCAAAAGGGGTTACAGCACAGGTATTTTTATTAAGATAACACTGTAAGAAATAACCAACAGCAGAGCCGGACACATCAACATGAATTCCCATATCATCATTTCCGTCATATAAAATTGAAATGTTATAAAGCACATGACGGGCACGTTTTTTATAGCCATAAGCCCCAATCATATCATCCTGAAACTGCTCTAATGATAAACCAAAATAATCGGAAAGAGTTTTCCAATCTGTAAATGTTTTGACTGTAAAAGAGAGCCAATCAACGGAAATATGAAGACCATTTTTAGTTGTATCAAAACCACCAATTTCCATAAAAGTTTCCTTTCTGGTTTTTATACCCCCGTGTTACTGTACGGGGGTCATTCGGTTTAAACCGATAGCCGAATTTTATGTGTTAAATTTACAAATCTGAACCTGTCACAGCGCTGCCGGCCTCACCAACGTGACGGCCGTCTGGCGCTTTATCCAGTAACTTTGGAGATGAATGAATCTCTGAAATTCTTAACCTGTGTAGGCTCTGGGTGTCTGACTCGAATCCCTAGAATTGCAAAGAAATCGGGAAATAATTTCAGCCCCATAAATACTTTGCAAATCCAAAAAGAAATCACATAATTCCGATTCAACAATTTCCGGAGAATCGACCAAACAACATACAAGCATCCACTCGTATGAAATGGATAAATCAGATAAAGAAGAAACGTAGTATTTCCACTTAGCTGTATTCAATTCATTCAAAGAAACGTCCCCCCTTTCACAATCATTCAGGGACTTGCAGAAAGTTTTATTATGTACTTCAACAAGGAGAGATAGATACTCATTGAATTGCTCCATAGGTAACTTGATAATTTCATCCGTGGAAAGAGAACGATAATATTCGAGTTTTTCTTTCATAGCAAACCTCCCTATTAAACAATAAAAATAGCGTATACGTTACATAAAATGTGTATGTATAATATATATAACGAAAAAGTATCAATGTCAAGACTTTTATAGCGTATTCGCGAGTTTTATTGAAAAAAAAACAGAAAAATGATATTATTTAAAAAGAGGAGGATAAGAAATGCCAATAATTTATAATAAATTATTCTATCAATTAGTAGATTTAAAAATGAAAAAAAAAGATCTGCAAGAGAAAGCAGGAATAACAGCGTCAATTATGGCAAGATTAGCTAAAAACGAAACCGTAAGAACAGACACTATAGAGAAAATTTGCAAAGCTTTACAATGTCAACCAGGTGACATTATGGAGTATATAGAAATTCCAGACGAAGAAATAAACAGCCCATTAAAAAAGCAGATGCAGCTATTGAAAGATATGCAAGAGGGAGAAACGGGAAAACTAGAGGGGCTGAAAGGATCACTTAAAAACGGATTAAATACTTTTAAATAATCTGCCCCACTACAGACTGGCAGCCACCACGCTCAAAAGTAGCTAAGAGGACTTAGAGGAACTGCGTTCCTTACGTCCTCTTACCTACATTGTAGCGTGCAGAATGTATCAAGGGGCTTTTGCGACATATCCTCGTCCACTAACGTGGCCTGCGGTATTTCACAATCCCCTTGACACACAGCAAGCGACTCCGCTCTGGCGGAGCCTAGATAAGGCCTCCACCGACGTCTGGAGCATTTTGTTGCTTTAAAGAGGCGGAGTCAACAGAGCGATAGTAATTTACAATCATAGTCTGAACCAAGGCAGTTTTTGTAATACCGTACTTTTTTGAATCCCTGTCAATTCTGCTATAAAGAGTTGTAGGGATATGCAGTGACAAGCGAGACGTTTCAATTCTTTTAATCATAAAGTCCTCCTGTGATAAAATATCAGTATAAATTATGTGACTTTTAATCAAGTTGTCCGGGGTTCGAATCCCCGATGCCTCAGGTTTTAGAAATAGCGGACATCCTTTTGATTTGCGGATGCCCGCTATTTTTGTATTTGTTGCTTACACTGTATGAAAATTGAAAGAATTTGTTAAGTTGTTTTATTTTGTACCGGCTGATATAATTACTGATGAATGTAAATGATGAGAATAGGATCAGCCCACAGATTTGTTGATGCCTGGGCACTGACATTGTAATTTCGACACAATGAAAAAGAAGAATGAGGAAGGAATAACAGAATGAGTATAAGACATAAGGGAAAAAGGCTGTTAACTGCTCTGATGGCAGCATGTATGGTTTTCAGTACAGCTGCAACGCAGGGAGCTGCTGCTTCACCAGCAGAATCACCGGCACAGATTTCAGAGGGAGCCAGTGGAAATCCTGGACAGGTTCAGACAGCAGAAACGTATCTGAGAGGCGCAGCTCTGACAATGCTGGCACCTCAGACAGACGGACAAAACATGTCATTTTTGTTGCAGACGAATCAGGGAGAAGTGATTGTCATTGATGGAGGTCTTGATCAGGATGCGGATCATTTAGCTCAGGCAATTCAGGCGATGGGCGGAAGAGTATCAGCCTGGCTGATTACACATCCCCACAGCGACCATGTGGGAGCTTTGACTAATCTGCTGAACAGGGATCCGGTTCCTGTGCAGATTGATCATATTTACTGTTCCTTTTTAACCAGAGAGCAGTATGAAAAGGGTGATCACATGGGACGAATGTCAGATTATGATAATCTGATGGCAGCATTTTCCAGGGTTCCGTCAGAAAAGCTGCATCTGTTGTTGACCAAAGGGCAGAAAATCTCAGTAGACAATGCTGAGATTACGGTGATGAATGAGCCGTTCTATACAGATTATAATACTTTTAATAACAGCTCTATCGCTTATCGGATTGATATTAATGGAAAGCGGCTGATGTTTTTAGGAGATATGGGCTGGGAGCCTGGAACAAGACTCATCCGGATGTGGGATTACAAGGAACTGAAGTCAGATGTTGTTCAGATGGCCCATCATGGACAGGATGGAGTGGAGGAGAATCTTTACCAGGTACTTCATCCGGAGATTTGCTTCTGGCCGACGCCGGGATGGCTTTGGGATAATATGAAGGACGGTATAGCAGATGCCGGTTCCTACAAAACAATGAAAACAAGGGCATGGATGGAGCGGATGGGCGTTGTCAGAAATTTTGTAGCCAAGGACGGAGATTTGGTGCTCAGATAAAGAGAGAAATAGAGATAAAATAAAAAAGCAGCTTTGAATATGGGAAGCCAGCCTGTATTCAGAGCTGTTTTTTATGCTGGATGAAAGCTTTGCGGGGGAGCGGAAGGCGTTCTGGCAAGCTGGCTGTTTTTTTGTAAAAAGAGATTCCCAGGAAAGAATGCACCAGGAAAAAACAGTGGAAAAAAGGGGCGTTTTACCTTAAAATAAAGACAGGAGAGGGAATGAAGACTGGCAGGAGGGGAATATGAGAAAGCAGACAGTGCTGGAGAAAACTGCAGGGCAGGTGAGGAATGGAATCCAGGAAGAATATGAGGATTTCTATATTCTGACAGTGCAAGATGTCTTTCAGGCAGCCTGTGCGGCAGCTGGAAGAGAAGAGGCGGAAGGACTGTTAATTAAATTCTATCTGGAAGTATTTGAGCAAAAAGAAATGCTTCCTGAAACTGAGGAAGATATCAGACTTTATGTGAGGGAGCAGGTATTTCATCTTGCCGGCACAGCGCCTGAATCGGAGGAAGAAGGCGTTCAAAGGGGGGAGATACTTGGAGAGAACCAGGCGGCAGAGCTATGGCTTCAGGTAGAAAGGTGTCTGGGACTTTCGGAAGACGAAGGGGATAGTCTTCTGGAGAGTGGAGAAGAGCCTGGACTTTTGGAACTGGAATCCTATATCAAGGGTTTTATAAGAGTAGCTTTTACTGTGGCAGTGGTGGGGGCAGTTTTGTTCTTCCTGTGCAAAAATGTGCTTGGTGTGATGTCAGAGCGGAAAGCGGAGCTGACGGCAGTCCAGATGCAGGCAGAGGCAGAAAAAAAGCAGGAGAAGGCGTCTGCAGGCAGCCAGAAGAAAGACAGAGAGACTGAAAAGTCAGAGCTTCTTAGAAGCTCATTTTTTGAACAGAAAGATGGAAAACTATTTCTGATGACAGCCGATGGTCCTTTATGCAGAGAAAAGCTTTATCACGGAAAACAGATTCTTACATTTTCAGAGGATGGGGCTTTAGAGAAAATAGAGGGGAACAGCCAGGCTGAAGGCCGGAAGATTTCGGCTTTTAATGGAAAAGATCAGTATTTTATTAAAGATGGAAATATCTATATAAAAGAAGACAGGAATAAGCGGGAGAATTGTGTGGTTGGAAACGGCCATGTAGTCTGGATGGACTGCAGATGTCAGAATCTCTGGTATGTGTGCAGCTACCAGATTCCTAATTCGGATCAGATTAAAATGACGGCTTTTCGTTCTGATCTGGACGGCAGCAATGAAGAAGAGCTGGTAACGGACAGCAGAACCCTGAAAAAAGAGAAACTGCAGTTTTCGGAAGATTGGATTTACTATAAAAATGGAACTTCTGTCTTTAGAAAGAATATGGATGGACTTCTAAAAGAGAAGATAGCCGAGACAGACGGAGAATACTTTGCACTTGGAAACACAGTATTTTATATGGATGGAGACCATGTAAAGAGTGTGTCAGAGGGAGCGTTCGATTATTATGAAAACGGAGAATTTCAGATTTCCATAGAGAATGGCACAATGCTCCTTACTGATGAGGAAGGGGAGCCTGCAGCCACAGATGAGAATGGAGAAATCAGAGCAGGGGATAGGATTTATTCCATGTCTGGAAATATGGTAACATCAGTACGGCAGGCTGATATGGTGTATGAGGGAACCCTCTACTATCTGGACAGCCCGGACGGTCAAAGAAAAATTTACCAGAAAGCTCAGGACGGCAGCTTTACGGGCCTGATGCCTCAGAATGGAATCCGCACAGACAGTCTGTGTCTGTCAGGATCATGGCTTTATTACAGCGCCTGCATGGAGCGGATTGACGGTGTGCAGTACAGCCAGGTTTACCGGGTCAATTTGGAAAATATGGCTCAGGAGAAAGTGGGGAGACTGTTTCAGGGTGTGGTGACAGCCATGTATGCATCTGGATGGGAGAACAGGATCTACGGAGAGTATATTGATTCTGTAGAAAATGGAAAAATCCATGGCAGTATATGCGCTATTACGGAGGACGGCCAGATAGGAATCATCGAGGACTCTATTTCCCGCAGTCAGGGAGATGACAGACTGCAGTTTGCAGGCTCAGACAGTGATAATATTTACTGTTTTTATCATATGTGTCTTTATGACAGTGAGTCCGGCGTGATCCGCGATATCAGCACAGAGGCTGTGGAAATTGAGTGGTAGGAAACTTTTAGCAGGAAACCTTTAGTAGGAAATCTTTAATGTGAAACCTTTAAATTTGGAGAGAGGGAGGAACAGGCGGCATGAGGCTGATTGACAGGCTGGAGAAATATGGGAAATCAGATTTTTATGGTTTCCACATGCCAGGGCATAAACGGCGGGAGGAATTGGGGATAACTTTATTTCCAAATCCATTTTCTGTGGATATTACAGAGATTGACGGATTTGATAACCTGCACCACCCGGAAGGAATTTTAAAGGAATCTATGGAGCAGGCGTCAGATATTTACGGAGCGGATCAGACCTATTATCTGGTGAACGGCAGCACGGGAGGAATTCTGGCTGCTGTCAGCAGTGCAATCCCAGAGGGAAAAAAGCTTTTGATGGCCAGAAATTCCCATAAATCGGCGTATCATGCAGCGATGCTGAACTGGATTGATACAGAGTATCTATATCCTGAGATCATAGAGAACTGTGGAATCCAGGGAGGGATTGAACCGGAGAAGCTGCGAAGGATTTTGGAAGCGGATAAGGAAAATACCATAGGAGCAGTATTTTTAACTTCCCCGACCTATGAGGGAATCGTGTCGGATGTGAAAAGGCTTGCAGAAATCGCCCATGAAAAGGAGATCCCCCTGATTGTGGACGAGGCGCATGGAGCTCATTTTCCATTTTATGACGGGGAAGGGGAAAACAGGCAGGATGGAAGAATGTTTCCACAGCCTGCTTTGCAGTGCGGTGCAGACATTGTGATTCAGAGTGTTCATAAAACGCTCCCCTCTCTGACACAGACAGCAGTTCTGCATCTGCAGGGAGAACTGGCAGACAGAGAGCGTCTGGAGTTTTATCTGAGAATTTACCAGAGTTCCAGTCCGTCCTATGTAATGATGGCTTCTATTGAAAACTGCATTGAATATATGGCGGGAGAGGGAAAAAAACGTCTGGAGCAGCTGGGAGAGCATCTGGAATCCTGGATGGAGGCAGCAGGAAAATGGCGCTGTCTTGCGATGCTGGATGATCAGGTTCTGGGAAAAAACGGGGCTTTTGACAGAGATATTTCCAAACTGGCGGTAGGAATTACTTCTCTGGGAAAACAGGCTGGAATTAACGGAACAGCCCTGGCGCAGGAGGTAAGGCAGCGCTTTCACCTGGAGCCGGAGATGTGCTGTGATCGGTATGTGCTTTACATGACTTCTCTGATGGATTCTAAGGAGAGTCTTTTAAAGCTGTTGGACGGACTTACCCGAATTGACGAGGAACTGTATCAGAGGGTTTCTAAACGGTCAGACAAAACAGTCGGTATGGAGAAAGCAGAAAGGACAGAAACGCCAGAGGGAGCAAGAGAACAGTGCAGAGATGGACAGAGCGTTCTGACCTGGACCAGCCATATGACAGAGTGCATGAGTATGGCGGAGGCTGTGAAGCAAAAAGGGCGCCGGATACGGCTTGAAGATGCTTCCGGATGGGTCAGCCGCAATTTTCTGACCGTTTATCCGCCAGGGGTTCCTGCAGTTGTGCCGGGGGAAATGATTTCCAGGGAGGTGTCTGAGCTTCTTCTGAAAAATGTAGAATTGGGCCTGACTGTGGAGGGACTGGATGCAGAGGGAAGAATAGACGTTGTGGAGAGAGAAGAAAAGGAATAGAAAGCTGATATGTAAAAAGGCAGAATGCAGGTGTAAGGAGGAACGGACAGAGACGTGGCGGATAAGAAAAAAGGCGGAAAGATTTTTTTTGTAATGGGAAAGAGCGCTTCAGGAAAGGATACCATTTATAAAAGACTGCTGGAACAATTTCCTAATATAAAAACGGTGACCCTTTATACTACCCGCCCTATGAGGGAAGGGGAAAAGGAAGGAGTAGAGTATCATTTTATCGGAGCAGAAGCGCTGGAGGCTATGGAGTCAGAGGGACGTGTGATTGAAAAGCGCACGTATCAGACCATGTACGGTCCATGGAGCTACGCAACGGTGGATGACGGGCAGATTGACCTGTCCCAGAGCAGCTATCTGATGATTGGAACTCTGGAATCCTACGAAAGTATTAGAACTTATTTTGGAAATCAGGACACAGTTCCGATTTATATTGAGGTAGAGGATGGAGAGAGGCTGAACCGAGCCGTGAACCGGGAAAGACAGCAGAAAATTCCAAAATACACAGAGCTGTGCCGACGATTTCTGGCGGATGAAATTGATTTTTCAGAAGAAAAGCTGGTGAAAGCCGGTATTACCGGGGAAGAGCGCTATGAGAACAGAGATCTCTCAGACTGTCTGAGGAGGATAGTAAAAAAAATAGAGCAGGCGTAACTGGAAGGAAATGGGGACGGAAGTTTCTCACTTTCCACATTAAATATAGTGTGGTATAATATCGTCAGATATTATACCACGCCGGTTTGAGCGGGCACAGCGAGGCAGGTACAGATTCAAACCGTGCACATCTGTAGGAGGAAATCATGGCAGGTTTTAAAGATATTATAGGACATGAAATGATCAAAGATCATTTTCAGAAAGCGATTGAATACCACAAGGTTTCCCATGCCTATATCCTATCCGGGGAGCAGGGAATGGGAAGAAAAACGCTGGCAAAAGCATTTGCCATGACTCTTCTATGTGAGAAAAGCGATAAAGAGCCGTGTATGGAGTGTCACTCCTGCAAGCAGATTTTAAGCGGAAACCATCCGGATGTAATATGGGTGACTCATGAGAAGCTGAACAGTATCGGCGTGGACGACATCAGAGAGCAGATTAATGATACGATTCAGATTAAGCCCTACAGCAGCGCATATAAGATTTATCTGGTGGATGAGGCAGAGAAGATGACGGTTCAGGCACAGAATGCCCTGTTAAAGACCATTGAGGAGCCGCCGTCTTATGCGATTATTATTCTGATGACTACTAATGAGGAGACATTCCTGCCTACGATTCTGTCCCGATGCATTAAGCTGAAGTTAAAGCCGTTAAAGGATCAGACAATCAGCAGCTATCTGGAAGAGTCTATGGGCATTTCAGAGAACCAGGCAGACGTATTCGCAGCGTTTGCCAGGGGAAATCTGGGCAAGGCGATTCATCTGGCTTCCTCAGAAGAGTTTAAGCTCCTTTACAGGGAAGTTCTGACACTTCTGAAAAATGTGAAAGAGATGGACATGGCCATGCTCTTAGATTACATTAAAAAAATGCAGGAGGAAAACCTGGTTCTGGATGACTGTCTGGATTTTATGCAGCTGTGGTATCGGGATATTCTGATGTACAAAGTGACAAAGGATATGAACTGCCTGATTTTTAAGGAGGAGTACACAGCAGTCAGCAGACTGTGCCAGAACAGCTCCTACGAAGGACTGGAGGCTGTCTTAAATGCCATCGACAAGGCGAAGGCAAGGCTGGCAGCCAATGTAAATACAGAGCTGGCTCTTGAGCTGATGCTCTTAACGATGAAGGAGAACTAGATTTATGATAAATGTAATTGGAGTCCGGTTTCGCCCGGCTGGAAAGGTTTATTTTTTTGATCCGGCGGGGATGGATATTAAAACAGGGGACCATGTAATTGTGGAGACAGCCCGCGGCATTGAATTTGGCCATGTGGTGCTTGGGAGTAGGGCTGTCGATGAGGAGAAGGTGGTTCAGCCGTTAAAGCCGGTGATTCGTATGGCTACAGCGGCTGACGAGGAAACAGAGAGACGGAATAAGGAGAAGGAAAAGGACGCGTTTGGCATCTGCCTGGAGAAGATTAAAAAGCACAATCTTCAGATGAAGCTGATTGACGCCGAGTATACCTTTGACAATAATAAGGTGCTGTTTTATTTTACTGCAGACGGCAGGATCGATTTCAGGGAGCTGGTGAAGGATTTGGCGGCTGTGTTTAAGACAAGAATTGAGCTGCGCCAGATTGGAGTCAGAGACGAGACAAAGATTATGGGAGGAATCGGTATTTGCGGAAGACCTCTGTGCTGTCACACATACCTGTCAGAGTTTATCCCTGTGTCGATTAAAATGGCTAAGGAGCAGAATCTTTCTCTGAATCCCACAAAGATTTCAGGCGTATGCGGAAGGCTGATGTGCTGTCTGAAGAATGAGGAGGAAACTTACGAGGAATTAAACAGTAAGCTTCCTAATATTGGCGACTATGTGACCACAGATGATGGCCTGAAAGGAGAGGTTCACAGCGTCAGCGTGCTGAGACAGCTGGTGAAGGTAGTTGTTACTGTGGGCAAAGATGAGAAGGAAATTCGGGAATATCCTGTGGAGAGCCTGAAATTCCGCCCGAAGCGCCGCAGAGAGAGAGTCAATGTGGACGCTGAGCTGAAACAGCTGGAGGCTCTGGAAAAGAGAGAGGGAAAGTCCAAGCTGGACAATAATTAACAGAACAGCTGACAGAAGAAAGGACGGCAGGTCTTGAAGGCAGAAAATAAGGAAATTGTGCTTAAGGAAGGCGAGCGGATTGACGATCTGCACCGGAACGGCTATCGGATTATCCAGAATGAGAAAGCCTTCTGCTTCGGCATGGATGCAGTGCTTTTATCTGGCTACGCAGTGGTAAAGCCAGGGGAGAAGGCGCTTGATCTGGGGACAGGAACAGGGATTATTCCCATTTTGCTGGAAGCTAAGACGGCTGGAAGTCATTTTACTGGTTTGGAAATTCAGACAGAGATGGCAGAGATGGCAGGACGCAGTGTCCGCCTGAATGGTCTGGAGGAAAAAATAGATATTGTCACAGGAGATATCAAAGAAGCAGGGCGGATATTCGGCGCTGCCTCTTTTGATGTAGTGACTTCTAATCCGCCGTATATGAATGACAGTCACGGTTTGAAAAATCCTGAGCTTCCTAAGGCGATTGCCCGCCATGAGGTGCTCTGCTCGCTGGAGGATGTAGTGAGGGAGGGGGCGCGGGTGCTGCGGCCCGGCGGCCGTTTTTATATGGTACACAGGCCTCACCGGCTGATTGAGATTATCACAGCATTTACCAAATACAAGCTGGAGCCTAAACGTATGAAGCTGGTACATCCTTTTGCGGATCGGGAGGCGAACATGGTTCTGATTGAAGCGGTGAAGGGAGGCCGCTCCATGATTAAAGTGGAAAAGCCGTTAATCGTGTACCGGGAACCAGGTGTTTATATGGATGAAATCTATGATATTTATGGATATTAGGCGTGACATTTAAAGAGGCAGAGGAGGCTGAAAAACGGAATTTGGCAAGAGTTAAAAGAAGGAGGAAAGACAGTGGAGGAATGCAGACGGGAAGAACAGGAGAGAATGGAACAGGAAGCCCTGGAGTGGAATGAGACTCTGAAGGAAGGGGATGACTGGAAGCAGGAAAACAGGCAGGATGACGGCTTCGGAGGAAAAGATGGCCAGGGAAAACTCTATCTGTGCGCCACTCCTATTGGGAATCTGGATGATATTACCCTGCGGGTACTGGATACCCTGAAAAAAGTAGATTTGATTGCAGCGGAGGATACCAGACACAGTATTAAGCTGTTAAATCATTTTCACATTAAAACTCCTATGACCAGCTACCATGAATATAACAAGGTGGAGAAGGCCAGGTATCTGGTAGACCAGCTGAAAAAGGGAGTCAACATTGCTCTGGTGACGGATGCGGGCACTCCTGGAATTTCGGATCCGGGAGAAGAGCTGGTGCGCCAGTGTCATGAGGCTGGAGTAGAGCTGACCTCTCTTCCAGGACCTGCGGCCTGCATAACGGCTCTTACCATATCAGGGCTTCCCACCAGGCGTTTTTGCTTTGAAGCGTTTCTGCCGCCGGACAAGAAAGAACGCCAGATGATTTTGGAGGAGCTGAAAGAGGAGACACGGACGATCATTGTTTATGAGGCGCCTCATCGTCTGGAACGGACTCTTGGGGAACTGTTTAAGACTCTTGGAGAGAGAAATATTACGATCTGCAGAGAGCTTACAAAACGGTATGAGGAAGCGTTCAGAACTACCTTTTCCGGCGCTCTTTCTTTTTATGAGGATCACGAACCTAAGGGAGAATGTGTGGTTGTCATAGAGGGAAAATCATTTGAACAGGTGGAACGGGAACGGCAGCAGAGCTTTGAGGAGATGACGATTGCAGAGCATATGGACCAGTATCTCTCTCAGGGAATCGATAAAAAGGAAGCTATGAAAAAAGTGGCCAAGGACCGCGGAATCAGCAAGAGGGATGTGTACCAGAGCCTTTTGGAGGAATAGGGAATACTTATCATCAGATTGTGTCCAAAACAGGATGAGAATGTTATCTTTACAGATACCGCTCCCTGCGCTCTTGTAAAAGAACTGAAAAAGCAGCAGGGAAAGGATATCTGGATCTGTGGCGGTGCGAATCTGATCTGCCAGCTGGCTCAGCTGGTTTATGAGGGAAAGCAGTATCTATTCCGACAGATATCAGAAGCGGAATACTGCCGCACCGTAGGCTGGAAGCGGGTAGGAGAAGGAATAGGGCTGACCGTCACATTCGCCCTTTTTGGAGCGGTACACATGTACATCGTCACCTTTTTCATAGAAGCCATGTCCGCTGTCCAGAACCAGAGTGAAGTTGCCCCGTTTGGGAACTCCTACCCGGTAATCATTCCTGGCCACAGGGGTAAAATTGATGATGAAGAGGAGATTCTTTTTCCTCGTTTCATCTCTTCTGATAAAGCTGAAAATACTGCGGTCTCCATCATTGGCGTTGATCCACTGAAACCCTTCGCAGTCATTGTCCAATCGGGACAGACAGGGGTACTTTCTGTAGAGTGTGAGAAGACTGCGTACATAATGAAGCAGATTTTCGTGAAGAGGCTCATCGGCCAGATACCAGTCGAGGGCCTTTTTTTCATCCCATTCATGGAGCTGTCCAAAGTCCTGTCCCATAAAGAGAAGCTTCTTTCCTGGATGTCCTATCATAAAGGTGTATCCGGCCTTCAGATTGGCAAATTTGTCCTCATAGCTGCCCGGCATCTTGTTGATCATGGAACATTTCAGGTGTACTACCTCGTCATGGGAGAGAACGAGAATGAAGTTTTCGCTGGAGGCATAGGTAAGGCCGAAGGTCATCTTATTGTGGTTGAATTTCCGGTAAACAGGATCTAATTTCATGTATTCCAGGAAATCGTGCATCCAGCCCATATTCCACTTGAAGGTGAAGCCCAGCCCGTCTTCCTCTGGTTGCTGGGTGACTTTGGGCCAGGCAGTCGATTCCTCTGCGATCATCATGACGCCGTCCTTCCGTCCGGTGAGAACGCTGTTTAAATGCTTGAAAAATTCGATTGCCTCCAGGTTCTGATTGCCTCCATACTGATTGGGAATCCATTCCCCGTCTTTTCTTCCGTAATCCAGGTAAAGCATGGACGCGACGGCGTCCACCCGCAGTCCGTCAATGTGATACTGTTCAATCCAGTAAAGGGCATTGGCAATCAGAAAGTTTTTCACCTCATTTTTGCCGTAGTCAAAGACTTTTGTACCCCAGTCAGGCTGTTCTCCTTTTCTGGGATCTGCGTATTCGTAGAGCGGTTCTCCGTCAAAGTCAGCCAGCCCGTGGGCATCTCTTGGAAAATGAGCGGGAACCCAGTCAAGAATAACGCCGATTCCTTTTTTGTGAAGATAATTAATCAGATACATAAAATCTTTAGGAGTCCCATATCGCGAGGTAGGGGCATAGTACCCGGTTACCTGGTAGCCCCAGGATCCGTCGAAGGGGTGCTCTGCAATGCCCATCAGTTCTACATGGGTATATCCCATGGATTTGACGTAATCAGCCAGCTCTTTGGCAGCTTCCCTGTAAGTCAGACAGTTATCACGTTCCGGCCGGTTTGTCTTCCTCCAGGAACTCAGGTGAACCTCATAGACAGCCATGGGAGCTTTCACGGGATCCAGGCTGCAGCGCTTTTCCATCCAGGAGGAATCACTCCAGGAAAATCCTGTGATATCTGCAGTGATGGAGGCAGTTCCAGGCCTGTATTCGCTGAAAAATGCGAAGGGATCTGCCTTCATCAGAAGGGAGCCGCTTTTTGTGGATACAGCGTATTTATAAAGTTCCCCTTCCTTTAGGCCAGGTACAAAGGCTTCGAAGATACCGGAATCACTGATCCGCTTCATAGGAGTTTTTTCAGGATTCCAGCTATTGAAATCGCCGGCTACGCTGACAGCTTCTGCGTGAGGTGCCCATACGGCAAAATGAATACCGGATTTTTTGCGATATGTAAAGGGATGAGCCCCCATTTTTTCATAAAGGCGGTAATGACGGCCTTCGCCAAAGAGATATAGATCCAAATCTCCGAAAAATCCCATGCCGATTTTTTTATTCATAATTTGTTCCCCCTGAATATTATCATTTTTTAAGCGGCTGTGCAGCCGCCTGTGTTTTATGAAGAAACTTCGTCGATGCAGAAAATAGCTCCACTGTCAGGCAAAAGTGTGAAAGAGAGAGTTCCACTAGAGACAGAAATTCTCTGTCCGGAAAGAAGTTCGCTTACCCAGCCATCTGCGCAGGGGCAGGGAAGGGTGAGAGATACATCGCAGGAATCATTGTTAGCGGCAATGATAAGGCGGGATCCATCTTCTGCGGTTCTCAAAAAGGCATACTGACGGTTAGTGAGAAGCAGCTCTTCATAAGAACCGCCGTGCAGGGCAGAGAAAGTTTTTCGTATCTCGCCCAGACGCCGAATATGAGAGGACAGTTCAGAGTTTTCTTTTTCTCTGGCTTCTTCAGGCAGAATCCTGGGGCGCAGAGCCTCGTCAGAGGAGTTTGTTCGTTTCCCCTCAATGCCCCATTCGCTTCCACAGTAGACAGATGGAATTCCAGGAAGAGTATAGAGAAGTGTGTAAATTACCTTCAGATGGTCTGAATTGTTCAGCTTAGAAGCAATTCTGTCCTCATCATGATTATCTAAAAAAGTGTACAGAGAGCGGCCTACTGCCTGGAGACGGAGGACGTTGTGAGCCAGTTCAAAATAATTGTGATCGTTGTGGGCAGAGTAGATGCTTTTATGCATTTCATAGTTTGTGACAGAGTGCAGGATTTCATCGTTGACCCAGCGTCCGTATTCTCCGTGTATGACCTCTCCCATCAGCCAGAAATCCGGCTTGAGTTCTTCTGACAGAAGACGCAGTTCTCTCATAAACTGAAAATCCAGCACATTGGCACAGTCGAGCCGGATACCGTCAATATCAAATTCTGAGACCCAGAATCGAATCACGTCCTTTAAATACTCTTTTACCTGAGGATTCTGAAGATTCAGGCAGGGAAGCTCCCAGATACCTCTCCAGGCCTCGTAACCAAAGGGATCTCCCATGGGACTGTTCCAGTCAAAGGAGATGCCTTTGTACCAGCTGGTGTAAGGAGAATCGCTCCCTTTGTCCATAATATCCCGGAAGGCAAAAAATTCCCGTCCAGTATGGTTGAAAACACCGTCAATGACAACGCGTATGCCGTTTTTATGGCACTGGGAGACAAATTCTGCAAATTGCTCCCTGTTTCCCAGACGCCGGTCAATGAGACGATAATCCCTGGTATCGTATCCATGGGAGGTGGATTCAAATACAGGGCCTATGTAGACGGCGGTAAAATTCATCCGTTTCAGGTGTGGAATCCACTGAAGCAGTTCTTCCATAGGGGCAGATATCAGATCGGAAGGTTCGGCCGGAGCTTCCTCCGGCCATGGATATGGATTTTTTTTAGGCGCCCCTGCTAGTCCGAGGGGATATATATGGTAAAACGTGCTGTCTGTGTACCAGGCTGTCATGGCATACCTCCTACTGTTTTGAAATAGATACTCTGTCCGGGCCGGCCGGCAGGTTACTCATTCCTGATTTTTAATGCGCCGCAGAAGAAACTGGTAGCGCAGCTGTGCTGCATTGATTTCATAGATGCAGCAGTCGATCAGAACAGGATCCACTGCCTGTTCAAAGTGATTTCTGGCACAGTCCATGTCTGTCATAATCTGTCGCAGCTCTTCCTTTAATGAAAAGATGCCTGAACTGCCGCAGTTTTTAGAAGTCTGCCTTGCTTTCATAAATTTATTACCTCCTGTCATTCCTATTATGGATGGCAGACAGGAAATATATGTAATAGAAGCGGGATTTTAAGGTTCTTCTTTCATATTCAGGAAGGACTGAAGCCTTCGGCCAAGACTTGTCAGATTTAATGTGGCCTCGGAGATGGAGAGGTAGTAGTAATTGCAGGTTCCCTCTTTTCTCACAGAAATCAGCCCTGCATCCTTCAGGATTTTTAAGTGATGGGACACTGCCGGGCGGGACAGGCTTGTACATTCTGTAATTTCCTTTACATTCAGCCCGTGCAGGCTTAAATTTTCCCTGGAATAATCTCCGCCGCAGCGCCGGGAGGCGGCCTCTGTCAGGGCTTCCACAATCGTCAGGCGGATCTCATCTCCAAGAGCAATAAAAAAGGGCATACATTGGTGAAAGCACTGTTTTAATTCTTCTGCCTCTGTCAAGAAACACACCTCCTTTGGTTTAAAAAAATAAACTAATATAAAACTATTTTATCACTGAGAAAAGCAGCAGTCAATGAAAAATATCTCATTAATATTGCAAATAAACAGAAATATGGTAGAATAGTGCTAGAAATTCGTCGCAGTTCAGACGCAATATAAGACTGTGATATAAATTTCAGAATAGAAGGAAGGAAACAGGAAGCGCCTTCCATCTGGAACGGAAAATAAAAATGAAAAGAGAGCAGAAAACTGCGGGAGGAGAGAGATGAAATTTTTTATTGACACAGCGAATGTAGATGACATCAGAAAAGCGAACGATATGGGAATTATCTGCGGTGTTACTACGAATCCGTCTTTGATTGCAAAAGAGGGACGTGATTTCAAGCAGGTGATCCAGGAGATTACTTCTATTGTAGACGGTCCAATCAGCGGCGAAGTGAATGCTCTCACAACAGATGCAGAGGGAATGATTAAGGAAGGAAGAGAAATTGCAGCGATCCATCCGAATATGGTAGTAAAAATCCCTATGACAGCAGAGGGCTTAAAGGCTACCAAGGTGCTTTCTGAGGAGGGAATTAAGGTAAATGTGACTCTGATTTTCTCTGCAAACCAGGCACTTTTAGCTGCAAGAGCCGGAGCAGCTTACGTTTCTCCGTTTGTGGGACGCTTAGATGATATTTCTCAGCCTGGAGTAGAGCTGATTGAGACGATTATGGACATTTTCGAGACACACGGAATTGAGACTGAGGTAATTGCAGCCAGCATCCGTACAACTATGCATGTAACTCAGTGTGCTCAGGCAGGAGCAGATATTGCAACTGTGCCGTATAAGGTATTAGAGCAGATGCTTCATCATCCGCTGACCGATCAGGGAATTGAGAAATTCCAGGCAGATTATAAGGCAGTATTTGGGGAGAAATAGGCGAATAGATAAATGATATACAGACATTCGATCTATCTATTGGACATTAGCGAAGAGTGAAATATAATAGTACTTAGGAAGTTGTCATACTAAAATTCCTAAAGTCGAAAGCAAAAGTTCCTGCTGGGTTTTCGCAGCAGGAACTTTTGCTTTATACTTATAAATAATCATATTTTTTATAAGGAAAAGGAGAAGGATAATGAAAAAAAGAAAACTACTAGCAGTTCTGACAGCTACAATCATGGTATTATCTGGATGTAGTGGTGCGGAGACAGGAAAAACAGTGCAGGAAAGTCAGAAAGCTGAGACAAGTGAGACGAGTGGGGTAAATGATACTATTGTTTTCGGATTAGCAGATAATTTACCAGGTGTGTTTAATCCGATTATAGCGTCTAAATCTACAGATAAAGATGTGGCAGGATTGTTATATGCTTCTTTATTGGAGATTGATGATAAGGGAGAACTTCAGCCATATTTAGCAGAATCTTATGAATTAGAAGGAACAAAGCTATCTTTTAAATTGAGGGAAAATGTACAGTGGAACGATGGAACTCCTGTTACTGCGGAAGATGTTGCATATACATTTGAATGTATTATGAATCCTGATTTCACTGGTTCTTGCTATAGTTCCTATGTAACTATCACAGGAGCGGAAGATTATCATAATGGAACTGCAGATCATGTAGAGGGAATCAAGGTAGTTGATGATTATACAGTTGAATTTAATTTTGATAAAATATATGCTCCAGCGTTTCCGGAAATTGCCACAAGAGAAATTTTACCGAAGCATATTTGGGAGAAAGTTCCTGTAGCAGATTTTGAAAATCAGGTTGATATGATGAAAGAACCTATAGGATGTGGGCCTTATAAGATGGAAGAATATGTAGAAGGCCAGCATGTAAATTTAGTAGCCAATGAGAATTTCTTTTTGGGAGAGCCTAAAACGAAACATTTGGTGATTAAGTTGCTATCTGTAGATAGTATACTTGCTGAATATAGAAATGGAACGATTGACATTGCAGGTTTGAAAGATGTAAAAACAGATGAAGTCAATACGATTCAGAATGACTTTGGAATGGAATTAACCAGCTTTCCAGCAGCTGGATATCAGTACATTGGCATTAATATGCGAAGAGATGTTTTCAAAGATAAGGCATTAAGAGAAGCACTTATTTATGCGTTGGATAGAGAACAGATTGTTGAGAAGATCGTTGAGGGAAGAGCGACAACTTTAGAGGCGCCGTTTATTCCAGGAGGCTGGGCAGATCCAGATGAAAATACAGTTGTAAAGAGGACATATGATCTGGAAAAAGCAAAATCTTTGCTTTCAGAAGCCGGATATAAAGACAGCGATGGAAATGGGATTTTAGAGAATTTATCTGGAACAGAACTTTCCTTTACATATAAGGTACCATCTAATCAGCCAGTTTCACAAGAAATTGCATTGATTGTACAACAGGCATGGAAAGAAATTGGAGTTAATATCGAAATTCAATCTATGGAGTTTATGACTGTATGGGAAGAGGCTGTAGGAAATCACGACTTTGATTTTTATACAATGGGATGTCAGTTTGATTATGATGGAGATATTGAAGGATGGTGGCATTCCTCAGCAGCTACAGATGAAGTTGGTGTGATTAGTTTAAATTTTGATGGCTTTAAAAATGCGGAATTGGATGATTTAATTGTTAAAGCAAATGAAACTAATGATCAGAATGAAAGAAAACAATACTATAATTCAGCTGCTGCTATTATCAGTGAAGAAGCCCCGATGATTTTTATGTATGTTCAGGATAATGTGTATGCATATCCGAAGGGAACAGAAGGATTTATGCCACATACTTATAATGTATTTTATAATGTACATAACTGGACGATTCCAGAAAAATAGAATTTAAAATAGTTTAACTGTAATGCAAATCTTTGGCTGATATGGCAGAGATTTGTATTACAGTTTATTTTACAAGGAGAAAACAGGTGTCTTACTTTTTAAAACGAATAAGTACGTCAGCAGTTATCCTATTTTTTGTTTCTGTTATCATATTTACTTTAATTCAGTTACAGCCAGGAAATCCATTTATAGGCATGATTTCTGCAGATACAGAGCCGGAGTATATAGAGAAAAGAATGGAAGAACTGGGATATAATGATCCGATACCAGAACAATATATAAAATGGGTAAAACGAGTTTTAACAGGAGATTTGGGGTATTCATTACAATATAAGACAAAAGTATCAGATTTGATTATTAGTAGATTGAAAAATACATTGCTTTTATCAGGCACAGCTTTTTTATTAAGTACAATATTGTCTTGTGTAATAGGAGTATATACTGCATATAAGAAAAATACGATATTCGATTATGTTTTAATGGGATTGTCTTTTTTGCTGTTTTCCATACCATCTTTTTTTGTAGAATTACTTTTGATTAAAGTGTTCAGTTTTGATTTAGGAATATTTCCGCCAAGTGGAATTATTACAGCAGGAAGTCACTATCAAGGATGGAATTATTGGAAGGACATTTTTCTGCATATGATATTACCAGTAGGAGCTTTGACAGTGATACAGACAGCAGCAATGATGAGATATGTGCGGGCATATATGAATGATGTATTCCATCAGGATTATATGTATGTGGCAAAATCAAAAGGTCTGACAAGAAACAGGATTATATGGGTCCATGGGTTCAGAAATATTTTAGTCTCTGTAATTACTTTGTTTTCTATGCAATTGCCAACATTAATTTCCGGAGCTGTTTTGACAGAAACAATTTTTATGTGGCCGGGAATAGGAAAATTAAGTTATGAAGCAATATTAGCAAAAGACTATCCAGTAGTTATGGGGGTTACAATATTCATAGCAGTTATAGTGCTTAGTATGAACTTGATTGCAGATATATTGGGGGCATTATTTAATCCCCATATAAAATGGAATCGCTAGATAAGGATGCAAAATGCCATGAAAGATAGAATAGAATTAAGGAGCAATCTGAACAGTAGATATAGAGGAATGTACAAATTTTTACATAATAAAATGGCAGTAATTAGCGTACTCATTCTATTGTGTTTAATTTTAATTTCCATATTTGCACCGATATTAGCGCCCTATGATTTTGAAGCTACTGATTTATTTAGTATGAATCAGAAACCATCGCAATCACATATTTTAGGTACAGATCATGTTGGGAGAGATATTTTAACAAGATTGCTATACGGAGGCCGTGCTTCATTGATGGTGGGAATTAGTGCGATGGCCGTTCAGTTGTTTTTTGGAACTTTGTTAGGAACTATTTCAGGATATTATGGAGGAGTGATTGATTATATTTTATCCCATATTGCAGATGCAATCATGTGTTTTCCATTTTTTGTCATAGCGCTGTCTGTTGTATCGGTAGTAGGAACAGGTACATTGAAGATGGTTATTATGATAGGGTGCTTGATGTGGCCTAATTTATTTCGAATTGTAAGAGCAGAAGTAAAGGGAATGAAGGACAGTGATTATATTATGGCTGCTAGGGCTATGGGAATTTCTTCCAAAGAAATTATTATGAAACATGTAATCAATAATATTATCTCGCCAGTATTAGTAGCTGCTACATTAGCAGTCGCACATGGAATTATTATGGAATCAGCATTAAGTTTTTTAGGAATGGGAGTACAGCCGCCTATGGCCAGTTGGGGAAATATGCTTTCAGATGCACGTAATATGTCAACTTTGATTAAAAACTGGTGGATGTGGATGCCAGCTGGATTTATGGTAACGATTACAGTATTGTCAATTAATTCAATCGGAGAAGGCTTGAGGGATGCGTTAGATCCAAGGGAGTATGCATAAAAGTGGAGATATTAAAAGTTGAAAATTTATCAGTCGCATTTAAAGGAATTTTTGGGAAAGTACTGGCAGTAAATGATCTATCCTTCCAGATGAATAAGGGAGAATGTGTTTGTATTGTAGGAGAGTCAGGAAGTGGAAAGAGTGTTACGGCAAAAGCTATCATGAAAACGCTCGAAGATAATGCTAGAATTGATTCTGGAAGAATTTTATTTGACTCAACAGATTTGATTCAAATGAAAGAAAATAGTATGAGAAAAATTCGTGGAAAAAGGATTGCATTAGTATATCAAAATCCATTGAGCGCTTTAAATCCATGTTACACAGTTTATAAGCAAATGCGAGAGGTATACCGGCTTCATGGAGTTAAAAATAAGGATTATAAAAACGAAATAATTTCTATGCTGGAAAAGGTACGGATTCCATTACCAGAAAAAGTTTTAAATAAATATCCATTTGAATTGTCTGGTGGTATGTTACAAAGAATTGTTTTAGCAATGGCTTGTTCACAGAATCCCGATATTATTATTGCAGATGAACCGACATCAGCATTGGATGTCAGTACACAGGCGCAGATTTTAAAGTTATTAAAAGAAATGGCTAGAGAGATAAATTGTGCTATTTTGATGATTACCCATGATATGGGAGTAGTAGCAGAAATGGCAGATCGTGTATTGGTGATGTATTGTGGAAGAAAAATGGAAGAGAGGATGGTTAATGACTTTTTTAAGAATCCTCTTCATCCATATACCAAAGGGCTTTTGAATGCGAGGCCACAGAATTTTGATGGTCGTTTTCATGTAATTGAAGGAGGAATACCTGAGAATTACCAGATATTTAAAGGGTGCGAATTTTATGACAGATGTCCATCTACATTAGAATGCTGTGCAGAAAATATTCCACCTGAACGGCTGCTTTCTGATGGAGGATGTGTCAGATGCTTTTATTTAGAAAAGAGTATAGGATATGCAGGAAAATAATAAACTTGTAGAAATTAAAAATTTAAAAAAATATTTTCCGTTAGGTAAAAAAAATAGTTATACGAAAAGTGTAGATGGTATTTCATTTTCCATTGAAAAAGGAGAGATATTAGGATTAATAGGGGAGTCGGGATGTGGAAAATCGACTACAGGGAAAACTATTTTAAAGTTGTATGAGCCTACAGGTGGTTCTGTTACATATAATAATAGAATTATTTTTGATGTAGAGAACCATATAAGTATGCCTGAAAAAGAATTGTCCAAGTTAAGAAGACATATGCAAATTGTTTTTCAGGATCCATATTCTTCATTGGATCCAAAACAAACAATTAAAAGGGCTTTGTCAGAAGGTGTGATAAAGCATCGGGTAGTGAATAAGACAGAGGTTAATGAATATTGTGAAGAAATAATTCAGATGTGTGGGATTAATCCCAGCATGATGAATCATTTCCCGCATGAGTTTTCAGGTGGGCAGAGACAAAGAATCGGAATTGCAAGATCATTAGCAGTCAAACCAGAGTTTCTTGTGTGTGATGAAGTTACTTCTGCATTGGATCTATCTGTACAGTCACAAATTTTAAACTTATTATTAGATTTGAGAGAACAATTAGATTTAACATATTTATTTATTTCTCATAATATCAATGTTGTAAAAAACATGTGTGACAGGGTGGCTGTTATGTATTTGGGACGGATAGTAGAGATGGCAGATGCAAAAGAGATATGTACTAAACCGTTGCATCCATATTCAAAATTTTTAATGGAATCTATGCCAAAGGAAAATCCGTGGGAGAAAAACAAAGAGATTGATTTACTTTCTTCTATGCCTATATCTAGGGAAACACCATTAGGATGCAGATTTTATCCTAGATGTAGATATGCAACTGAAATTTGCAGGAGAGAAGAACCTCAAATGGTTGAAGTAAAAGAAAATCATTATATATGCTGTCATTTATTTAAAGAACATTAATTTATAATCAATAAATATTTAACTTATGAAAGGAATATCGATATGGACAAATCAGATGTAAGTAAATTAAAAAAGGCACTTTGTTTAAAAAGGAATGTAATGGGAGTAAGATTTTTATATTACAAACATAATTATGATGAACTAGATCTCCCTGAATACGGAAAAAAAACATCATTTTGTGTGATGGCCAGATATGCGATTGATGGTAATCATTTTAAGGCAGATCATACAAATGTTATTTGTAGAAGTGCTATTGAAACGTTAGGGTTTGAGGATGTAATGCCGTGTATGGATTCAGGTGAGAGATATTATTCATTAAAACTCTATGAATCACGTGCTGTTGCTAAAGCAGCTGCGCAGGCGATTCCGCGAATTAAGCAGAGAATTTACGGACTTGAATTAGGGCCGCTGGAAGAGATGGAAGATGCAGATGTAGCTGTATTTATGGTTAATGCATACCAGCTTATGAGAGTAGTACAGGGATATGGTTATAAATATGGAGTTCCTAAAAATCATCATATGGCTGGATTACAGGGAATGTGTACAGATTTAGTAGCATGTCCATATGATCGTAATGATATTAATTACTCTGCTCTGTGTTGTGGAACAAGAAAAATGAGCAGGTGGGGTGATGACGAAATGGGAGTTGGAATTCCAATTAATAAGTTTGGGCCATTAGTAGAGGGGGTAATTCAGACACTTAATTATATTGATTATCCTGAGTATAAGGCAGAAATCAGAAAAAGGCTGGATTCTCCTGATGAATTGGGAGTAGAAATAGATGATAATCTGCATTATGGAAAGTTAGGAAAAGAGTATTTACGTCCACATATTTATGAACAATTAAAAAATGGAGAATTGGAATAGACTCTTATCAAAAATAGGCAATATTTTTTAGCCTTATGATTAAGTATTTATAAGGCTTTCTCAAGTATTATGGATAAAATTCGTTGGTGCTTGAGAAAGCCTACTTTGATTGTATATCATGGATATGATGAAAACACATATACATGATATACAAAAAACGACATGCGTTTTTGTCAGTTATTACAATAAAAAACAGTTCATTTCCCCTTGACTTTTTATTTTGTCATGACATAATGGGGGTACATCAAATTTCTAAATTTCTTTAAACATTCTTAGACATTCAAGAGAGCTGGGAATTCATTCAGAATGCTCCAGCCAAATCAAGGGCAGCGTCCCAGAGTTTCAAATGTTTTAAAAACAGAAAAAGAGAGTTAAATAAGGAGGAGTACAATGGGAATATTGGCTTAAAGTGGATGCTTCATGCATATCTGACTGCAGCGGCAGTTTCTGACTGGAAAACAGGAAAAATTCCAAACATGCTTACAGCGGCAGCTATTCTGGCCGGCTGCGGGTATTTTGCGACAGCAGGAATGGGACTGGAGGCAGGAAAAGCAGCAGTTCGAAGCTTTGTAGTACTTTTGTGCTTGTTTCCGCTCCATTTATTCCGGATGACAGGAGCGGGAGATGTCAAGATGATGGTATGTATGGCGTTCTTCTTAGATATGGGAGAGTGGATTCAGGTAATAGCGGCGGCAGCTGTGCTGGCCGGTTTCTGGTCGGTTCATGTGATGTGGAGAAAGGGGATAGCAGAAAAGAGGATGCGGTATCTGCTCTGTTATATTCAGAGATTTCTCCAAACAGGTGAGAGAAAAGCTTACATAACAGAGGAGACAGATTCCGATGCATTACTCTGTCTGGGTCCGTTTGTGTGGGCTGGAATGACATTATTTCTTATGAGAGAAGGTGCAGGATGAAACGAATTATGGCGGTATATGATTTAGACCTGTTTTATGCCAAGCGCTTTGCTGATGTGATGAATCAGAAGGAAAATATTCCGTTTGCAGTGATGGCCTTTACCTCTTTAGAGAGGCTTAGAGCGTATGCCAGAGAGCATCCGATAGAGCTTCTCCTGATCAGCAGTCAGGTAAACAGGGAGGAGATTCAGGATCTTGAAATCAGGCAGGTGATAACACTCACAGATGGAGAGACGCAGGGGGCAGACGGAGACGGTCCGTCTGTATACAAATATCAGTCCAGCTCCGGTATTATCAGGGAGGTAATGGCCTGCTACAGCGCCGGGGATGAGCCGGAGCAGATAGAGAACGGCAGAGCGGCATCTGTAATAGGGGTTTATTCTCCTGTAGGAAGGTGCCTGAAAACTTCCTTTGCCCTGACACTGGGACAGCTGATGGCAGCTGACAGAAGAGTGCTCTATGTCACCCTGGAGGATTATTCCGGACTTGCAGCTATGACAGGAGAGGAGTATAAAAGTGATTTTTCAGATGTTTTATACTATTTCAGCCAGGGAAATCTGAATCTTTTAAGGCTCAGCGGAATTGTCCATTCTATTGGAAATATGGACTATATCCCTCCTGCTCGGTATCCGGAGGATTTGAACCATATCTCTTCCGAACAGATGGCAGAGCTGATCAGGAATCTGGCAGCAGGAGGCGGCTATGAGGTACTTATTCTGGATGTGGGAAATTACGGGCATCAGGCAGTTCCTATTCTCTCAGTGTGTCAGGCAGTGTATATGCCGGTAAAGGAGGATGGAATATCATCAGCAAAGATACGGGAATTTGAAACCTATGCAGAGCGAACCGGAAATAAGGAAATTCTGGATAAGACTAAAAAGCTGAAGCTTCCGTATCACCGGGGCTTTGGGAGGAAGGAAAACTATATTGAGCAGCTTCTTTGGAGCGAACTGGGGGATTATGTGAGAAAACTTTTGAGAGGCGGCGACAGAGAGGCAATAGATTTTTAGGAGGGAAGCAAAACTTGACTGGAAGAAAGACAGGAAAAAATCTTCCCGGAGACCTGGGGCCGGGACAGGAGGCAGAAGAAGGGATTGAATGTTTTCAAGATAAAAATAGCTGGACCATGGAGGAGATACGAAAAGAGCTTCGAAGAAGGCTCAGACAGGAGCTGGAAGGACGGCGCCAGATGGAGGATGAGGAGCTGTCTGAATTAATTGACAATATGATTCAGCAGGCAGGAAAGACGCTTTACCTTCCTCTTGCAGAAAGAGTGAAGCTGAGAGAGGAGCTGTATAATTCTTTTAAAAAGCTGGATATTCTGCAGGAGCTGGTGGATAATCCGCAGATTACAGAAATCATGGTGAATGGAGAACATTCCGTATTTGTGGAACGAGACGGTTCTATCTTTCAGTGGAACAGAAGCTTTGAGACGCGAGAGCAGCTGGAAGATCTGATTCAGCAGATTGTCAGCCGGGTAAACCGTACGGTCAATGCGGCGTCTCCGATTGCAGATGCCAGACTGGAAGACGGTTCCCGCGTTCATGTCGTGCTTCCGCCTGTCGCTTTAGACGGGCCAGTTCTGACGATTCGGAAATTTCCGGAGCCGATTACTATGGAACGTCTGATTCGGCTGGGAAGTATCACGGAAACGGCAGCTGAATTTTTGAAAAAGCTGGTGAAATCTGGTTACAATCTGTTTATCAGCGGGGGAACTGGATCTGGGAAAACTACATTTTTAAATGCTCTGTCCGAATTTATTCCTCAAAAGGAGAGGTTGATTACGATTGAAGATTCAGCAGAGCTTCAGATTACCCATGTGCCTAATTTAGTCCGCTTAGAAACGCGGGCAGCAAACCATGAGGGGAGCAGGGAGATTACAATCAGGGAGTTGATCCGGGCCAGCCTTCGAATGAGGCCAGACAGGATTCTGGTAGGCGAGGTAAGGGGGGCAGAGGCGCTGGAGATGCTTCAAAGCATGAATACAGGACACTCAGGTTCTATTTCTACAGGCCACGCGAACAGCAGCCAGGACATGCTTTTAAGGCTGGAAACTATGGTTTTAATGGGTGCTGATCTGCCTCTGGCAGCGATACGAAGCCAGATTGCATCGGCGATTGATATTTTGATTCATTTAGGGAGGCTTCGTGACAGGAGCAGGAGAGTTTTGGAAATCGGGGAGGTGATGGGGATTGAAGAGGGAGAGATTGTGCTCCATCCATTGTTCCGATTTAAGGAGGCGAAAGGAGGGAAGAGAGGCAGTGTGGAAGGGGTTTTGGAGCAGGTGGGAGAGCTTCAGAACAGACAGAAGCTGGAACTTTCCGGAGAGTCTTTTCCATAAAGTTTCCAGAAGAGAGGAAGGGGGAGGTGTGGATTATGATCAGTACAGTCTGTCGGCAAAGGAATGGATTTGCTGTGCCAGCCAGGGGGCAGTGGTGTGCGTGCTGTTTTCCTATGTGTTTTACAGGAATCTTTTGAGTTTTTTTATTTTTCTTCCATTTGGGCTTTGCTATCCCCTGTACAAACGGAGCGATTTAAAGAAGCGCAGGAAAGAGGAGCTGAAGCGTCAGTTTAAGGAATCGATTCTGATGCTGTCGTCTTCACTGTCAGCAGGATACTCGATGGAGAATTCGTTTGCCCAGGCCCAGGTTCAGCTGGAAGAAATGTATGGAAAAAAGGGAATGATGGCCAGGGAGTTTGCCGTTATGAGAAGACAGCTTTCCATGAACCGGACGCTGGAAGAGCTTTGGGGAGATTTTGCTAATCGGAGCGGAATCGAAGAAATCAGAAGCTTCGCGCAGATTTTTAAGGCTGCCAGACGGAGCGGGGGACAGCTTGGCATGGTGATTACCCATGTATCTGAAATTATAGGGGGAAAGATACAGGTGCAGGAGGAGATAAGATTGATGACAGCACAGAAGCAGTTTGAACAGAAAATTATGAATCTTCTGCCGCTTTTTATTGCAGTGTATATTGATATAACGTCACCAGGCTTTTTTGACGCTATGTATGAAACAGCAGTTGGAAGAATCGTAATGACAGTGTGTCTGCTGACGTATGCAGGGGCTTATGTGCTGGCGGGAAGGATGCTGGATATTGAAATTTGAAAAAAAGCGGAACATACAGTTTTTATGTATCGCAGCAGGATTCATTTTTTTCCTGCTCTATCCTGCAGCTGCAGGCAGTACAGATTTTTTACAGCCAGGCGGAGTGATTGAGAGAAATTCCTATGGGCAGGGAGAAAAAGAGGGACTTTTAATTGTAGAGGGACTGCCGGAGGGAGAAGGAGAGGTTAAGTTTCAGATCAGAGAACGGCAGTACAGTAAAAAAGAGGCGGAACGGAACTTTGAACAGGCATTTCAGAGAGCAAAAGAGGAGGCTCTGGCAAAAAATCCGTCTTTTGATAAAGTAAGCAGCCCTCTGAAGCTTTCTTCACGGCTGGACAGCTTTGGAATGACTATGAAATGGGATTCTAAAAATCCTGAACTGCTTGATTCGGGCGGAGAGATATATCTGGATCAGATGAAAGAGCCTCAGGAGAAAACAGTTCTGTTCCTGACGCTGACAGCAGGCAGTTATCAAAAAAAGTACGAGATTCCCATTACAGTTGTAAAGCCTGTGCTGACGAAACAGGAAACAAGTATACAGCTTTTGGAAGATAAGATTAAGTATGAAGATGAAAAACAAAAATATGAGGAAAAGCTGGTGCTTCCCGCAGAACTGGAGGGACAGAGACTAAAATACAGAGAAAAAAAGGGCTGTGACAGATACATATTTCTGCTGCTGGGAGCTGTTGCTGCCGGACTTATGGAGTTTAAGGAAGCAGCCCTGGAAAAAGAGGAAAAAAAGAGGAGGAATACAGAACTTATACTGGATTATTCAGATATAGTATCAGGGCTGTGCATCTATCTGGGAGCTGGATTTCCAGTCAGAAAAGCCTGGGAGCAGCTCGCCAGAGAGTATGAGCTTAGCCTAAAGCTTCCAGGGGGAAGAAAACGAGAAGGATATGAGGAAATACGGATTTCCGTAGGCCGGATGAATCAGGGGATGCCAGAGATAAGGGCATATGGGGAGTTTGGAAAAAGCTGTGGCCTGAGATCCTACAGAAAGCTGGCAGGTCTTATGGAGCAGTATGTGAAAAATGGATCCGGTAATCTTCGAAAAAAGCTGGAGGAGGAGATGGAGAATGCATTTGAGGAGAGGAAGGCAGCAGCCAGAAAAATTGGTGAAGAGGCAGGAACTAAGCTGCTAATTCCGTTGTTTATGATGCTTTTGATTGTTATGGTGATGGTGTCAGTGCCGGCATTTCTGGCATTTGGAATTTAAAATGGAAGGAGAACAAATGGGATACAATACGGAGATAAAAGAGTTCTTTTCAGATGAGAGCGGAGTAGGCGTAATTGAGGTAGTGTTGATTCTGGTGGTACTGATTGGTCTTGTCATTATTTTTAAAAATCAGATTAATAAGCTTCTGGAAACAATATTTAAGCAGATTAACAGCCAGTCAAAGGAGGTGTACAGTTAGGAGCTGGAGAAAGACTGAGGAAGAAAAGATGCAGGCCAGCGTGACAGTCTTTCTTAGTATGATTCTAATCTGTATCGTTTCACTGATGTGTACTCTTCTTCAGTCTGCAAGAATGGCTGGTTCCGGCTGGTATCTGCAGACAGCATTAAATTCGTCCCTGGACTCTCTGATGAGCAAATATCACAGAGAGGCCTGGGAACAGTATCATATTTTGCTGTTAGAGGCGGACAGAAAAGAAAAGCTGGAACAGGAAGTTTCTGAATATCTGGAACAGTATTTTTCTTCTGATACAGTTTATGGGATGAAGAAAAAGGAGCTGGAAGTGGCGGATATGACGATGGTAACAGATAAGAGGGGAGATCCTCTGGAGAGAGAAATTCTGGATTATATGAAATATGGAATCTGGACAGAAACTGAAAAAGAGATGGACGCCGGGGAACTGGCCGAGACGATACGCTCAGCAGATGGAATTGCTGCAGTGAAGACTTCTTATCAGATCAGTTCAGACCATGCTTTTCGTCTGGAGGAGACTCTGGAAGAGATACGAAAGTCACTGGAAAAACAGAAGCAGTATGCAGAAGAGGGGAAAAGAGAACTGAAAGACTGTCGGGGCAGAGCATTTATTAAGACAGGAAAGAAGCTGGCTGGAGAGCTGGAACGGATGCCAGTTCTGACGGAGAACTATAACAGGACAGCAAAGCTTCTGGAAGCCGATCTTGACACTGCCGAAAGGGAGGCAGAGCAGAAGAGAGAGGATATAGGAGAAAAGGCCTGGGAGCTTATTAAAAGTCAGATCGATTCATACCGCTCCTACACAAATAAAGAGGGAGAACGCAGAGGAGAAGTAGAGAGAATAAAAGCGGCGGCAATGGAGAACAGGGGGATTACGGATACTGCGGTAGAGATGGCAGAAGAGGTACAGGAGTATATTGATTCCTGGGAAGCAGATGATGAGGATGACGAGCTGGATGAGGAAGCGCTGTGGGATGATGTACTGTCTGTATTCAGCCGTTGTCATATTTCTGCTCCTTCTTATCAGAAAGGGATTGCAGATAAAAAACGTCTGAATGTGCTGGAGAAGATCAGCAAAATGGCGTCAAAAGATCTTTTGGATTTGACGTTTCCTGAGGAGGTAAAACCATCGGTTCAAAAAATGGATATGTCAGAATTTCCTTCCGGCGGAGGTGAAGGATATGAGGCAGGGCTCCGTCTGTCAGAGGCAGAAGAGTTGTCAGAGAGGATTTTAATTGGTGAATATGCGGAAGCACATTTTTTGAGATTTCAGGCAGACGGGGGAAAGGAAGACAGAAACAGGCTCCTCTATGAACAGGAATATCTTTTAAATGGAAAAAAGCGGGATCGCGATAATCTTCATCAGATGGTAAAGAAGCTGATAGGAATAAGGGAAGGAATGAATCTGCTTTCTATTTTAGGGGACAACGAAAAGAGGAGTGAAGCTAGGCTGTTGGCTGCTTCGCTTACTGGAGCAGCTTCTGCGACTCCGATTGCAGATATTGTGGCATTTTTTATTATGGGAGTATGGGCATTTGCGGAATCTGTGGAGGATGTGAGAGCTCTTTTAAGGGGAGAAAAGGTTCCGCTGATAAAGGGCAGCAGTGATTGGAAGCTGGATCTGGATGAATTGTTTCATTTTGTGGATAACCAGGAGAAAATTCATGATTCCGGTGGAAAAAACGGTTTAGATTACGGCCAGTATTTAAAGGGATTTTTTCTGATTCAGGATCCGGCGCAGAGAAATGAGAGGATGCTGGATATGATGCAGTATAATTTGTCCAGAAAGCAGAAAAGCTTTCGCATGAAACGGTGTGCAGTGGGGATGGCTGTTGAATGTACGGCATCGGGAGCAGTCTTTGATATCAGGAAAAATGCAAAATACAGGTATTGAAATCAATATTTTCAAAGCAAAAGGCCATTCTCCATACCTCTTCCCCTCTGGATGTTTAAAAGCCCTCTCCAGGTACAATGGCTGACAGATATAAACTGACAATCCAGGCATACAGAGAAAGGGAAGGGGTATGGAGAGTGGCCTTTAAAACAACTATGAAAATCAGGAAGAGACAGAGCCAGGATGCAGTTCTCACAGTGGAGGCTGCTCTCAGCCTCACATTATTTATATTTTTTTCAATTTGCATGATGATGCCCATGGAGATGCTGAGAACAAGACAGAAGGTACAGACGGCGCTGGAAACTGTGGGGAGAGATTTAAGCCAATATGGGTATATTTTGTACCGACTGGATCATGGAGATGAGGGAGTGCTCGAAAAAAAAGAAGATTGGGCAGAAGAACTTCCTGATTTTCTTGCGGGACTGGCAGTGAGAACCTATCTGAAAGAAAAAATTGCTGATCTGGCAGGAGAGGAGAAACTGGAACATTTAGTCATATCACAGGCTGAGTTGATGGAAGACGGCGAGAATATTCAGCTGACAGCAGAATACCGCCTGAAGCTTCCGTTTTCTATTTTGCGGATACAGGGGATTCCTTCCGTTTCCCAGACAGTCAGAAGAGCCTGGATAGGAAGCGAAGGAGATAGAAGTTCAGACTCAGGGAAGGAAGAGAGCAGTGAAGAAGTGGTATACATCGGTTCCTCTATGGGAAGGTATCATCGTTTAAGGACCTGCCATTATCTTGCAAATGATTTTACAGCAGTTTCTTTTGAAACGGTGGGAGAGCTTCGCAATCATGCCGGAGGAAAATATTACGCCTGCAGTGTCTGCGGAAGTGAGGAGAACAGGGGAACCGTTTATATTATGCCAAATGGTTCCAGCTATCACAGCCGGACAGACTGCCCGTCTGTAGTGAGCTATGTGAGAGAGGTTCCGCTGAGAGAGGTGAAGCATTTAGGTGAGTGTTCGTACTGTGGAGGAGGAAGAAAGTAGTGAAGCTAGTATTTGCAGCTTTTTTATGTGCATGTGCATGGGAGGATTTCAAGGAGAAAAAAATTCCAGTATTATTTTTATGGGCAGCTGCATCTGTGGCAGCTGCCTGGATGGCAGGGTACTATATGATACTTTTAGACTGGACTGATATGAGTGAGGCATATTTATGGCTGGCTATGAGGGGAGCTGCTTTTATTCCTGGTATGCTGCTTCTTGCAGTATCGGTCATTACAAAAGGGGCAGTTGGAAAAGGCGATGGATTTTTCTTTCTGGTTTCAGGGATGTATCTGGGGTTTTGGGATAATGTAGCCTTGCTGCTCTGCGGTTTGCTGCTCTGCAGCTTATGGGGGATGGGATTGATTATATGGCGAATGTTTGAAAAAAAGAAGATCAGGAATATCAGGCTGCCGTTTTTACCGTTTTTAGTTCCTGCAGCTGTAATTTTAACTGTTTTGCAGACAGGATCTGTTTCATAGGGATGGTCCGGGGAGAGGTCAGAAGCACCAGATGTCAGGCACAGGATGTATGGAATTAAAACAGAAAAGGGGTATAAGAAAGTGATGGAGAAAAAGCTAGGAGCTGTGATTACAGTAGAAGCATCTTTTATCATGGCAGCTGTACTTTTTGTATGTGGAGCTTTAATGAAACAGGGATTTTATGTGCATGAGAGAAATACAGGTATGTTGATTTTAATGGATGCGTTAGAGCAGGCGCAGACGGGACGGGAGAAACCTGATACAGCAGAGACAAGCGAGCAGTGGGCTAATAGGGCGCTGAATGCTTTCTACAGGTGCAAAGGTCAGATTGAGATTATAAGAAAGGGAAACTGTCTGACTGGAAATTTTAAGCACAGAAATGGAAAGACAGAAGGGAGCGTGCAGATGAGACTGTTTGAACCGGAACGCTTTTTGAGAATGGTGAGGGCGGGAGGTGTATAAAACGCAGAAAGAGCTTTCAATACAACAGAGAAAAACATCTGCCAAGGGAGAGGGAACATGGAAAAAATAAAAGCCGGCTATCGCAGAGAGATGAATCATAATTATATGATTATTGAGGCTTTAAACGCTGACTCAGAATGTTATGAAAGCAGAATGCTTTCTGGCAATACCATAGAGGGTTTATTAAAATTCCGGCAGAAGATAACAGAGACAGGGATGAAATTTTATTACGAAATTACATCGAAACAGCCTTTGTCAAGGCTGCTGGAGGGAAAGCTGATTTCTTATGAAGAAATTAGAAAGATTCTGCTTGCAGCAGCCAGGATTTTGAGCCGGGTAGAGGAATTTCTTCTGAAGGAAGAGCAGATTCTGTTAGCTCCAGAGTTTATTTATGTGGATCCCGAACAGTTTTCTCTGTTTTTCTGTATTCTTCCAGGCTACAGCAGAAGCTTTCCAGAAGCATTTACAGAGCTGCTTCAGTACATTTTGGAAAAAGTAGATCATCAGGATCATAGAAGCGTTGTACTGGCATATGGGCTGTACCATGAAAGTCTGAAAGAAAATTATGGAATGGATGATTTACTGCGATATCTTGCCAGCGTTGAGAACGGAAAAACCGAGTGGGAAGAAAGAGAAAAGAAGCCGGTACAGGAAGAGACGATTGAAAGATATGAGAACCAGGAAGATTTGTTTTTTGCCTGTGATCAATTAGAAGAATTTTCTTCGGCTGATATTTCCAGCGAAACAGAACCATTCAGACAGGAAAGAAAGAACACCTTTGATATTTTGAAAGCAGCCGGTGTGCTTTTTTTTACAGAGATATGCCTTTATTTTGTACTGGGAGAAGCAGGAATTAAGAGATACGGTGCTGCTTTGGCGTTTGCTATAGCTGGAGGATATCTGATTTTAACAAGCATTCAGCTGATTATCTCTTCCAAAACAAAGAGAGAAGATGAGACACAGAAAAAGACAGAACAAGGTATCACAGAAGAAATAAAGAGATGTAGAACATTGGAGAAACAAGGGATTCCCAGACAGGAAAATGATAGAAAAAGAGAACAGGAAGAATTGGATATTCTCTTTCGGTCTCTGGACGATGACTCCTATCCAGAAGAATCGGCATGGGAAGACAGAAATACAGAGCTTTTAACAGGTTCTGCAGAAAAAAGAAAACGGTGTGCAGCGCTGGAAAGTCTGTCGAAAGAGCGAAGCGATATCGAAATTCCCTATGTTCCTTTTTTGATAGGAAAAAACAGGGAAATGAATGATTTCCTTCTGGACTGCCCTACAGTCAGCCGTCTTCATTTAAAAATTGATCAGAAGGAGGAGGTTTATATTTTTACGGATATGAACTCTACCAATGGAACAATCGTAAACGGATATAAGCTGGAAGCGAATGAAACAGTCAGCGTGAAGGAAGGAGACAGTGTTCAGATTGCAGGATTAAGTTATTGCTTTCGGGAATTCACATAAAAAAGATGAAAAAAATATATTTTTTCACGGCTTTTTCATTCAATCTGGAATAGACAGTCAATATATGATATAATATCGCCAGATATTATATCGCGCCAGTTTAGGCGAGCGAAGAGAAGAAAGCTGGCTAAGTGAATTGGCTGTTTATGAAGAGGGCAGACATGGCTATGAATCAATTAAAAAAATTTTCATCTGTCAACACAGCGCTGATTGTTATGAATGTAATTCTGTTTCTGATCCCTGATTTTCTTGGATTTCTGCTCCCCTGGGATTCTTTATTTGAAAAGGGGACCATGATCCCTCTGCTTGTGGCGGAGAAGGGAGAATACTACAGACTGTTTACGTCCATGTTTCTCCATTTTGATATCAGACATCTGCTGAACAATATGCTGGTTCTTTTCGTGCTGGGGGAAAGGCTGGAGGATTATCTGGGACATGGGCGATATCTGCTGTTTTACATACTTTGCGGAATCGGGGCTAATCTGATTTCTCTTCTGTTTTACTTAAGATCCGGCGAGTTGTTTACCATGTCAGCCGGAGCGTCGGGAGCTATTTTTGGCGTAACAGGAGGACTGATTTGGATTGTTTACCGAAACAGAGGACGAATCGGAGATATCAACAGCAGACAGCTGGTACTTATGGCAGCTCTTTCCCTGTATCTTGGATTCAGCAGCACAGGTGTAAATAATGCTGCCCATGTAGGAGGTCTGGTGACAGGAATGCTTCTGGGAATTCCCTTCCATAGGTGGATTTCCAGAGCTGGAAACAGCAGATGAAGGAGCAAAGCAGGAAGCTTATAAATAATAAAAAGAAAAGGAGAGATTGAAATGAAGGATAAGGACTGTATTTTCTGTAAAATAGCGAATGGAGAGATTCCAGCTTCCACTGTTTATGAGGATGAGGATTTCAGGGTAATCCTGGATCTTGGACCGGCATCCAGGGGCCATGCTCTGATTCTTCCTAAGGAACATTATCAGGATTTATGTCATTTAGATGAAAAAACAGCAACGAAGGTGCTTCCTTTAGCTGGAAAAATTGGCAGTGCAATGAAAAAAGCGTTAGGCTGTTCTGGATTTAATGTAGTTCAGAATAACGGAGAAGCGGCAGGACAGACAGTATTCCATTTTCATGCCCATATTATTCCGCGGTATGAAAACGGACCGTCCATGGTTACATGGGAGCCTGGCAAGGCAGAGCCGGAAGAACTTACAGAAATCAGCGGTGTGCTGAAGAGAGAATTAGAGTCAGAAAACTAAAACAGACAGCAGCAAAAGGCGGAGAACCTGTAAAGAGAGATTCTCCGCCTCAAGGCTAATTAAGAAAAAAGATGTATTCACCTAAGATTCTGCACATTCACGAATCAGATTCATAATAGTTTCTACTGCGTTGTTTAACGTACTTTTCTCCATTGCTTCGATAAAGGATATACGATTTTTATAGGTTTCAGAAACAGCCTGGTACAGAGTTTCAGAGGTAAGAACCTCTTCCTCCAGTACGGTGCTGAAGCCCTGTTTAGCAAAAGAATTTGCATTTAAAATCTGATCTCCGCGGCTTGCAGCAGCAGAAAGAGGAATCAGAATATTGGGCTTTCGCAGTGCCAGGATTTCACAGATAGAGTTTGCTCCAGCTCTGGAAATGATCAGATCAGCAGCAGCAAACAGATGGCGAAGAGGCTTGTCCACATATTCATACTGCACATAGCCGGAGGTGTCAATAAGGCTCTCATCCAGATTTCCTTTTCCGCATATATGTATTATCTGAAACTGGGGAAGCAGTTTCGGCAGAATGCTGCGGACCGCATGGTTGACAGTAACGGATCCAAGGCTTCCTCCAATTACCAGAATGACTGGGCGGTTTGCAGACAGGCCGGCATACTGCAGGCCGGAAAGCCGATCCCCTGTCAGCAGTTCTTCACGGATAGGAGAACCAGAAAGTACAGCCTTATCTTTTGGAAGATAGTTTAAGGTTTCCGGAAAATTGCAGCATACCTTTTGCGCAGCCGGAATACAGATTTTATTCGCTAAGCCAGGTGTCATATCTGATTCGTGGATAATGACAGGGATTTTATAATGTTTCGCTGCCAGCACAACAGGAACAGAGACAAAGCCGCCCTTAGAGAAAACAATATCAGGTCTGTACTGTTTCATTAATCGTTTTGCCTGACCATATCCTTTCAGGACACGGAGAGGATCAGAAAAGTTTTTAATATCGAAGTATCGGCGAAGTTTTCCGGAAGAAATGCCGTCATAGGGAATTCCGGCATCTTCTATCAGGCGCCGTTCGATACCGTTATAGGATCCGATATAGTGAATTTCAAATTCTTCCTTGCGAAGGGAAGGAAGGAGAGCCAGATTCGGAGTAACATGGCCGGCAGTTCCTCCGCCGGTCAAAACGATTTTTTTCATAGTGATTGCCTCCATAAAGTTAACAGTGAGAAACGACAGCACTGCATTTCTTAAACTTATTATAATAGTAAACGTTGTAAGAAAAAAGTCAATCCCCGGAAATATTTCCAGGGATTGACATAAGAGCTGTTATATACTGGCCTTGTACTGTTTTAAAGCGCGGGCCAGCTGATCGGGGCAGGAGGTAGGGCGGGCGCCGCAGCGAATACCGTCAATACGGGAAATAGCATCATCAATATCCATTCCCTCGATCAGACGAGCCACACCCTGTGTGTTTCCGGAGCATCCTCCAATAAAATGCACATTTGTTATCTTATTATCTTTAACATCAAATTCAATGGCGCTGGAACAGACGCCGCAGGTCTTAAAAAGCATAAATATGTCCCCCTCAGAAATAGAAGCAGTATATTAACATAATAAAGTGTTCTGTATAGCAAAACTGTTACCAGCAGATTATAACCTTTTCTAAAAAGAATTGTCAAGAACCGGCATATCTTCTATAATGTCAGGAGAAATAAAAAAGTAAGAAGGAGGCAGAAATATGCTTGGAATTATAGGCGCAATGGATGAAGAAGTTGCAAAAGTGAAGGAGGAAATGACACAGGTTCAGGTTATAAAAGCTGCAGGTATGGATTTCTATGTAGGAAAGCTGTGCGGAAAAGATGCAGTAGTTGTGAGATCAGGAATCGGTAAGGTCAATGCCGGAATGTGTACGCAGATTCTGGCAGATCGTTTTCAGGCAGATGCTGTGATTAATACAGGAATTGCAGGTTCTCTGCGCAATGAGATTAACATTGGAGATATTGTGATTTCCACAGACGCAGTACAGCATGATGTAGATGCCGGCGGATTCGGCTATCCGAAGGGACAGATTCCACGGGTAGATACTTTTGCATTTCAGGCAGACGAGGCGCTTGGCGATCTGGCTCTGGACTGCAATAAGAGAGTAAATCCTGATATCCAGGCTTTTAAGGGACGTGTTGTCAGCGGAGATCAGTTTATTTCTGATAAGGAAAAGAAAAAATGGCTGGCAGAGGAGTTTGACGCAAGCTGTACAGAGATGGAGGGAGCTGCTATTGCCCAGGCGGCATATTTAAACGGTATTCCTTATCTGGTAATCCGCGCGATTTCTGATAAGGCCGATGACAGTGCAGGTATGGATTATGCAGAATTTGAGGCTCAGGCTATCCGCCACTCTGTAAATTTGATTTTAGAGATGGCAAAGTGTATGAACCAGAGATAACAGGCTTTTTCTATGATACTGCGGATACACACTGCATCAGGAACATCCTGAGAGGAAGAAAACCGGTCGACGGGATTCGCCGTTATAAAAGAAAAAACGCCGGAAACTGGCTGGAAAAGCAGAAGAAATGATAGAAAATTCTTGACTTATAGGAAAATTTGACGAACGATTCTGTGCCCCGCTATCTTTTCAAAGACAGATTGGACGGCTATAATAAAAGCCATCTGGAAAAATCTGGAGAAGAAAGGGGAGCTTTTTATGCTGGAAATGTTACAAACAGGAAAAGCCTTATATGCGCTGGCTGTAATAGGAGCCATTGGAGCAATCAGTAAATTCATTACGCGCAGCCTTTACAAACGATTAATCCGTGAGACGGACAACATGGCAATGACAAAAAACAGGAACCTGAAGACTTTGAAACAGAAGCTGGAGAATGTCTGTCGGCTGAATCAGAATATTGTGAATACGGAAGCTTATCTGGAACGGCAGATGTATGGATTTCGCTTTATGAATCTTTCGTTTAACAGCTGGAATAATCTGTCAGCCCAGATGACAATTTTAGGAATCATGGCAGGAGGAGCTGCTTCCTTTGCCGCTTACTGGTACAGGCTGGATTCCTACTACATTGTGCTTTATGCATCAGCAGGAGCCTTCCTGGGACTGGTGTTGGCTTTTTTAGACAGCAGCTTCAGTATTGGGCTGAAACAACAGCGTTTAGCGAACGCTCTTCTGGAATACACAGATAATTCTGTGCTTGTAAGAGCCTTCAGGGACAACGCAGGGCAGGAGGAACGGTTTCAGGATTCAGTGAGACGTCTTCCGGTGCGGGAGATACATACAGACGAATTAGAGGAGAGAGAGGCATTGATCCGTGAAAATGCTATCCGGGACGGACTGATTCAAGAGGCGGCTAAAATTCCGGAAAGACGGTGCGAGGCGAAGGAACAAAGGACTCTGTTTGGCTCTGAAAAGGCGGACAAGCCGGCAGGTTTAAAGCGGCTGAAGGCTGAGAAGACAGGAAGAGGAAAAAAACCAGCGGCCTTGATTGAAGAAAAAAATGCGATTTTTCAGAGTATGAATGAGAATTCCCAGAGTACTTCAGAGGCTCAGAAACCGTCCGGAGAGGGAATCAGAGATATTGATTACCTGAAGCACAGCCTGGAACAGATAGCAGCCAGCCGGGAACGCTCTAAATACCAGGAGGAGTGGACAAAGAACCTGAATCCAGAGGAGATGAAGGCACTGGGAGAACTGCTTCGCCAGTATCTGTCTGCAGAATCGTAAGGAGGAATCAGAACAAGGTTGATAAATTTATAACAGATTGTTATAATAAGGTTAAACGCGAAAGCGTCAAAGGCTGAAAAACCGGTTGTCTGGAGTATTGATCGGCATACAGCTGTACCATAGTCAGGCACAGAAGAAAAGGAGAGAACATAAGATGGGCAGAGAAGTGGCATTTGATTATTCCAAGGCAGCTCCCTTTGTACGGAAAGAGGAGCTGGAAAATATGAAGAGCGCGGTTATGTGCGCTAAGGACGTACTTGTCGGAAAGACAGGAGCGGGAAATGATTTTTTAGGCTGGATTGATCTGCCGGTTGATTATGATAAAGAAGAGTTCGCCAGAATTAAAAAAGCAGCTGAGAAGATTCAGGGTGACTCTGATGTGCTGCTGGTAGTTGGAATCGGCGGCTCTTATCTGGGCGCGAGAGCAGCGATTGAATTTTTAAACCACAGCTTTTATAACGTGCTTCCCAAGGGAAAGAGGAAAACTCCGGAGATCTATTTTGTAGGAAACAGCATCAGCAGTAAATACATTGAGGATTTGAAAGATGTGCTGGAGGGAAAAGATTTCTCTGTCAACATTATTTCCAAGTCAGGAACCACCACAGAGCCGGCCATCGCATTCCGTGTATTTAAGAAAATGCTGATTGAAAAGTACGGAAAGGAGGAGGCAAATAAGAGAATTTATGCCACCACAGACCGTGCAAAGGGTGCGCTGAAAAATCTGGCAAACGAGGAAGGATATGAGTCCTTCGTAGTTCCGGATGACGTAGGCGGACGTTTTTCTGTACTTACAGCAGTGGGACTGCTTCCAATCGCAGTCAGCGGAGCAGATATTGATAAGCTGATGGAAGGAGCTGCAAACGGAAGACGGAAGGCTCTCGAGCTGCCTTACGAGGAAAATGATGCTCTGCTTTACGCAGCAGTGAGAAATATCCTTCTGAGAAAAGGAAAGCAGGTCGAGATTGTGGCTAATTATGAGCCAAGTCTTCATTACGTTTCCGAGTGGTGGAAGCAGCTTTACGGAGAGAGCGAAGGAAAGGATCAGAGGGGTATTTTCCCGGCAGCAGTTGATCTGACTACGGATCTTCATTCTATGGGGCAGTTTATTCAGGACGGAGCCAGAATTATGTTCGAAACTGTGCTGAATGTGGAACATTCTTCAGCAGAGGTTCTTCTAGAGGAAGAGGATGCAGACACAGACGGTATGAACTACCTGGCTGGAAAGAGTGTGGATTTTGTAAATAAGAGCGCTATGAACGGAACTATTCTGGCCCATACAGATGGAAACGTGCCAAACCTGCTGGTAAATATTCCAGAGCAGAATGAATTCTGCTTAGGAGAGCTGTTCTATTTCTTTGAGTTTGCCTGCGGAATCAGCGGCTACCTCCTGGGAGTCAACCCATTTAATCAGCCAGGCGTAGAAAGCTATAAGAAAAATATGTTTGCACTTCTCGGAAAGCCAGGCTACGAGGAGGCCAGGGAAGAGCTGTTAAAGAGACTGTAGCAGTCTGCAACAGGAAGCAGAACATAAACTGAATTAAAAAAATTAAAAGAGGGAGTTTTCCGGGCTTCTGGGTGAATACCAGAAAGCCGCAGGAAAATTCCCTCTTTCTGCATGGATAAGCTGTTTACACGATGCTGCTTTATGAAAAATGTTCTGCTGCGTACCGAAGAAGCTCTTCCCTGAAGTCAGGATGGGCAATGGAAGCCATTGCCTCTGCACGCTCTTTCAGGGAAAGGCCAGAGAGCTTGGCTACGCCGAATTCTGTAGCTGCATACTGAATCATAGTTCGCGGGGCAGAGACGGTACTGCCGCCTGGAATGAACGGGACTATGTTGGATTTCAGGGTTCCGTCTTTCTTCTTGTGGGTGGAAGCCAGGCAGATAAAGCCTTTTCCGCCTTCAGAACGAAATGCGCCTTCCAGAAAATCAAGCTGTCCGCCTGTTCCGGAGAGCTGGCGGCTTCCAGCAGATTCAGCATTTTCCTGTCCCATCAGATCCAGTTCTACACCGCCGTTAATACTGATGACATGCTTCATCCGGCTGATCCGTTCTGGGGAGTGAATATAATCTACATCAGCGGGACGGAACAGCTCCGGTTCTTCATCCAGCCACTGATAAAGCTCCTCTGAACCCATAGCCAGATTCCAGGAGGAGTAGCCGGTATCCACCTCTTTTCGGCTGTTGGTCAGCTTTCCAGCTTTATGAAGCGCTAAAAAGGCATCGCTGATAGTGCCGGTATGGCATCCCAGATCCTTCCGATCCGATTCGGCCAGCATATTTGCCACTGTAAAAGGAATGCCGCCTACACCCAGAGAGAGAACGGCCCCGTCAGGAATTTCTTCTACGACACGCTTTGCAATTTCAATGTCAGTGGCAGACGGCTCGCGGTAGGTGCGGACAGGAAGCGGCTCATGTTCTCCCTCAACGATATAATCAGCCTCTGACAGATGGACACGATGGGATCCGTCCACTCCCTGAAGACGCGGAAGACGTTCGTTGATCTCAAAAATAACCGTTCTGGCCTGCTCAAAAATAGTTCTCCAGGCATAGTTGGAAATGCCAAGGCCACAGAAGCCGTTTGCATCTGGTCTGGAAACGGGCACAAAGGCTACATCCACCCGGATGTGTCTGCGGTAAAGCTCAGGAAGAGAGCGGAGAATCATGGGGATAAACTGGCAGAGTCCGCGGCTTCTCAGTTTTCTCTCATAATCTCCAATGTGCCAGCTGTAATAGGTAAAAGCGGACTGCTCTGGATCGCACTCTACTACTTCGATTCTGGGACGTATCACAAGACCGCCGCGGATTTTTACATCCTTCAGCTCCTCTTTTCTGCCGGCCAGAGCCTTATCCATCAGTTCTGGAAAGCCTGCTCCGAAACCGTAGTCAACCCAGTCGCCGGAGCGGACAGCCTTGGCTGCTGTCTCCGGGGTCACAAATCTGTTTCTGTAATCATTTGCCATGATCTATGATTCCTTTCATGTTCTGATATATTCTGCGCGCAGAAAAACTGTTTACCCAGTATATCATAGAAGAGCGGCTGTGTGAACACTGTAAGATAGATTAAAATATGGCTTGCGAAACCGGCGGCTTCATGCGAAAATAGACGGTATAGGAAAATGACAGAAGGTCAAAACAGATATTAGATACAGAAGGGAGACGGAAAATGTTCCGGCTTTGGGCTAAATTGTGGAAGGATAACAGAATGCAGAGGGACACGGTGATTGCCAATGGAGATTACTCCATGTCCAGAACAGAGATGGTATTTGATGCTCTGGAGAAAGTCTGCTATGAGTTTGATCTGGGCCAGCCGATCTGGCTGGATGCCAATATAGAGGATTTTAAGCGCCATGACAAGACAAGGTTTTCGAGGGACAGCTTTGTGGAGTCGATTGACTTTGACTACCTGGAAATCCAGGTGATTGAGGAGTAAGGGCAGGATTTGGAAGAGACTGGCTTCTGCTTCTGCACAGAAGAATAAAAAGAAATAGGAAAAAGGGAGGAGACCAGCCAAAACGGCGGATCTTTTTGGGAGGAACTATATGGCACAGGCAATTACAGATTTTAAGGGATTTTTGTCAGATGCGAAGCAGATTGCGCTGGAGCTTTCTGATTTAGAGCGGTCTGAGGTGCAGGCAAAACAGGAGGAGGAAAGACTTCTGAAAGCCCTTGAATCAGAGAAAAAAGCAGTGGCAGACAATATCAGCCTTACTGTAAAGCGGCGACGGGAAGAGATCAATAAAAGCTATGACAGCGAAATTGCCAATGCCCAGGACAGGCTTAAAAAGACACGATCCAGACGGGAAAAGGCAAAGAATCAGGGAATTAAAGAGCGGATCAAGGAAGAGACATCAGAACTTCACCTACATAACAGAGAGCTCACAGTCAGGATGAAGACCCTGTTTCAGAAGGAACACGTTCCGTCCTTCTGCCAGAGCGGCTTCTATTATGCACTCTATTTTACCAGAGGATTTAAGGAGGCCATGCTGCTTTTTGTTTCCCTGATTGTGTGTTTTCTTGCCGTTCCATGCGGAATCTATTCACTGCTTCCAGTGCAGAAAACTCTGTATCTGATTCTCATTTATTTTGCCTGCGTGATTGTGTTCGGAGGACTTTATACGATTGTGGGAAATATGACCAGAGGGCGTCACCAGCAGGCCCTGCGAGAGGGACGGCAGATCCGAAATGTCATCCTCTCCAACAACAGGAAAATCCGCATTATTACCTCCTCTGTAAAGAGAGATAAGAATGAATCCCTTTACAATCTGGAGCGGTTTGACGACGAGATTTCCCAGCTGGAGCAGGATATGGACGATATGCTGAAAAAGAAGAAGGATGCTTTAAATTCGTTTGAAAATGTGACGCGGATGATTATTTCAGACGAAATTACGGAAAACAGCCGGGAGAAGCTGGAGCGCATGGAGGAACAGTATGAAGATGCAGCAGGACAGCTGAAATACGTCAGAACCATTCTCCAGGAGAAGAGAATGTATATGACAAATACCTATGAAGCCTATCTGGGACGGGAATTTTTAAATGCAGAGAAAATCGACGGGCTGAAGAGCCTGATTGAATCAGGAGAGGCCTCCAATATAAGCGAGGCAATCGAGCTTTACAAAAATGGGGAAGGCCCTGCCGTCAGAAAATAAAGAATCAGAGAAGAGGAGAAGCCGTAAGGAACTTCTCCTTTTCTGATCTGCCTGTCCGCATATTTTTGGCACATTCTGCCTATAATAGAAATGGAAATGAGAAATGGAAATAAATAAAAGAAAATGACAGGCGGTTAAAGAATGAGGATGTTAGAGTGGATGTCAGCAAAAGACAGCCGGAATATTTACTATTTTAATTCAAACAGGAACTTTAAGGCGGAGGCCTTTGCCAGCCGTCTGCACCAGATGATCGAGGAAGAAAAGGCGCGTCAGGGGAAAAAGGGAGTAGTGTTTCTCTGTATTGGGACAGATCGCTCGACTGGTGACAGTCTTGGGCCGTTAATCGGATATAAGCTTCGTGATATGAAGACTTTCAGTGCGGCGGTATTTGGGACCTTAGAGCGTCCGGTTCACGCCATGAATTTAGAAGAATACGCAAGAGTGATCAAAAACTGTTATCATGACTGCCTTGTAGTGGCAGTGGATGCCTCTGTAGGAAACAGGGAACATGTGGGATATCTGACTCTGGGGAAGGGCGCTTTGAGGCCGGGCTTGGGAGTCAGCAAAGAACTGGGAGCGGTAGGAGATATTTTTATTACAGGAATTGTGGGGGGATGCAGCAGCTATGATCCCCTGATGCTTCAGAGCGTCCGCCTGTCTGTAGTCATGAGAATGGCGGACTGTATCAGCAAAAGCATAAGAATTGTCGAAAAATTTTGGGATAATCCAGCGCTGATTTGACAAGTTTTTTACAGGCTCTGTGATATGATTGCCCGGATGGAAACTGGCGGCGTCCTGGAAATGACAGGACTGCCGCAGAAATCTGCCGCAGCCGGACAGGCCTTTGCGGCGTGAAACAGATAAGCGGGGTGAACCAAATGGGAGATTTATACGAGCCATTATCGAAGCTGCCGAAGAATATCAGGCAGATAGGAGACAGAGATGATACAGTGAGGCTGTACATAGAAGACTACGTGAGCACCTATTTAAAACGTCTTTTTCCTTCCGGCGGGCAGGATTTAAGAGCAGGACTTCTCCTGGGAACAGAGCGGATCGAGGAGGGAGTCCCCTTTATTTTTATTGATGGGGCTTTGGAAATGGAGGATGTGACAGCTGAGGGAGAAAAGGTAGAGTTTACAGAGGCCGCATGGAAAAAAGCCTATCAGAGCATGGAGGAGTCCTTCCCCAGGCGGACGGTGCAGGGGTGGTTCCTGTGCGGAGCGCCTGGCTGTACCCTGAGTCCTCTGAACTACTGGAAGCAGCACGGACAGTATTTCAGCGAAAAGAATCAGCTGATGTACTTAAACAGCGGACTGGAAGGAGATGAGTCCATTTATATTACCTCAGACGATGGATTTTACCGTTTGAAGGGCTACAGCATTTATTATGACAAAAATCAGATGATGCAGGACTATATGATCTGCCGGAAAGATGTAAAACGTGTGGAATCAGGGGCTGGAGATCGGGTCATTCGGGATTTCAGAGAACGGATGGAGGACAGAAAGAAAGAGGCAGTCAATCAGCGGCACACAGTCAGAAACCTGGGGATTTTGTGCAGTACCATGTCTATGGTGATTCTGGCAGGAGGCGTGGCCATGATGAATAATTATCAAAAAATGCAGGAGATGGAGACTGTGCTGGTTTCTGTACTTCCGGAGGGAGCCAGACCCTGGGAGCCGGATAGAGAAGAGAGGGAAGAGAGCGTTCCTGTTGTGGTAGAGGAGATCAAAGGGCGGATTTATCCAAAAACAGAGGAGGAATCCAGCCATCTGGTAGGAAGCAGCGCAGGAGGAGAGAAGGGGGAAGAAATTATAAAAATGGAACCGGTCCCGGAGGAGTCTGCCGCGGAAGCTGCAGATGCATCGGAGCAGAAAAAACCGGAGCAACCGGAATCGGAGCAGCAAAAGTCAGAGATGTCAGAGTCGGAAAGCCAGGAACCGGAAGCTTCAGAGACACAGGCGCAGGAAATCGAAAGCCAGGCATCAGAAGAACAGTCCCCTCAGGAAACGAAGGAGGCTGCAGCTCCTGTCACAGACAAAAAGCCGGGCGGCATCTATGCAGTGGGTGAGGGTGAAACTTTGTATGGAATCTGCTTTAAGCTCTATGGAAATGTCAATCATGTGAAGGATATCTGTGCGCTTAATGGGATGAAGGACATGAACCATGTGACGGCTGGTCAGAGGCTGATTCTTCCGGCAGACGTACCTGTAGCAGAAGAGATGAAGGATCTGGTGGAGGAATAGCGTTTGTTGTGTTGCCGCTAAAAATTTTAGTGATATCTCCTGCATTCTGTTGTATAATCGGAGATAGGATTGACAGAATGGGAGATATACAGATGAGTAACATGGACTCTATGGACAGAGAACAGAAAAAGAAACGGCTGCGCCAGAGAATGATCAGCTCTCCTGGGGGACAAAACCGCGGAGAAGGCCGTGGACTGGAAGAGGAGGAGATCGTCAGAAAGGCAGAGGCCTATACCAGAAAAAAGCGGATCAGAATATTTATTTTGATAGCAGTACTGCTCCTGACGGCGGCCGCAGTGCTTTACTATTCTCTTTATGTGCGCCGGTATGAAGACTACAGGACAGCCTGGGAAAAACAGATTCCAGCCAGTGAGAACGGCTTTGCCGGATATGAGCCATTTGGAAGTAATGTATTAAAATATACGAAGGACGGAGCTTCCTACATCAACAGCAGGGGAAAGATTGTCTGGTCGATCAGTTACCAGATGAAGTCTCCGGTCTGTTATGTGAACGGATCCTATGCCGTCATTGCGGACAGGCAGGGAAATTCTCTTTATATATGCAATCAGGAAGGGCAAAGAGGCCAGGCAGAGACCACACTGCCGATTCTGAGAGCCTCTATTTCAGCCCACGGCGTAACGGCAGTGCTGTTAGAAGACAGTACAGCCTCCTATATTTCTTTTTTTAAGGAAGACGGAAGCGAGTTAGACTGGCTCATCAAAACAGTCATGTCAAAGAGCGGATATCTTCTGGATGTTTCTCTGTCTCCGGAAGGCACGCAGGTTATGGTGTCTAATGTATACCTGCAGGACGGAATCATGGGAAACAGGGTAGCGTTTTATAATTTTTCCGAATATGGAAAGAGCTATCCGGACCGTCTGGTAGGCGGTTTTGAGGAGATGAAGGACAGTGTGATTCCAAGAGTGTGTTTCTTAGATGAGGATCATGCCTGCGCCTTTGGAAATGGACAGATTGGTTTCTTTTCCATGGAAAACCAGACTTCTCCCGCCCTTTCTGCTCATATCAAGTTGGAAGAAGAGCTGAAAAGTGTCTGCTATTCTGATCAATATGTAGGCGTGATAGTAGAGAATCCAGAAGGAGAGTCTGATTACAGGCTGGACGTCTACAGTGCAGGCGGAAAACTGAAGTTCAGCAAACCAGTAAGCTTCCAGTATAAGGAGATAGATATTGACGGGGATATGGTAATTCTGTATAATGAGAATTCGTGTGAGATCTATAATATGTCTGGAAAATGCAGGTTTTCCGGCTCATTTGATTTCACATTTTCCGCTGTGAGAGCGGGAAAAATGGAGAACGAGCTTATTTTCACCGGAGAGGACACTGTCAGAAGTATCCGGCTGAAATAAACAATATACCTAAAAACCAAATTAATTTTCAGGAGGTTATACAAATGAATCAGATTGATACTCTCTCTATCAACGCTGTCAGAGTTTTAGCTGCCGATGCGATTCAGAAGGCAAATTCCGGTCATCCGGGTCTTCCGCTGGGCTGCGCGCCGATTGGATATGAGCTTTGGGCGCATCATTTAAACTACAATCCGTCCAATCCGGACTGGGCTAACAGAGACCGCTTTATCCTGTCCGGCGGCCATGGCTCCATGCTTCTCTATTCCC